>Ga0334722_10002877_pt1 | contig 18950 bp, 14 predicted proteins | sample C3_bottom_MG_FD_207210 | JGI IMG/M metagenome (GOLD analysis project Ga0334722, IMG submission 207210) | Sediment microbial communities from Yellowstone Lake, YNP, Wyoming, USA - C3_bottom | ecosystem: Environmental > Aquatic > Freshwater > Lake > Sediment | place: USA: Wyoming | collected...
TACTATGTCCTTGGTCAGGGCGAGACATTCGACAATATTGGTAAGTCATCATCCCTATCAAGCGGTATTCAGCTAATCCCTACGGGATTGCTTTCCGGTTTTAGGGGTAGTTTTAGGGACTATACTATTATTGCGAGTTTTATATCTTGTTTAATATCAGATAGTTGCTGGTTTTATTCGAGTCCCGTAGGGCACCAAGAAGTCCCGTGTCAACGGCAAGCAAACGCCTTTGACCTCTAATAACCGGTCTCCACTTTCCTTGTCTTTGGGGTGGAGGATGACGGAGTCAAAAAGGGTCCTCGTGACCCTTTTTTTCGTTTCTGGGTCTGCGTTATGGATCTTGTCTGTGTGAAAGTGATTCTTCACCATCCTCACGGGACGGGCTCGAACTCTCCTGAACGGTTCATCCTGAGGCGCCCCATTTTCACCAGGGCCAGGGTTCCATACAGGTTGCGGATGGAAAAAGGGTGCTCTCCCCATCTCCGTCTGAACTCTTCTCTCCCCAAGGTTCGGTAATCTTGAAAAACCGCCTCAACTCCGCCAGCTCGCTTAATCCGGTCCAGGTAGTCCATTTCATGGCTGAAGCTGTCATGGGCCAGATTGAGAATCCACCCCGGGACTCTTTCTGGAATGGCGGCCCTTTTTAGCAGCTTTTCCAGGACATACATCCGCCTGATATCGCAGGAGCCGCTCTTGTCCAGGCCTTGAAAAAAGGTTTCTGTATCGTCCAACTCCTTGCCGGTTTGGGGAGCAAGCGGCTGTTTGGTCAGGAGCTCGCGCAACTTCCTTTCCTGACGCAATGCCTCGGCTGCCATGGCCGGGCTGTTTTCCTCGTCCAAAAGGGTGTCAAAGTAGATGCCCCCTTTGGTGAAGAGCATATTGAGAGGCGCATTGCGCCCGTCAACAATCTTGGCCATGGCGCCGCAGGGCGAGAGAAACTCACCCTCGAGGCGAATGGTGGGGGCATGATTGAGGTCCAGCTTGCCGGGCTGGCCGCTTTTTTGCGCAAAGTGGCCACCAAGTTCAACGGCGCGAAACAGCAATTCGTTCAGCAGGGTCTCATCACGAACAGCCGTGATTTCCTCGCCATAGGTCACGGCAAAGTTGTGGTGAAATTCCACCTGTTTGAACAGTTCCGCCAGCATAGCGGTTTGAAGACGATGTGCCTCTGTACTTTGCCCCTCCAGAAAGGTCAGACCATTGAGGAAGGTGATTGTTGCCACTCTGTCGGCAAGGTTCTGTAAAGTTGCGCGATAGTTTTGCAGCCATCCCGGCCGGGCCGGAAAGCCCTCACTGATGCGGGTGGATTCCGCCTGAGCCCGCAGGCGGGTGAGATCCTCCAAGGCAGAGGTGAATTTTGTCTGCTCCTTTTTCAGGGCGGTGGCCATCAGGCCACGATAGCGGTCTGGCCCCAGCCAGTTCCCCAGCAGTTTGGCAAAAAGAAACCCGGCAGGATCGTGGGCGCCAAATTCCAGGAAGCGCGAAAAGACGGCCTCATCTGTGGCGATGCCGCTACGCGAAAGAGCGGACAGCGCATCGAGTCCGTGGGCATAATGGGTTGCCTCATGTCTGGCAGGCGCGGCTCCGGTCGCAAAAACCCCCAGGAGCAAGTCGGTAAGCTTCCCGGCGATACGCTGCCGGGCTGCCTCATCACCGAGCATGATGGCCCCACGCATCAGTTCATCAAGCTGGAGCTGCTCGGGTGAAACGTGATCGTTTCCGTCCCGATCGGGGTTCCATGTTCCCATCCCTTGGAGGGAGATCTTGGTGATGCTGTTATGGAGGTGTGCCCTGGCCGACTGCACAGCCAACCCCGTCTCCAGCAAGGAACGAAGCTCTCGGACGTCGAATGGCTGTTGCGCAAGATACAGGGCATAGGCTTCCCCGGCTCGGGTTGGGTCAAGAGCCCCCTTGCTGACCAGAAACTGGGCGGCGCCCACCCTGGTTGGCAAATCAGGGTGATGCTCATATAGCTGCCGGGCTGCCTCGATGATCTGCGTTCTGCTGTCTGCCAGCAGAAGATAGCGGTCAAAATAGCCGAGCATCTCGGCGGTCCGTTGCCGAGTCAACGTGACCACCCGGTCCTTTCCCGGGGCAACTGTCGTCACCGGTTGCAGGTAGCCGCGGAAGGCCTGCACGGCCTCGCCCTCTCCCATGAACTCCACCATATCCTTGATGAAACCCGGGGAAAGGCCCTGTCGGCCTCCCTGGGCGACCGTCTCAGCAAAGGAGAGGCTGGCCGGGATTTCATGGCGAGAGCGTGCCTCACCGTCGGCAAAGTCCACCGCTTTGTGGGCCAACACATTCTGCAGCAGGGTGATCCTCTGTTCCAGAAGGACTTGGGCCTCGCGAGGATGGTCCAGCAGCCCGGCCTTCACGACGGCTATGGCCCTGGTGGAGGTAGCATTTGCCCGCCGCGCCTGCTCCTCTTCTGGGGGCATTGACAGGTCGTATGCATCATCAAGGAGACCCGCAACCAGGTCAGGGGATTGTGCGAGTGGTGGGAAGATGGCGGTTACGCCCGGTCCTGGGGCCGTGAAGAGAAATTTCTTGATCTCAGCCGCCAGTTGCAGCTTTCCCGGTGGTGGTGGCACCCGGGTGAGTTCCGCCATGCGTTTGTTGTTCAGCGTGAGATACTCGCCATGGCCGGAAAAATGTGCCACCGGAACCAGGTTGCCGGGAGCGAGCTCAAGCCTTCCGCCAGTACCCTGCCCTAAGGTGGTAAGGAGGTCCCCATAACTGGGGATATACGCCGCTGGGCGCAGAGGTCGTTTAAACCTGGCGGGATAGGTGGTGACCCGTTTACGCAGGTACAGATCGAGCAGAGAATGCCGTTCGTTTGGCGCAGTCAGCAACAGGTGAAAGAGCAGATCAGCAAAGGGATCATCCTCGTTGAGTAGCTGCCGTTCACCGGCCAGGGGTTGGTAATGGACCAACAGCTCATGCAGCATCCGGTCTTCCCGGCCCATCATCCGGTAGGGGCCGGAATAGGGAGCGTTCTCGCGCCACAGAACGATTGCCGGTGCCTTGTCCTTCACCGCCAAAGGGTGGTCGTTTTTGGTATAGAGAGCAATGTCGCCGGTCAACGGTTCACCGTTACTGGCCAAGGGCGAACTTGAACGGCAGTGTTCATCCTCCAGGTCAGGCAGATAGTCGAGAACTATTTTTTCCAGGGGATACAGCTCGCCAATCCGGTACTCCTCCACCAGGGTCGTATCCAGGGCCACTGTTTTGAAGACCAGCCAGCGGCCGTTGATTTTTACGGCGGGATCCATATGGCCCATGAGGGTGCCGTCTGACTTGAGTACACTGCCGCGCACCGTCCCCAGTTCCAGCTCAGGATGATAGCGGCTGAAATAGATCAGCAGCTCTTCGCTGCCTGAGCGGCAGTTGTAGAGGTCATACCAGATTGAATTGAGCAGGGAGTGTCCCCGCCTTTCCTCATATACTTTATCCTGGCGATAGGCGAGCAGGAGCGTGGTGGCCCAGTTTTCCGGGGACATCTCGTTCTCTTCCAGCCTCAGAGCCGCCATTTTGTCGTTCAAGCGATCGCGGACCTGGGCATAGCTGAAATCCGGCTTTTTCCCTTGGCGCAAGAGTTCATCCTGCAGACGAAAATAGCTCAGTTTGAGTAGTGCTTCTTCAAGGGAGATCCGGTCCAAGCGGCAGTTCCGTAGATCTTCGGCAAGAGCGCGCCGAAAGAGACGCTTTTCGTGCTCCAGAGCATTTCTGTCGTCGTCCGCCGGCTGCGCCCGTTTGAGGACATCATGGTCGGGATCAATGGCCAGTTCCTCCATGGCTGGTGGAATATAGGGGGTGAATTCCGGAGGACGCAGAAAGGGAGAGCGGTTGCTGTAGGTCGTGATCACCCGGCCTTTTTCCAGGGCGATTCCCGGGCCAAGAGCGCCCTGGGCAAAGACCGGGCTGTTCCATGGCAGAGGTTGTTCGGTTCCTGAAAGAGTGCTCCCGGAGGGAAGTGCCAATACCCCCCCTGACCTGGAACCATTCCGGTCATCTTGGGCGGGATTGGCCGCCTGCTTCTGCGGCGAATCTGGGGTATCCGGAAGTTTGACTAGCTGGGTCGAGCCGGGGAAGATAATCACCGCAAGATGGAGGATAACACTTAATACTACGCCTTTGACCGAGTAAGAAAGTCTGGCCCTTAATCGGTTTCGTATAGAGTCAAAGTGAATTCGAAGCATTGCGCATGATACCCACCTCAAGACCCGTGGCAAGGAAGAAGCGCAAATCTGGGCCTCGACGGCTTTTTGCTGGCTTCTCAATGGGAATTTGTTATTTCTTGGAGCCCCTCTTGATCAATTACTTGCTGGGTTGCCACTTCGTTTGGGGTGAATCAGAGCTTAAAACACTCTCCCAATGTTGTGGCAGAAGAGATAGGCGGCGCTTTCCAAGGCATGGTGGAACCAGGCGGGGAACAGCGCTACCAGTGCAAAAGGCAGCAGCGATAGCAATAAGACAGTTACCAGCAGGGCCTGCGGTGATAGTTCATGGAGTTTTTTCAAGCGTCCCCCTCTGCACCCTTCAAATGACTCGCTGTCAGATGTCGCTTGGTGTCTGGATATTACGGTAGCTGTTTGCGGTCAGTTGCTTCGGCGCTTTACTCATGGGTTTCGGCACCTCCACTGCACCTTGTTAATAAAGCGGCGGCTCACCAGTTGGGTCTTTTTCCTCCTCAAGCTACCGCTACGCAGCATGGAGCTTCCTTGATAAATGTCTCATGATCATAGTCAGCAAGTCAATTTGCTATCAGTGGGGAGCGCAGCGGCGTAAGCGTGAGAGATGATTAATGGCGGGGGGCATTATTGGGTATCTTTTTGGTCCGAACTCGATCCACACCATCGCCGCCAGATATCCCGATAGCTGGTTTCCAGGGTAGTGACAAATCTGTTATGGTCCATGAGAATCGATGTGCGAAGTCGATCGCGTAACCCCAGACGAAGTTCAGTCAGGCGGTTTTGGTCCAGGGCCAGGCTGAGTGCGAGTTCGTGATATTGCTTTGGGTCTTCTGCCACCAGTTCGCCCAGACCAACCTGGTGCATGATGCTGGCTCCCACCCGGCCAGCATGACGGTCCCCCCGCAGTGTCACAACCGGAACCCCCATCCACAGGGCCTCGCAGGTGGTGGTCGTGCCATTGTATGGGAACGGGTCCAGGGCTAAATCGATTCTTTCGTAGACCCCCAAGTGGTCCTCCTTGGCCGCGAGCATGCCCATTAGTTCCAAACGATCAGCCGTCACCCCGGCAGCCTCAAACATCCCGCGGTAGCGCCGGGCCGTTTCCTGGTTGGACAACCCCTTGTTTTTCAGGAGGAGTCGAGACCCGGGTACGGCTGCCAGAATCTCGGCCCAGACTCGAATTACTTCAGGGGTGATTTTGGCAAGAGTATTAAATGAACCGAAGGTAATAATTCCAGATTCCCGGCTGGGTGGTGGGACTATTGGCGGATTGACTGGATCAGGTTGATAGCATAAGAAACCAGAATCCAGACGCACAAGGGTTTCGCTATATGACTGATCTGCCAGTTCTGGCGGATCCGCCACGCCATCGGTGAAACGATAACCGATGGCTTTCAGGCCAGTGGTGTTTGGATATCCCAACCAGGTAATTTGCAGGGGGGCCGACTGCAGGGCAAAAACCGGCAGGCGATTCCCCTGAGTATGTCCGGCCAAATCCACCAAGATATCAATCCCGTCTCTGCCAACCATTTCCGCCACCTCTGGGTCGGAGCAGAGGGAAATATCACGCCAGTGCTCAACGAGACCTTGAAGGTGCGTGGTTGTGGTGTCTGGCTTGAAGACACTGGCGTAGGCATATATATCTACCTCCTCACGATGATGGGCCCGTAACACGGGTTCGATGAAATGAGCCACCGAATGTTCCCGAAAATCCGGGGAAAGATAACCGATTTTAAGCCGCCGTTCTGGCTCCCGAGTATTCGGGTAATTTCGCAGCCCGTTTTCTCGGGGAGTTTCATGCAGTTCTTGCCAGCGGCACGCTTCGATCCAGATTTCCGCCTGGCTAATCTCGGCGGGATAATTCATGGTCAAGAGCAGGTTGGAATGGATGTTTGGGTCGGGTTGCTTGAAGATAGCCCGCCGGAAAGCGGCCATCGCTTCAACGACCTCTCCCCGTTCGTGATGGATGACGCCAAGGTTTTTGTAGGCAGGAGCGAAATTTTCTGCAAGAGAGATGGCCAGACGGCAGTTCTTCTCGGCTTCCTGAAGCAGACCGGCGTTCCGTTGGGCATTAGCGAGATTGTTGTAAGCAACCGGGTTGGAGTTGTTGAGTTCCAGTGATCTTTGATAGCAAGTTATTGCTTGGCTGTAGTCACCCAAGTCGTCAAAAATTGTGCCCAGATTGTCCAGGGCCATGAAGTAATCTGGCTTTAACTCGATAACCTTTCTAAAACAGGTAGCCGCTTTCTCGACCTGGCCCTGCAAGCGTAAGGCGATCCCGAGATTAAAATGGGCTAGGAAATAGCCGGGTTCCAGGTCAATGGCCCGGTGATAATGGGAAATGGCCTGGGTGAATTTCCCCAGTGACTTCAGGGCATTACCCAGATTGTTGTGGAGAAGGGCCGTGGCCTTTCCTAAGGCGAGCGCTCGTTCATAATGCTGGATCGCCTCAGCTGGGGCTCCGGTTTCACTTTTGAGGTCGCCCAAAGCAAGATAGGTTTCGGGGAAATCGGGGTTGGCGTCCAGGGCACGGTGCAGGAGAATCCCAGCCATGAGCAACTCCCCGTGCAGCAAGGCCACCTGGCCTTGCACATACAAGGCCCCGGCGGCCTGGGGGGTATGAGTCAATTCAGCAATGCTTTCTTTTTGCGCAGCGGCCAGGAGTCCGGCCTTGAGTAAGCGCACGGCTCGTGAATGAGAAGGGTCTTGATGCTTGCCTTTGTTGAGAAGCCGGGATGGTTTGAGGATCTTCTTCTTTGTCATTGGTTCAGCCGGAACTCCCTAGAATAACCTGCGATATGTGGGATAAAGTCTTGCTGGCCTTGGTGGTGTGGCAGGGCAAAATGATGGAATAAAACTCGCCTTTCTGGCCAACTGCGATCTTGTAAGCAAAAAAATAGCCATAAATTCTGGCTTTGCAAAACTTATTATCACAAGGGAAAAGATCTGACGCCCACAAGCTGGCGCTTTAGACAGCAAAAAACACCCCCTGGAATTCTCATCGCAGCCATGTATAATAGCGACGTATGCAGGTGGTCCAACCGAACCCTTAAGAGAGGAGAATTGATATGAAACATTATTTACTCGCAGCCGCATTCATTGCTGTCACTGTCGCCACCCCGGTGCGTGCTGCAGATGTTGGCGTTTCAATCAGTGTTGGTCAACCCGGATTTTACGGGCGCCTCGACCTGGGAGACTTTCCGTCACCGCGGGTGATCGACAACCGGCCGATCATCATTGATCGAGATGCGCCGATGGAACGTCCACCGATCTACCTGCGGGTTCCGCACAATCATCGAAAAAATTGGAAAAGGTACTGTCGTAAGTACAATGCCTGTGGTGAGCGGGTCATTTTTGTCCAGGAAGATTGGTACAACCGCGAGTACGTTCCCCGCTATCAGGAAAGACATCGGGAATATCGGGAAGAACGGCGGGAGGAACGGGAAGAGCGGCGGGATGAACGCCGGGATGAACGCCGGGATGAACGCCGGGATGAGAGAAGGGATGAATATCGGGGAGACCATGGGAATGATCGCCACGATAGGGGTCACGGTCATGATCGTTAATTATCATATGAGAAAACCTTAAGACAACTTCGCTTTGGAGTTACACGATGAAAAAACTATCCGGCCTCGGTTTATTGCTGGCCTTGATTCTTTCACTGACTGGCTGTTACGGCGGCAGCGATAATTCCCCGCCGGTTTATGAAGCGGCCATCTATAGTGATCAACCAGCGGACGGCGACATCGCCTATGACCCTGTCCGCAAGGTCTACACCATTACCAATGGCCCTTCTACCCTGTATTTCGGCTTTGACGCCAAGGATTCCAACTTGCCGGAATATCGAGCCTTCCTGGATTTTTCCCTTGACGGTCTGCGTGGCGGCGCCATTGTGCCGGCGAACGCAAGTATTGTTTCGGCTACCATGGAGGTATTCATCAACGAGGTGAACTATGCGGCCAAGGTTCCCGCCTTGATTGACCTCATTTCATCCTCCTTTTCCGGGCTGCGGGTGGATGATTTCTCTTCTCTTCCCCTGTGGACCCAACACGTGAATTTCTACCCCGCCGATCAGGGGGCTTATGTGACGATTGATGTCACTCCGTTGGTGCGGGAGGCTCAGAGCCGGAGGCTCGCGGACCTGCAGCTACGTATTCTTTTGGATCTGGCGGCGAATAATGGCTTTGTCGGCATTGAGGACCGGCGCACTGTCTCCCTGACGGCTCCGTTGCTCAAGGTGCGATACCAGTAGTGTACACAACAACGATTTCAGTTTGTCGCTGATCAACCGGGTGTACTAGTTGTTAATGTGATATGGTCTTACCCCCATAAGCCCAGAAGATTGAGTGTGAGCCCGTTGGCTTTGCCCGGATCCAGTTTGCCTTAACTCTCTGTCGTGAGACTTGGTGTATCCTCTAAACTTAATGGAGCAAATGATGGTCGAGAAGGAAGCGTTGGACAACCAGATGAAACCTGAGAAAAAGAAAAGTTTAATCGGTTGGCTGGTCGGTGGGGCGCTGCTTGTCGCGCTAATGGTCTTCTGGTTTATTAGCGCCGGGGAAAAGGCGTCTGTGGTTAAACCAGAACCGCCAATCGTTGCCCAGGAGTCTGTCGTTACTCCACCACCGGCTGCGAAAACTCCGGTGGTCAAGGAAAGCAAACCAGCCAAACCGGCAAGCGCCGCTCCTGCCGTGATTCCCAATGTGGCCAAAGCTCCGGAAGTACAACAGCCACAGCCGGCTAATCAACCACCGCCCTCTCTGGGTATGAACCTTAACGAATTTTGCCAGCGCTTTAACCTCAACTCCGAGAAAGTAAAATCCAAACTCCGGATCAATAATTTTACCCTTGAGTCAGGGGCGGTCCAGGATGCCTACAGGCATGACTTCAATGAAAACCTTTATTTTGTCGGGTCGGTGAATAAATCGGATGGTGCCCTGGCGGAGATCAATCTAGTTGGCGTCTTGAACGGTTCCCTGGCGACCGCCGTCGATCTTAACCAAAGTATCGGCTCGATCATCACGGCGTTTATTCCAGGCCTCAATCAGGAGGGAAGAGAGGCGATCCTCAATGCCCTTGGAGTGAACAAGATAACTTCCGGCATTTTTAATCTTGAGGAGCAGGTAACCAGGAACGGGGTCACCTATTGGGTGAAAAGTTCCCGGAAAGAAGGCCTGCACTTTGGGGTCATAAAGGCCCGATAGGTAATGGCGGGAACTCAATGCCTTGGCAGGGTTGAACGATAATCTGGTGATAGCAGCAAGGGCACGGGGGGGAGTTGCCCTTGCTGCGGTGTGTCTGACCTGATCTCTTTAGTGTTCTGGAGTTAACCCAAACCAGCATTATTTGTGATATATCTGTCGGTGGATTTATGGGCTGAAGCCTTGCCCAGCCTAAGTAATAGAGTTTTTTCCCGGGCCGGAATTTTTTGTGGCAATTTGGAAAAACTCTGGTATAAAAATCTTAAACCTGTGCAGTAAAAAGAAAATTTAAATTTTCAGTTCGACCGCACAATGGATTCTCTGTTGGGCGGTTTTTTTATGGGTCGCCTTCCGGCCCCCGGTGAGTCGGGGATCTGGAACGTCCTGCAAAGCACTACGGGAGTGGAGTGGAAATGTTAGACGGAAAAGTTAAGTGGTTCAATGAGTCTAAGGGGTTTGGCTTCATCGAGCAGGAAGGTGGCAACGACGTGTTCGTTCACTACAGCGCCATCCAGGGTGAAGGCTTCAAGACCCTGGGCGAAGGCGATCCGGTAACCTTCGAAATCGTGGACGGCCCCAAGGGTCCTGCCGCTGCTAATGTGCGCAAAAAATAATTAGGCGGCAGCAAAACTCAGGATGGAAAGGCCTCCGGGGGCTCAACCCGGAGGCCTTTTTTTGTGTTTAAGCCGTCGGTTCATAATAACTGCTCACTAGTGTGCTGTCTGTTAGTTGTTTCCACTAATTTTGGGATGATTTGCTTCCTGATCTACGGTGGAAATTCAAATTATCTGCTCTTTGGAACTTGATGGGGCAGGGACAATCTTGGGCCGCCCTTCGACGGGCTCAGGGTGAACGGTAGTTACATTCAAATCGTTGTTCCGGTCATCCTGAGCCCTTCGACAAGCTCAGACAGGCCTGTCGAAGATACAAGGGCGGCCCAATCTGTCAATATGAATAGAATGAATTAAACAAACACGACACTAGCGGCTGTAACCGGCAGCAGGCGGCAGTATTCACGCGGCCATAAATGTAACAGTTGCTTCTTGACGGCCCCTAACTCAATAGGGCAGGCCGTATTTCTCCACTTTGCGATAAAGGGTACGCAGGCCGATGCCAAGAACCTTGGCGGCCTTGGTCTTGTCGCCACCGGTGTTGACCAGAACTTCGGTTATGGTCTTGCGCTCAAGTTCCTGTAGCATTCCCCCTTCCATATCGGTCTCGGCATCGATGGTCTTGTAGGTTAAGTAGTCTGGCAGGCTTTCCACCTCGATGGTCTTACCCCGGGCCATGACGACACAACTCTCGATGCAGTTGACCAGTTCCCGCACGTTGCCCGGCCAGTTGTAAGCCATAATGGCACCCATGGCCTCCTCACTGATCCCGGAAATCGGTTTGCCGTGCAGATCGGAAAACTTACCGATATAACTTTCCACCAAAGCGGGGATGTCCTCTGCGCGCTTGCGTAGCGGCGGAATTTCGAACTTGACCACCCGCAGCCGATAGTAAAGATCGTCGCGGAATTTTCCCTCCCGGATCAGTTCCTCGAGATTTTTATTGGTAGCGGAGATGATCCGGATATCCACCTTCAGGGTCTTGGTCCCGCCGACCCGCTCGAAGGTTTTTTCCTGGAGGAAACGCAGGAGTTTGACCTGGATGGAGGGCGGCATCTCCCCCACCTCGTCCAAAAAGAGGGTGCCGGTGTCGGCCAGTTCGAAACGACCCTTCTTGGTATTGATGGCTCCGGTGAAGGCGCCTTTCTCATGGCCGAATAGTTCCGATTCCAACACCCCCTCAGAGAAGGCCGAACAGTTCACTTTGATAAAGGGGCCGTGGGCCACCGGGCTGTGGTAGTGAATCAGGTTGGTGATCACCTCCTTGCCGGTGCCGGATTCCCCTTCAATCAGCACCGTTGCTTTGGTTGGCGCCACCTGCAGGGCCAGCTCAATCACCTTCTTCATGGCCGGGGCGCTGGCGATCAAAGCTACCTCCGGGCGGCTCTCCTTGAGGCGCTTTTTCAGGAGGATGTTCTCTTCCTTAAGGTTTTTGTTTTCCAGGGTCTTGGTGATGATCAACATCAAACGGTCGAGGTTGACCGGTTTGCTCACGTAATCATAGGCGCCAAGCTTCATGGCCTGGACGGCAGTTTCGATGGTCCCCTGGCCGGTGATGAAGATGACCGGCGGGGGCGCCTCCAGTTGGTTAATTTTTTGGAGGAGCGCGATGCCGCTCATCCCCGGCATGTCCAGGTCAGAGAGAACCAGATCGATTTCCTCCCGGCTAAGGACCTCAAGGGCCTCGGTCCCACTGCCGGCGGTGGTGGTGGTATAGTCGTCGTCCAGGGCCATGGACAAGGTCTTGCGGGTGACTTTGTCGTCATCGACGATCAAGATGGTGGTTTCACTCATGGTTGGCGCTCCAGTGTGCAGTCTTGGGGGCTGGCTGTTTGTTGGCGGCCTCCGGGGCTGGCGGCAGGGTGATGATAAACTCGGTGAACTCTCCCAGCCGACTACGACAGGAGATGGCTCCGTGGTGATCCTCGATGATCCTTTTGACGATGGCTAGTCCGAAGCCCATGCCTTTTTCCTTCTTGGTGAAGAAAGGTTCGAAAATCCTTTCCAGGTCCCCGGCCTCGATGCCGGTGCCGTTGTCAGCTACACTTATGGTTACGGTTTCATCTTCGTTATGCTTAGCCCGGAGTGTGAGGTTGCCGCCGGCCGACATGGCGTGGATGGCATTGACCGCCAGATTGAGTAAGGCCTGGGTGATTTTTTTGCGGTCCAGGAGTACCGGCAGTGGCCGCTCTTCCAGCTCCAAGGCTACTGTGACCTTGGATTGGCTGGCGTTTTCGCTGATCATCTCGGTCAGATTGCGCAGGACCTCGTTGAGGTCTTCCGGTTTTAGCTCGGGAGGGGCGAAACGGGCGTACTGCACGAATTCTTCCAGGATTTCGCTGATTCGCTGGATCTCATTGTCGATCACCGTGGTGACGGTGAGCAAGCCCGTCCTGGTCTTTTCCTCAGCGAATTCAACCTTGTTGATCTTACGGGTGAGTAGCTGGAGGTTGAGGTAGAGGGAATTCAGAGGGGTTTTGATCTCATGGTTGACCGAGGCAGCGATCTGGCCCAGGGCGGCGATTTTTTCCATGCGCACCAACTCTGACTGGGCGGTTCGTAACGAGGCATTGGCTTCACGTAATTCCTTCGTCCTTTCCTCAACCAGGACCTCAAGGCTATGGTTGAATTCGTTGTGTTCCCGCTCGTACTCCTCCAGTTGGCCGGTCATGGTGTTGAAGGCCTCGTAGAGGGCGCCGATTTCGGTTTCCGAGTCGGTAGTCACCCTGACGGTGAGATCGCCCTTGGCCACCTCCCGGGTGGCCCGGGCCAATCCGAGAATGGGCGCGACCGTATTCCTAGTCAGGACAATGTACCCGACGATGGAGGCAAAGATGCCGATGGAGGAAGAGAGCAGGTAGAGCAGGAGGATCGATTCCATTTTCTGCTTGGAATCACCGACCAGGGCGGTGATCTTGGGGGCATGGTACTCGTGGAGCTGGTCGCTTAGCATCTGCACCCTGACGCTCAATTTCTCCAGATCGTGGATGGTCCGACGGTCAAGGGTGCCTGAAACGCTGGAGCTTTCCAGGAGCTGATTGACCCGGCTGTGGATCTCCTTGAGCACGGTGAGGATAGAGCCCAGCTTATCTCCCTCATCCTCATTGAGGGATTGACTCTGGCGTTCGAGGATGAAGGTGGAAACCTCTTCCACGGTATCGGTGACGATGTCGCGGGCGTAATTTAAGTGGTCGAGATCGGAGGTGAGCTCGGCCTTATCGATGGCATAGATGATTTGGTAGACTTGGTTGTTGATGTGGTCGATTTTGAAGACATCGCGGCTCTCGATGCTGGTTTCGTTGATGTTGTGAAGAATGTCGCTGACCAGCATGATGCAGAGCGCGCCAACGCTCATGATGGCGAAGATGTTGATGAAGAAGGCGGCAATCAGGTAACTGCCGAGTTTTTTGCGGGACTGGATCATCCTTGCTCCTATTTGGCAACGGCGGGAGGTGGCGGTTCCAGGGCAAAGAGAAAACGGTCCAGTTCCTCGTTTTGCATGGCGAACCTGGGGTTCCAGGTCAGTCGTTGCAGAAGGCCGGCTTTCAGATTGGCCGGGGTCTTTTCGCCAAACCAAAGGGCGTGGCCCGCGGTGCAATCGGCAAACTCGGCCGAGACGGCGGGATAGTGGAGACAGCTACGGTATTCGCCTTGGTTGCCGTAATGCTGGTTGTCAGGCGGCAGAGTCAGAGCGAGATGTGAGAGGCTCAAAATCTTCTGGGCGGGTATGAAGCTGCCCACCACCGTAATCCGTGGGTCGGCGAAGAGCGGAGGCGGGCGCTCTCCGCTGTAAAGGAGGAGGTGGTTGGCCGGATTGGACAGCCGATTCTGGAAAAAATCGACGGTGAATGCGGAATCAACTGTTTCGTCCTCGCTGCTCAGTGCCACGAAAACCGGCAAGGTCAGACGTTCGGGATGAGTTTCGGCCAAATCCTTGACCCGGTCGGTCAAGGTGACGATCTGGACCACGGCGTTGACCGGGAAGGACTCGTATTTGGCATAATCCAGGTCGTTATTGATGTCCAGCCAGGTCTTGAACAGGCCAAGCAAACCCGCCCAGCGGGCAGCACGGCTCTTTACCTGCAAACAGGGGGCGAAGAGGAAGAGGGCGGTAAGGGTTTCAGGGTTTTCCAAGGCATAGTCAACCGCCAGTGCCCCGCCCGTGGAAAAACCGGCCAGGTAGAGGTGTTCGACGTGACGGCTGGTTTCCCGGCAGGCGTATTCCAGGGCGCGGCGCCATTCCACCTCCTTGACTTGGGCCAGGTCGCCCGGGCGGGTACCGTGGCCGGGTAAAAGTATGGCCCGCACCAGAAAGCCGCGACTCTGGAAATGTTCGGCCAGTGCCCGCATCAGATAGGGTGAGTCGGAAAGGCCGTGGACCAGAATGATTCCCTGATGGTACCTCCCATCGGCGGCGGGGGGGAAGGCAATTGGTTCTGGTTTAAGCTCGAAGGGCAGGTTGGCGGCCAGAATTGTCTCGCGGTTGGGCCCGGTCAGGTCGGTGCGGGCAGCCTGGACGATCTCACGGTAGTGGGCGAGATAGGTGGCGAAGGGCTGGCTGGCGTCGAAATCAAATGTCGCGTTACGGCCAGAAGGTGTAAAACGGGCCGGCAGGGTGGTGCACCCGGTGAAAACGAACAGGAATATGAGCAGGGTCGGTGAGATCTTCATGCCCCATTGCATACACAAAAAAACGCTCCCGGGGGAGCGTTTTTTTGCAGTCTGAATGAAGCGGCCGACCGGCCGTGGCGATCAGCCTCAGGAAAAGCCCCCTTTAGAGGAACAGCCAGAGAGGGCGCCAGAAGGGATGGCGGAGCCGCCGGAATGTATCCGGAAGCTGGTGGCCGAAATGGTTTTCTTGACCTTGGGGCTGTCACACTTGGGGCAGCAGATTGCGGCGTTGTCGGTCGAGGTGGTGGCCAGGATCTCGAACAGGTTCCGGCACGTTTCACAACGGTACTCGTAAATCGGCATTGGTGTTCTCCATTGCTGTTGGTATTTCTTTCGGGTAAAGCGCTTAATCTTTTTCTAAAATACCAACCGCTGCGCTCCTTGTAAAGGTGGCGCATAAAATTTTCCCCAGATGGGCGCTAAGGGTATTACGGTGGGGCCTGGCAGGAATTATTATTGGTTGTTGCGAGATACCACGGTGTGGTAATGTGCCTTCGGCGATAATGTTAAAAATTTTAATGAGCAGGCCCGGTTGCGGCTGCTTGGTGAGCGAGATGAAGAAAAAATTGCTGTCGGCTGCTGCCTTGGGTGTAGCCCTGTTGCTGGCCTCCGGGGCTGGGGCGGTCGAACCTTGGCGGGAAGGAACCAGCGGCCTGGAATTCATCAATGTGGCTGGTGGCTGCTATCAAATGGGGCAGGATGAGGCGGAGAAGGCCGATCTGACCATGCTTGCCGGGGAGGAGGGGGCGCGTCTGGCCTTTGGTGACGAGCTGCCGACCCATGAGGTGTGCGTACCGGATTTTAATCTGGGGCGGCATGAAGTGACGGTGGCCGCCTTCAGCAAATTTGTTGAGGCCACCGGTTACCGGACCGGGGCGGAAATTGCTGGTGGCTGCCAGGAATACCCGATTCCTCGTTATCGTTGGGAAGAGAATCCCAAGCGGAATTGGCGGGAGCCGGGCTTCACCCAGAAGGCCGACGAGCCGGTGGTATGTCTCTCCTGGAATGATACCCGGGCCTTCGCCGATTGGTTGAGCAAAGCCAATCCCGGCAAGGCCTTCCGCTTGCCGACTGAGGCAGAGTGGGAATTCGCTGCCCGGGACCGGGGCCGAATCAAGAATTTCGATACCGCCTTTAAGCTGGATGACCTGGGCTGGCATGCCGTGAATTCGCCGCGCCGGACCAGCCCGGTAGGGCGCAAGAAGGCAGGTGAGCTGGGTGTTTTTGATCTTTACGGCAATGTCTGGGAGTGGGTCGGCGATTACTATAGTCGGCGGGCCTACGGTTCAAGCAGCAAGGAAAATCCCACCGGGCCGACACAGGGCGACTTGCGAGTGTTGCGAGGCGGCGGTTGGAATAGTTTTGCCTGGGATTGCCGGGCCGCCAAGCGCGACCATGCGGCGGCCGCGCACCGCGACACCAACCTGGGCTTCCGGCTGGTTTATACCGGCAAGTGAGTTTGGTGTTTTGGTTCAGCCGTTCGCCGCTGTTTCAGAGGTGGGGAAATCTCTCTGCCTCGCAACGGTTGTGGGAGCGGTCGCCTGACTGCGAATGCCCATGCTGACCAATTTTCGTGCCGCCATTGCCATCGTATTCAGCAGGTTTTCTCGTCGGTAGCACGCACGCACGCACCTCGGGCAATTCCCTGCCCAAAATAACCTGTCGCACGTTTTCTGCTTACCCCCCCGTTGTGTTAGCTTGGAGCCCGTGTGTGGGACCTTCGGGTGCGTTAGCGCATGGGCTCAGTCGTTGCGCCTACCAAAAAAGCAAACAAGCAAAGACACGACAACGAATTGCGCATTTTTAGCCGCAAGCATCATGGAGCCATCGTCATGTGTAATTTACCAACAAAACAGCCAAACAAGTGTAACCATCACCGTTCTTGGGCGGCGCTGCTTTTTGGGTTATTTGTCGTTGTGGGTTTGGCTGCTTGCGGTGGGGGTGGTGGCTCTGATGCACCAGTCAATCCACCTGCAAACACAAATTCCCCGCCAGTCGCCATTGCTGGTGCCAATCAGTCGGTGTTCACCGGTGTGCAAGTCGTACTTGATGGTAGTGGCAGCTCGGATCCAGACGGCAACTCTTTGACTTATGCCTGGAGTCTTACTGGCAAGCCCGCTGGAAGTGCAGCGATCATTGGCAATGGTTCATCCGCCATTGCCTCATTGACTCCCGATATTCCCGGCAGCTACACAGCACAACTGGTCGTCAACGATGGGAAAGTAAACAGCGCCGCAGATTCAATGGTGGTCACGGCGGTAACGGCAAATCGGCCCCCCGTGGCAAATGCCGGGCCTGACTAGTCGGTGGGCGCCGGCGTCCAAGTTGTGCTGAATGGTAGTGGAAGCTCAGATCCGGATGGTAAGCAGTTGGCTTATGCCTGGAGTTTGACCAGTAAACCCGCCGGAAGTTCAGTGTCTATTGTCAATGCCATTTCTGTTTATGCCTCATTGACTCCTGATGTTGCTGGTAGTTACACGGTGCAGCTAGTGGTCAACGATGGGAAAGTTGCCAGCGCAGCAGATACCATGGTGGTGACGGCGGCAACGGGTAATAGAGCGCCAGTGGCTACTAATGCCGGAGCTGACCAGTCAGTGGTCACTGGCGTCCAAGTGACGCTGAACGGAAATGGCAGCAATGACCCAGACGGTAATTCTTTGACTTATGTCTGGAGTCTGGTCAGTAAACCAGCCGGTAGTGCGGCTGCTGTCTCCAACGCCACTTCATCGACAGCTTATGTGACCCCTGATGTTGCAGGCAGCTATACGGTACAGCTAGTTGTCAACGATGGGAAAGTTGACAGCGCAGCAGATACCATGATGGTGATGGCGGCAACTGGCAATCGATCACCAGTGGCAAATGCCGGAGCTGACCAGTCAGTGGCCGCCGGTGTCCAAGTGACACTGAACGGAAGTGGCAGCTCTGACCCAGACGGTAATTCCTTGTCCTATGCCTAGAGCCTGACCAGCAAACCAGCGGGTAGTACGGCTGCTATATCCAGCGCCACTTCAGCTACCGCCTACCTGACCCCAGACGTTGCCGGTAGTTATGCCGTTCAACTGGTAGTCAACGATGGATCGGTAAATAGCCCGACAGATGCGATGTTGGTAACCGCAGCCGCTGTAGTAGCGAAAAGTCTGATTCCCGACACTGGCCAGATCTTGTCCTACACCAATACTTTTGGGGAAGACCACGACTACACCATCAACCCACCATCTTATACCGTTTCAGCTAATGGCACAGTGACCGACAATGTCACCGGCCTGGTGTGGCAGCAGGATGATAATACATCTAGGAACCTAGGGGGAGCTACCACCTATTGCAACGATCTCGCGTTGGCTGGCTACTTTGACTGGAGGCTACCTTCTGTTGGAGAGTTGCTGGGTGTAGTTGACTATGGTCGATCCTTTCCGGCTATTAATCAGATGGTGTTCCCTGGCGTAAAAATGGATTGGTACTGGACGTCTACCACACGAGTAGAGTCCACCGGAACTGTGTGGGGTGTCGACTTCAACCGTGGATTTGTCGTACCTCTGGTCTCTACAGAAATTCTCCCTGCGCGTTGTACGCGTGGCGGAAAGTGAGTTGGTATTTTAGTAAATTGATTGTTTGAGGAGGCGCAATGGTTAATTGCAAGAATTTCATTGAGTCGGCGGTTGGTCTTAAGATTTTGGATAGGATAAACGTGAAAATATTGACCGTAATATTGGTGGGGCTCCTGCTGTCTTCCGGGGGCGCTTTTGCTGGCGACTTTACTGATAACCATAACGGCACAGTAACCGACAACATCACCAGCTTAATGTGGCAAGAAAATGGTTACCAGCATGGGTTAACCTGGGAGCAAGCAATATCGTGTTGTGAATATCTTGACTTAGGAAGCCGGGAAGACTGGCGACTGCCGAATATTAAAGAACTGAATTCGCTCACGGACAGGAGTCGTTTGAATCCGGCAATAGACCTAGTGTCCTTTCCTGACACTGCTTTTTATCTCTACTTTTCGTCCACTACGGTCATGAGCGACACTGGCTTAGCGTTTGTATTGAACTTCTACAATGGCGAAACTGGGGGTGGTTATAAGACCTACACCTTGTACTATACGCGTTGTGTGCGCGGTGGCATGTGAGTTATTTACTCAAAGTATCTAAACTGGAGTTTAGAGTTTCATTTTTGCCCTGCCATTTAGCAAGTAGTTGGCAGAGCGAGTTATTGGTAGCGGTAATTTCACCCAAACTCCGCCATATCCAACTCGTTCGGTGGTCGCCCGGCGCGAT
>Ga0334722_10002878_pt1 | contig 18950 bp, 10 predicted proteins | sample C3_bottom_MG_FD_207210 | JGI IMG/M metagenome (GOLD analysis project Ga0334722, IMG submission 207210) | Sediment microbial communities from Yellowstone Lake, YNP, Wyoming, USA - C3_bottom | ecosystem: Environmental > Aquatic > Freshwater > Lake > Sediment | place: USA: Wyoming | collected...
CTTGGCCTTTTCTTTAGGCGCCGGATCGATTTGCTGGGAACCATTAGCCGTAATCACCGGACTACCTGGGAAAATCCGTTCATTGCCGCGCACGACTACCGCCATGCCTTCGGTCAATCCCGGTCCGGTGACCGCGACCAAATCACCATCTGTGGCGGAAGTGGTCACAGGGATGGGCGCTGCTTTGCCGTCATTAATTGTATACACCATTGATTGATTTCCCTGACGAACTATGGCGTCTTTGGACACTGCCAAACTTGAAAAAGTTTCTTTGAGCGACAAGACTGCCCGCACCAACATGCCGGAGCCAAGGCGTCCTTCAGAATTATCTACTATTACCGTCACCGGAAAAGTATGTGTTTCCTCTGAAGCGTTCGGAGTCAATCCCGTGACGATACCCTTGAGCGGTCTCTCTTCATCGCCCGATATAAAAACAATCACCTGGCTTCCCAACCCGACATGGCCGAAATGCCGCTCGGGCAGGTCTACATCTATTTTGATTTTAGCAAGATTGGTCAGTTCAAAAACCGGAGTACCTTCATTGACCCACTGCCCTACTGAAGTCAACTGCTTGCCGGTGTATCCCGCAAAAGGGGCTCGGATAGTACAGTCAGCCAGATCCAGCTCCAAACGCTTTTGTTCAGCCAGAAGCTGGTTATAGCGCTCTTGGGAGGCCGCACACAGTGCTCTCACGGAATCGATGCGAATTTCTGAAATTAGCTTCTTATCCCAAAGTTCTTCAGCCTTTTCCTTTATATTAGCAGCCAGCTCGGCCCCGGCCTTGGCCTGATTGGCCTGTGCTCTTTGTGATTCCAGGGAAAGAGCGATTCGGGCGGTGTCTATCTGCACCAGCGGGTCACCTTTTTGAAAGCTGTTACCCTCAAGGGCCACAATAGCTTCCACCTGTCCGGAGACTTTGGAGGGAATCTGGCTCTGGATAGAGGCTTGCGTTCGACCTACCAGTGTTATTTGGTCGTGAAATCTAATTTTTTGGACTGGAGCCGTGACTACTTGTGTAGGGGGCATATCCTGTGAAAAAGATAACCCGAATGCCAGGCATTGAACTAAAATAAGGGACAGTCTTAAAGAGATTTTTTTCATGGAAAAAAATACCTCAAATCTAAATTAGTAGGGGCGATAGGGGTTTTACATTAAAGCTATAACCACGCCAATATTAAAAAAGTTTTGGTTTTAATGAATCTTAATAAAAAAGAATATAACAAAAAATGGCGGAATTGGAGTCACAATTTTTTTGGCGGGAAATACTTGATATGGCTTACTTTTTCTGCAACCACATAAAGCTAAAAATGTTATAGAATGGTATATTCTCTAATGTGGCACCATTGAAGGACAAAAAATGGCGAGCGTAGCATTTCTCTTCCTGACAATTCTTTTGATGTCATGCTCAAATGAAAAGTCGAGGGTCGTAAAATCACCGCATATTGAGGCCGAACTTGTTTCGGAACAGGAAAGCATTCAGCCCGGCAAGCGATTCTGGGTGGCCCTGCGAGTAAAAATGGACGAGGGTTGGCATGTAAATTGGGTAAATCCCGGTGATGCCGGTCTGCCCCCTTCAATTGACTGGAAATTGCCGGAAGGGTTTACGGCTGGAGAAATCCAATGGCCGAGTCCCAAGCGGCTTCCCCTTCCCCCGTTAGTTTTGTTTGGTTACACTGACCAGGTATTGTTTCCGGTGGAGATTACTCCTTCACCAGATCTTTCACAGGAAAAGTCGGTGATGCTGTCGGCAGCATGTGATTGGGTCGTGTGCGGTGACGTATGTTTGCCCGGAGCGGTGACAGTTACTCTTGAGCTCCCCGTAAAAAATGGAGCTCCACAGAATGATGAGAATTGGAAAGCAGAGTTTGTTTCTACCAGAGAAAATACCCCGATTGTCCACGATTTTACAAACGTCCAAGCCTCGTTAACTGAAGAATTACTGGTTATTCAATTTAACCCAATTCAGGAATTAGAACAACCAATAGAGAGCATTGCCTTTTTTCCTGAAATTCAGGGTTTAATCGACAATGCCGCAGAACAAATGCTTTTCCGAGACAGTACCGGCTATCGCTTAGAAATAAAAAGAGACAAAATGGTGCAGGCAGCACCGGATACGCTAAAAGGGGTGCTTTTAGCAGATAAAAGCTGGCTGCCGGATAGTGACAGAAAAGCGATTAGGATTGAATTGCCGCTTTCTGTAAGAAAAGGAACTTGAAATAAAATCGGCTTTTTGTGAAAAGGAATTGTAGAACAAGTTATTAGTGAGATACTGCAAACCCGAACGCCCGCCGGACTCGCAGTTAAGAATTTGTCGCGGGAAGAAAGGGAGTTTATCTATGAAAAGATTTACAGGAGTTTTGGTGCTGGCGGGAGCTTTATTGATTGCCCTGGCGGCATTCGTCATGTCAAAAGATAATCTGGCCAAAAAGACAACGATGGTATCAGCGGCGGCAGCCACAACAGCTATGGCCGCACCAATGGCCGGGATTAATAAACCCGCGCCTAATTTTTCTTTAGTTGGCGCCGATGGGAAAAAGTATTCCCTGGCGGACTTCAAGGGGAAATGGGTAGTGCTGGAGTGGGTCAATTTTGGCTGCCCGTTCGTCAGAAAGCACTATGATTCCAAAAACATGCAGAATCTGCAAAAGGACTATGTCGCCAAAGACGTAGTTTGGCTTTCTATTTGTTCTTCGGCGCCCGAAAAGCAAGGTTATTTCAAGGGCGCTGAACTGTTGGCCAAAATTAAAGAAAATGGTATCAACTCCACCGCCTATTTAATTGATGCTGATGGCAAAGTTGGTCATATGTATGACGCCAAAACGACACCCTCAATGTACATTGTGAATCCTCAAGGAATGCTGGTTTATGCCGGCGCTATTGATGACAAACCATCTACCAAAGCCGAAGATATCACCGCAGCCACTAACTATGTCAAAGCGGCTCTGGACGCTGCTATGGCCGGCAAGATGATTATGGTCAGCAGTACCCCGTCATATGGATGTTCAGTGAAGTACTAAGCTGATTCGGGAATTTCATTTCCAACGAATAAAAAAGGCCTTCCTTAAACAGGAGGCCTTTTTTGATTTAAGTTATCTTCTAAAGAATCTAACAACCGGGTACTGGAACCGGCCCTCCTCTGAAAAGTCGGTCAACCATGTAAGTCAGATCAAGGATGTTAAGGGCACAGTCGCCGTTTAGGTCACCCACTTTACTCGGGACTATTGCCGGCCCACCTCGGAAGAAACGATCGACCATAAAAGTCAAATCAACGATGTCGGTACTGTGTGAATGGTTAACATCACCCAACGTCCAAGTCCAAAAGCTGACAACGTTAGATGCCGCGCTGGCCAGGCCGGTATTGTCGTGGGCTGTGACACGCCAGAAATATTTGTGATTATATACTAAAGGACTGGTCAAGGTGTACTGACTTGTTGGAATAGAATTGATATTTATTACTGATATAAAATTCGAATCGAGGCCGATTTTGAGTCGATAAGTCACTGTGTCGAAAGGATTTGGGTCGGTGGCGTCGGACCAATCAAATGTCGGCAGCATGGTGAATACCGGCCAGCCACCAGTATCAATCGGAGTCAATGCAGTCGGAATGCTGGGAGCTTGTGGTGATGATTGCACAATAAATGAAGCAGTTGAAGAATATGCAGACAGTTCAAAACCATCATTAGCCTTGGCCCGCCACCAATAGCGTACACTGTAACTAAGAGAGACATCGGAAGTCCAGCCAGTCGAGTCTGCTGATTGCGCCACAAACGAATCAGCCGCTACCAGAGTTGTTAAGCCGCTGTCAGTGCAGATTTCAAATATATAGGTGAGGGGTGAGTCTCCATTGGGGTCAATCGCATTGGTAACAAAGAGTCTTGGCTTGGCCGGTGTGACGGCATCACTAATTGGTCTGCGGGGTACAGGTGGATTCGGAGGCGTATTCATCCTGAAAGTCATTTGGTACCAATCAGACCAAGCAATTCCGTTTTGCACTCGGACACGAGCGTAGTATGTGGCGCCATCAATTAGAGTCGACCCAGAATATACGGCAAATGTGTCGGCGCTTGAAATTTCTCCGGGGTTCCACAACTCGGCCACACTCCAGTCATTGTCGGTGCCAATTTGAATTTGATATTTGCTTTGAAAGTCACCGGGATAACCCAATTGCACCGTCCAGCCAAAAGCAGGCGTATGATTCGTCAGGTTATATTGTGACTGATTGAGAACGGTAAATGATTGAATGGTGCGCGGATTGGTACTGTCCGGGGAGTCGAATAACCAAAATAGTATCCTATTTATCAAAGTATCCTTGGGCCACCAATCACCGCCGGCATTGTCCTGTATAGATTCCAACGGAAAACTCATCAATACTGTTTTGTAAGTTCCGTTGGAGCTTATTCCGCAAGTTGGGGTGGGGCTGCCCGAGCTGTAGCTCAAAAAGGCCTCGCCGCTTGAGGCAACGCTCATGGTTTGATGCACGTTGTCAAAAGGTGCAATAAATGGAGCGCGATATTTACTGTCATTGCCTAAAAGACTTCCTGTCACACCCCTGATGTTAAACACCGAACTCTGGCCGACATAACGGGCCTTGAAATAATCTCGCAAGAAGGCCGAATCCAAATTACTCATGGTTTGAATGCCGGAGGTGGTTGAAAGGAAAAGTCTGCCGCCATTATTCAGGAAGCTTTTCATCGAAGCAATATCAGCAGTATTCAAGACATTCCCGGCAGAATCTCCAGTGTTCCAGAAGACCATCGGGTAGTTACTCAAATCCGAGCCGGACGGTGATCCTTGAGAGTTCTTATTCCAAACTTTGTACGGTTTACTAAATGTCTGAAAAACTCTGGTCACGGCGGTATCCTCGGAAGCGCCCCGATCGTCATCGACGACCAGAATCTTGGGCGAACCGACAGCATAAGTAAATGTAAAAGTAGTAACAAACTCACCGCTCCCCGGGGTGGAAGCCAGTGAATCGGAAGTAACAGCTATTACGAAAGTGTCGATTACTGTTTTGGCCGAATCATCAATCAACAATTGAATCGGATGCAGCGTATTGGACACCGGTGAAGTGGTTAGATTTGAATTCATGGCCACATCATTTGCCAAAAATGAAACATCCGGGTTGCCGGTGGAAAGGTGGAGATGCGGATTGTAGCCGGTCAACATTTGGTTTTTGATGGTGCAATAGAAATTTACAGTTTCACCCGGATCAAGATCACCATCGTTATCTCCAAGAGGCAGGGGATCATCAAATAAGACTGAATCTGCTCCAGTGAGAGTCAAATATGGCCGCGACCAAGCGATATCAAGATCAGCGTAAATGACGGAATCATTATCTGAAATATCCCATAGGCCAATATGTGTGGCCACAGCGCCGACATTGGTTGCTGAATTGGGAACAGTGAGGTCATTAAAAGAACGAGCATTACTGGAACCGGGGAAAGGATCACCTTGGTCTCCGGCGTCCCCGACAGTCCATTCCAAATCGAAATTGCCGTCAGCCTGCTCGACTCCCACAAACCATCTGGTATTATCGACATTGGAACCCTGTACCCCAAAATCTACGTGGTAAACAAGCAACCCCGAACCGGGCAAAGTCGCATCAAATCCCGTTTTTTGCCTATTTTCAACATACCAGTATTCATTTGGTTTAGAGATGGAATTGCCCAGTCTATAGATGACCGGGTTGTACTCAACAGCCGGAAATGCCACATGATTCATATTGGCAGATAAATCTACAAAGTTGACAAAACCGATGTCGCATTTGCTCCAGCCATCAAAACTAGATGGAACAGCTCCACCGCCATTCCAGCTGCCACCAGACATAAGTGACCAGTCCCCAGTGCCGTCCGAGCCGGCGGGCGTGTAATCAATGTCATACAAATCCGGCAACCCCAGAAAATGTCCGTATTCATGACAGAAAACACCTATAGTTGAGGGTCCGGGGGTAAGTTCTTCAGGGTTGATGGTGTAATTGGAAACGGTGACACCATCAAGAGTCAAAGGCCCAATCGTCCAGGCGTGCGACCAAATACCAAAAGCACCGGTTTCGGCGCCGGGCCCGGAATGAATGACAACGACTCCATCGCACTGGCCATTATGGTCATGGTCAAATTCTGAATAATCAGCACCGGCCGAATCGGCCTTCAAAACACTTTCGGTAACTAACTGTTGAGCTCGAGGACCGAGCCCGTCGTTACCGCCTTCATAATAGGCCAGTGTCTGTGAAGCTCGAAACCACCCAAAGATTTTACCAACGATATAAAACTGACCATAGGAATTTTCAAGATAGAAATCAGTCATTGAGCCGGTGGGCATGTGTACCGCATCAGTGCTTCGGTTTGAGAAAAGAATCGAGTCAAACATGGTGGGAGTTACTGCCGCGCTTTGTGTTTGCCACGGCTGGTCAGAGAAGTCAACCAAGATGACTATGACATGGACAGTGTCAGCAGATTGGATTCCCAGCGCCTGATTTTGTTTCAACTTACTGGAATTGAAGACTCTCGGTGAAACTGGTGCGCAGCCGCCGGCGGCTTTAAAGGCCTTCCAGTTTTCAACTTTCTGATTCCAAAGGCCTTGCTCAATCCATTTCTGTTTGGCTTCAGGAGTCGGTGGTATTGCCAATGCAAATCCCGACAATACTGCAATAGTAAATAAAGATATAAGAAGAACTCGTGTAATCCGTCCCATGTTGTTCATCTAACTATCCCCTAATGTCGGACAATTCTTCGCTGTCTCAATCTATCGCCTTATCTACAGAGCCTTTAGAATTCCAAGTAGTACTAATATGAACCATGTAATCATATGATTGTTGCAAACCTAATTATAAACACAAAACAGCTGGAATAAAATCAGAATATCGGAGTTTCCGGTCGGTTGACAGGATTTCTCAATAGGGTGATATTGGCGGCTAAATGGTTCGTCCGGCGAAGCCAAGAAAGGCCAATTCTGCCGGGCTAACAGGTACTATTGGTTTCCGGGTAGTTGGTGTTTAAGAAATACGCTGTTATTCTATCAATATTGCTAATATTCCAGATTTCCCAAGAGATTTGTCTGGCCGAATCGAATTATTGGCAGCAGGAAGTGAATTACAAAATTGACGTTACTCTCCAAAGTGATCTAAGGACAATTATCGGCACTATTGAGATTGAATATATCAACAATTCGCCGGACTCACTTGACCGGATCTATCTCAAAGCTTTTCCCAATGCCATTCAAAGGGGCTCTTATGCCGACCTGAAGCTGCGAAAAATGAACGATTATTCTTTTGCCAATTGGAAACCCACACAAGAAGGGCGGCTGGAATTATCAGAAATTGAATCCACCGATAGACCTTATAAGTCACTGGAAAAGGACAACACAATAATTACGGTCAATCTGGCAAACACACTTTCATCCGGGGACACACTGCATCTGAAATTCGGTTTCAAGACAGTACTGCCCAGCCCTCAAAGCATGCGGATGGGGCTGGAGCAGAATACGACCAAAGCAGCTTACTGGTATCCCCAAGTATGCGTTTATGACCACAAGATGGGCTGGGTCAACTCGCAGTACATTAATTGGGGAGAGAATTATGGTGATTACGGCCGATACGAGGTGCGAATAACGGTGCCGGAAGATCAGATTGTCGCGGCTACCGGCGTTCTCGAAAATGAAAAAGAAGTCCTGCCGGATTCTCTTAGGCAACTATTGGACATCAAGAACTTTCTGAAAGACAAACAGAGTTGGCCGAAATTCAGGTTTGAAAAAAATAATTTCAAGACCTGGCATTTTATTGCTGAAAAAGTCCACGACTTTGCCTTCACCTGTTCCAACGACTATTGCCTCGACAGCGGCAGCGTCAACGGAGTAAAAGTTGTCGCCTACGCTTTAAGAAAAAAAGCCAAAAACTGGTTAAAGGCAGTCGAGCTGGGGAAAGAGGCCATAGAGACATTTTCAGAAACCATGTATCCTTACCAATGGCCGGTGATCCGCATCTGCGATGCTTTTTCCGGTATGGAATTTCCCATGTTGGTTAATTGCGGTGGAGAAGGACCATCGCCAAGATTTGCACTTCTGTTGTATCACGAAATAGGTCATCAATGGTTTATGGGACAAGTGGGTTCGAATCAGGTTGACCGGCCGTTTCTGGATGAAGGGTTCACGACTCATATCGAACATATCGCCATGGAAAAGTATCTGGGACGTAACGGGAACTATGACTATTTCACTAATTGGTATCAAAAGAAATTCGCACCAGCAACTGAAGACCGTGACGAAAGGGGTTTTCGCCCTCTGCTCCTGGTAATGAAGCAAGGATTTGATAAACCCATGGTATTTTCTTATGACCAGGGGGAAGAGTATTTGCCTTATAGATATTCAGCTTATTACAAATCGGCCGCGATGCGTTATTCCCTCCGGTCAATATTGGGCGACTCGGCCTATTTCGCGGCCATGCATCATTATTGCAGTAAGTGGTTTTTCAAACATCCCTACGAGGAAGATTTCGTTCAGGCGATGGAGGAAGCCACCGGTTTGCAACTCGACCAGTATTTCCAACAGTGGTTTTACAGTCGTTTCAGATTGGATTATGCGTTTGATAAGAAAAAGACAACTTTTGAGGACGACGCGTTTCATAATCGAATTATATTGAAGAGACCAGGTTCCTTTGTGGCGCCAATTGACATGGCCGTCATTTGGGAGGGCGGAGATACTTCATTTTACACCATAGCACCTGAAGGGATGAGATATCAAAAACCCGGCTACAAATTGTTGCCTGATTGGGAGCAGTTTCGACGCTTAAATGATAAGTATGAATGCACTATCACATCGCCCCATAAAATCAAAAAGATTGTGCTGGACCCATATAATCTTCTAATGGATATCGACCGCACCAATAATTCATCGGGCTTCTGGTGGCCGACGGAAGTGCGCCTGGACAATTTGAAATACGACAGAGTGCCAGTAAATCAATATGCACTGCGCTTGCGACCGGATTTGTGGTTCGATGACCCCAACGGAGTGCAATTGGGGATGCATGCGCACGGCTCGTATCTGGAAATTGAGAAAAAATTCTCGTTGGACGCACGATTAGGAACAAAATCGGAACTGCCTGCTGTCGACTTGGAGTTATCGACTCCGTTTGTTCCGTTTGGAAATAATTCGACTGTATCTTACCGAGTTTTGCGAGCGGACAAAAGAACTTTTCTAAGCGGCGCTGTTGAGAAAAAATTCAAGCCGTATTTCTCACGGCCCGATTTTGATTTGTTCCGGCTCGAATTGAATCATTTGGATGTGGATGGCAGGCAGATCAATCGCTTTAGACCTTTTCCAAATGACGCCAAGAAATACCTGCCCGACCTGACTTGGGACGCCGAGTGGACGGATTGCTTGGTATTGTCGCTGGGTCGTCTTCGGACAATTCGGCACGGCTCGTATTCTTTGTCCGGAATTTTCACCTACGGCGGTTATTATGAATCCAATCGGCCACGCGGATTTTTCGAATCTAATTATAGGGGCAAGCTCCAGCTTAAGCCCGGCAGTCACACGTCATTGACTATTCAAGGCCAGGCGCTCACAACGTGGGGCGAGCCGCCTTCGCAGTTTGTCAATCATCTGTCTCGGGTGAATTCGGTTACACGATTTACAGAATCAAAGGTCTTTCGCTCTCCCGGAACGTTTCCAACTAACTGGGAAGATGATTTCTATTTGTCTAATGGATTAGTTCGCGGCTATCAGGACAGGGATATATATTTTACACAATCATTTGGTGGTTCATTCGAATTCAGTTGGATCAAGCCACCAACAAAATCAGTTTTCAATAAGATTCCTGCAATCGGGAATTTTCTTTCGTCTATGAATATTTCTTTATTTGCTGAAGGGGCCCTTATTGAAATGCAGAGTCAAGAGGGGCGTTACCCGTTGCCAATCAGAGCCAGCGAAACAAGGTTTGACCCCGGTGAGAAAATCTTTTACTCTTCCTCCGGAATTTCGTTGTCATTCCCGCCGGTTTGGTCGCAGCACCATGTTCGACTCGACTTTCCACTCTATTTGAACAAACCGGCATCAGGTGAAAAAGCTTTTAAGTTTAGATTCTCGGCAGCCTGGATTCTTCCGACTGACCTCTAATAAAACGGCCGCTTCCGTGAAATAAGAAGCAGCCGTCTAATCTATGGGACAGAAAAAGATTATGCCGGGCAAGGTCCTGCCGGTGGCCCGCCGCGGAAGATTCTGTCAACCAGGAAGGTCAAATCAAGAATATTCCCGCCGGTGCCATCACTGTTACAATCAGCTTCCTCCGGACAACGAGGCCTGGGACCGCCGCGGAAAATGAAGTCCACCATGTAAGTCAAATCGAGAATATTAGTATTGGTTCCGTCGAAATTTACATCGCCGCGATTACCCTGACAGCAGGTAACGAGTTGGCCGCGAATTTCTCCCGCCGGGAATGGAGTGGAGTGGACATTCATGTAAAGGTCATGTTGTAGGAAATCAATTATATCAGGGCTTCCTAAATACCAAATGCCCTTAATCGGACTGGTTGCCGACGCAAACGGATAAACTATCCCGCCATTAACACAGACCGGCGCCAGATGAATGTGCGCACCGGTAGGCATGGGCACGTTGTGAGTGGCGTCTATAGTCAATTCTTTTCCACAGGGTTTTAGTGTGGCCTGGGCACTTCCGACAGCAGGGCTGCCCGTGCCGGCACAGAGATTCTCCTGCGATTGATCCAGGACAAAGGTATATTGGACCTGCTGTTCTTTGATTTGGCCGCGAATTTCGCCCAAAGGAAATGCCGCCGAATGGATATTGATGTACAAGTGTCCCGCCAACAGGCTATCCACGTCGGCCGAAGTCAGGTCCCAGGTTTCATCAATGGGACTTGTAAAACTGGAAAAGCCGTGAGCGACCGGGCCTTCGACTCCGGCAGGTCCATAATGAATGTGCCCGTTGGTCGGACTGACTACGCCATGTTCAATATGATATCTAAGATGCTTTTGGTCGGCGCTCAAGACTAGTACTCCAAATCCTCTGGCAGTACTGCCGGTTCCGGCTCCACCATTGGCTTGGGCGCCATCCATCAGGGCCAGCCAGGTCAAGGAATCTCGGACACACTGACCCCTGATTTCCCCGCCGGAGAAGGCCATCGAGTGAATATTAGCGTACAATTGGCCGTTAAAAAGATTCTTAATGGAAGTAGTATCAATATTCCAGGTTTCATTTATGGGGGCGTTGGCATTGGCAAAGGGAAATTGTATCGAGCCGGGAGAACCCGGAGGCGCCAGATGAATATGTCCCGAAACGGTATTGCGGACATCATGGTCAATGTGAATCGAAAGTTGTTTGCCATCGGCACTTAATACCAACTCGGCACAGCCGCTGGCAAAGCTTCCATTGGGGGGAGTTTCCTGGGCTTCGCTCATAGCGAAGAGAAAACGTATGGGCTCCTGCACTATTTGTCCTCTAATCTCACCACCTGGAAATGATCCAGAATGAATATTGACATATAGATTTCCGGCAAATAAGTCAGCAACATCACCCGGCGTAAGCGACCAAACTTGACTGATTGGACTGGTGAATGATGAGAAGGGGAACACAATGCCGCCATTGACGCAAGGAGCAGCTTTGTGGATATGAGCTGCATTTGCCCCGGAGACATTGTGCACCACGTACATTGATAACTTTGTGGAATCGGAGCTTAGAATTGCCAGACCGTATCCGGTGGCAGTGCTGCCGGTGCCGGAGCAGAGATTTTCTCCGGATTCATCAAGTAAGAAAGGGAAAATTGTCGGAGGAGGGGGAGGAGGGATGTTTTGGTTAATGGTCCCCATCATCGTTAACGGGTGGGTTGCGCAATGATAGGTAAAAGGTCCCGGGCCGTCGGCCAAGACGAATTGCAGGTTAAACGGCGCCCCAAGAGTTCCAGAATCCCACATTTTGGGGGAACTGGGGTCTGAAGTAGTAGTGTGAAGACCAACTGACAGCACCCAGCGCACGGTATCACCAGGGTTGACCGTGACGTTGGCGGGAGTAAAGGAGAAATTAGTTACACTGACGACATGCACAGTCGCTTTGACGTTTTGTAATGACAATACCAATAGAGCGAAAACCGCAAAAAAAAGAAACTTTTTCATCCTGGCACCTTCCTTATCTTCTTTAATCGAACTGATTCTTCCAAAATATTCTAAATGCTTGTAGTACCCTGCACCTCGAAGAGATTAGCTATTCGCTGCGCAGCGAGAATTTGAAAACCCTACTTTTTAGTTTAGTCGGTAATAATCTGCCTAAATAGAGTCCGGCCTTTTCAAATCCGTACACTAATTAAGAGTCAAATAATATTGACCTACACAAAATCGTTCCATTTTCAGCACGGACCGGAAGGAGGCCCTCCACGGAAGATCCTATCTACCAAAAAAGTAAGGTCTATGATGTTTGATGGCGTGCCATCACTATTTAAGTCGGCTTCCACTGCACAGAAAGCCGGAGGACCACCACGAAAGATTCTGTCCACCAAATAAGTTAGATCAAGAATATTGGCATCCAAGCCATCGTGGTTGACGTCGCCTCTAATACCAATGCAACAGGTCGGGGGATTATAGGAAAGAGTCAAAATTGGACGGTTGGTTGAAAGAGTATCTTCTTTGCAATTGAATCTTCTGGAGGTTCCGGGCGCAGTCTCATCTCCTAAAATAATCCATCCGAAATTGTCGGCCGGATTATCCAGCCAGTTCTGAACGTCGGCTACCATATTGGTCGTCGACATGAACGTATAAAAGCCAACCAGGTTGACACTTGCCGAGGAGCTTATACCGGCAACCAAGTCGCCCCCGGGAGATGTCCAAAACCCGGTATTGAAAAAAGTGTGAATCCAGGTGGCATCACCGGTTGCCGCCGGCGCCCCGCCGCCTTCTTCTCCCAAGGCGTCCGAAGTACCTTCGCCCCAGTCTGACTGTAGTCGATGCAGTTCGATGGTGTTCGCAGTGGCAAGAGCAGAGGCTTTAGACATAAACAGGGTCAGCCGGGCATCTACGATTACGGAGCCCGGAGGAATCATTGAAGCTACATCAAACGCCATTAAGCCTCTACGAATGCTGTTGGTCAGTTGGGATGTTCTTCCGGCAAATAAGTAATATCCGGCGCCGTTACTAAGAGCTCCAGCCGGATCTTCATAGAGAGTATTGTCCTTTTTGGCAGGAATATTAACGGATACCGGCTGCGCTAATGAATCACCATGGATTAAAAGCAAAATCAAGAAAAAAACCGGAACCAATAGTCGATGATGTTTTGAATTCATTGCATCCGCATTGAGCAAGCTGTCGCCATTTCCACTATTTGAATATTTGTCCATTTTATCGTCCGCAGTAAACGAGGTAAGTACGCCTCCTAATATGCAGCAATATTGTCATCTATCCAAATTGAAAACATCCGAAGTCTAAGGGCAGGCCGGGGGGGACGGCCCCCCCCGGAAAATACCATTGATTAAATAAGTTAAATCCAGAATAGTCGAAGTAACACCGTTGCCATCCAAATCAGCCTCTTCGGGGCAATCGGCCGGCGGTCCCCCGCGGAAGATATTATCCACCAGATAGGACAAATCGAGAATAGTAGCGTCAGCGCCGTCATTGTTGACATCTCCTCGAATATTTACACAGCATGGGACCAAATAAGTTACCGTCAATATCGGTCGGTCGGCCGCAATGAGGTTTTCACGAGAGTCAAATCTTTTGGCAGTTGACGAGTCAGATTCATTGCCCTTTAACAACCAGCCAAAATTACTGGCAGGATTGTCCAACCAGCCTTGAACATCTGCCACCATATTTGCCGTCGAGCCCCAAGTATAATATTCAATTGCCCCTACTGAAGCAGTTGCGCTGATAGTGCCTGAAAAATCACCTCCGGCCGTCGTCCAGAGGTCAAAATTGTAAAACTGATGAATCCAGGTGGCGCTATTTGTCGTGGAAGCTGCACCGCCTCCCTCCACGCCCAGTGCGTCGGAAGTTCCTTCTCCCCAATTTCCTAAGAGTTTTCGAAGTGCGACAGTTTGGGAAGTGGTGAATCTGGTTCGTGACATATGCAGAGTCAAAGAAACCGATTGAATAATGACCCCCGGTGGGATACTGTCGGTCAAGTTGAAAGCAATAACCCCTCTGCGCTTATTTCCGGCATTGAAGGCTCCGGTGCGTCCGACGAAGAAGAACTCGCCGGCACCGTTACTTATGCTCCCCGAAAGACTTTCATAAAGCGTATTATCTTTGCTTGCAGGGATCTCCACAATTACCTGCTGCCCAATGGCAGTTACGCTAAATACCCCCGTAAAATTCAAGAAAAGAGTAAAGAGCATCCTGGCCCAATGGATTCTTCTATTTCGATTTCTTGGAGTATGCATCAGGTGATTATCGTCTATTTTCAAAGGGGCTGGTTTCTTTTTTGCAAGTTTCCGTAACAGAGTGAAATAGTGGCTGTTACGTACAATTTTAACTTAAATTTGTGTTGACGATTTTCAAGCATAACATAATTTGCGAGAGCAATCAAGGCTCGGCCAAAAATTGAGATCAAATATGAAAAGCTATTTGGGAAAAACCGATTTAGAAGTCTGGCGAGAAATGCTCGGTGGAGACACCGGGGCCTGGGCCGAACTGGTGCGGCGCTACCAAGCGTTGGTTTATGCCGTTGCCACGAGGGCAGGATTGGACATGGGGGATGTCGAAGATTGCTTTCAACAGACTTGGTACTTGCTTTACCGAAACAGAAAAAAGATAAGCGATCCTTCAAGAGTCTCCGCCTGGCTCGTGACAACCGCTAAACGCGAAGCGATTCGGTTGAGCAAACGCTCCAGCACCGGTGATGTGGACATAGAAGAAATAAAAATTGCCGATACCAGACCGCTTCAAGATGAAGAACTGGAAAAAATTGAGCTTCAGGCACAGCTTGAAATTGGTTTAAAATCGCTCGATGAGCGCTGCCGCAATATGCTATATGCCATGTTTTTCGCACCGGAAAATAAATCCTATGACGATATTGCTCTTGAGGTCGGCATAGCCGTCAACAGCATCGGCCCCATTCGCCGCCGCTGTCTGGAGCGCTTAAAAAAGATTTTGGTGGAAAATGGATATTTGGGCGTACTAACGAAACAAAGGTAATCTCTGTTACTGGGCAGGTGAGCCAATTGAAAGCATATGAATAGTCATCCAACGAGAAAAGAATTGATAATTGCGGCTCGCACCGGCAGCGCCATCCCCAAGGAACATCTCGGCAGCTGCGGCTGGTGTAATGAGTATTTTGAGCTGTTACGATTGTTTGAATTCGCGGGCGAATTGCCGCTGGTTGATGCCCCACAATCCTGGATAAATAGAGCAGTTACCGTAGCAGAAAAACCAGATAAATTGAAAACTCTAAAATCGCTGGTAGCTTCAATAGCGTTTGATTCCTGGTCGATGCCGGTTCCCCAGGGAATTCGCGGAGAGACTTTAATGCAGGAAAGGCGAATTTCTTTTGGAGCCGCCAACAAGACCTTAGACCTGCGCGCCGAACATCGCAAGAATCGCTGGGATTTTACAGCTAGGATAACCGACCAAAGCGGCCATCCTGTAGATTGCACTTTAGTTGTCGGAAAAAGGGAACTGAAAGCCGATGACGCCGGTTTTTATCAGTGGTCAAGTGTCCGACCTCCGAAAAGTTTCAAACTGCTAACTGTCGAAGGTGAAATAGAAACACCGGAGCTTTCGTGGAAGAAGTCTCAACCAGAGTAGAAAAAGCTGCCAAAACATTCTTATCGACCGGCCAGGTAAACGGTATCAATGCGGCCGAATTAGCCTCGGCTTGCGCTTTACTGATCAGAACACAGTCGGAGACTTCTTTAAAGAAGGCGCTTGCGACGGCTCGACAATTTGTCAAATTCTCAAAAAGCCGTGATCAAGCCACGCTATATAGTGCCCAAAGGGCACTGGCGCGCATCAATCATATGATTGGCAATTATAAAGAGGCGGAAGTGGCCTATCTCCAAGCCCGACGTGAAGTCAAAAGAGATGCCAAAGAATGTGCCGCCATTGACCGCGCCTTGGTTGACCTTTACATGTACTTGAATGATTTTGGTCAATCGCGCCGACGAGCGAGAATGGCTATTAGAGCCTATTCCAAACTGGGGAGCCTAACCGACGTGGCCAAGACGAAAGTTAATCTGGCTAATTTACTTCATCGGCAGGACAAACATCGAGAAGCCGAAAAGTTATATCATCAGGCGGCAAATTATTTTGAAAAAGTAAACGATGAACTTGCCGTGGCCCGGTGCTATTACAATCGGGCCAACGCTTTGGTGCAATTGTTTGATTTGGATATGGCGGAAACGTTATACCTCAAATCAAATGAGATCTATGTAAAAAATGACCACACCATTGATGCCAACGATGCACTCTATGGTTTAGCGTGGCTGCGCCTGCTCAAAGGCGACTACCATGTGGCGCTGTTAAATTTGTCGGATTGTGAAAAAGTATTTGCCAATGCCGGTCATTCCCGAATGGCAGCCCTATGCGAGCTTGACCGGGCCGAAGTATTTCTAAATTTGAATCTTTTTACGGACGCCCTGGAATCTGCCGGCTCTGCTGAAAAAGTTTTTAACAGACTCAAAATTCGATACGAATCGGCTAAAGCGGCATTTTTCAGAGCCAAATCCGCTTTCGCGCTTGAATATAAACAGGTGGCGGCCCGTTCGCTCAAGAAGGCTGTAAGTGGATTTGAGCAGGAAAAAAATGATGGTTTTATTGCTGCTGCACTCCTATTGAATTCACAGCTGGCCTCATCCGGCAAAGAACGAAAAATCAATATTACAAAGGCACGCGCCAAATTCGCTCACTCACAGCTCCCGTTATGGGAGGCCATTTGCAACATCCATATCGGCTCGGAATCATCATATCGCAAAGAGGCACTTACAAATTTGCGTTCAAATAGCGCAGTTCAAAATGTGCCTCACTTATTTGCCCAGTGGCAGACGCTGAAAGGTGACCAAGCAGTCGGCGAAGGGAAAGTTGCAGTTGCCATAAACCACTGGCGCACTGCAGCCAATTGTCTCGACCGAGTTCGGGCGCAGTTACCGCCGGTCGAGCTGCGAACAAATTTCGGAGCCAATGATTTAAGTCCGCATACCAGATTAATTGCAGCTGAAAGTGACCGCAGACCGTTGGAGGCAGCGGTCTGGTCGGAGCGATTTAAGACGGCCGGGGTCTGGGCGCCGCTTGCGGATTTAGGCGTAAATGAGGATGAAAGACTGAAAGTCGAACAAAGTCTGGTCGATTTGGCTCGCCGAGTCTCATCTTATTCTCATCAGATTCGGGGCTTAGCCGGGGAAAGAGGGAATTTGGCGCCGCAAGCGCATAGCACTGTTTCCCATTTGCAGCGTCTGGTTCGTCAACAACTGGCTTCAATAGAAAAAGAATCTGGCAGCGGAATTTCGGGAAAAGATAATCTGATACAACTTTTCAAAGCTGAATCACAGCAACAGCCTATCGTGCAGTTTCATCTGGGCAATAGCGATATTTTGGCCTTTGTTCACTGGCGAGGAGATACTATATTAAGGCGTTTTCCTGAAGGTCGCCTTAAACTGACTAAGTACTTGCAGCAGTGGCGCTTTTTGCTGGAACACGAGCTACTGCATAAACATCTGGGTTCGACGAGCAGCCTTTTCGACGAAGAGAAGCTCTTTGATAAATTAGGTGAATGGCTGTGGGCACCATTGGAAATTCCCACAGATTGCAGCCGGGTACTTGTTTTGCCGGAGGGTGAGCTGGCCAACGTAACCTGGCAAGCATTAAGAATCGACGGAAAAGCGTTGGCGGAAGAATATCGTTTCGTACTTTCGCCGAGCTTGCGTCATCATCTACACGCCAAAAGGATTATGGTAAAATCGAATATCATTAGAGTGTTTGTAGGGATGTCGGACGATTTGCCGCAAGTGCGGACGGAATTGGAGAAACTTTCGAACTTACCCAACCATCAAGTCAGTATTATGAATCCATCACATAGAAATGACTGGCCAGCCAATGAATCGGCAGAGTTGTGGCATTATTCCGGTCACGCCTATCTGCGCAGTGACAATCCCTTCTATTCATATTTGGCGCTGGCGGACGGACCACTTTTTGCGGCAGATTTTCGCCTTAAAAATTCCAGAGTGTCGTTGGTCACTTTGGCGGCCTGTCGCTCCGGTGAGCAGGTGGCTCTATCTGGTGAAGAAACCACTGGTCTGGTTCGGTCACTTTTGGAAATGGGCGCCCGCAATGTAATCGCCGGGCATTGGCCGGTGGCCGACGAATCAACTGCCGGCTGGATGAGTGAATTTTATCGCGGGTATTTTGCAAATGAGAGTTTGAGCGATGCCGCGGCGCAAGCTTCTCTTAAAATGAAAGAGAAATACCCATCAGCGTATCATTGGGCGGCATTTTCAATTTTTGGTGCAGGAGATAAAGGCGTTGAATACAATTAGATTTAAGAAACTCCTTAAGATTATTACTTTCGCCGCTGTTTTAGTTTTTTCCATTTTAAATTCGGTCTTTTCAACCCAGCTGCGGCAATACGTAGCCGGGCAGATGGTTTGCAACGTGACCAATGCAGCGATTATTGATTCCATCAACGATGAATACGGCACCACCTATAATGCATATAGTCAAAAACTTTATGATTATCTCCTTAAAGCGGATACTCTGCGTGACCTGGACAGTTTAGCAGATGTTATCTCGGAGCGGCCCGGGGTCGTTTATTGTAAGCCGAACTATTTGTTATATGCTCCCGAAGCGGTCCAGGCCAGCCAACCATTCATCGATGAGGTCGGTATAGATATTTACCCGCAGCAAGCCGCGGTGAAAACATTGAATCTCGATTCAACTCATTTCTATACGACCGGTGCAACGGCCAAAGTGGCGGTGATTGATGTCGGCGTCGATTTTAGCCATTTACTCCTTCGGTTCCATGTTACTTCTGGT
>Ga0334722_10002879_pt1 | contig 18946 bp, 17 predicted proteins | sample C3_bottom_MG_FD_207210 | JGI IMG/M metagenome (GOLD analysis project Ga0334722, IMG submission 207210) | Sediment microbial communities from Yellowstone Lake, YNP, Wyoming, USA - C3_bottom | ecosystem: Environmental > Aquatic > Freshwater > Lake > Sediment | place: USA: Wyoming | collected...
CGGGCCGCTTCCGGGTGACGGCGTTCCACACCTCGTAGGCCACCTGCTTGTAGGGGGTGTAGAACGCGAGCGCGAAGTCGGCGTTCTTGCAGAGCCCGGTGTCCCAGAAGACGCACGGCGGGTCGTCACCGCCCTGTTTGCCGCACTCGATGGCGTGGTAGTAGCTCTCCGACGTGATCGGGCCGATGCCCTTGTCCCAGGCTGGTGTGGCTCCGGGCCTGGCGGCCGCCGTCATCTGCGCGCCCGCCAGGGCTGGCCACAGGAGGGCGCAGACGAGCAGCGCGAGCAGGACGAATCGTGGCCGCGTGCGCGCAGCAGGAACGGGAGCGAATCGAGGGAATGCAGATGCGTTGGTCATGGCAATTGTGGGCGGAGTATAGCACCGGCCACCAGACTACCCGGGGCCGAACAAGCTCTGTCAACGCTCGTTAGAAATGTCCCCATCCTTCGCTCGTTAGAAGTGTCCCCTTCATTCGCGTTCCGCCACGAGGCCGCTGAGCGGGCCCCCCACCCGAGGTGCGGGGCCCGCGGAGGCGGCCGGTGACACGATCCAGTCCCCGGGGCGTCCCGGGATGTTTTCCCCTGGCGACACGCCGTCAGGCATCCCGCCGTACCGCTGGCGCCAGGGATGGGTGGCCGACGGCGTCGTGCGGCCCCGTGGTCGGTGGGGCGGCAGAGACGGGGCTGGTGCCGGTGGTGGCGGCGTGAGGCGCGCGTGGCGGCCCGTGACGTCCGTCCACGAGACCTGCGCCCCGCGATACCACAGCTCCCGGTGGCCATCTTCGTAGTCGCACACCAGGACGGTGCTCCGGGCTGGCGGATAGTGCCGGCCCTGCCGGTGGATCTGCAGCAACTGATTGTCGACGCGCACCACCCAGTCCGGGCTGATCGTCCGGACCGACTCGAGGCGAAACACCTGGTCCAGCTCAAGCCCCGACGGCACCGGTGTATGGAAATCCTCGGCGGCGGCGGGGGCCCGCGCGAAGCGCGCATTGTGCCCCGCCCAATAGGTCGTCGCGAGATAGGCATTCGCGGCGGCGTAATCGCCCACCCCGGCCCGCCGGAGCTTCTTGATGAGCCGGTCCTGGTGCGTCCCGTGGCCCCGCTCGACCCGGCCCTTCGCCTGCGGCGAACTCGCGGCGATGATCCGAATCCCCAACCGGGCGCACATCCGCCCAAACTGCGTCAGCACGGCCTCGCCGGTCCCCAACTCGGCCGCGGTGGGCTTGCGGACATACACATTCTTCCAGTCGGTGTAGAGCGCGACCGGAATTCCATACTGCGCAATCCACCGGCGCAGACTCCGGACCGCGCCCCAGATCGTCTCCTGGGGCTCGAACCGGCCATCACACCGACTGGTCGCATCATCGACGAGGTGCATCAAACAGCCCTCGCCGGCGCGCTCCTCGAGCCAGTGCGCGAAGCTCCCGTCGAATTGCACCAACTCGCCGAAGTGGGCCATCCGCTCGCGGCGGCTCCGGTGGGGGGACCCACGCCGCGTCCGGCTCCACAGGCCGGCCGCCTGCATCCAGCGCCGCAACGTCTCGTGGTGCACGACCAGGCCGTACTCCTCGGCCAAGTGCTCGGCCGCCAGCGTGGGGCCGAACCGCGCATGCGTCGCGTCCCCCGCAAACTCACGCCGGATCAGCGCGAGGACCTTCCGCCGGAACGCCGACGGCTTGCGCCGATTCGACCGCCGCCCCACATGCCGATGCTGGACGCCCATCGGGCCCCGCCGGCGGAAGCGCGCCCACAGCCGCTTCGCCTGGCGATAGCTCACCTGCAGCAGGACGCTGGCGTGGCGCAGCGTGATCTCGTCGGCCTGCACGCGCGCCAGCACGCCCGCCCGCCGCAATTCCATGTCGCTCATTGATGTCCTTCCCACGCCGCCCTCCTGACAGAGGTGTCGGCGTAGGGGACATTTCTAACGAGCTAACAAGGGGACATTATCCAAGTGGCGCAACAGGCCGAACAAGCTCGCGAGCACCTCGCCGAGATGGTGTGTCCACGTCATCGCGCTGTGGCCCTCCGGCACCTCGATGTAGTCGACGCGGTGGCCGGCGCCGGCGAGCGCCTGGCGTACGCCCGCGGCCGTCGGCTGGTTCGCGCGGTCGTACCGGCCCGCCAGGATTGCGACGCGCAGGCGGTGGTTGCGCGGATCGCCCATGGCCCCCAGGTCCGCGGCGTTGATCCTGCGTCCCGGGACCAGCAGGCCCAGGCGGCCGAATGCGCCACGCCGGCATCCTCGTGCGCCCGGGCCGTTCGCCGGCAGACCACAGTCGAGCGCCGCGTCGAGGGCGTCCCGAGCGCCATAGGAAATGCCGATCACCGCGCGGCGGTCCGCGTCTCGCGTCACACCGTATCGGGACGCCAGCCATGCCGGCAGTTCGTCGTCGAGAAACCCGCGCAGCGGGGCGCCCGCGAAATGGTCGCCACCGGGCACCAGCGGTCCGACGAATACCGCCACGATGGGTTCGATGGCGCGGCGGGCCACCAGCCAGTCGATGACGCGCGCCACCTGCCCCGACCGCAGGTCGAGAAAGACCGCCACCGGACTGGTTGCGTTGCGGCGATAGCCAACCGGCGTGTAGACGATGACGCGGCACGGGGCGCCGAGCGTCCGGCTGTCGATGGCGGCTTCCCTCGTCGTGCCCGCAGGCGGCACGGGGGAACCGGCGAACTCCGGCGGCGCCGCATATCCAGGCGTGACGAATTCCGAGGCTTGAAGGCCGCCGAACTGCCGGCCGGCGGTCTGGCGCGGGTTGTGCGGATCGATCCGGTAGTCGGTGGGAGCGTAGGCGATCAGGTACTCGATGCGTGCGCGCGGCACGACGTTCGCCCGGAGCGAGTACCACTCCGTCTTGCCCACCCGCGTCATCGTGCCCGCCGAGAAGTCGAACGTGCCGTCGAGGTGCTCGCCCCAGCCGGAGACGTCCGACACGATACGAGGGGCGCGCCCGCCGGCGCTCCTGGCGAGAAACGTCACGACCGCCTCGCCGCCCGCCTCCGGCGCTGCGACGATCGGTGTCGTGCGGCGCCCGGCTTCGACCTCGGCAATCGCCGCCGCGAGCGCAGCGGTGCGCGAGGCTGGTTCATTCCGCGGCAGGGCGCCCGATGGGCCGCACCGGGCGGTGCCCAGCGCGATCGCGCCGGCGGCGGCAAGGACGACCAGACACGTGTCGCGGCTCATGGCCCCCTCGGGCCGCATCCCGTCGACGAGCGACGCCCCAGATGCGGCCCGGGACATTAGACACCAGTCTCAACGCTTCGAGCCGTCCGCCGGCTGCTCGGTTGTCTTGCCGTCGAAATGCTCGTGGTCGGCCTCCGCATCGGCGCGGGTGAGGTGCACGACACCGTCCCGATGATTCGGGGGGGAATAGATCGTGTAGAGCTTGAGGGGACCACTGCCGGTGTTGACGATGTTGTGCCGGGTCCCCGCCGGGACGACCACGGCGAAGCCCGCCTTGATGGGCGTCCGGACGCCGTCGAGCACCGCTTCACCCCGGCCTTCCTCCACGCGGAAGAACTGGTCGAGCGTGTGGACTTCCGCCCCGATCTCCTCACCTGCCTTGAGCGCCATCAGCACTAGCTGGCAGTACCTGGCCGTGTACAACACCCGGCGGAATGCGTCATTCTCGACGGCCTTGCGTTCGATGTCCTGTACAAATCCGGTCACGGGGATCCCTCCTTCGCGGTGTCACGCGACCGGGACGGCCACCTTGGCCGCAGTGTCGATGGTTTTGGCCCCGGTGGCAGCCGCCGCAGCCTTGATCACGACCTTCACCGCATCCTCCATCGGGTCCTTGAAGGGCACTTCGATGTGGAGGAGTCCGTGTTCGTAGACGGCTTCGGCCTTGCCGGGCTTGACCGGCCAGCCCAGCGCCAGCGCCGACACGTACTCGATGTCCCTGGCCGGCGCAGACAGGTACAGGCTGTCTTCGAGGACCTTTACGTCGATGCTCTCCGTGGGCGCCCCCGGAATGGCGAATTCCACGATGAGCTTGTGGTGCGCCCCGTCTGCGTAGGCGACCGTTTCGGGTGCGACCTTCATCCGTTCGACTGTCATGGCGTCACTCTCCTTTGCCCATCTTTCCTGTTCAATCGGGAGATCGTCTTTGCTGTTCATGGTCCCGACTATGGCGGGCCTTGCGCGGCGCCGTCTGTTCAGAAACGCACACATTCCGATGTGTTCGGTTCGGTACAATCCGTTCAACGCACCCCGAAGCGGCTGCGGGAAAGTGGCAGGAACCGATGAACAGCTCGAATCGCGCCCCCGGGAACCTCCGCGGCCACGCGTCTCCTCGCCCTGCCGGCGGGCGAGACGACCGCACAACCCTTGCGGGCATTGCCCGACGGGCCATGCTCGAGCGCGGCATGGAGCCCGACTTCCCGCCGGCCGCGCAGCGGGAGGCGGCTGCGATGACCAGGCCCGCCGATGCCGACGGAACCGTGCGCGACCTGCGCAACCTGCTCTGGGCCTCCATCGACAATGACGACTCCCGGGACCTCGACCAGATCACGGTGGCCGAGGCACTGGCGGGCGGCCGGGTCAGGATCATGGTGGCCGTGTCGGACGTGGACGCCCTCGTGCGGCGGGACTCGGCAATCGACGGCCATGCCTCGCACAACACCACGTCCATCTACACGCCGGCGGCGCTGTTCCCGATGCTGCCGGAGGTGTTGTCCACCGGGCTGACGTCGCTGAATCAGGACGAGGACCGGGTCGCGATCGTCACCGACATGGTGTTCGGCGCCGATGGGTTGCTGGCATCGTCGGATCTGGGCCGCGCGCGCGTCCGCAACCACGCGCAACTGGCGTACAACAGCCTTGCCGCGTGGCTGGACGGTGAAGGCGAGGTTCCGCCGCGCGTGGCGGGCGTTCCCGGCCTCGACGAGAACCTCCGCCTGCAGGACCGCGTCGCGCAGCAGCTCGCGGGTCTGCGGCACCAGCACGGCGCGCTCAGCCTGGAGACGACCGAGGCGAAAGCGGTGTTCGACGGCGACACGCTGTCCGAACTCGACACGGACCGGAAGAACAGGGCGAAGCAGCTGATCGAGGACTTCATGATCGCGGCGAACGGCGTCACCGCGACGTATCTCGAATCGAAAGGCTTCCCGTCCCTCCGGCGCGTGCTTCGATCACCGGAGCGCTGGACCCGCATCGTGCAGCTTGCCGCCATCACCGGAGACCGGCTTCCCGACGAGCCCGATGCTGCAGCCCTCGAGGCGTTCCTGGCGCGGCGGCGCGCCGCAGACCCGGCACGGTTCCCCGATCTCTCGCTGGCCGTCGTCAAGCTCATCGGACGGGGGGAGTACGTACTCGACCCGGCCGGGAGCGAAGCGCCCGGCCACTTCGGTCTCGCGGTCAAGGACTACACGCATTCGACGGCGCCGAACCGGCGTTTCCCGGATCTGCTGACACAGCGCCTGCTGAAGGCGGCAATCGCCGGCACGCCGCTTCCTTACACCATCCCGGAACTGACCGGCCTTGCCAGCCACTGCACCGAGCGGGAGGACGCCGCGACGAAGGTGGAGAGACGGGTGCGGAAGTCGGCGGCTGCGCTCCTCCTGTCGGACCGGATCGGCGCATCCTTTGACGCCATCGTCACCGGCGCGTCCGCGAAGGGCACGTGGGTGCGGATCTTCAAGCCGCCTGTCGAAGGGAAGGTGGAGAGCGGGTTCCAGGGGCTCGACGTGGGCGACCGGGTTCGCGTCAAGCTGCTCCGGACCGACGTCGAGCGCGGCTTCATCGACTTCGCGCGCGACTGACGAGCCGGCGGGCAGCCCGACGCGGCGGCTCTAGTGGGCGGTCGGGTCGGGCTCCTCATCCCACGGCGACGGCTGAGGACCGGGCACGATCCCGGCGAGATCGCGCGCCTCGCGCTCGGCGGCCGTCATGGCCGTGGGCCGCTGCGCCTTGGCCTCGTCCTTCCGGGCGGCCTTTTCCTTGCGCCATTCCTGGCGCGACCGTTCACGCTGCCGTTTCTGCGCGGTGAGTTTGGGGCGACTTGCCAATGTGTGCTCGCTTCACTGCCGGCCCGGTGGGACGCGATCGCTGCCGGCCTCTCTATCATCGCACGTCCGACTTTAGTCGGTCCTCCAAATCCTGACTTTATTCGGTGCGGTTTCCCCCGCCACCAGGGAACTTGCCGGGCGCTGTACGGGTATATGTAGTCGAGGCTCGACTGGCAGGCCCGGCGGCGAGCCACCGATGTCCTCCAACCGCCGGGAGCAGCGTCCGGAACGCGCGTGCAGGGAGGAGACCGATGAAAACGATGTGGTATGGCGTGGGGATCGTGGCGTCGTTGACGTGTGCCGCCGGCGCTCAGAGTCCGGCACCTCCCGCCCAGGACAAGACGACGGTCCGGCAGGCGGCGTACGACTATGCCGAAGGCTACTACGAAGCGGCGGCCGATCGGATGGAACGCGGCGTCCACCCCGCCATCATCAAGCGCGGGGTGCTTTCGCGGCCTGGGCTCGGTTCGGTGCTTGCGCCCATGAACGCCGAAACGCTGGTGGAAGCCACGCGCATGGGCGGTGCGAAGGACGTGGCGCCCGACAAGCGGAACATCTCGTTCGACCTGCTCGACATCCGCGACAACATCGCGTCCGCGAAGATCTTCACCGTTCAATTCAACGACTACCTCCACCTCGTCAAGCAGGACGGCCGCTGGCGGATCGCCCACGTCCTGTGGCAGCCGCCTGCTCCAGCCGGCGCGGCCAACAGCGAGACCGACAAGGCCGCCGTCGCGCAGGTGCTCAAGGACTTCTTCGACGCCCTTTCCGGCGGCGACACCGCGCGCGTCGAACGTGCGGTGCACCCCGAGGCGGCGCTGCGCGGCTTCCGCGTGAGCCCGCCTACCGGGAGGTTCTTCCTTGTGGAAGGCAACCGGGACGCCATGATCGCCGCGGCCAGCGCGAAGGCCGTGCCGCCCGCTCAGGATCTCAAGGTGACGGTGCTCGACGTGTACGACACGATCGCGTCGGCGCTCGTGACCACCTCGACCTACTCGGCCTACGTACACCTCGCGAAGCAGAAGGACCAGTGGAGGGTCGTCAATCTCCTGCGACGGTAGTGCCGTCACCAGTCACGCCAGTGCCCGGCCGTGCGGCCGGGCACCCGGCGCCCGTTCCGGCGTCGGTGGTAGGATTCCCCGACGGCACACATCGTGCCGCGAAGAGGGCATCCATGAGACTCGCATTGATTCCCGTGCTCGGCGCGCTGCTGGTTCCGCAGGCGGCACCGCCGCCGGCGACGGAGGTGTATCTCGCGCCGTTGTCCGGGAACGGCACGGCGCTCGCGATCGGGGCCCCGGTCGACATCAGCAACAGCCCCGAGTACGACAACCAGCCGAGCTTCGTGCCGGACGGGTCGGCGATTCTGTTCACGTCCCGGCGCGACGGCAAGCAGACAGACATCTACCGGTACGACCTCAAGACGAAGCAGGTCACGCAGTTGACGCACACGCCCGAGAACGAGTACTCGCCGCTCGTGACGCCGGACGGCAGGACGTTCTCGACCGTGCGCGGCGACAAGCAGGAGCTGTGGCGCTTCGATCCCGATGGTTCGAGCCCGAGGCTCGTGTACGCGCACAAGGGCCTGATCGGCTACCACGTGTGGATTGACGACCATCGCCTCGCGGTGTTCGTCCTGGGCGGGGGCGGCAATCCCGCGACGCTGCAGATCGTCGACACGAAGGCCGACACCACCGAGGTGATCGAGCCGAACATCGGTCAGTCCCTGCTGATTCGGCCGGGACGAAGGACGGTCAGCTTCATCGGGCGTCCTCAGGGTGCGCCGGCGGTCGTCAAGGAGTTCGATCCCGCCACGAAGAAGACGGCCTTGGTCACGGAGGCACTGGCCGGAAGCCAGTACCTGACCTGGCTGCCCGATGGCCGCATGCTGATGGCATCGGGCACGAAGATCTCGGTCTGGCGCGGTGGCGCCGCCGGATGGGCCGAGGTGGCCGACTTCGCGCAGGCCGGTCTGACGAAGATCACACGTCTCGCGGCGAGCCCGGACGGCAAGTGGCTGGCGCTGGTCGCCGAGCCCGCATCGAAGTAACCGGAGCGCCGTCACGTCATCATGCCCGACCGCCCACGTCTGCTGATCGTCGATCTGAGCGTCAATCCCGCCGTCTACCGGCCCGTTGACCACTGGCGGCCGCATGTCGAGGCGATGGGAGTCGGGGTGGACGTCTGCCGGCCGCCCGATGGCGACGTGCCGGCGGACGTCACGCCGTACTCGCACGCGATCCTGACCGGGAGCGAGGCGAGTATCCTGGCCGGCACCGAGTGGGTCGTCCGGGCGTGCGGCCTGACGCGCGCGCTGGACGCGCACCGGGTGAAGCTGCTCGGGAGTTGCTTCGGCCACCAGATGCTGGGCCGCGCGCTGTCGGGCCGGGAGTTCGTGCGCCGTACGCCCACGCCGGAATTCGGCTGGATCGAACTGCGAAAGGGGAGCGGCGGCGGGCGGGATCCGCTGGTCGATGCGTGGCCGGATCGATGCCACGTCTACACGTCGCACTTCGACGAGGTGTACCCGGTTCCGCCCGGCTGGGAAGTTGTCGCCGACACCGCCGACTGCGCATGCGCCGTGGTGCGCCGCCTGTCCGGAGGCGCGTGGGGCGTCCAGCCCCATCCCGAGATTGGCATCGACGAAGGACTCGCGCTGCAGGCCTCGTACCTGAAGACGATGCCGGACCGCCTGGCCGTGCTCGAGGCGGGGTGGCACGGCACGCCACGCGACGACCGGATTACGCCCGCTCTGGTCAGGGGATTCCTGAGCGCCTGACCCTCTGACCGCGGGGGGGGCGGCGGCGGCGCGGCCGCGGGCCGCCTGGTATGGGCGGCACCCTGCGCGCCCGGCCGAGCGTCCTACCGGCATGCACACCCGCAGGGACGCTCCGCCGGACACCGGTGCAGCCCTCCGGACACTCGCCGGACGGGTGGCCGAGCGCCTGGCATCCAGCCCGCCGCTGTTTCGCGGGAAAGCCTGGGCCGCTCGCTTCGCCGACACGCTCCTCGGGCTGATGTTCCCGCACCTGTCCGACGAGGGGCCCCGCGCGGCGGACTCGATTGAACGCGAACTCCAGTTCGTGCTGGCCGACCTCAGCGGCGCGCTGACGCCGCTGGCGCAGCGACTGGCCCGGCCCGCCGGCGCCATCGTTCAGGACTTCGCCGACACGCTGCCGCGCACGTATGACGACCTGTGGCTCGATGCGGCGGCGATCTACAACGGCGATCCGGCTGCGGCCAGCGTCGAGGAAGTCATCTCCGCCTACCCGGGGTTCCACGCCATCGCGATCTACCGGCTCGCCCACCAGTTGTCGCGGCTTGGCGTGCCGATCCTCCCGCGTCTCCTGACCGAGCACGCGCACCGGCACACCGGCGTCGACATTCACCCCGGCGCGACGATCGGGGGCTCGTTCTGCATCGACCATGGCACCGGGATCGTCATCGGCGAAACGACGGTCATCGGGAGCCACGTCAAGATCTACCAGGGGGTCACGCTGGGAGCGCTCAGCGTGGACAAGTCGCTGTCGGCCACCAAGCGCCATCCGACGATTGAAGACCGCGTCGTGGTCTACGCCAACGCCACGATCCTCGGCGGCGGGACCGTCGTCGGACACGACAGCGTCATTGGCGGCAACGTCTGGCTCACGGCCAGCGTTCCGCCGCATTCGACCGTGTCGCAGACCAGTGGGGCCCGCATCCGCACGGCGTAGCGGCAGGCCCGGGGTCCGTCACGGCCGTCAACGCAGGGAGCAGGCACATGGTTGCGAACAGCATCCTCGACGCGATCGGCGGGACCCCGCACGTGCGAATCAACCGGCTGTTCGACAGCCGGTCGCAGGTCTGGATGAAGCTCGAGCGTGCGAACCCGGGCGGCAGCATCAAGGACCGGATCGCGCTCGCCATGATCGAAGAGGCCGAGCGGGACGGGCGGCTGAAGCCCGGAGACACGGTCATCGAACCGACATCCGGCAACACCGGCATCGGCCTGGCCATGGTGTGCGCCGTCAAGCGCTACCCGCTGATTCTCGTGATGCCCGAGTCGATGACGATCGAACGCCGCGCGCTGATGGCGGCGTATGGCGCGGCCTTCGAGCTGACTCCCCGGGAGCTCGGCATGAAGGGGGCGATCGCGCGCGCCGAAGCCATGGTGAGGGAGCACCCACGCGCCTGGATGCCGAGCCAGTTCGACAACGCCGCCAACATCAACATCCACACCGAGACCACGGCCCGCGAGATACTCGCCGACTTCCCGGGCGGCCTGGACTATCTCATCACGGGCGTCGGCACCGGCGGCCACATCAGCGCCTGCGGCGCGCGGTTGAAGCAGCGGTTTCCGGCCATCAAGGTGCTTGCCGTCGAGCCGGCGGCGTCGGCGGTGATCAGCGGCGGCAAGCCGGGGCCGCATCCGCTGCAGGGGCTGGGCGCCGGGTTCATTCCGGCGAACCTGCACACCGGGGTGCTCGATGGCGTGGTGACCGTCGACAGAGACGAGTCGTTCGCGTTTGCCGCCCGTTGCGCCCGCGAGGAAGGCATCCTGGTCGGCATCTCGACCGGTGCTGCGCTGGCTGCCGTGGCGAAGACGCTGCCGTCGTGCCCGCCCGGCAGCCGGATTCTGACGTTCTGCTACGACACCGGCGAGCGGTACCTGTCGGTGGACGGGTTATTCGCCGCGGGCCAGACGGTCTAGCGGATACGGCACCACGGTGCCGGTGAGCGTCTCGGCGCCGAGCGAGAGCGTGATCTCGCCCCCGGCGACAGACATGGCAAATGCCATCCGCCTGTCGAGCCGGGCGACGAGCGAGGCGACGAGCTGCCGATCCAGCGCGTAGAGCTCGAGGGCTTCCCGGCGGTGGATCCGCTCGCCTGCCAGCCGCTCGACCAGCTGGCGCGGGTCCTTGTGGACGTAGACCGCGACGCGCGGCGACATCTTGCCGGCCTTGTGAAGCCGGTCCGCGTCGGGCCAGCCCACGTCAATCCAGACGCGTATCGCGCCTGTCAGGTCGCGAACGGCAATGGCCGGTTCGTCCGGCTCCTGCAACCCCCGCGAGAACGCAATGCCCTCGGTATACTCGAGCGCGTAGGCCAGGACGCGCGCCACGAGGGACTCTTCGGATTCCGAGGGATGCCTGGCCACCTGCAAGGCGAGCGTGTCGTAGACGTGCCGGTCGGCGTCCGCCAGGTCGATGTCGAACTTGTAGATCGTCGCGGTCAGCGCCATCGGCCACCTCGGTCCATGCCGCAGCATCGCACGGGGAGAGCCCGCGCGGGTAGCGCGGAATCATCCGGCGGGACCGCGATTGCGCGTCAGGTACAATGAGGTGTCCACCGGCACGCATCGCATGATCAGGATTACCGACAGCATCTCGATCGATCCGCGCGACATCGAAGAGCGATTCGTCCGCGCATCGGGCCCAGGCGGCCAGAACGTCAACAAGGTGTCGACGGCGGTCGAGTTGCGCTTCGACGTGCGGCGGTCGTCGCTCCCGCCCGACGTGGCGGAGCGGTTGATGGCGCGGGCCGGCAGCCGCATGACGGCCGACGGCGTCCTCCTGATCGACTGCCGGGAACACCGGACGCAGGGCCAGAATCGCGAGGCCGCCCTCGCCCGGCTCGTGGCGCTCATCGAGGGTGTCTCGCGGCGGCCCAAGACGCGGCGCGCCACGAAGCCCAGGGCCGGCGCGCGCGAGAAGCGCCTCCAGACGAAGAAGAAACGCGGCGCGATCAAGGCGCTGCGCACGGACAAGGGCGGGGACTAGCGCGTGACGGATCTGGGGGCCGTCATCGCGCGCTACTGGGGCTACTCGACGTTCCGGCCCCACCAGCGCGAAGCCATGAATGCCGTGCTGGCCGGCCGCGATTCGCTGGTGGTCCTCTCCACGGGCGGCGGCAAGTCGCTCTGCTTCCAGGCGCCGGCGCTCGTCCGGCCCGGCCTCGCGGTGGTGGTCTCGCCGCTCATCTCGCTGATGAAGGACCAGGTCGACACGCTGGTCTCCAACGGCGTTCCGGCGGGCCTCTACAACAGCTCGCTGGGTCCCGACGAGAAGAGCGCGGTCCTGGCGGGGCTGCGGCAGGGACACTACCGGCTGCTCTACGTGTCGCCGGAGCGCCTGGTGGGGGAGGGCAGCGAGGGATTCCTGTCGCTGCTGTCGTCGTGCCAGGTCAGCTTCGTCGCCGTGGACGAAGCGCACTGCATCAGCCAGTGGGGCCACGACTTCAGACCGGAGTACCGGCAGCTCGGCCGGCTGCGGCAGGCACTGCCCGGCGTCAGCCTGCACGGCTTCACCGCCACGGCCACCGCACGCGTCCGGCAGGACATCATCTCCCAGCTGGAACTGCAGGACCCGCTCGAGTTCATCGGGTCGTTCGACCGGCCCAACCTGCTGTACCGCGTCCTGCCCCGCGCGGTGCTCAAACGCCAGTTGCTCGAGATCCTGGCCCGGCATCGCGGCGAAGCCGGCATCATCTACTGCGCGTCGCGCCGCGAAGTCGATGCGCTCGCCGCCTGGCTGACGGGCCTGGGCACGCCGGCGCTGCCGTACCACGCCGGGCTCTCGGACGAGGACCGCAGCCGGAACCAGGACGCGTTCCTGAGCGAGCGGGCGGACGTGGTCGTCGCCACCGTCGCCTTCGGGATGGGCATCGACCGGTCGAACGTCCGGTACGTCGTGCACACCGGCAGCCCGCGTTCGCTGGAGCACTACCAGCAGGAGTCGGGGCGCGCGGGACGCGACGGCCTCGAAGCCGAGTGCGTCCTGATCGCGTCGCAGGCCGACTTCGTGCGGTGGCGGCGGATGCTCGAGCAGACGGGCGCGCTCACCGAGGCCAGCGTGGCGCTGCTGCGGCAGATGGAGCGCTACGCGACAGGCGTCGGCTGCCGCCACCGCCATCTGGCCGAGTACTTCGGGGACACGTACCCGCCCGCGTCTGCCAGCGCCCCGGCCGGGTGCGGGGCCTGTGACGTCTGCCTCGACGAACTGGAGCACGCGGCCGAGCCGGTCGAACTCGCGCGCAAGATCCTGTCGTGCGTGGCCCGCGTCGGCCAGCGGTTCGGCGCCACGCACGTCGCGAACGTCCTACGGGGGAGCACCGCGGAACGCGTCATCGCCTGCGGGCACGATCAGCTGAGCACGTTCGGCCTGCTGGCCGACATGTCCGTGGCCGAGATTCGGGGCTATATCGAGCAGCTGACGGGGCTGGGCCTGCTGCGGCAGGCCGGCGAGGACTACCCCGTGCTGGTCCTGACGGCAGCCGGGCTGGAGCTGCTCAAGACGGCGGCCGCGATGCCGGGCCTGTCGCTCGCGCGCCAGCGCCCGGTCCGGAAGGAAGCCCCGCGCGCCCGCTCCCGGGCCGAAACCGAATCGTGGCAGGACGTCGATCGCGGCCTCTTCGACCGCCTGCGCGCGGTCCGTCTCGAGATCGCGCGGTCGCGGGGCGTGCCGCCGTACGTCATCTTCCACGATGCCACGCTTCGGGAGATGGCGCGGCTCCGGCCCGCGTCGCTCGACGCGCTGCTCGAGATCAAGGGCGTCGGTGTACGGAAGGCCGAGGACCTGGGTGAGGCGTTCCTCGGCGCGATTCGCCAAGAATGACCGGAGAATGACGGGGAGTCCGCCGGGGACGCTGCTATACTGCACCCGCCATGGCACTGCCGCGGTCCAGCCGCCTGGGCCCGTACGAGATCCTCCACCTTCTCGGCGCGGGTGGCATGGGCGAGGTCTACCGTGCACGGGACACGCGCCTGGGCCGCGATGTCGCCATCAAGGTCCTGCCCGGCCACCTCGCCGGGGATGCCAGCCGCCGGAAGCGCTTCGAGCAGGAAGCGCGGGCCTCGTCGGCGCTGAGCCACCCGAACATCTGCACCATTCACGACATCGCCGAGCACGACGGCGCGCCGTACATCGTCATGGAGATGCTGGATGGCATCTCGCTGCGCGGTGCGCTGCGCGACGGCCCGCTCGCGATTCCGGTGCTGCTGCACGTGGCCGTGCAGGTGGCCGACGCCCTCGAGGCGGCGCACGCCGCGCATATCATCCACCGCGACCTGACGCCGGCCAACGTGTTCATCACGACCCGCGGCGACGCCAAGATCCTCGATTTCGGGATCGCGAAGCTCCAGGTGGATCCGGACCCGGCGTCCGATCCGAGCGCGACGACGGCCACGGTCGAACCGCCGCTCACGGGCGCCGGACGCACGGTGGGCACGCCGGGCTACGCCGCGCCCGAGCAGGCGCTCGGACTCGCCGTCGACACCCGCGCCGACCTGTTTTCGTTCGGCGCCGTGCTGTACGAGATGGCCACGGGCAACCGCGCGTTTCCCGGCGACACGTCGGCGCAGGCCGTCGATGCGGTCCTGCACGCGGTGCCCGCGCCGGCGCCGGATGTAAATCCGCTCGTGCCCGCCGCCCTGGCGGCTGTCATCGACAAGGCAATCGAAAAGGACGCATCCCTCCGCTACCAGAGCGCGGCGGAGATGAAGGCGGACCTGCGGCGGATTGTCCGTGACACGTCGGGTGCGACGCCCTCGACCCCGGACGCGATCCGGCCGTCCCGCCCGCCCACGTCGCCGTCGAGCGCAGCCGGCCGTCCGCCGGCGATGGCGGGCCGCAGGCTGCTTGCCGCCGCCGTGGCCATCGCCCTGTTCGTCATCGCAACCGACGTCGCCTACCGCCTGTTCACCGGACGCACCGATCGCCTTGGCCCGCTGCCGGAGTCGATCACGCGCGAGGTGACCAGCGGTTCGTTTGTTGGCATCGAGCCCGCGCTCTCGCCCGACGGTCACACGATCGCGTACGTCGTGGACGAAGGGGCCGAGCAGAGCATCTGGATGGTCGAGACGCGCGGTGGTCTTGGTTCGAAGTGGACGAAGCGGCCCGGCCAGTATCGCCACCCGGCGTGGGCGCCTGACGGCCGGCTCTTCTTCGAAGCGGGCGCCGGCGGCACGCGAGGGATCTACGTCGCACCGGGATTTGACAGCGAGAAGGCCATGCTCGTCGTGGCGGGCGGCGCGCAGCCCGCCGTGTCGCCCGATGGTTCGAAGCTGGCGTTCGCGACAAAGGTCGGCTCGCCGTACGCCCGTATCAGTGTCGCGGATGTCGACAACTGGGCGCACGTCGTGCCGTTGACGACCAACCCCATCGGGCGGTGGGATCACGCCGACCCGGCGTGGTCGCCGGACGGACGATCGATCTGTTACACCGCCGCCGACGGGCTCTGGATCGTGGCGGCTGGCGGCGGATCGGCCCGTCAGCTGTCGAAAGGCGTCGACGCACATCCTGCATGGTCATCATCGGGCTTCATCTATTTTGCGTCGCTGCGCGGCGGCGTGTGGCAATTGTGGCGCATCTCAGCGGACGGCCGGACCAGCGACCGCGTCACGCGCGGGATCGGCGTGGAGCGGATGCCGGTGCTCGACAGGACCGGAACCGTCATGGTGTTCTCGACGGCCTCGGAAGATGCGGAAGTCGTGATTCGGGACCTCTCCTCCGGGCGGGACGAGCCGCTCGGCGGAGGCGGCTACCAGAATTTCCCGTCCTTTGGGGCGGGGGGACGGTCGATCTTCTTCATGCTGGGCGCGTGGAACCGGAAGCGTATCTGGGAGGCGCCGCTCTCCGGCGGCCGGGTGGATGGCGCGCTGCGGCCGCTGGCTCCGGACACGCGTGATGACGACACCGGCGTGGTCGTTTCGCAGCCGGCCGTGTCACCCGACGGCCGCTGGGTGGCCTTTCTCAGGATAGAAGGCGACTCGCGGGACGTCTACGTCGCGCCCGCGGCTGGCGGTGTTCCCGTGAACGTGACGGAGCATCCCGCTGCCGATTACCTGCCGGCGTGGTCCCCGGACGGCACGCGGATCGCGTTCACCTCGGAACGGGACGGGGCGCCGCATGTGTGGATTCAGGAGATCCGGGACGGCCGTGCGGCCGGCGCCGCGCGCCGCCTGTCCATCCGGAACGCGTTCGAGAACGCGCCGGCATGGTCGCCCGACGGCCGCCGCGTCGCGTTCGTGACGGGACCTGTCGCCGGCGGCGAGATTGCCGTGGCCGATGCGAGCCGGCCGTCGATTCCGGTGACGGTCACGAGCGGAGCGCAAGCCGAGTGGGTGAGGTGGCTCGCCCCGCAGGGGTCGCTGCTCGTGTCGGGCCGGTGGTGGTCGGAGCGTCTCGCGATTCGTGCGGTCGATCCGGCCACGCATGCCTTCGCCCCTGCGGTACCCGCGATCGACCTCGGCCCGGACCGGCAGGCGCTGGCGTTCGACGTGACGGCGGATGGCCGTTATCTCGCGTGGGTGCGCGTCACTCGCAGCGGGCATATCGGCGTGCTGGAAGCGAAGTCGGGATCGTATTGACGGCACGCGCGCGGCGCGAGCCGGAGTGGGGAGCGAGAAGGAGGAGCCATGGCGAAACGTGTGAAGCGGGCGTCGGCGCCGGGCAAGTCGCGAGGTGCTTCGGTTCTCCAGAGCGTGTCCGTGGTGGCGCTGCTCCGGGAGGCGGCCAACGAGATGGCGATTCTGCGGTGGTACGGCCAGCAGTTCCCGGCGGGAACCACCCTTCCGCCGGCGGGACAGCTCGGGGGCAGCACGCAGCCGCCATTTCCCGGAATGTGCAACTTCGACAAGGCGAACCCCACCGTCGGGAAGCTGCTCACCATCCTGGGCGTCGCCGAAGGCGCCGTGGATGCGGCCGTCGGCAAGCTGATCGGGCCGCCCGTCGCTCCGCACCGCCCGCACCTTCGGTCCAGGGCCCCGGTGAGACGCCGGCCGGCGAAGCGCTAGGATGGCGGCAGGCGGCGCGTCGGTGATCGACCTGGCGGACCTCGCGATCGTGACGACGGCCGCCTGCAACCTGCACTGTTCGTACTGCTGCGCCGGAGGACGGCCGGGGCGATCTGCGCCCTGGCCGTCGGTCCGGGCGGCCATCGACGCCTTGCTCGCATCTCCCGCGAGCCGGGTGCAGGTGCTGTTCACGGGGGGCGAGCCGCTGCTCGAGTGGCCGCTCGTCAGGAGGGCGGTCGCCTATCTCGAGACCCACCGGCGACGCGCCCAGCACATCCACTACACATTGCTGTCCAACGGCCTGCTGCTCGGCGCGCGCACGCTCGGATGGCTCGAACGGCATGCCTTCGACGTGCGCCTCAGTCTCGACGGCATTCGCGAGGCACAGGATGCGAGAAGCACCGGGACGTTCGACGTCCTCGACGCCCTGATCCGCCGGATCCGGCAGCGATCGCCGGCGTACTTCCACAAGCACGTTGGCGTGACGATGACGCTGACGCCCCGGGCGGTCGGATCGCTGGCGGAATCGGTGAACTACCTGCTCGATGCCGGCATCGCCACGATCCGGGCGGCGCCGGCGATGGACGTACCGCCGGGCCGCGGCGACCCGGCGGCCGAGCTGTGGCGTCAGATCGACGTGGTCTACCGCCGGTCGCTCGAACACTTCACCGCGACCGGCGAGGTGCCGTTCGTGCCGTTCAGGCGGAACCCGCTCGTCGAGCGCCGGCGCGGGCGTGCCCACACGTGCGGCGCGACGACGGGGCGAGCGATGGCGGTGGACGCCGATGGCGAAGTGTCGCCCTGCCTCCTGGCGACGCGAACCTACACCGATGCGCGTCCGCTTCCCGCCGACGTGCGGATGGCGGTGGCGGCCATGCGCGCCGGGCCCGCCGAGGGCGACGTGGCCGCCGGGCTGGACGAGGCGCGCCGCCGGGTGCGGCGGTTGCCCGTGTTCGCGGCCGGCGGCCGACGGCGCTCGCCGTACGGGGCCTGCAGCCGCTGCAGGTGGCGGCACGAGTGTGCCATCTGCCCGCTGGCGTCTGTTTCGACCACCGGGAAGGACAGGGCCTTTCTCGTGCCCGCGTTCGCGTGCGCCTTCAACCAGGCGACCGCCGCCTGTCGGGCGCAGTTCCCGATGGTGATATCGTAGACCCGATTGGTTCTCGCTCATGGGGGCAACCATGCGATCAGCAGTTGTCGTCCTCTCGATCGCACTCCTCGCGGCAGGTTCCGCCTGCCGCGGCGGGGTCGCCGGGCCGTCGCCCACGATCGTCCGCGTGTCGCCGGACAGCGGCCCGGTGGGCACCACGCTCACGATCACGGGCTCGGGCTTCGGGCGCACCGGCAACGCCGTGCAGGTCGGCGTCGGGTACGTGCTGGACCTCGCGTCGGCCGATGGAGTCACGATCACGTTCGTACTGCCGGAGGCGATGGGCGTGTGCCCGCCGTCGCCCGGCGGCGCGTGCGTCGCCCTTGCGGTCATCCTGTCGCCCGGCCGCTACGATCTGGCGGTAATCACACCATCGGGCACGAGCAACCGCCTCCCGTTTACCGTCCTGGCACGCTGACCGGATTCTCGGCCGTGGTACACTCGCCCCCTGATGTTCGGCCGCTGGAAACCCCGCCCGAAGGCCCACAAAGGCCCTGACGCCGCCGCTGATGGGGCGCTGCAATCGTTGTTCGACGATCTGCCGGTTGCCTGCCTCGAGGTCGATGCCGGCGGGCGAATCGTCCGCGTCAACCAGGCGCACCTCGACCTGCTCGGCTACGCCCGCGAGGAGATGATCGGGCAGCCCGTGCGCTCGTTTACGGGTGAGCCGGACGCCCCGCAGGACGGCGTGCTTGCGGCATGGTCCGGCCGGGCCGCGGCAGCCCGCAAGTTCGAAGCCACGTGGTACCGCAAGAACGGCACGCCGGTTCCCGTGATGGTCGACGAGCGCCTGCTCGTCGACGCGGCGGGCCGCGCCACTGGCATCCGCATGGCGTGTGTCGATCTCACCGAGCGCCGGCTCGCCGAGCAGTCAAGCGAGCAATTGGCGATGCTCGTGACCCAGTTGGAGGAACAGAGCCGCCGCAACACGACGCTCAACGAGATGCGCGAGTTTCTCCTCGCGTGCTCGTCGACCGGCGAAATCGGTCCCGTCGTGTCGCGGTCGATGA
>Ga0334722_10002880_pt1 | contig 18934 bp, 14 predicted proteins | sample C3_bottom_MG_FD_207210 | JGI IMG/M metagenome (GOLD analysis project Ga0334722, IMG submission 207210) | Sediment microbial communities from Yellowstone Lake, YNP, Wyoming, USA - C3_bottom | ecosystem: Environmental > Aquatic > Freshwater > Lake > Sediment | place: USA: Wyoming | collected...
CGTGTTGCCTTCCTGGCGCGGCTGGTTCTCGGCGATCGCCTCGTTTTCGAGTTCGACGAGCAGCCGCTCGAGAATCCGCAACCCGATCTCGGGGTGCGCGCGCTCGCGGCCCCGGAAGAAGATCGTGGCCTTCACCTTGTCCCCGTCCGCGAGGAAGCGCTCGATGTGCTTCTTCTTGAACTGATAGTCGTGTTCGTCGACCTTGGGACGGAACTTGATCTCCTTGACCTCGATCACCTTCTGGTGGCGCCGGGCCTCGCGGGTGCGCTTCTGCTCCTGGTACTGGTACTTCCCGAAGTCCATGATCCGGCACACGGGCGGGACGGCCGTCGCAGCCACCTCGACCAGGTCCAGACCCTTGGAACGCGCGAGCGCCAGCGCCTGCGGCGGTGGCATGATGCCCAACTGCGCGCCCGTGTCGTCGATGACCCGGATTTCACGGACGCGGATGCGTTCGTTGATGCGGGTGCGCTCTTCACGGCGCGGGCCAGAACGTTCGAAAGCGATATGCGCCTCCCTCAGGATGCCTGGGGCTCGTGCCCCTTCCGGCGAATTTCTTCCGCAGCTTCGGCGATAAACGCCTCGACGGCTCGGGGACCGAGGTCACCGCCCGCGCGGCTGCGCACCGCGACCGTGCCTTCCGTCATCTCGCGGTCCCCGACGACGAGCATGTAGGGGACCTTCTGCAACTGCGCCTCGCGGATCTTGTACCCGATCTTCTCCTGCCGGTCGTCGAGTTCGACCCGCAGCCCCGCGGCGGCCAGCTGATCGCGCACACCGGCCGCGTAGGCCGCGTGCCGATCGGCAATCGGCAGGATCACGGCCTGCACCGGCGCGAACCACAGCGGGAACGCCCCCGCGTAGTTCTCGATCAGCAGTGCGATGAACCGTTCGAAACTGCCGAAGATGGCGCGGTGGATGACCACCGGGCGGTGCTCGGTGTTGTCGGCGCCGATGTACTTGAGGTCGAACCGCTCGGGCAGCTGATAGTCGAGCTGCACGGTGGCGCACTGCCACTTGCGGCCGATGGCGTCCATGACGTCGAAGTCGATCTTGGGACCGTAGAAGGCGCCGTCCCCGGCGTTGATGTCGTACGGCATCCCGACCGCGTCCAGCGCGCGCTTCAACTCCGACTCGGCGTGGTCCCAGGTGGGCACTTCGCCGAGGAACTTCTCGGGGCGCGTCGACAGCTTGAGCCGCACGGTGAGGCCGAAGTCGCCGTAGACCCGCTGCACCAGGCGCAGCAGACGCTCGACCTCGTCGCCGATCTGCGACTCCATCACGAAGATGTGCGCGTCGTCCTGCGCGAACTGCCGCACGCGGGTCAGGCCCGACAGCACGCCGGACGCCTCGTTGCGGTGCAGCGGCGTCTGCTCGTGCAGCCGCAGCGGCAGATCGCGGTAGCTCTTGGTGCCGAAGCCGAACGCCAGCATGTGGCCCGGGCAGTTCATGGCCTTGACGCCCATCTGCTCGCCCTCGGCCTCCACCAGGAACATGTTCTCCCGGTAGTGCTGCCAGTGGCCGGAGGTCTCCCACAGCGCCTTGTTGTAGATGAGCGGCGTCTTGACCTCGACGTAGCCGGCCGGGAACAGCACCCCGCGCATGTAGTTGGCGAGGAGGTTGTAGAGCGTCGTGCCCTTCGCCTGCCAGAACGCCGCGCCGGGCGCCCACGGGTGGAACATGAAGAGACCGAGGTCGCGGCCCAGCTTGCGGTGGTCGCGCTTCTTGGCTTCCTCGATCCGCTGCAGGTAGGCCTTCAGGTCCGCGTCGCTGAAGAACGCCGTCCCGTAGATGCGCTGCATCGGCTGGTTGTGCGCATCGCCCTTCCAGTACGCGTTCGAGGTGCTCAGCAGCTTGAACGCCTTCAGCTTCCCCGACGAGGGGACGTGGGGGCCGGTGCAGAAGTCGACGAAGACGTCCGAGATGGCGTAGCACGACACCACGTCGCCGCCCTTCTCGTCGATGAGCTGCATCTTGAGCGGTTCGCCGCGCCGTTCGAAGTACGCCTTGGCCTCGTCCTTCGGCAGCATGCGCCGTTCGTACGGGAGGTCCTTCGACGCCAGCTCCCGCATGCGGGCTTCGATCGCGTCCAGATCCTCGGGGACGAACGCACGCTCCACCACGAAGTCGTAGAAGAACCCGTCGTCGGTGGAGGGGCCGATCCCGCACTGCGCGCCGGGAAACAGGCTCGTGACGGCGGCGGCCATCAGGTGCGCCGCCGAGTGGCGGTAGAGGTCCAGGGCTGCCGCGCCGTCGGCCGTGACAATGCGCACGGCCGCATCGGCGTCGAACGCGTACGACAGGTCCACGAGGCGGTCGTTGACCGTCGCGGCGAGCGCCGCCTTCGCGAGGCGCGGCGAAATCGACGCCGCGAGGTCGCTGGCGCGTGACCCGCGCAGCACCTCTCGGGTCGATCCGTCCGGAAGTGTGACCGTAATCTGGCTCATCAGTATCGTCGGCAGGTCGCTGGCCCCTTAGCGGGGCTCCGGTTTCTCACCCCAGTCGACCTGCCTCCGGCAAGTGGGGAAGTGGTAGGCACGAGCGGACTCGAACCGCTGACCTCCTGCGTGTCAAGCAGGCGCTCTAACCAGCTGAGCTACGCGCCTAAACATCTGAAAGACAAAGCCTACCGGACCAGCCAGTATAGCAATCGGCTTGGAGATCCGTCAACGCGGTGGGACCCGAGCGAGGAGGAAACCCCGGCCCTGCCTGCCGCAGGCGGCCGCCGCGAGGGCGGGCCGAGCCGGGCAGGACCGGGAGATTCCGACGCGCCATCCGGCGCGCGCTACTTGACGGCGTCTTTGAGCGCCTTGCCGGCGACGAACCGCGGCACGCGGCGCTTGGCGATCTTGATCGGCGCGCCCGTGCGCGGGTTGCGCGCGGTGCGCGCCTTCCGCTGCGACGTCTTGAACGTCCCGAAGCCCACGAAGGCAACCGTGTCGCCCTTCTTCAGGGCCTTCTTGATTTCGCCCAGGGTCACTTCGAGCATCTTGCCCGCCGCGGCCTTGGTCGCGCCCGTTTCCTTCACGAGCTTGGCAATGAATTCCTGCTTGTTCATGTACTCTCCTCAACGCTGGTTGCGAGTGATGGGTTCGGGACCTGCTGGTCCGTCGCCGCGTTTATACTCAGTGCCCGACGGCGTGTCAAGCCGAACTCCCGCCGCTACGGGTTCTTCCGCCCGCGCAGCCGCTCGACCGCCCGTTCGAGCGTGACATCGGACGCCGGGAGCCCGGCGCCGAATTCCACGTCCGGTTGCTCAATCGCCTCGTCCGGCTGCAGCCCCCGCTCGTGGAGCGGCGCGCCGGCGGGCGTGAGGAACCAGGTATACGACATCCACAATGCGCTGCCGTCAGGCAGCTTGAACAGGCGCTGCAGCGCGGCGCGTCCTCCGGTGTGTTCGCCGAACAAGGTGGCGCGCTTGTTCCCCGCCAGTGCCGCGGCGAACAACTCGGCCGCCCCGGTGGTGCCGACATCGACCAGCACGGCCACGGGAAGCGTCAGGCGGCCGTCGCCGGCCGACGCGGTCACGGGCGCGCGGGGCACGCCGCGGGTTTCCTGGATCGCCAGCGTGCCGGACGCCACGAAGAGGCGGGCGGCCGCCAGGCCCGCCGCGAGGGGGCCGCGGGCGGTGTTCCGGACATCGATGACGATGCTGGCGGCGCCGCTCTTCTGCAATTGCCCGACGGCGGCGGCCAGCGCGGCAGCCGTCCGGTCCCCGAACTCCGCCACGCGGATGACGCCGACCCCCGCGCCGGCCAGCTTCGCCGCCGGTGACAGCGGCGCCAGCGCCTCGCGGGTAATCGTCACGACGTGCGGATCGGCGGCATTGCCGCGGATGAGCGTCAGCGTCACCGCCGTGCCGGGCTTCCCGTTCAGCAGGCGCACGCCTTCCCACACCGACATGTCGCGCGTCGGCTGTCGATCGATCAGCCGGACGAAGTCGCCCGAGCGGACGCCGGCGCGCGCCGCCGGCGATTGATCCCGCACGGACATGACGCGCAGGTAGTACTGCCGCGTCAGGTCCACGCCAATCTCGCCGGCCGGCAGCGGCACTCCCGATTCCGCGGATTTCGCCTGCTCCGGCTGCAGGAACGCACTGTCGGCGTCGAGCGCGTCCGCGAGCCCGTGCATCGCACCGTGCATCAGCTTGTCGACATCGACCGGTTCAACGTAGTTGCCGGTGGTCAGGCTGAAGACGTCATCGAAGACGCGGAAATGCGGGTACGTCTCCTGCTTCGCCGCAGTCCCGCCGACGAGCGCGCCCAGCACCGCGAAGGCGAGGACGGGCGCCGAGATCAGGATGATGGTCAGGCGGGTGCGGGTGGTCATGTTGGACGATTGAAACTAGCGTTTACGCAACCATTGTAGTGGATCGACGGGCCTACCGTCGACGCGTAACTCGAAGTAGAGCGACGGCGTACCGTCGATTGCCGCGCCCGCCGTGCCGATGACGTCCCCCCGCGCGACGCGCCCGCCCGCCGGCACCGCCATCGCGTCGAGCGTGCCGTACATTGAGAAGGCCTGGCCGCCGTGATCGATGATCAGCAGGTTGCCGAACCCGCTGAACGGCTCGGCGAACACCACGGTGCCCTCGTGGATGGCGTGCACGGGGGTGCCGGTCGACGCCGCGATGCGGATGCCGTTGCTGACCACCGCGGTGTTGAAACGCGTGTTGCGCTGCCGCCCGAACGTCGCGAGAATCGTCCCCTCCGCCGGCCAGTCGAGATCGCCGCGGAACGGCCCGATCGGCAGCGACGCGATGGCCGGCGCGCTGTTGCCGCCGTGCTCGAAATCGGCCAGCCGGCGTTCGAGCTGCTCCCGGGCGGCCTGGAGTTCGCCCACCAGCTGCGCCGCCAGATCCCGCCGCCGATCGACTTGCTGCACCAGCGCCGCCTGGTCGGCTGCGGCCCGGTCGGCCGCGCCCCTGGCGAGTCCCACCTGCGCGTGCAGGGCCAGCTGTTCCGCCCGGCGCGTCTCGAGCGCCGCGCGGGCGGTCCGCAGGTCCGCCAGGGTGCGGCCGTGGTCGGCCGCCCGCTGATGGTCGATTTGCTGCAATGCCGAGACGAACCGGTACGCGCGCCCGGCCTCCCGGAGATCGTCGACGCTCAGCATCAGTCGGACGTAGCCCGCCTGTCCGAGCTTGTAGAGCTCGACGAGCCGCGCGGTGAGCGCGGGCGACTGCGTCCGGGCGCGCGCCTCGAGGCGGGAGATGCGGGCCGCGGTCTCGGTCAGGTCGGCCTCGGTGGCCGCCAGGCCCCGCTGGCTTTGTTTGAACCGCTCGGCGCGCAGGTTGCGCTCGACCTCGAGCCGGCGCAGGTCGTTGATCAGGGTCCGCTCGCGGGCGGCGAGGCCGTCTGCTTCCTTCTGCAGCGCGGCGATGCGCTCGGCCGCGCGGCGTGAGAGATCCTGCGCCGTGGCCTGGCCGGCCGGCACCTGCGCGGCGGCCGGGCCAGCCGGCACTTGCGCGGCGGGACTGAGGCCGCCGATCACCCCGATCGACAGGGCGAGCGCGGCAATCCGGCCGGCGGTCCGGACCATCGTGCGGCGGGCGGTCGTTCCCTTGGTCTGGTTCATGACGTCAGAAGAGCGGCGTGCCGTCGACGGCCTTCGGGATGGCCACTCCGAAGTACTTCAGTGCCGACGGTGCAATGTCGACGATCGACGGATGGCGGCCGGCGATCCGTCGGTTCGAGATGATGAGCCCCGGGACGGCCTGGTAGTCGACCCCGCCGTGGTCGCCGCTCCATTTCCGCATGTTCGTGTAGAAAATGTCGCCCGCCGGCGACCCGCCCAGCGCGGTCTCCCGTGATACCCGGAAGCCGTCCGCCGTGCCGACCTGCAGGTCGGGCGCCTCCTGCACGAACTCGCCGGCGTAGAGGTCATCGCGCTTGTACACGGCGCTGACCGCGCGGGCGCCGTTCGCGGGATCGCTGAGGGCCAGCAGTTTCGCAGCCAGTTCGTCCACCACGCGCCGGTAGTCCGCCGGTTCGACCACGCCCTGGCCTTCGCGGCCCTTGAGGTTGACGAACAGCTGCCCGAGTCCCGTCGCGTACGCCCTGGTCCGCGGCCAGTCCACGTCATCGCGGAGCGGCCCGCTGGCGGCCAGGTAGCCTTCCTGCCGGAGCCACGTGTTGAGATTGACCGCCCGGCGGAACGACCGGAACCCGTGGTCCGAGATCACCATCACCTGGGTCCCGGGCTCCACGCGTTTGACGACCTCGCCGACCATCTGATCGATGCGCTGGTAGACCCGCAGGATCGAGTCGCCGTACCTGGCGGCCGCCTCGGCGTCGTACATCGGGTGCGTCCGGTCCTCGAACCGCCACATCATGTGGCTGACCCGGTCGGCGGCCTCGATCACGCCGATCAGCATGTCCCAGTTCCGGGCGTCGATCCGGTTCAGGATGATCTGCGCGCGGTCGTCGAACGCGTGGAACAAATCGTCCATGAACGCTTTCTCGTCGAGCCGGCTGTCGTCAAGCGCCGAGGTGGCCTCGGCCCAGCTCAGCGTCCGGTAGTGCCCGAGCCGATCGTCGAGGTCTTTCGCGAAGGCGGCCGGGTACGAAATCTCCGCCGGCGGGGCGTCGGGACGCCAGTTGATGGGCGACATGTAGAGACGCAACTCGGTGTCGGCGCCCTCGAGGTAGAACTGCGCCATGCCGGCCAGGCGCACGACGTAATTCGCCCGGAACTCGAGCGGCGTCCACTTGCTCCACTCGCCTTCGGCGAGCCGCACGGTGGCCCCCTGGACAGCGATCGTGACCGTGCGCTCGGGGCGGTTCCATCGCACCGTCATCGGGACGGTCAGTGCCGATCCGCTCGCGGCCGTCCTTCCCAGCCGGGCTTCGACGATCGGGTTCATCGGCCCCGTTACCTCGGTGCGCGCGACGTTGGCCTCGAAGGCGAGGCGTTTCAGGATGCCGCCCGTGCCGGGCCCGCCCGCGTCGCGTCCGGTGAGATCGGACGCAAAGTAATGGAACGTGCCGGCCGTGCCGAGCAGGTCGGGCAGCGGGAGGCCGGCGAGCAATTCGCCGTTCTCGACGTGTTCCGCGGGAAACGTCATCGGCACGGTGATCAGGGTCGTGCGCACGCCCGCGCGGCCGGCCGTGACCCAGAACGACGTGCCGCCCCGCGTTGATCGGAACTCGCGTTCGCGGGTTGGCAGGTAGTGGAAGAGGAATGCCGGCGGCGTTTCCCTGACGATCCCGGGTGCGGGCGCGTACGTCTTCGGGTCGCGCGCCAGGCTGTCGAAGATGCGGTGCTTGCCGGCGTTCGCGCCGGTGGCAAACGAGGACCACGAGACGGGCGAGACGGGTGCGGGACTGGTGGCCAGGCGGGCGTAGCCGCCCTGGGCGGCGAGCGCGGCGAGGTTCGGCAACCGGCCCTCGGCCATCCAGCGCTCGGTCAGGACGGGGTCCATGCCGTCGTAGCCGAGGATGACGAGCTTCTGATGGAAGTTGCGGGGCGGCGGAGACGTGCCGCATCCGGCGGCCCCGAACGTCATCGCGCCAGCCAGAAGGAAGGCGGTTGCTGATCTCAACGATGTGCTCGTGGGAGTCGTTCCTTCGCGCCAGTATACCGTAAGGGTCCCGGTTCGCTGGAGCAGTGGCACAGGGCTTCAGCCCTGTGTGGCAGCCTGGCCGACAGGTGGCTCCGCGGACAGGCTCCTCCGCAAACCGCTCGGCACGCCGGACACATGCGTCACCGGGGGAGTATTCGGTGACGCATCGGGCCTGCATCTTCTGGCCCGGCGGAAGTCCGACCCGGTGACGCATGTGTCGGGCGATCAGGATCGGCGTGCTCGCATGGTTTGCTCCGGAGCCCGCTCCGCGTCGCCCGTCGCACGGCGAACGTGCCGGGAGCGCCAGGCTCCAGCCTGGCCGACAGGTGGCTCCGCTGCGCGCTGTGACGAGCGGCAGCCCGGCTGTAGTACGCTCGTCCCGTCATCATGCGCATCCTGGGGGTGGACTACGGCGAGCGGCGGATCGGGATCGCCGTGAGCGATCCGACCGGCACGATCGCCAGGCCGGTCGAGACGGTTGCCGGCAACGCGTCCCAGGCGGCCGCCGTCACGCACGTGCTCGAGGCGATCGCCCGGCTCGAGCAGGGTGACGATCCCATTGCCGCGATCGTCGTCGGACTGCCGAGCCGCCTCGACGGATCGGCCAACGATCAAACGGCGCGGGTCGGGGCGTTCGCCGCCTTGCTGCGCGCCCGCACGGATCGGCCGGTGACACTGCAGGACGAACGGCTGACGAGTCACGAGGCCGATGGCCGTCTCGCGCTGCGCGAGCGCGACTGGCGCGTGCGCAAGCAGCGGCTGGACGCGGCGGCTGCGGCGGTGATCCTGCAGGAGTACCTGGACGCGCATCCGCAGCGCGACCCGGAGGCATGATGTCGAGTATGGACCCTGCCGGGGAACTCTACCTGGACCTGATGAAGCGATGCCTCACGCGGCTGGCCTTTCCCGAGAAGATCGTGCCGCTCGACTGGGGACGGACGGGCCGCGTCCATCCGGTGGCGCGCCTGATGCGGCGGGTGTTCCTGCGCGCGGGGTTCGACCTCGTTCGAACGGCCCCGGTCGATTCACGCGCCAGGGAAGAAGGCCGCGACTGGCCGGCCGATGCCGAGACGATGGTGGGTCTGAGACGCCTCGACAATCTCCAGGCGTGTGTCACAGACGTGGTCGCGCGCGCGGTGCCGGGCGACCTGATCGAGACCGGCGTCTGGCGCGGTGGCGCGTCGATCTTCATGCGCGCCGTACTGAAGGTCCTCGGCGACACCAGCCGGGTCGTCTGGCTGGCGGATTCCTTCAAGGGCCTTCCGAGACCGGATGCCGCCCGCTATCCCGCCGATGCGAACGATCCGTCCTGGACGTTTCATGAACTCGCGATCCCGATGGCGGATGTGCAGGCGAACTTCCGCCGGTACGGCCTGCTCGACGATCAGGTGAAGTTCCTGCCCGGGTGGTTTCGCGACACCCTGCCGGCGGCGCCGATCGAACGGCTGGCGGTGCTCCGCCTCGACGGCGACCTCTACGAATCGACCTTGGACGCGCTGACGCACTTGTATCCGAAGCTCTCCGCCGGCGGGTACGCCATCATCGATGACTACGCCTTGCCGGCGTGCCGCGCGGCCGTTCACGACTATCGGACCAGCCACGGCATCGGCGAGCCCATGGTTCGCGTGGACGACTTCGCGATGTTCTGGCAGCGGCTGTCATGAACCGGCCAGGCACTCCCGCTGTCTGGCGGCGGTCAGCGCCGCCCGCACGTCCGGTCTGTCCAGCGCGTAGATCATGATCGAGTAGCTGGCTCGCGCCGATGGTGCGATGCCGCGCAGGGCGCTGAACGGATCGCCGCACAGGTAGAGTCCGTCCAGATGCGTGATCGAAACGGCCAGCCATCGTGGCCCCTGCGCCGTCCCGACAGACGGATCCCGCCAGTTGACGGCCCGAACACCGTACGCGCCCGGGGGCGCCGTGCCGAAGTACGCCAGCGCCACCGTATCTGTCTTCTGCGTGGCCAGCCAGTTCCGCAGCGCGGGAAGATCCTGGCCCCAGTCCAGACTCGAGTCCGCCAGAAGCCGGTAACCGTTGGCTGGCCCACCGGCGAACGGGCTCACGTAGCCGAGAGCGCGAGGCGCGACGGACGCCATGCTGACGGCTTGTACGGCGATCGCCACGACGGCGGCCCACGCGGCGGCACGGGGCCGGCGGCTGCACCATTCCGCGACCGCCATCGTGGCGCCCAGCAGGCAGATGACGAGGACGGGCAGCACATGCCGCACGCCGAGATTGAGATGGCTGAGCAAGGCTGCCGCGCCGAAGACGCCCACCGCGAGCCGGAGCGCGTCGTGCGTGGCATCAGGCCCGCGCCGCCTCCACGCCCACCAGCCGAATAGCAGGATTGCCGCCAACTCGAGCGGCGTGCTCTTGCACGCCAGCGCGGCGGGGAAGTAGTACCACCATCCCGTCCGTGAACGCTCGCCGAAGAGGAATGCGTCATGACCCGCCCGGTCGTGATTGAAGGCCACCACGATGCCCCGGACCGGAGTGGGAACGCGGATCGACGCGAGGCCGTCGAACACGGTCTCGGTAAACGGCGAGCGGCCGACGGCAGAGTAGTACCCGCGGGCCAGGCCCTCCGGCGAGATCAAGGGCGACATCGCAAACCCGGTGAATGCCCATGCGACGACAACGCCGCCGCACAGGGCGAGGGCGTCGAGGCCCGGCCGACGCTGGTGGATCGGACGGGCGTGTCCATCCGGCCCGCGCCACCTCCACATCAGCAAGGCCACGGTCGGAAACAGGAAGGCCGCCGTGTACTTGCTGGCCAGAGCGAGGCCGAGCGCCACCGCCAGGACGGCGGCCCGGATCGGGGAACGCCCGGTCACGTACCACGCGGCAGCCGCAAGCGCGGCGACGAAAGCGGCGGCCAGACAGACGTCGGTGGCGGCGATGGACGCGCACGCCACGACGGTCGGCGAAAGCGCGACCGTTCCGGCAGCCAGCACGCCAGCGAGCCAGCCGCGTGTGACGGCGGCCCATCCGAACACGAGGAGAATCAGCGGCACGCCGAACCACCAGACGGCCCGCTGACGGGCGCTGTCGACCCGCGCACGATACGCGGCATTCGCGTCGGGCAATGCCCCGGCGTCGGCGCCAGGCCGGCTCATCCAGGCGACGATCGGGACGGGGGCCACGCCCAACTCGGTGAGCCGGTTGATGGCGCCGCTGCGGCCCATGTCGTCGCTCAGTTGCAGGTACGTCGTTTCGTCAAATGTCGCGCTGGTCGATCGCGCGACCCACGACAGGGCGGCGACGAAGACGCCGGCCACCGCGATTGCACCGAGGACTCCAGCGACGCCGGCGAGCGACGGGCGCGTGATCACCCGGATCGTTCTCCCGCGCCGCCCGTCCGTTCGCCCCCGCGAACCTCGTCGTACACCTTCATGACGGCAGCTGCGTGGCGACCGGTCGAAAAGGCCTCCTCGACGTGCGCGCGCGCCGCGGCGCCGAGGGCCTTGCGCCTCGCGGGATCTGCCGCCAGCGTCGCGATGGCGTCCGCGAGCTGACGGTGGTCGCCGGGTTCGACCAGGATGCCCGTGTGCCCGTCCGTGATGATCTCCGGCACACCTCCCGCGCGTGAAGCGATCACCGGCTTGCCGGCGGCCATGGCTTCGAGCACGATGGCCGGCAGTGTGTCGTGGCCGGTGCAGGGATGCACAACGATGTCGGCTGCGGCGAGGACCGGCGCGACATCGTCGAGCCAGCCGGTGCGAACGACGGCCGATGCCAGACCGAGTTCGCCGATCTGACGATCGACCTCGCGTTCCCACGCCGCCTCTTCGGGGAACAGGGCGCCTCCTACGATCAGCACGCGGACGGATTGATGCGGCAGCGCAGCGACGGCGCGCAGCAGAACGTCGTGTCCCTTGACGGGCGTAAAGCGTCCGGCCATCGCCAGCACGGTGTCGTCATCGGCCAGCCCGAACCGCTGCCGCGCGGCGTGGCGTCCATCCGCCAGCCGGGCGAAGCGGGCGGCGTCGACGCCATTCGGGATGACCGTGATGCGCGCGGCAGGCACACCGGCGCGACGCAGGATCTGCGCCGAGGCGTGCGAAGGCACAATCGTGCGATCGAATCCCCGCCCGAGCGCCGCAGCGAGTGCGGCGCGATGGGCCAGGCCGTACGGCGGCTGGAGCGCGTCGTGGAACGTGCACACCGCCGGACACCGGCTCAGGAGCCGGATGGCCGCGCCGTACTTGACGGCCGGCTCGACAAAGGCGTGCACCATCTCAATCCCGTGCACCGCCGCGAAGCGTCGCAACCAGGCGATGGCTTCGATGTACGCCGACAGATTCCGCCATGCCGTCAGGGGCGCGCGGGCTCCACGGACCAGGTACCTGAACGCCGGGGCGATCGTCACCGGAATGTCGGATGTCCGCAGGGACTGCGCAACAGGACCGTCCGCGCCGAGCACGACGACGGGGGCGTAGCGGGCCGGGTCGAGATGGCGCGCGAGCTGGACCAGCTGCAACTCGGCGCCGCCGGGCTGCGATGTGAATCCGATGAGCAGGAGCGCGCGGGCCATCAGCGGGGGAAGAAACACGCGGCGGCACCCCGCACGCATTCGACGGGCTGGTTGTCTGTCCACGACCACAGGCGCTCCGGATGGCGGTCGACATCGACCCGCACGTTCCACGAGATGTTGCCGCAGAAGGCGCCGATGCCGTGCGCGCCGACCGACCACAGCGTGCACGCCAGGCCGATGGCCAGCCAGGGCCTCCGGGACCGGAGCCGGGGCACGAGCGGGACCATCAGCAACGCCAGCACCGGCGTGATGTCGCCGAGGATCCGCGGACCGTAGCACGCGCCGCCCCACCACATCGCCCACCTGGCGTGGAGCATCACGACGAGCAGCGCGCCGATCCCGAGGACCAGGAACGATCGGTCTGCCCGATCCTTCCAGGCGAAGTACGCACCGGGGATGGCGCCCATCAGGACAGGTGAGTAGATGAATAGTCCCCGCCCCGGACTCGCGAGCAGTCCCGCGAGTCCTTGTGCGAACGGCGTGGTCCACAATCCAGCCGAGACTGGCGCCCATTGGAGGTGGAGCGGATTCCCGAAATAGTGCCACCCGTACCACAGTTGAAACGCGGCCGGCACGAGTGCCCCAAGCACGGTGGCCATGATGCGGACCCGGCCCGCGATCGCCAGGTAGAGGAACAGCGGGCCGGCGATGAGGATGTCGGCCGGGCGGCAGACGACAGCCAGCGCGAGACATGCACCCAGGGCGGCGGCGGACCCGGCGCGCCGCCCGGCGCGGCACAACAGTGCGAGAGCCGCGCAGATGGCCAACTGCGCCGGCCCGTGCTGCCAGAGGGCCTGGCTGCTCTGGCTGAAACTGCTGGTCCCGAAGGCGTACACCGCGGCGATCGCCACGCTGGTCGCCGTCGATGCCCACTGTCTCAACGCCAGGAAGAACAGTCCCACCGACGCGGCGACGATGACCGCTGCTGCGGACTTCTCGAGGCGGCGAGCCACTGCGTCGCTCATCGGGACGCCGCTCAGCACGGCGGGGGCGTACACCGGCAGGGCGATCAAGGCGGCGCCGACCGGGTAGCTCGACACGGTGTGGCCGCCGACGTGCTGGAAGAAATAGGGCCGCGAGAACGGCGCTTCGTCGACGCCGTCCAGATAGAACGTGTGCGACCGGAGGATGGCAAACGGCAGGTACCGCGCCGGGATGGCATCGTCGGTCGGGATGAGCCTCCCGTTGGCCAGAAACACGCCGAGCGCACAGGCGGCGCATGCGACCGCGATGAGTGCGTCTCGCCTCCCGCTCATGCCCGCCACACGCGCTCGAGCAGCGCCGCGTACGGCCGCTCCGAGGTGAACTGTACCGCCCGCGCGAGTCCGCGGCGCCGCAGGTCGTCGCGGCGGGCGGCGTCCGACAGCACGCGCTCGAGCGCCTGCGCGACATCGGCGGGCGAACTGGCGTCGGTCACCTCGGCGCAGTCGCCGACCACCTCGAGTGCGGCGCCGCCCGTGCCGCACACGATGGGGCATCCGCTCGCCAGCGCCTCGGCCAGCGGATAGCCGAATCCCTCGTAGTGGGACACGTGCGCCAGGCAGTCCGCCGCGCGGTACGACAGCGCGAGCGCCTCCCTCGACAGGTTCTCGAGTTGCGTCACCCGGCCGGCCAGGATGCCCGAACGGCAGCGGAGCTGTTGCGGGCCGGTGACGGCGCCGATCAGGAGGAGGCGCGCGTCGAGGTGTTCGACGAGCCGGGTAAACGCGTCGAGCAGGCCATCGACGTTCTTGCGGCGTTCGGTGGTCACGATGGCCATCACGGCCCGTCCGTCGATGTTCCACCCCAGCGCACGCCTGGCGGCCATTCGATCGCCCGGGTAAAACAGTGAAGAGTCGACGCGGTGGGAGACGACGACCACGCGATCGGGCGCGACGCCCGAGACCGCGATCAGATCGTCGTGCGTGCAGCGGGAGGGCACGATGATCAGATCCGCCCGGCGGAATGCGCCTGTTTGCGTGGCGCGTAGAAACCAGCGGCGGAACGCGCCGCCGAAGTCGAGCCGGTGTCTCGACCGTTCGGGCGGCAGCAGGCCGATGACGTCGTGGCAGAACACCACCGCCCGTTGCCGGCGGGGCCACAGGCGCAACGCCGGCGCCAGTCCCGCGCTCACCAGAAAGGCCAGCTCGCCGTCCCGCATCTGGCGCGACGCCCACACGGGATAGACCACCTGGCGGAGCAGGGCGGAGACCAGCAGGTGACGCCACTCGGACCGCTGCCCCGGGACGGTCCAGGGCGGTCGAACGACGCGGGACGGGATGCCGGCAGCTTCGAGGTGGCGGACGAGATCCGCCAGGAACACGTCGAAGCTGTGCGGCGTGTCGCCGCGCAGTTCATGGAAGATCGCGACGCGCATGCGCGCTCCTGACCGTACGCCGATCACCACGGCCGACGTGCACTATGATTTATAGCGCATTGTCGCCACATGACGCACCGATCTGCCGCGCGGTCCCGGCGTGTCCCTGGTGCGGGACGGCGGGGGCCGTGCTCTACGCCGGACTTTGCGATCGGCTCTACGACGTGCCCGGCACCTGGTCGTTGCGGCGCTGCGTGCGTGACGGCTGCGGGCTCGCATGGCTCGACCCCTCGCCGCTCGCGACCGAGATCCCGAAACTCTACGTGCGCTACTTCACGCATGACCGGCCGAACTCGGGGGCGGCCGGGCGTGATGTCGCATCCTTCGTCCAGCGGTTCTCCAGGCCTCTGTTCGCGCCCACCTCCGTCGGACGCGGGCGCCGCCAGCTGGATGTCATGCGTCTCGCCGGCAGACCATGCGGTCGGGTGCTGGACGTGGGCTGCGGCAGCGGTGATCGCCTGCTCGCGCTCGGCCGGATCGGCTGGGACGCCGTCGGCCAGGACATCGACCCGGCGGCCGCGGCCGCCGCGCGGGAGACGACCGGGCGACCCGTGATCGAGGGGCCGCTGGCCGATGCCGGAATCCCGGACGCGTCGTTCGATGCGGTCGTGCTTAATCACGTCATCGAACACGTCTGCGACCCCGTTGCGCTGCTGGCGGAGTGCCGCCGCGTCCTGCGTCCGTCGGGCGTGCTGGTCGCGGTGACACCGAATCTCGACAGCGCCGGCCATCGGCGGTTCGGCCGCGACTGGCTGGGACTGGATCCGCCGCGGCACCTCTACGTGTTCTCGCCCCGCACGCTGTCGAACCTGGCTGTGCGGGCCGGGTTCCGGGATTCGCGAGTCGGCACCTCAGCCGCGCGAGCGGAGTTCATCGCCGCTGGCAGCTGGGATTTGCGCTGGCGTGGCCGCCACGAGGTGTCCGGCGGCCGGCGCCCGGGCCGGGACCTGGCCGCGGTCTGGGTGCAGATTGCCGCCGCGTTCCGCTACCGTCAGGATCCCTCGTCTGGCGACGAGTGCGTCCTCGAATCAACTCTCTGATCTATCGCACCGACCCGAGGCCGGAGATCGCGCGCAACGAGGACGGCCAGCCCCGCAGCCACCACGCCAAGTCCGGCCGCTGCACCCGCCACGCCGCCGGCAGGGCCCCAGACGCGGCCGGCCTGGATCGATGCGACCGCCAGCACGATCGCGCCGGTGCCCCACACCCGCAGTTGCGGCATGATTTGACCGGTCGCGGTCAGGTACGTGGCCAGAGCTTGCGCGACGGCATAGGCGATCCCGTACGCGGCCAGCGCGATCAGCAGGCGGCCGGACACGGGGGCGTCCAGGGCCGTCAGCCACTTGATGACGCCCGCTCCGCCCGTGCCGATGAGTCCGGTGGCAACCGCCACCAGCGCTGCACCGCCGGCAATTGAAATGCCGATCGCCCGTCGCGTCCACACGGTCTCGCCGCGCGGCCGTCGCTCGGCGTACGCCGGCCACAGGGGATGCATCATCTCGCTGTGCGCCAGCAGCACCACCGCGAGGAGCTTCAGATAGAAGTCGGCCAGCGCGGCGTGACCGAATCCCTGCGTGAGACTGACGAAGTAGGTGACCGACGAGGTGACGAGCCCGGCGAGACCGCCGAGTGCGGCGAACTGGATGGCGCCGCGCACGTGGCCGGACGCATGCCGCCACGCCTCGGCGATCGGCAGCCATTCGAGATGCCAGCGTCTTCGGGCGATCCACACGGCGCTGGCGGCGGCAGACGTCAGGGCGAACGCGAGGAACGGCGCGGCGATGACGATGGCCAGGCTATGGAGCATGGCGGCGCCTGCCCACGCGAGCGCGAGTGTCAGCACCGCGGTGGCGGCGGTCTGTGCCGCGATCGCCTCGGTCTCCTGGTAGGCCCGGAATCCAAACGCTGCCAGCCCGAGCGGAACGGCCGCCGCCTGGCACGCCACGCCGATCAAGAGTCCGCGGCTGGCGGCGGCGATGAGGGCGGGGTCCCCGGTGTTGAGCACGAGCCGCCATGGCACGAACGGCCATGCGCACACGATGGCGAACACGACGCCGGCGGCCGCGATCGTGGTCACCTGGAGCGCGCTCAGCCACAGGATCCTGTTGTCGTCCGGCCCGGCGCCCGGTTCCCGGACGAAAGCGTTGCCGATGCGCGTGCCGATCGCCGCGCCCACGAGCCCGCTGATGCCCAGAAAGGAAAGAGAGACGACGAGCCCGTACTCGTTCAGGTTCAGCTGGCGAGTCAGGAAGGCCACCTGCACGGCGGTCAGCGCCACGGCCATCAGGCGCGCGGCGCCGTTTGCCAGCGCGCCGCGCCACATCGGCCGGATCAACGCGATGCTCCCGCTGCGGCCGCGTCTCGCAGCGTCTGGCTGTAGACGCCGGCCCAGCGGCGCGTGTCGTACTCGTCCTCGACGGCGCGCCGTGCGTGGGCGCCCATGGACGCGCGGAGGGCCCGGTCATCCACGAGGCGCGTGAGAGCTGTCGCCCATTCCGCGGGGCTCGTCGCGAACGCGCCGGTGACACCGTCCCGCACGATTTTGCGATTGGCGCCCACCGGCGAAGCCACTGCCGGCAGGCCTGCCGCCATGTAGAGCAGGAGTTTGTAGCCCGCCTTTCCCCGCGTCCACTCATCGTCGGGCAGCGGCATCAGGCCGATGTCGAATCCGGCGACGCGGCCGGGCTCCTCATCGACGTGCCATGCGACAGACGTGACGCCGCCACCATCCGGCAGACCGGAAGCACCCAGCAACTGGACGGTCACGCCGGGACGCGTGCGGCAGACGTCGCGCAGCGCCGGCAGGATCGGGATGAGGTACGGACTCGTTGACGGGCTGCCGACCCAGCCCAGGACGGGCGGGCGGGCGGCGTCCTTCGGGCGCGGCCGGTAGCGCTCGCAGTCCACCGTGCTTGGAAGCAGGACCGTGTGCGGCTGGTGCGGCCGAATTCGTTCGGCGAGTGACGGCGTGGAGACGGTGACGGCATCCGCAGCCCCGACGGTACGGATGAACCGGCCGAGCGGGCGTGCCAGCGGTCCGCTCGCGCCCGGCCGTGTGTAGATCGCATCGTCCACATCGAACACCAGGGCGCGCGACCGGCGGCGCACCGCGCGCAGCAGTGCCAGCGGCAGCAGGACGCGCTGCAGCACGACGCAGTCGTAGCGCGGAAGCAGCGGCAGCAGCCCGAGCGTGCGGCGCCAGACGTATGCCGATTCGCGGGCGCGGCTGATTGGGGACCGACGGCGGATTCCAGCGCCGGAGTGACGGAAGAACGGCTCGATGGTTGCGCGGATGCCGTCGGCGGCAAGATGCGGCAGGTACTGGTGGATCCGCACCCGGCTGCAGGCTTCGGACGCCGGACCGAGTGCCACGAACAGGACATCCACGGTTGACCCACCTCAAACGGTCTCAACATAATAGTGCACCTCGTCCGGGCATCCGCCGTCCCGCACTCCGGCGTGTCGTGTTGCGCTCCCGTCCCGCACGATGGCGGGTGGAGACTGGTCCCATGCGTATCGGCATCGACGCCACTGCGTGGGAGCACCCCGGCGGGTACGGCCGGCATTGCCGCGAACTCGTCGCCGCACTGCTCGACACGCCCGGACGGCACGTCTACACCCTGCTGGTAGCCGCCGCAGGCGGCCCTCCCGCCGCGCTTCCCGTATCCCGTATCGAGCTTGCGCTGCCGATCGAGGACCACGGCGTGCGATCGCCGGCCGCTCTGCTGCGCGCCGGCCGGATGCTGGCGGCCGCGCCGGTTGATGCGTGGTTCTTTCCGTCACCAATGGGGTTCGTTCCCATGTTCGGCCGGCAGCAGGTCGTCGTGACGCTGCACGACACGATCGACTCCCGTTATCCGCGTTCGGTCTTCGACGGACGCTGGCAACAGCTGGCGTGGCGCACGAAGACCGCGCTGGCGATCCGCCGGGCATGGCGCATCGTGACGCCGTCGATGCACGCGTGTCGGCGGCTGATCTCCGATCGCGGCATTGCGGGCGATCGGATCCGGGTGGTCGGCGAGGCGCCCGCGGCCGTGTTCGTCAGCGGTGCGCCGGCGGGAGCGTCGGCTGATGTGCGCGCGCGGCTCAACGTGCCGGCGGCCGCCTCGACCGTGGTCTTTCACGGCGGATTTGCGCCGCATAAGAATGTCGGCGGCCTGCTGCGGGCGTTCCGGGCCGTTCACGGTGATCCGGCGTTCCCGGGCGTGCACCTGCTCCTTGTCGGTGGCCGGCACGTACGCGGCCCGGCGTCCCGCGAGCGCGCGGCCCTCGAAGCGTTTGTAGCAGAGCACCGCCTCGACCGCGTTCGGTTTGCGGGGCCTCTCGACGATGGCGACCTGGCCCGGTTGCTCGCGGACGCAGATGTGGCGGTGATGCCGTCGTTCGAGGAGGGCTACGGCCTGCCGGCGATCGAGGCGGCGGCGTGCGGCGCTGCCGTGGTGGCCACGACCGCCAGCGCGATTCCGGACCTGCTGGGCGATGG
>Ga0334722_10002881_pt1 | contig 18931 bp, 13 predicted proteins | sample C3_bottom_MG_FD_207210 | JGI IMG/M metagenome (GOLD analysis project Ga0334722, IMG submission 207210) | Sediment microbial communities from Yellowstone Lake, YNP, Wyoming, USA - C3_bottom | ecosystem: Environmental > Aquatic > Freshwater > Lake > Sediment | place: USA: Wyoming | collected...
GGTGCGCATACGCGTGGGCGGTGAGATTACGGAAGAAATGATGCATGCGCGTCTGCGGGAGGTCGGCGTGCAGCTCCGGGGCGGGGCCACCGACGAGGCCCCGCAGGTTTACCGGCCGCTCCAGCAAGTGCTTGCGGCCCACAAAAATCATATCCGGGTGCTCCATACGCTCAAGCCGGTGGGCGTGGTGATGGCCGGTCCCGACGAGTATGATCCGTACAAAGATTGAGAGCCTTGCTTGCGAGCTACGGCGCAAAAATATACAAAAAATATACCAAAAAGCATTTAGATTTCGACAGGGAATGGGCGCGCATTCGTAGAACGTTTGCAACCCAAAGACCGCGTCGGTGGGCGAATGGTGATGTCAAGGAGGCGGGGCAGAGGCATTCGAACCGGTGCATGAGCTATCAAGTTTACCCAGCGGGTGTTCAGGGGGTATGGATTGACCAAGCTTGAAAGGTGGAAAAAGAAAATGCGTAAATGGATGCCCCCAGTCTTAGCCTTCTTGGTCGCCCTGCTAATGACGGCTTGGTTTAGCGCGGCTAGCGCGTTTACCCTACCGGGTGGTGTGAACGTTCCCGGCAACCTTTCTACGCCGCAGATCCCCGGTGATCTGCAAGCTGCCCTCGGTCCGCTGCTCCAACAATTCGAGGCGACCGGGACTTTGCCAGCGGAAACCTCACCCAATGATATCGCCGGGCTTTTTCAAATTCCCCCGGACTCGTTACCGCCAGATCTTTCCCAGGTAGTGTCGGCTCTCCGTCAGCTGGCGGCGGGAGAGGTAGACTCGTCGGTGGCTGCCCAGGTGTGGTGTGTGATAAACGCATTCACGTCCGGTCAGACCACCCCGTTCACCGATCTTTCCTCCGTGCCGTGGGCGCAGGGGCCGATCGCAGCACTGCAGGCGGCTGGCGTCGTTTCCGGTACCGGCGGTGGGAAATTTGACCCGGACGGAAATCTCACCCAGGAACAATGGCTGACCATGTTGATGAGAGGGCTCGGATTGGCGAACACGGGTGCGCCGGGCCAAAACCAGTTGACTGGTGTGGATCCATGGGCGGTACCGGCAGTGGAGCAGGCGTTGCAAAAAGGCCTTTTACCACCGGATGGCGGCATTGCGCTTGATCCCAGGGTACAGTCGACCGCTATCAGGCCGTAACGCTGTTGATTCGAGCGCTCGGATTGGGACCTGCGGCTGAAGAGGCCGGGAGCTCGGCCTATCCATTTCCCGCTGACACTCAGGTGCCAGCTTGGGCGCAAGGTCCGGTGGCTTTGGCCTACCGGCTTGGGGTGGTAAACGGGGTGGGCGGGGGCAAGTTCGGCGGTGACGAGCCTCTGACCAGAGCTCAGGTCGCAGCCATTTTGAGCCGTGCCCTCCAGGTGTTTTTCAAGGCGGCTTTTGCTACCGGGCAACCGCTGATCACAAAAGTGGACCCAGCACCGATGGGCATTGGTTTGCCGACTACCATATCTGGACACGGCTTTGGTAGCCAGGCGGGGACGGTGACCTGGCAGACGGCGGGCGGCACCAAGGAAACTTGGCCTGTGACGTCGTGGACTGACAGCACGGTGACCGTCACGATACCGGCAGATGCCCAGACCGGGAACGGGAAGCTTACCATAAACAATGCTGACGGTCTGGCTGGCTCTGTTTCGGCAGAGCTGGATGGCTCTAAGTTGGTGTTTGGCAAGCCGCTTGCGGACGGGCGGGTTCCACTCCAGGTCGCAGGCAAGACCTACTACGTGAAATCATCAGACGTGGAGGGCTTACGTGCCCTGCCGCCTGGCCGGCAGATGGATTTCCTCAGCCAGTTGCAGATTCGGTTTGGGAGCACCGCCGGGGGGTCATCGGGAGGCACCACCGGGCGAGCTCCCACGTGGCAAGCGCCGCAGTACGCGCCGTCGCCGCTTGTAGTGCGTCCTGCTACCACGACTGCGGCTGTTTCAACCGCACAAGCCCAGACATCGGCTGCTGCGTGCGACACCGACGGCTGTGTAACCCTCTACGGTCCGGGAGCGACCCCATTTGCGCCCGATATGTCGTCCAGCCGGGTGAGCGTGGATGAACCCTGCGAGACCATCTGGGGGTATCAAGTGTGCTCCGGTGTCGCCAGTGCCGAGGCACTGCTGGGAGGAGTCGTTTACAGTCCTGATTACACTTCGTATAGCGGTTATCCCAACGGTTATTTCACCGAAGTCGGCACCGCTCTGTCCGGGGTGGGGCTGATTACAGCGGCGTCCATGGACGCGACTTTAGGCTTCAGCTACCACGCCAAGTCGCCCGGGGATTTCATGCGCATCGAGGTCAAAGTGATCACCAACCAGGTCGACGGCGGAGTCGGGGTAGCGGGAGCGGGCGTAGCACCGGTTAATGTCTACACAGTCGGCAACGGCATCGGGCAACAACAGGATGTCGTAGCGAGCCGACTCGGTACGCTGAGTGCGTCCGTGGGTAGCTGGCCGGATCTTTCTACACTTGATATGGCAGAGCAGTCCTTGGGCGCTCTCGATGCGATCAACGACACGGCCCAGACTATCTGGCAGTTGGACGGCCTGCCGGGAGAGACCGGCGTTGCTCACGTTTCGAGTTTCAGTTGGTCCGGATATGCACCCGCTGACGGTAGTAACCTCGACGTATCCGTGGATACACAAGCAATCGCAGCCGCCAACGGGTTTTCCCAGACCGAGGTTAACGCCGTATCAGGAGTGGTAGTGGTGAAAGTAACCGAATTCGGTTCGCCCCCCACGGCTTATCCGTGCACTGACACCACGCCTGCCCGTGCAGTCATAACCGGTGTCACGCCTGCCTTGGCAGGGCCGGGGGATACGGTCTCTGTCAGTGGGTCTGGTTTCGGCCAGACGGGCACCGTGTATTTATATTCTTCTGTCAACGGCACCGCGGACACAGCTCAGGTGTTGTCGTGGAGCCCTGAGTCCGTAACAGTTCGTGTACCCGAGGTGGTTCCGGGGGCTTACTCACTGTGGGTGGCCCCTGATTCGCTTTGCACAAAACCATCGTCAACCAGTTTTACGGTGGCACCCCCCTCCGCAGATGCGATTCACGTTGTTATGTCCTGGCAGGGCCCGCACATCTACGTGACCGGACATAACTTTGGTCCGACGTTTTCTGCCTATGGTACTACCATGCTGGCAGGTGAGCTTGAGCTTTTGCCGGATGCGGGCGGACAAACGATAAATCTGGTGCCCGATTCGTGGGAACAGGGTGGTTTCGAGGCCGAGTCTCCCCTGCTGGCGCCGGGCGCGTACGAATTGAAACTTGTGCAGCACTACCAAGACTACAACGGTGGCTATGTGCTGGCGGGGAGCACAGGCGAAAGCGGCGCCAGCGGAACGTCCAATGGCCCGTTTGTGGCGGTCCCACATCCAACATTGTTCTCCAAAGATGTCACGACCGTACTCGGGAAGTTCACGATTCCGGCTGCTCGTCTAGACTCGCTGTCTCCGACCAGTGCTCTGCCAGGCACTGCCGTCGCGGCGATGGGGGCCGGATTCGGGAGTATACCTGGTTCAGTGTGGCTGGTAAATATAGACAACGTGGAGGCAGGGGCCGGAGCCACAGGCGGCGGTAACGTACCCGCGGCACGCAGTTACGTTGTGACTTCGAGCGCAGTAACCAGCTGGACCGACAATCAGGTGGTCTTTACCGTGCCCAAGGACGTGGCCTCTGGCCGATACTCCGTGTATGTGCTCCCGGCTGGGTATGCACCGTGGCAGGAACCGAGCGCTGCGGCAGTGGTACTGGAGGTGAAGGAGCAATGCTCCTGCTGTCCTGGCACTGGGCAGTGACCGTCAATTTTGATCGAGACAGTTCGGTCATATTTTGACCGGACGACACTAGACGTCTATACTAAATAAATGCCGCTTGTGTTTGTGGCGGCGTGCATCGGTTTGTGCGGGGTGTAGCGCAGCCTGGTAGCGCACTTGCTTTGGGAGCAAGGGGTCGCCGGTTCGAATCCGGCCGCCCCGACCGTGACACGTGATTTTGGACCGTGCTATACTGATCGGTGCAGTTTTCTGCGTTGGTTTTTGCGGGTGTAGCTCAAAGGCAGAGCGACGGGCCTCCAACCCGCTGACGGGGGTTCGATTCCCCTCACCCGCTCATGGGTCTTGGCCAGTGTGTTATTGTCAGTCGGTTGCCGGGCCGGCAACGGGCAGGGACCATCGGGCGCCCGTAGCTCAACAGGATAGAGCACTCGGCTTCTACCCGAGGTGTTGCGGGTTCGAGTCCTGCCGGGCGCGCCGGAAGTGCCGTACCGGCGCCCGGAGTTGGCCTCCGGGGCGCTTGTTTACCGGTAGTTGAAAACCGAACTTGCCGCGAGCATGGTGAATGTAGCTCAATTGGTCAGAGCACCAGACTGTGGCTCTGGGGGTTGGGGGTTCGAGTCCCCTCATTCACCCGGTTTTTATTTGAGCCGCGTTGGGGCGTCGCCAAGCGGCAAGGCACCAGACTTTGGATCTGGCATCGGAGGTTCGAATCCTCCCGCCCCAGCCGTGTAGCGGGCCATTAGCTCAGTGGTAGAGCACCCGCCTTTTAAGCGGGCTGTCGAAGGTTCGATCCCTTCATGGCCCACAACGACGGATCACAGGCCGAGCGGGCGTGGCGGAACGGCAGACGCGCTGGACTTAGGATCCAGTGGGGAGACCCGTGGGAGTTCAAATCTCCCCGCCCGCACCTGGAAAGACCCCGGCGCCCGCAGCGCTGGGGTTAGTTTTGTGTGACAGTCGTCTTTTGCCTGTGGCAAGAAACTGGCAAACACCATAGTACTCATGGCGAGGCCAAAATACACGGTCGCCGAAAAGCTCGTCGAATATGGGGTCTAAGGAGGAGCAGCCGGTGCAGGTTAACGTCACACCGCAGGAGCAAAGCAAGGTTCTTTTGGAGATCACCGTTGATTCCGCCGCGGTCAAAACCGCGTGGGACAACGCTTACAAAAAACTGGCGCGGGCCGTCCGGATTCCTGGCTTTCGTCCGGGCCGGGCGCCAAGGGCCCTGGTGGAACGATACGCGGGCGAGGCGGCCCTGCGGGAAGAGGCCCTGGAAGCACTCCTGCCAAGTGCCCTGGACGGGGCGCTGAAGGAAAACCAGCTCCGGCCTGTCACCGATCCTCAAATCGAAGTAAAAACCTTTGACGAAACCGGTCCGCTTGTGTTCACCGCCACCGTGGAAGTAGCCCCGAAGGTCGAACTTGGTGATTATCGCGACCTCGGCGTTCCGTACGAGGAACCCGTGGTCACGCCGGAGCAGGTGGAGGCGGAACTCGATGACCTGCGTACGATGGTGGGGCGGCTCGAAACCGTCGCCGACGGCGAGGCACAAAGCGGTTCTTACGTTGAAGTAGAGGTTACTGCCACTGTCGACGGGCAGGAGGTAGACGGCGAGCAGGGGCCTCACCAGGAGCTTTTGGTGATTGATCAGCAAGGCACCCTTCCGGAGGTGTCCGATGCCCTCCGCGGCACCCGGGCCGGGGACGAGCGTGACGTTACGGTAACCTATCCCGAGTCGCACAGCAATCCGAAACTGGCCGGCAAGACGGCCACCTTGCACATTCGCGTCAAAGCGGTCAAGGAACTGGTCAAGCCTCCGCTCGATGACGAGTTCGCTCGCAAATTCGGCGGCGTCGAGAGCGTGGAGGAGTTGCGGAAAAACGTGGAGAATACGCTTTCGTCCCAGGCACGGGCCAAGGCGCGCGAGGATTTCGCCCGGCGGCTCATGGATGTCGTCATCGCAAAAGCCAAGGTTGGTGAGTTGCCGCCGAGCGTGGTGGAGTCACGCCAGCATTACCTCGAGCACGAACTGGAGCACGAACTCGAGCACCGTGGGCAGACTATCGAAGAGTACGCCCAGTCGGTGGGCAAGGAAGTGTCTGCCATCCACGCAGAATTCCGGCAGGCGGCAGAACAAGCCGTACGCCGCGATTATGTGCTGGAGGCAATCGCCCAGGCCGAAAACCTCTCCGTCACCGAAGACGATCTCACCCGCGAGATCGTGTCGACGGCGACAGAAACCGGTCGTGACGTCAAAGACATCGCGGCCGAGCTCAAAGACGATCGCGTGTTGTCGGCCTTCGTTCGCACGGTGCTGTTGACAAAGGCCCTCAACCGGGTGGTGGATCTCAACCTGCCTGCCGACGGCAAGGAAGCGGCAAACTCAGGCGCGCAAGAGGCATTACAAAAACCTGTGGAACCATAACCTGTGATGGTCAGCAAAGGAGGCGCTGCCGGTGAGCGGATACCTCGTACCCATGGTAGTGGAGCAAACTAACCGCGGTGAGCGGGCTTTTGATATCTATTCCCGCCTGCTCAAAGAGCGCATCATATTCCTGGGTTCGGCGATCGACGATGCGGTGGCGAACCTGGTGGTGGCGCAACTTCTTTTCCTCCAGGGAGAAGATCCTGACCGCGAAATAAGCCTCTACATCAACTCCCCCGGCGGGGACCTGTACGCGGGCCTGGCCATCTACGACACGATGCAGTTTGTGCGGCCACCGGTGGCGACGTACTGCGTCGGCATGGCCGCCAGTGCGGCCGCGGTCATCCTGGCCGGCGGCGCCAAGGGCAAGCGGTATGCCCTGCCAAACTCACGGGTGATGATCCACCAGCCCTGGGGCGGCACACAGGGCACGGCCGCGGATATAGAAATCGAAGCCCGGGAAATCATAAGGGCACGCAACTCGCTCAACGAAATCTTGGCACGGCACACTGGGCAGCCGGTGGAGAAAGTGGCAAAGGATACCGACCGCAACCACTGGATGCTGCCGGAGGAGGCCAAGGAGTACGGGATTATCGACGAGATCCTGACCCCGCGGACCCAGGCGAAGACCTGAGGGAGTGAGGAAATGTTCAAGTTCACTGATGAATCAAAGGGTGAACTCAAGTGCTCTTTCTGCGGGAAGAGCCAGGCCCAGGTGCGCCGGCTCGTGGCCGGTCCGGGAGTATACATCTGCGACGAGTGCATCGAGCTGTGCAACGAGATCATCGAAGACGAGTTCAACGACGAGACGACGCTTGATTTCAAAGACCTCCCCAAGCCCGCTGACATCAAGGCGTTTTTGGACCAGTATGTCATCGGGCAGGAGCAGGCCAAAAAAATCCTGTCGGTGGCCGTCTATAACCACTACAAGCGCATCAACCTCGGCAGCAAGGTCCACGACGTCGAGCTACAGAAAAGCAACATCGTCATGCTGGGTCCCACCGGGTCGGGCAAGACGCTTTTGGCCCAGACGCTGGCCCGCATGCTGAACGTGCCCTTCGCCATTGCCGATGCCACCTCCCTGACGGAGGCGGGCTACGTGGGCGAAGATGTTGAAAACATTCTTTTGAAGCTCATCCAAAACGCGGACTACGACGTCGAGCGGGCGGAAAAAGGCATCGTCTACATCGACGAAATCGACAAAATCGCCCGCAAATCCGAAAACCCCTCCATCACCCGTGACGTGTCCGGCGAAGGCGTGCAGCAGGCCTTGTTGAAAATCCTGGAGGGTACGGTGGCCAGCGTTCCACCCCAGGGCGGCCGGAAGCACCCGCACCAGGAGTTCATCCAGATCGATACGACCAACATCCTGTTCATCTGCGGCGGTGCGTTTGAAGGCATCGACAAGATCATCATGAACCGCACGGGCAAGCGGGGCATCGGCTTCAACACGGAACTCAAAAGCCGGCAGGACAAATCCATTGGCGAGGTCCTCAAGCAGATCATGCCGGAGGACCTGCTCAAGTTTGGCATGATCCCGGAATTCGTCGGCCGGGTGCCCATTATTGTGACCCTCGACGCCCTGGACGAAAGGGCCCTCGTGCAAATCCTCACGGAGCCCAAAAACGCCCTCGTGAAACAATACGCCAAGATGCTGCAGCTCGACGGCATCGAACTGGAAGTAAAAGAAGATGCCTTGGTCGCGATCGCCCGCAAGGCCCTCGAGCGCGGGACCGGTGCCCGCGGCCTCCGCGCCATCATGGAAGATCTCATGCTGAATGTCATGTACGAGGCACCTTCGCGCGGCAATGTTACCAAGTGCGTGATCACCAAAGACGTGGTGGACAAGCGCGAGGAGCCCATCCTGGTGACGAGCGGCGGCGAGAAAAGGCGGCACAAGAAGGAAGAAACTGCCTGACGGCAAAGCCCTGCCTCCCAGGGATACTAATAGACAGAGCAAGCGGGGGGCAGGGAAAATGGGCGTTGGAACCATTCTTGGGCTTATCCAGTTCGCTTTTGCCATGATCATAGGCATTTACTTCTTCTACCTCCTACGGAGCCAGCAGGGCAGTCGTATCGCCGTTTCCCGCGATGCCCGGCAGGAAGTGGAAAAGCTCAACCAGCTGCGGAGCATCCATCTCACCGAACCCCTGGCAGAGAAAACCCGCCCCGCGAGCTTCGATGAGATCGTGGGCCAGGAGGAGGCGTTGCGGGCCTTGCGCGCTGCCCTGTGCGGGCCGAACCCGCAGCACGTCATCCTCTACGGGCCGCCCGGGGTAGGTAAGACGGCGGCGGCACGGCTCGTGCTGGAGGAAGCCAAGCGTAACCCGCTTTCGCCCTTCAAACAAGACGCCAAGTTTGTCGAACTTGACGCGACCACGGCTCGCTTTGACGAGCGGGGCATCGCGGACCCCCTCATCGGGTCCGTGCATGACCCGATCTACCAGGGGGCGGGGCCGCTTGGCGTGGCGGGCATTCCGCAGCCGAAGCCCGGTGCGGTGACCAGGGCACACGGCGGTATTCTTTTCATCGACGAGATCGGCGAGCTCCATCCGGTTCACATGAACCGGCTACTCAAGGTGCTCGAGGATAGAAAAGTGTTTCTCGAATCGGCCTATTACACCCCCAACGACCCGAACATACCCAAACACATCCAGGACATGTTCGACCACGGTCTGCCGGCGGATTTCCGGCTGGTGGGGGCGACGACGAGGCTGCCGCAGGACCTTCCTCCCGCCCTGCGGTCACGCTGTCTAGAGATTTTTTTTCGGGCCCTTTTACCGGAGGAGATAAGGCAGATTGCGGCCCGGGCCGTGGCGAAGATCGGCTTCACGATCGATCCTGAGGGTCTCGACGTGGTGATGAAGTTTGCTACCAACGGGCGGGAAGTGGTCAACATCGTGCAGATCGCTGCCGGCATCGCCCAAGAGGAAAAAAGGCAGCACATCACCCGCGCGGACATCGAATGGGTGGTGAATAGCGGTCAGCACCAGCCGCGGCTTGAGAAAACCATCCCAACCGAGCCGCAGGTGGGCGTGGTGAATGCCCTGGCCGTATGGGGACCAAATCTCGGCACGCTGGTGGAAGTGGAAGTGGCGGCTGCTCCCGCCCGGGCGAGGGCGGGCGAGCTCCTGGTGACGGGGATGATTGAGGAGGAAGAAATGGGGCAGCCCGGGCGGACCGTCAGGCGGAAGAGTACCGCCCGGGGGGCCGTGGACGCCGTGAAGACTGTGCTGCAGACGCGGTTCAATATCGACCTTCGCCGCTATCATGTGCACATCAATTTCAGCGGCGGCGTGCCCATCGACGGGCCGTCGGCGGGGGCGGCGGTGGCGTGTGCGGTGTATTCGGCGATCACGGGCGTGGCGGTAAAAAACACGGTTGCGATCACGGGTGAGCTTTCCGTGCGCGGCCTTGTGCGTCCGGTGGGTGGGCTGGCGGCCAAGATCGATGCTGCCCGGCGGGCGGGGGCCCGGGAGGTGCTGATTCCCCACGAAAACTGGCAATCGCTTTTCGGTTCCCGCACCGACATACTGGTGATCCCCGTGCGTACCATCGAAGAGGTGCTGTCGCGCGCCCTGGTAGTTCCGGCCCCCCGGGCCAGGCTCGGCGAACCGGGCGAGGTATTGCCAGAGCCCGTGACAGCCATGGAGCCGGCCGTGAGCGATGTCGCGGCCGGTGCCGGCCAATGCTGAAGCACGGGTTTTAGTATTTATACAGAACGGTGTCCTAAATATACATGTATAGGAACATATAAGTAATAATTGGCGAGTACGAAACCACAGCGTCTTATGCTATCATCATGATACAAGCGGCGGCCATTAGTATACTTACAAGGGCCAAATGTTTGTCCGCCAACAAAGGCAACGAACGGTCACGTCATGTTGGGCACCGGCAAGTGATGCGACAAAGTGCAAATATATACAAGAAGCCGGGGAGGTTTCCAAATTGGGGGTTACCGGGGAAAGAACCAGGGGGGTACTTGAGCTTCCTCTTCTGCCTTTGCGAGGTATGCTGGTCTATCCGCATATGGTAGTCAACCTGGACGTTGGCCGGCCTGGTTCCGTAGCGGCCGTGCGAGCTGCCAGTGCGCATAACCAGCTCATCGTGCTCGCTACCCAGAGGGATGCCGGCATCGATGTTCCGCGTCCGCAGGATCTTTACGAAACCGGGTGCCTGGCGGCGATCCGCCAGATTTCTGAGCTGCCGGGCGGCAGTGTGCGCGTACTGGTCGAGGGGCTTGTCAGGGTGCACCTGATCAGTTTCCTGCAGGAAGCGCCGGAGATCTGGGTGCAGGCTGAGAAGATCGAGGAGAAGCCGTCCGGGTCCCCCGAAGAGCTCGCTACCGTGCGGCAGGTGCAAAGCCTGTTTGGTTCATATGCCAAGCTGACCGCCAATGTGTCGGAGGAGAGCCAAAAAGCTGTCCGGGAGATCGCGGATCCCGGCCGTCTGGCAGACACGGTGGCGGCCTACCTGAATACGACCATCGAAGAAAAGCAAGCCTTGCTCGAAACCGTGAACCCGCTGGCTCGTCTGACGCTTGTGGCACGGTTCCTCTCGAAGGAGATCGAGGTTCTCCAGGTCGAGCGGCGGATCAACCAGCGCGTCAAGCGGCAGATCGAACGTGGGCAAAAAGAGTACTACCTGCGGGAACAGCTCAAGGCGATCAGGGAGGAGCTCGGCGACGCGGACGAGGCTTCGGAAGCAGATCGCTACCGGGACCAGCTCATGTCCCTGAATATCGATCCGGAAATCCGCGCCCGAATCATGGTCGAAGTGGAGCGCCTGGAGAAGCTGCCGCCCATGGCCGCCGAGGGGGCGGTGATCCGCAACTACCTCGACTGGATTCTGGCCCTGCCATGGGACCGGGAGACCCAGGACCAGATCGACATCGAAAAGGCACGCGCGATCTTGGACCAGGACCACTACGGACTCGAAAAGGCCAAAGAGCGGATTCTCGAGTTTCTCGCGGTGCGGAAACTGTCCGATAGCCCGAAAGGACCCATCCTGTGCCTTGTGGGACCACCCGGGGTAGGGAAAACGTCGCTGGCACGTGCGGTGGCACAAGCCACCGGCCGGCAATTCGTCCGCGTGTCGCTCGGCGGCATTCGCGACGAGGCGGAGATTCGTGGGCACCGGCGGACGTACGTGGGGGCGATGCCGGGGCGTATCATCCAGGGTATGCGGCAGGCCGGCACACGCAACCCGGTTTTCCTGCTGGACGAGATCGACAAGATGTCTATGGACTTCCGTGGCGACCCGTCGGCCGCATTGTTGGAGGCCCTGGATCCCGAACAGAACCGGAACTTCTCGGACCATTTCATAGAGGTGCCTTTCGACCTGTCGCGGGTGATGTTTATCACCACTGCGAACAGTCTGTGGAACGTGCCGCGGGCGCTCGTGGACCGCATGGAGGTCATTGCCATTCCGGGATACACCGAGGACGAGAAAGTGCAAATAGCAAAGCGGCACATCATTCCGAAAGTGATGCAGGAAAACGGCGTCCAGAAAGAGCAGCTTGGCATCTCGGACGGGGCCATCCGCGCGATCATTCGCTCCTACACGCGCGAGATGGGCGTTCGCGGCCTGGAGCGCGAGATCGCCAAGATCTGCCGGCATGTGGCCGTGGAGGTGGTCGAAGGCAAGCGGGCCAAGACGCGCGTGACCGTGACGAGCCTCGAGCGCATCCTGGGAGTGCCGCCGTTCCGGTACGACCGGGCGGCAGCGGCTGACGAGGTAGGGGTGGTCACCGGCGTGGCGGTGACCGACTTTGGCGGCGACATCATGCCCATCGAAGTGACGGCCATGCGCGGCAAGGGCGGCCTGTATCTTACCGGCAAGATCGGGGAAGTGATGCGGGAGTCCGCCCAGGCTGGTTACTCCTACATACGCTCTCACGCCGGCGAGCTCGGTGTGGACGAGGACTTCTTCGAAAGATACGACCTGCACGTGCACATCCCGGAGGGGGCCATACCCAAGGAGGGGCCGTCTGCTGGCGTGGCCCTTCTGACCGCCATGATCTCGGCTCTCACCGGCCGTCCTGTGCGGCATGACGTGGCGATGACCGGTGAGATCACCCTCCGCGGGCGCGTGTTGGCGATCGGCGGGCTGAAGGAAAAGGCCCTCGGGGCCTACCGCGCGGGCATCCGTGACATGATCGTCCCGGCGGAGAACCGGCGCGACCTGGACGATATTCCGTCCAACATACGCCGCAAGATGCAATTCCGGCTGGTCGAAAACGTCGATGAGGTTCTGTCCGTGGCCCTGCGGCCGGCGGTACCCATGGTACCGGTGGAAACGATGCCGGCCGTTGCCCAGGCGGAGGTCAGCGTCCAATAGGGCAAGCGTGGACGGAAAGATGACCGTGCGAAAGGCCGCCCCGGTGGTATTCTCCGGGGCGGTTTTGTTCTACGCGGCCTGGGCATATCTTTAGACCGCACAAGGTCGGTCCTGGGAGGTGGCGGTCGTGGCCGCAAAGGTAGTTGGCGATATGCCTCCACTCGCACCATTGCAGGTGGCCCGTGCGGCCCGCGATTTCATCCGCGGTCTTTATGACACTGCGGTCGTGGCTGTCGGTGTGCGGGCACACCCGGACGGGTGGGTAGCTGAGGTAGAGGCGGTCGCGCCTTTTTCCATGCACGTTGCCGACACAGCGATTTTTTTCAGGGTGCACTTCGACCAGGCGGGCAGCGTACTTTTCCACTACCAGTCTCCCGCCGGCCGGGTGGACCGGACCGGGGACGGCTATTGGTCGTTCGATGTCGGGAGCCTGGAAGAAGAGCCTGGCGCGGTGTTGCCCGAGCCGCCGGCTCCACCGCCGAAAGACCAGCTGGCGGCATCCCCCAAGGATGGTATAAAAAAGCATTCGCTCTCGCGGGCGGAGCAGGCGGTGATGGACGCGCTGGGCAGCGCCGGCGATCTCGATCTCGTGGGCGTGGCGTCCGTATGCGGTATGAGGCTCCGCGACACACGTGCCATACTGGACCGGCTGGTCACGCTTGGCCTTGTGCAGAGGGAACACGAGTACTACCGCCGGCACGGGCAGACGGTACGAGCTCGGCGATGAGCATACCTGCCAGGATCAATCCTGCTCCCAGCATGGCGCGGGCGGAGAGTACCTCGCCGCCTACCACGTAGGCAGTCAGGGCACCGAAAACCGGCTCCAACGAGAAAACCAGTGCGGCATGTGACGGGGTGGTAAACTTCTGCACGGTGGTCTGTACCCAAAAGGCGAGTGTGGTGGCCAGTATACCGGTGATCACCGTGGCAGCGGCCAGTTTGAAAGTGATGACAGGGTGGGCCCCGGGAATGGCAAAAACGGCACTGAGGATTGCGGCCACGGCGATCTGGACGGCGGTCAGTACCCGCGCGTCGTGGGCAGGCGAAAATTTGCCGATCAGCAAAATGTGCACCGCAAAGGCGATCGCGCAGAAAAACACCAGTACATCTCCGAGCGCCGGTACAAAACCCCTCTGGAGGGTCATGAGACCAAGCCCGGTGAGGGCGGCCGCGGCCCCCAAAAGCACTGGGAAGGCGGGCGGACGCCGGTAAAACACGATCTCCAGAAGTGGCACGATGATCACCGACAGGCCGGTGATAAAGGCCGATCGGGCCGCACCCGTGTACTGTAATCCCACCGTCTGCAGGGAATAACCCAGGAAAAGAACACTACCGAGCAAAGCCCCCACCCAGATGGATTGGCGGCTGGCGCGACGCAGAGCGTGCCGCCAGATGACGAGCGCTGTCACGGCTGCCAGCGTGAAGCGAATAGCCAGGAAATAGAATGGCGGGGCCACCGCCACGGCATCCTTCACGACCACAAACGTGGTGCCCCAGAAAAAGGTAATAATAACCAACCAGGCGTCTGCCTGCCACTTGGACAAATGCGTCACTGTGCTATCCCGGCTTTTTCGGAGAGGATTTAGGCTTGTGTTCGCAGAACACGGACACGAGGGATTTTGTTGAATCCCAAAAAGGCGTGTACCAGCGGCCTGAGCAGCCCTCGTGCACGCCTCAAGTTTTTTGCCCTGCCACCCGGCCGCGTGCGTAGCTGCGGTCGATGACTCGGAAGCCGGCGTAGGTGACAAGCCAACCGAGTGCCATCGTCAACCAGAAATATCCACCGGAACCAAGTCTGGCGGCTGTGCCAGCTGCTCCCAGGATGATCACGCCCAAAGCCAAAAGCAGGTTGCCCGAGGCCATGGCCCCGCTGCCGGTGCGCCTGGCTGCCCGCCAACCGCTCGCCAAGGCCACCCAGACTACTGCCGCAAGTCCGTAGGTGTTGAGTACGATGAGCACTGGCAACCAGGCCCCGGGCTTTAGCACGCCTGTCCCGGGACCGCCGTTCAAGGCGGCGAGGGCCTGTGCGTCGATCGGTGCCATCGCCAAAAGCACCGCTCCCAAGACGCTCAGTATGGCCACCACCGCCAGGGCCACGTTGCCAGTCCGCTTGGAATACGCGAGATACAGGCTGCCGGTACCCATGTAGGCCGGCATGAGGAGGCCGCCGAAAAGATAATAGATGCGGAACCACGCCGGGCTATTGTTGGTCGCCAATGTGACGGCATAAGCCACGGAGGCGACGAACGACATCGCGAGGGACACTGTCCACAGGGCCTGGTACGGACGGCGCCGCCGGCTATACTGGGCCCCGACCTGGAGGGCAAACACAAGCGAGATTATGGCCACGACAATGGGATAAGCGATCACCCGCTCCACCTTCTTTGCCGACATGTTCTCATTGATTAGCTTCGACGCGGGTGCCGCTACGCCTGCCAGATCTGCCGGCGCTGCGCAATGCCGATAGGGTCGTAAATAACGAGGGGGGTAGTATCCCCCCTCGCTCCCCCTTGGCACATGGCAGGGGGAATCAGGTGCGTATAGTGGGCTGGCTTTTTTGCTGTGCCTGGCTGGCCTGCTGCTGGGCCTGCTGGTAGACGCGGTACTGGGGTTCCTGCGACTCGGTGTAGTTCACGCGACTTTTGAGCGGCTGGATGATCTCGTTCTCCATGGCCTCCGCCATGCGGCTATACATAGCCTTGGCTTGTTGGTCCTGCGTGTCAAGGGCAAATGATTTCAGGCTCGCGGCCACCGACTCGGCCTGGGCCAGGGTTTGATGCAGCTTTTCGCCGACTGTCATATCGACTGCCTCCTCCCAGATTAGAATGCATATATAATGTTCTCAATGAGTGGCCGCTGGTATGCGCTGGTCACGAACGTGCCAGTCTACGGCCACCGTGCTGGCGTGAATTGTTCCCTGGACTATCAATTTACATTGGTGCTTCATGCACTTGGAGCTGATTTACCTGTGGACCGTGAGGGTCAGGAAGAGCATAACCAGGAGCGGTCGTTTTTTGATCATCAGGAGACCAAGCCATTGCACGTATGGGTACGCCATCCAGCGGCCGTATGGCGCGAGGCCCTGGCTACTGCCCTGAAGGCCGAGGGGCTGGTGACGTGGTGTACAGACGACCTGCCGCCGTGGGAGCCGGATGTGATTGTGGCATCCTGGCATTTTATTGCCACCGCGGTGGTGCACGCCGCGTTCAAAAATAGCTCCCAGAACGTAGCGGCCTCGTACAGTTTGCCCACCGGCATCCCGGTAGTGCTCGTCGTGCCGCCTGGCCTGATGCCGGTTTGCCAGACGGCTGCCCCGGCCGACGTGCGCGCGGTGGTATCGGAGAACGATGAGCTCCGGCACCTTCTTTTGGTCCTGGGCACCGTGTCGCGTGGCTTTGATATCGTGCATGCTGGCACCTACACCGATCTCAGTTCCACCGAGTGTGCCGTCATGGCCATGCTTTTGATGGGGAAGGAAATGGAAGACATTGCAGATTACTTCGGCTATACGCTTGGGACGGTACGCAATTGCTGCAGTCGCATATACAAGAAATTTGGGGTCAAAAACCGCACCGAGCTTATATTCAAGATGCTATAAACGCCGGCGTGTCTACGGGGATTGGTAGGTTTGCGTAATGTCCATCAGTTTGGCGGTCAAGGCCATCATGGCTACCATGGCTTTTTGCCAGGCCGGTGCGCCGCCGGTCTGACCCCACGCCAGAAAGGCTTCCGCTGTGGTTTGGGCCTGAGCGAGGAGAGAATCGACGGCAGAAACTGACGGGGCTTTGTCCGTGGTGTTGGCCGCTTGCAGGGCAGTCCGGGCGTCTTTGATCGTGGCAAGAAGCCTGCCAGCCTTGGCCGCCACCGTGGGACCCGTGTTCTGGGTGCTACCGGCCGACAGGCCTGGCAGCAACACGGTGATCGTATCGGCGACATCCTGGAAGCTTGGTGGCAAAAGATCCTTGGCCTGGGTTGGGACTGGGAGCGACAGTTGGCCACCGAGATTCACTGGTGCGACATACACTGCGAGTTTGGCCTTTTGGGCCAGCTGGGCCGCCTGTTCGGCCGCGTTTTTGTCGGCATAAATCCCCGCCCAAACTACATAGCTGCTTGAATCCGCCACGGCGTACGCCGGAAAACCGGCTGCCTCGGTGAGGCTCACCTGCCGTGCCGCGTTGGCTGTAGTGGAAAAGCGGCCCACCTGCAAAGCCCACAGGGAGATCGCTGGTAGCTGCACGTTTACCGTTGCCAGGGCGGCTCCGCCTTCAGTGCTATTGCCGGCAGGGGGCGTATTGTCCGCGGTCGCCCCATCGGAAACGACGTTTTGCTGTGCGTTGCTCGCTATGGTTGCCGAAAGCGAACCGAGCATATACCGGCCGAGTGCGAGCCCTGTCGCCAGCCCGAGCGCCAGTACCAGCAAGGCTACCAGTACAAACGCCGGTGCCCCGGACCGGCGCGGCTTTTGGAGGCGGTGCCGCCCCGCGTTTCCTGGCATCCGTGGCCCTCCCTTGTGTGCTTTACCGCGCCATCAGCGCAGGCGTTCCAAAAGCTCAAGGCGTTTTTGCAAGCGCGAGAGTTTTTCCTGGGCCAAGGCCGCACGTTCTTTCTCGCGCTCTACCACTTCCGGTTTGGCCTTGGCCAGAAAGTCTGGCTGGGCCAGCTTTGCGGCCGCGCGCGTGTGTTCCTCCGCGGCGGTGGCCACTTCCTTGCGCAACCGGGCCAGTTCTTTTTCTACGTCGATAGTACCACGCAAAAGCACATAGGCCTGCACACCGGGTGCTACCGTCGTGGCCGCGTCCGGCGGTGCGGAGGCGGCGCCGTCTACCTCGATGGGGCTCGACATGGCGAGATTGGCGAGCCACGTCTGGTGAGACGATACCAGCCCGCGGGCGCGGTCGTCGGCCGGCACGAGGACCACGGGCGTGGGCCGCCCCGGGGCGACGTTCATCTCGGCACGGATGCTGCGGATACCACGGATGAGCGCGATCATCACCGACATGTCCTGCTCGGCGTCGGGGTCGATCAGAGCCGGGTCGGCCTCGGGCCACGACGCACGGGCCACAAACCCTTCGGTACCGGGCATGTGCTGCCAGATCTGTTCGGTGATGAAGGGCATGAACGGGTGCAGAAGCTTGAGGATGCCCTGCAACACAGTCCACAGCACAGATTGCGTCTCGAGGCGGTCTTGTCCTCCCTTGGCCAGCCGCGGCTTGGAAAGCTCGATATACCAGTCGCAAAACTCAGACCAGATGAAGTCGTACAAGCTCTGGGCGGCCTGGCCGAGCTCGAACGATTCCAGTGCCTGCGTAACCACTCTGGCGGTGGAATGGTAACGCGACAGGATCCAGCGGTCGGCCAGATTGGTGGGGGAGAAGGCCTCGGCCTGTGCGGGCTTGAAATCGCCGAGATTCGCGAGCACAAAGCGCGCGGCGTTCCACAGCTTGTTGGCAAAGTTCCGGGCGGCTTCTATCCGGTCCCATGAAAACCGGATGTCGTTACCCGGTGCATTGCCAGTGATAAGAGTGAAGCGCAGGGTATCGGCACCATATTTGTCCACCACGTCGAGCGGATCGACGCCGTTGCCGCGGGACTTGGACATCTTGCGGCCCTCGGCGTCGCGGATGAGGCCGTGGAGCAAAACGTCCCGGAACGGAATCTTGCCCGTGTGCTCGAGGCCCGAGAAGATCATGCGTGCCACCCAGAAAAACAGGATGTCGTAGCCGGTGACAAGCACCGACGTCGGGTAAAAGTACCGGAGTTCGGGGGTGTCGTCCGGCCACCCAAGGGTTTCAAATGGCCACAGGGCGGAACTGAACCACGTATCGAGCACGTCCTCGTCCTGTTCGATATGCGGGGAACCGCATTTCTCGCACACCGCGGGATCGTCCATGGCCACAGTGGTGTGGCCGCAATCGCGGCAGTACCAGGCGGGTATGCGATGCCCCCACCAGATCTGCCGGGAGATGCACCAGTCGCGGATGTTCTCCATCCAGTTCAGGTAAACCTTGGTGAAACGCTCGGGCCAGATGGTGATCTGGCCACTTTTGACGGCTTCGATTGCCGGCTTGGCCAAGGGCGCCATGCGCATGAACCACTGCCGCGAAAGCATCGGCTCGGTGACCGTGTGGCAGCGATAGCAGTGCCCGAGTGGCTGCTCGTACTCCTGCGTATGATCGAGGTAGCCTTGGCGGCGCAGCTCCTCCACCACGGCTTCGCGGGCCGCAAAGCGTTCCATACCGGCAAACTGGCCGGCCTCGGCCGTCATGCGTCCTTCCTCGTTGATGACCTTGATGGCCGGCAGGTGGTGCCGCCTGCCCATGGCAAAATCGTCCGTGTCGTGTGCAGGCGTGATCTTCAGAGCGCCGGTGCCAAACTCAGGGT
>Ga0334722_10002882_pt1 | contig 18929 bp, 15 predicted proteins | sample C3_bottom_MG_FD_207210 | JGI IMG/M metagenome (GOLD analysis project Ga0334722, IMG submission 207210) | Sediment microbial communities from Yellowstone Lake, YNP, Wyoming, USA - C3_bottom | ecosystem: Environmental > Aquatic > Freshwater > Lake > Sediment | place: USA: Wyoming | collected...
TTTTGGTGTCCGATTATAATTTTTGGGCCGTAATCTACCTCGGCTGGATATAAAAATTTGGCCCTCTCGTATTTTTTTTTTTTAAAAAAACCACTCCCCCCCCCCCATGGAAACTTGCCTGCCAAATCAAGGCCAATCCGCGCCAACTTCGATCTCATTTCTGAAGAATGATCAACGCCAGAGAAGCCATGTTGCGACACAATATCCTTTGTGGAATATGATGTGACGATTTTGGGTGGTGCGATGCTTTTCGGTGGTGCGATGCTTTTCGGTGGTGCGATGCTTTCCGGTGGTGCGATGCTTTCCGGTGGTGCGATGCTTTCCGGTGATGCCGCGTTAACTGGATTGGCAACCCTATACGTTTTCGTGTTTATGCCTTGCTGCGGCACGCCACCATCACTACAATTATAAGTACAGTTAAAACTCCTATTTTCAAAAGAAATAGCCACAAATATCAATAACGAAACGGCGATAAATATAAAAATAACCTTACAATATTCTGAAAATTTCACAGAAAGCAAAAACAACAGAGTCACAAAAACCGCACACCAAGCACTTCTTGAAAAAGTCACCACCAGCAATATTGCCATTACTGCCAAGATTATTAATCTTTGCGACTTTTTAAATATTCCACACAAGCATAACGTCAACATCATTGGGACAAAAAAGGAAATCTGAAGTGCAAGCTGCGTTTTTGCAATATTGAAACCTACGGGAGTAGTTATAAGACAAAAATTAAACAGCGAACATTCACTAATTTTCCCAAAATAATTGAACCAAACAGGTATAAAGAAAAATTCGCCAGCGACATCCTGGGAAAGAGAAATCAAAAGAGACAAAAGAAACCAAATATATAATCCTTTTATTAGCCTGTCTAACGAAACAAAATTAGAGGTGATTACAACAGCAGCAAAGGTTAACAACCCAAATGAATATGCACGGAAGAAAGAAAGATTAAATCCAGGAGATGTCACAAACAAAAAATCATAACAAAAAAATAACAATATCCCCCATCCAATATATCTATCTATGGATTTTTTGGGGGGCCGCCAAAAAAAGTAGCAACAAACAGCAAACACCACAAATGAACAAAAAGCAGGAATTCCCGGCTTAAATGGGTATGGCATAAACAAATAACTGAGAACTACGAGCATCAGTGAATTTTTTTGCATTTGCTTTTCAAGTAAATTGAGTTCCACCTTCGCCCCTTCTAAAAAAATAGTGTCGGTTACTTATATAGAAAATTTCTCGGAAATTATTTCCGCGACCCAATGCCGTTCCTGTTGCAATAAAAAAAAGGCGACAAATATAATTACAGACCCAAACCCAAAACGAACAAAAAAACTAAGATCGACGAACCATGGCATGACGTATATGCACCCAAATGTAATTACGCTAGAAACCGCAAAGGCAGACAACATTATCCACCTAAATTTAACTCGGTTCGGCAGCTGCACATACAACACACACAACAAGAAAACATAGGAAAGCATGTTGACAATTGCGGCTGCCATTATTCCCCATCTTGGCACAGCCACAAATGCCAGAGCCGAAGACAAAAATATTGTAATAAACGATGTAATCATAACTTTCACAGTCTGTTCGCTCACCATAAAAGGTGTCTTCATAACAACAACAAGGCCTTGCAACATTGTGGAAACACATAAAATTCCGACGATTGGAGCAGCATCCACATAACGAGAAGAAACAACCACCGTTATAATATCTTTTGAAAAAACCATAACAATCATACTTAAAAGAAACATAATTCTAAAATAAGATTTAATATAAACTGAATCGATCGATTGATAGCTACCGGACTCTGATTTTTCCTTTTGTAACGAGAAGGCATGCGGTAACCATGCTGTCTTGAACGCGCCGACAAAAACACCTAGGATAAGGCTAATTTTTACACCAACGGCAAAAATCCCCACGCTCACGGCACCTAAGGACGAAATCAACGCATACCGGCTTACATTTCCGACAATGCCTTGCGCCATGACTTCCGGCAAAAGAGGCGCACCATAACGAATTGATCGCCTCAGCCAATAACCTGAGATACCCAGCCTATAGTCCGCCTTATTCTCGAACATAACAACTAAAGAACCGAATAGTTCGGCTGTAGCTCTGGCCAAGAGTACACCGCCGACTCCGTAAAAATATGCCAACGGGAAAGTCAATAAAAGCTGCAAAAGAGTAACGCCACAAGAAAAGACAATTGCAGTACTCGCCTTTCTCGATGTCCTCAACAGCGCAAGAACGTGGTTAAACCAAAGCCCGGAAAGAAACAGAGGGGAAATCCATCCCACATTAATATCCGGAATATTTTGAGCTAGAAATGACCCGAAAAATAGTTTAAAAATAATGAGCAATGCGGGGGAACACACCCCTACAATTGTAGAAAAAACTAAATGCGTCCCGAGCAAATTACTTTTTTCCTTTACTTCTGCAACGTGATACAGCCTCAATAATGCATTTTCCGTTTGCAAAGAGAAGGAAGTTACAATTAATGCTATTATTCCCAGCAAAAAATCGAGCTGCCCAAATTGCCCGGTGGTCAACAACCTCGCCAATACCGCAGTGGTGGCAACACCGATCAACCTAGCCAAAACCCCGCCAAATCCGTATAGACCGACTTCAGCAAGAAAATTATTTTTTTCTTTACGGTTGATATTCATCTATTGCAACTGTCCACTTCGTTTCTCAAGCATCAAAAGATCGACCCAGGCGAGGGACCTCGACAAATCAATTATTGAAAGGCCAGCGCAGGTTTGGCGTACTCTTCCCTCCCAATATGCATAAAAAAGCCACCTCATAATTACCACCTCAACATCTTCAAAAAAAATTCGGATGTGCCCCGACCTCCGCACAGATGGTTTTTCCCACAAAAAACACAAATCAATCATTTCCTTTAATTGCGTAATCAATTATCTTCCGTCCCGCTCGGAAGAGAGCAAAAATATCCTGCCAGGAGCGCATCCTCTGCAAATGTGAAACTAAATACCCAGGCCTCAGGAAAAACTTTCGGTGAACTATTTTAACAGCAGCCTTCAACTCCTCGGCGGAAAGTTCGGTCAACTTGTCCGTTAGAAAGCTTTGCGAATGCAGATTCTGCAAACGCAAACTAAACCCATCTTCGAGGCTGGGGCAATCTTCTTTTAATCTGTCCCAAAGAGTTGTACCGGGGTAGACATTCAACATGCCGAAGGTAGCAGTTGTAGGCTTAATTTCACGTGCGAACTTGTTGGTTTCATTAATAGTTTCCCAAGATTCACCGACACAACCAATCATAAAATGTGCGTGGGTATGGATCCCGTGTTTCCGACATAAAGCAAATGTTTTCCGTACTTCGTCCAGAGAGATGTCCTTTTTCATGTTGTCGAGAATCTTCTGGCTGCCAGATTCAACGCCGAACTTAATCCAGTGACAACCTGCCTTCTTCATCAACTTAATATCACTTTCATCGATGGCATTAACACGAGACGAACATATCCAAGCCAGGTCAATTTTTCTCCTGATCATCGTTTCCCAAATAATCAAATTACGTTTTTTCAAGGACGTAAACATCTCATCTCGGAAATAAATTTCCTTTATCCCCTGCTGCTGATATTTTTCCAATGCTTCCAAAACGTAGTCAGCGGAGTGACCTCTAATTTTACCCCCATAGAATTGGGGGGCCATACAAAAAACACATTTAGCGAAACAACCACGAGTTGTTAATTCGGTAACATATGGATGCCGCTTAATAATCGGATTAAAATAGGTTTGCCCATGGTCAAGCAATGACCAATCGGCATGCGGCAGCAGATCAAGGTTCTCAATTGGAGACGCTTTTCCTGTTATAATTGACTTTCCGCCATCCTTATAGCCGAGGCCTATCAAACCATTAAATTTTTCCCTGCCCTCGATACGCCGAAAAAGCTCAACAAGCACCTCTTCCGCCTCTCCTTGCACAATGAGATCAACGGCGTCATGTTTTAAAGTTTTTTCAGGTAGAAAGGTTGGCATGGAGCCACAGACAATTGCCTTGACATCAGGATTCTGTTCCTTCAGCCACAGCAACACCTCGCAATCATCAAGAAACGCCATCACCGAAGTCTGAACAACAACTGCATCAATTTCCGCGATTTGCGATTGAAGTTTCTGTTTGCCGACGGGATCAATCAAGGCGTCAACCACACAAACATTGTGGCCCGCATCACGAACACATGTGGCCATAAGCAACAGGGGGTGAGGAGGGGCAGTCGCGCCTCCCATTCGATTACCCTTACACCAACAACCATAAACTGAGTCGCGGAGTACGTTTAAATTTTCTAAATTCGGTGGAACTAAAAAAAGAATATTCATCCGGTTATTTCCTGAAAAAATATAAAATTACACCACGACCCAAATAGGCCATATCACACCAAACAATTCAGAGTTAAGCTAGTCATCAATCTGATCATATGTGAAAAAATCAGAAGATTGACAATAAGTTGAATTACATTTTTTTCTTTTAACAAGACAGCGCAAAAGAATTTTTCGCAAAAGAATTTCACCAAAACGAAAACTGCCAATTGTTGTATTATAAAAACGGAATAATATGAACCTATATGGATTAACCCTTAGACCTCTCCATTTCTTGTCGCCAAATATAATATTTTTCAGAAAAAAAACTAAAAACAAAAGAATCGCACCGACCCAAATATACCCCAATGGAAATGTCATTAATCCACCAATAAATTCGAAGTATAGCAGTAATCTATTGCTAATTCAGAAACATATCTATCATCAAGCCAGGAAGGCCGGATAACAAGATTGTCTTCAAGTCCTTTTTGCAGCTGTCTCAACAGCGACGGTTTAAAAAAAGCCAGCCCAAACGGATAGATGAACTGCGTTTTGCGGGTGGTCGCGGCATACGAATAACTCCCATGTTCATCCAGAAGTCGCTCAAAGACCCCCAGTGCTCTTCCTATCCTCACGAGATCAATGCATCCAGGAAATTCTTGTTCAATCCGAGCCATCAACGAAATTGTAATAGAGTTGTAACCAATATCAAGCCCACCATATTCAGGAAAAAATCCTTCACCGTCCTGCATATCATACAAGGCTTCAAGTTTAGACGTGCCGTCACGGGTGATTTCGGCGTCATCAAAAATTTTGCCAATTCGTATCTGGGCCATGGCAGCCGCCGCTATTTGATTAGCAACTTTGCCCCCCAAATTTCCGCGAAGGAAGGTGGCCATTTCCCAAAGACATTCCTTTTTCAACCCAAACACAGCCGCTGTTTTTGCATAATGTCCCGCGAGAAAAGAAGTAGCACAAAATGATCTCTCGAAAGGATATGCCTCCATCACGCTTCCATCTGCATTTAGCCACTTGCAAATAAATTGCCCCCCAGCCTCACTCCATTTTCGAATCTTTTCATTTTGATAAAAACGGCTTCCCGGAATCAGATAAAGCCACATCAAATATTCAACACCGACTTGACACCAAGCTGAAGGGAAATCTGTTAGAAAATATTTCCAAAACATCCGGTCAAAACAACCATGAGTAGCAGATTGTGTTTGCCGGTCAAGTACACCTAAAATCCTTTCAGCAACCTCTAAAGCACAGCTTCGCCAAATATCCGGCTTCTTCGCCGAGTCGATTCCACTGCTGTCCATTGGATGATTTCCTTGCCCTTTGAATTGATGAGAAAAAATAGACCTCTCTATTCACCCTATCAAGAAAGTGACCATTTTGTATGTTCTTCCCTCAGAACACGACGTCCGGCGATGTCAGGACTATAGGCTACGAGCTCACAAGGACGTTGTTAGGCAATAACTGTTAGTCCGGCACGTAGCAGTGTTTACGATAGGGCGAACAAAATCAGAGGCCAGGGAACAATTCATTCCCCACAAGGCAGATTGTACGGGACGAGTCGAAAAGACTAATGGATCAGAGGTTCACGAGCCGATGGTCGTTTACTTCTTCGCGAAAAACCCGCGGTCGAGTTATGGTGCCGACGATGTTGGGCGGGGTATGATTTGATGATCACGATAGAGGACTTGACTTGAGGGCGGCAATCACTCTGTCTTGGTCAGCTTCAGCAAAATATGGGTGCATGGGCAGACTCAACACCTCGCGTGAAGCTTTCTCCGCCTCGGGAAAATCCCCCCATTTGTAGCCGCAGAAGGCGAAAGCCGGTTGCTCATGCAAACATTTAGGATAATAGACTGCGACAGGGACACCCTGCTCTTTGAGGTGCGCCATTAGGGTATCCCGATGCGGCGCTCGAATTGTGTATTGGGCATAAACACTAGTGTTGCCTTCCGCGATGTGTGGGAGAGTAACTCCGAGTGCTGAAGACTGAGAACGGAGGACTAAATTTAAAAGCTTGGTGTAGCGTGCCCCTATTTCTTGGCGTTGTTGAACTTCCCAATCAAAGCGATCAAGCTTGGCTAGGAGGATGGCGGCCTGGAGGGTATCTAAACGACCGTTCATACCTATGTAAGGATGGTGGTGGCGTTGTTGGCCACCGTGGGTACGAATAGCCCGCATTTTATCGGCAAGCTGATTGTCATTGGTAAAAAGAGCACCGCCATCACCATAGCAGCCGAGAGGTTTAGCGGGAAAGAAGCTGGTAGATCCGATAGTGGTTACACCGCAACTGCGACGACCATACCGGGTGGCGCCGAAACTCTGGGCGCCGTCCTCGATCACCGGAAGATTGAACTTGGCGGCGACAATGTTAATCCTGTCGTAGTCCGGCATCTGACCGAAGAGGCTGACCGGCATAATAGCCTTAGTCCGTGGGGTGATTGCAGCTTCGAGCAGGTCCACGTTCAGGTTGTAGGTAGCCGGATCGATATCGATGAAGATAGGTCTGGCCCCGACTTGACAGATCACCTCGGCAGTACTGATCCAAGTAAAGGGCACGGAAATGACTTCATCACCGGGGCCAATGTCCAGGGCCCGGAGGGCAATCTCCAAACTGGCCGTTCCGCTAGCCACGGTAATGGCATTCTTGACCCCCACGTATTCGGCAAGTTTCACCTCCAACTCTTTCACTTCTGGCCCCATAATGTATTGGCCATGCTCAAGTACTGCGTCAATACGCGCTTTAATCTGTTGCTCCAATGCTCGATATTGCGTCTTGAGGTCGACAAATAGGATCTTTGCTTCAGTCACTCCCCCCCCCCTCCCAGGAACAAACCATCCCCTGTAGTCGATATCGTTCGCCTGTTGCCGGACACACTGCCTCTCCATTTCCATCCGCTGAGAAATCAAGTCGTTCCCCGTGACGGCTCATCCAACCGCTTGGGCGAGCCGGGTTGCCTATCATCAGGGCATATGCGGGCACATCACGGGTAACCACCGCACCAGCGCCGACAAAAGCATACTCGCCGATGGTGATACCGCAAACAATGGTGCTGTTAGCACCGAGGGTCGCACCGCGCTTGACCAACGTCGGTCGGAGCTTATCCATCTTGCGGACTTCCGCCCGAGGGTTGTACACGTTAGTGAACACCATGGAGGGTCCGCAGAAAACATAGTCTTCCAGAGTTACCCCTTCATAGAGGGATATATTGTTCTGAATCTTACAACCTTTGCCGACCCTGCCCCTGGGACCGATAACCACGTTTTGACCAACATTGCAGTTTTCACCAATCGTCGAGCCTTGCAGAACATGAGAGAAATGCCAAATTTTTGTGCCGTCCCCAATTTCCACGCCCCTGTCGATCACTGCTGTCGGATGCACGAAAAGCGATTTATCAGAGGCAAGCGAGCGAATAGGTTGGGATTGACCGGTTTCGAGCGAATACTGGCAGGCATTAAGAACCTGGAGTACCTGGAGACCTTCTGCTCCGTCGGTGCGGGGGATATTGCGAGTCGTCATGCATTCTAGAAAATGAATGCATTCAGCGCGGAGCGGTTCTTCCTGTGGCACGGCAATGGTTTCACCCTCGGCCTTGATTGCCTGTGGAGCATTGTTGCGCCACTCCACTTGGTGGGCAAAAAGAGTCAGTTTTTCTTCCCAAATGGCAGTGTCATCGAATACTGCCATTTTCTGATCTCCCACCACCACCAGTTTCTGCTCCTTGAAGGGATGAAGCCAGGAAACAAAAATGTGTGCCTTGATTCCGCTGGCAAAGGAGAGCATAGAGACAGTTACATCGGCGATTTGTTGATGCAAAAAATTGCCTCCTTGAGCCTGGACCGCTTCCGGCATTTCTTCAATTAACCCAATAATGACCGAGACATCATGAGGAGCAAAGGACCAAAGGACATTTTCCTCATGGCGCAGCTTGCCCATATTGAGACGGTTGGAGTAGATATAGCGAATACGACCAAGATCGCCCTGCCGAACCAACTCCTTGAGCTTCAACAGCACAGGATGATACCAGAGGAGATGACCAACCATGAGAATCTGTTTTTTCTCAGCGGCCAATTGGATCAAATCTCTACCTTCACGCTCGGAAAGACAGAGGGGTTTTTCCACATAAACATCCTTCCCCGCTAGAATGGCCTCACGAATTAAATTGCCGTGGGTTTCCGCCGGAGTAGCGATGGCGATGCCTTTGATCTCTGGGTCGTTCAAGGCGTCGCTATAAGAGCCAGAGATCTTAACGCCGGGATACTCCTGGGCCATCCGTTCCTGAATTACCGGGCTAGGATCAACGATCAAACTCAAGACTTCAAGGCCGTGAAAATTCCGAACCAGGTTTTTCCCCCAGTACCCAGCGCCGATCACGGCGATTTTGTTAGTATTTTTCATAGTTGATTGCACGAAATAGGTTGAAAAAAGTGTAGACCAACACCCCATTTTTACACAGAAAACAGAAGGAGAGTTTTCTATGTCGATAAACTCAAAGCGGTTGAAGTTGCAAAATCAACGACAATCTGCTGACTCAAGGCCAGCCGGGCAAGAAAGATTGACGAGATCAGCAAACAACAACAATCATTAAGCACCATTAAAATAGAATTGGCCCAGGTAAAGCAAAAACTGGCAAAAATCAGGGTAGAGTGTGCCTTTCTAAAAAAACAGCAGTGAGTTCAACCGTTTTCTGGGGGAGGGAAGAGAGGGGGGAGATAGCCAAACAAGATCTGCTGCGATAGTGTTGTTTTCGCACAGAAATTGTCTTTTCAAGAAAATGTTTCGAGTAGTTAGCTCAAACAACAAACAAGAATAGATTTATCTCGTTACTTTGTGAGTTTACCAACAGCCTGCCAAGTTTGAAAATTGGCAACATACCAGCCCATTGCTTCTTTTAGCCCCTCGCCCATACTATGGCTAGGTTCGTAGCCGAGCAAACGCCGAGCTTTAGATATATCCGCTAGTGAATGCCGCACGTCACCGACACGAAAATCACGATGAATGGCTTGAGCCTCAACCAAGTGCGGATAATGTTGGCTAAGATTCTCGCGCAAACTTTGGTAAAGATCATTAAGACTAAAACGCTCACCCACTGCGACGTTGTAGACCTGGTTGACAGCTTCGGGGTTTGAAACAGTCGCCGCAAGCAAATTGGCCTGTACAGTATTTTCGATGTAACAGAAATCCCGGCTGGTTTCTCCATCACCATTGATGTAAACGGGTTCATCCTCAGCCATTGATGCGATCCATTTGGGAATCACTGCAGCATAGGCACCGTTGGGGTCCTGACGTTTGCCAAAAATGTTAAAATAACGCAAGCCGATAGTGTTAAATTTATAGGATCGGGCAAAGACATCAGCATAGAGTTCGTTGACGTATTTAGTAACAGCGTATGGCGAAAGCGGTTTGCCGATGTTATCTTCAATCTTGGGCAACCCTGGATGATCGCCGTAAGTAGAACTGCTGGCGGCATAGACAAAACTTTTTACGCCAGCATCTCGACTAGCAACAAGCATATTAAGGAAGCCGTCGATGTTGTTAGCGTTAGCAAGGATGGGATCTTCGATAGAGCGCGGGACACTACCGAGAGCAGCCTGATGAAGCACATAATCAACAGAAATACCTTCACCACATGCCATTTCTAATGAAAAGGAAGATGGCGGTAAAACCATAGCCCGCTGACATGCGTCCAAATTGCGAATATCGCCTTCGACAAAGTGAAATCTTGCCCACTGTTCTTGGGAAACAAGCTCGCAGACCTGATCAAGATTGTGCTGATAACCGGTGGCAAAATTATCAAGGCCGACCACTACCTGATCGAGCTTCAATAATGCCTCCAAAAGATTAGAGCCAATAAAACCGGCTACTCCGGTGATTAACCAGGTTTTCGGCTTTTTCCGAAGTTGATTGAGAAGGTGATGATAGGCGGTAGTCATAGTAGGGGGCCTGTTAGAATTTTGTGTAGAGTGCAAATAGCCTTACGAGTTGCCGAAATTTAGCTCTGAAATTTTTAAATGTTTTGCGTACCTGTTTTTCATTGCCACAATTTATGATGCTAGCATACTTTTCAAAGTGATGTTCTAGTCATAGACAATTTACGGGTTCGACCTCCGATCTTCAAGCAGAAGGCTCAACGGATTCATACGGCTTTCCAGTTTTTTTCTCGGCATGGTCCATCTCTTCGAGATATTCTTCATGGTCAGGTAGAATAACGTAATAACTATAAACTCATCTCAGAAAAAAGCGCCACGAATGCCCCCCTCCCTCTGCCGCACCGAACACGCCAAGGCCGAGCAGGTTGGTTTCTTCCTCTGAACAGGCACGGAGCCCTAAAACGACGCATTCTCTGCGTTGAAAAAATGGCAGGCTACCGCCATTCGGGTGAACGCTATTCAACCGTTGCCCCGGTATACATGACATTTCCAACCAGTGTCAAACAAAAACGGGGCTTGAACAAAAAAGACCAAACAGCCTAAACGCCTTATTGCCGTTGCACCCGATCCAGAGGTAGGGTGGCCTTCACCTGACGGTTGAGAAAACCCAAAAGCACCACCACGTTCTCCTGACCGGAAAATGAGTAAAACAGGCCCTGGGCAGAGGTGTCATCATCAAGCTGCACCGCAACCGCAACGCCCGGGGTCAGTCCCTTTTTCTGCAATTCCGCCAAGGGAACCGCTCCGCTTCCATCTTCCTTGGCCTGTAGATCGGCGATGATCCAGTCCGGCACCGGCACATACTGGTCGCCAAAGCATATCGGGCCGAGGGCGCCGCGGGTGGAGGAGATCGCCACCCAATTCCGTTCGGGTGGGGCAAGATGCAGAAAAAGATAGCCGGGGAAAAATGGCTTGAGCTTCTCCTCTGTCCGTCGGGCGTGCCGGACAATGGTCCGCATCATGGGCAGATAGACCACGTACCCCTGCCGCTCGTAATGCAGCTTGGCAACCTGTTCTTGTTGGGGCTTGGCGCGGATGGCGAACCACTCTCTTGGTGCGTCCTGGTTCATGCGAAGCAGATGGATGCTGATAAAAAAAGGCTGGCCCATGTCGGCCACAGCAGGAATGTCATTTTTTCTCCTGACCCCATAACGGTCCTACGGGATCTTTATTACGGCAAGACTGGCGGAGAGGGTGGGATTCGAACCCACGGACCTGATCTCTCAGGTCAAACGATTTCGAGTCGTTCCCGATCGGCCACTCTGGCACCTCTCCGTTTCACGCAAATTATCGCGGCTGAAGCCGCTCCTACCCTGTGACCTCACCGGCCCCGCCCCTTCTCTGCCGGAAGAAATCCTTCAGTAGGGTGGCGCTCTTTTCGGCCAGCAGGCCCCCTTCCACGTCCAGCAGATGATTGAGTCGTGTATCCCGCCCGACCTGAAAAAGAGAGACAACCCCACCGGCCTTAGGGTCGACAGCTCCATAGACCAGGCGGTTCACCCTGGCATGCACCAGGGCGCCCGCGCACATCACGCAGGGTTCGAGAGTAACATAGAGGGTGGTGCCGGGCAATCGGTAATTCCCCAGCAACCTACCCGCCTGCCGCAACACCAACATTTCGGCGTGCGCTCCGGGGTCGCACAGCTCAATGGTGCGATTGCCATCTCGGGCGATGATCTGTCCGGCACTGTCCACCAGCACCGCGCCGATGGGCACCTCGCCCCGCTCCGCCGCCAGCCGCGCCTCGGCAAGGGCGACTGCCATGTAGTCCTCGGGAAAACCCTTCGATAAAGAATCCGGCACGCTACGCGCTTTCTGCTGTTCGTTTGAGCCGGTTGGCATGATTGGCAGCCTCCCAGCCGGCCACGCATCCCTCGCCCACAGCCTTGGCCATCTGCCAGGGAGGCCCGGCGATGTCGCCTGCCGCATAAATGCCGGGGATATTGGTTTCCTGCTTCTTGTTGGTCTCGATATAAGAAAAGGTTTCCGTGTCGAGCAGGACGCCGATGCTGGTGGCAAGTTCCATGGCCCCCTTGGCCCCGAGTTCGACAAAGACTCCATCCACCGCAAGGGTCTCGCCGCTGTCCAGCAAAAGGCCGCTCACCGCCTTTTCGCCGACAATCTCCTTGGGCCATACTCCCTTATGCACCACCACCGAGCTGGCGGCCAGCTTTTCGCCAAGCTCCGTGGTGACCGCCATATCCTTGCAGACCAGATGGACCTCGGCGGCATACTTGGTAAGGGTCAGGGCTCCATCCACCGCGGCGGATTCGTTGCCCACCACCGCCACCTTGGCGTTGCGATAAAAATTGGCATCGCAATCCACACAATAACTGACCCCACGCCCCAGCAGTTCCTTCTCGCCAGACACCTTCAGCTTTTTGCGCGAGGTGCCCGTAGCAAGAATCAGAGTCCGGGCCGTGATCTGCCGCCCACTTTCCGCCTTGATCGTGAACAGCTCTCCTTCCTGGCCAAGATTTAGGACATCCTCCGGCCACACCTCCGCGCCGAAACGGATGGCCTGGGCCAAGGCGACCCGCAGCAACTCCGCCCCAGCGGTCACGCCGTCGACACAGAGATAATTCTCGACATGGGCCTGAGAAATACTGCTGTTTTCCACCCGACCCAACACTAGCACCGAGGCCTTTTTCCGGGCTGCGTGCACGGCGGCCTGCAACCCTGCCGGGCCAGCGCCGATAATCACCACATCTGTTATCTGTTCAACCATTTCCGGTCTCCCTCGCATTAAAAAAAGTTCGAAATGAACTGCTCAATATATAGCGATTTTTCCACAGGAAGGCCACCCTTTTCCGTAGGGAAATAGGGCGTGGACAGGAAGAGTGAATCTGTGTAAGATTCATTGGTTCACGTCGGTTTCCCTCTTTTTTAACGGCAACGAAAAAATGCGCTATATCGCTGATCTTCACATCCACTCCCCCTTCTCCCGTGCGACCAGCAAGGCCGGCAACCTGCAAGGCCTTGCCGCCTGGGCCAGGGTCAAGGGCATCCACCTCCTCGGCACCGGCGACTTCACCCATCCCGGCTGGTTCAGCCAGCTTAAGGAGCAGCTTGAGCCTGCCGAACCGGGATTTTACAAGCTCAGAGATGAAGCGATTCCCCCGGCCCTGCCCCAGGTAACACCGGAGGCCCTCCCCAGCCGCTTCCTGCTCACCGCCGAGATCAGCTCCATCTACAAACGCCACGGTGCGGTGCGCAAGGTTCACAACCTTCTCTACGTGCCCGATTTCGCCTCGGCGGAACGGATAAACAGCGTCCTGGCTGGCATCGGCAACATCGAGTCCGACGGCCGCCCTATCCTGGGCCTCGACTCCCGCGACCTGCTCGAAATCCTGCTGGAAAAAGCGCCGGAGGGCTTTCTGGTTCCGGCCCACATCTGGACGCCGTGGTTCTCCCTGTTCGGCTCCCGCTCCGGCTTTAACACCATTGAGGAATGCTACGGCGATCTCAGCCAGCATGTCTTCGCTCTCGAAACCGGTCTCTCCTCGGACCCGGACATGAACCGGCTCATCCCGGCTCTGGATCGCTTCGCCCTGATCTCCAATTCCGATTGCCACTCCCCCGGCAAGCTGGGCCGGGAGGCCAACATCTTCAATACCGATTTCAGCTTTTCCGCTCTGCGCGAGGCCCTGAAAAATCCCCTGAGTGATGCCTTTGCCGCCACGATCGAATTTTACCCGGAAGAAGGTAAATACCATGCCGACGGCCACCGCAACTGCAAAGTCTGCCTCGAGCCCGCCGAAACCAGAAAGATCGGAGCGATCTGCCCGGTCTGCGGCAGACCCCTCACCGTGGGGGTGCTGCACCGGGTCATGGAACTGGCCGAACGGACCGAACCGTACTACCCGCCCGGCTCCCCTGCGGTGCACAGCCTAATCCCGCTGCCCGAGGTCCTGGGCGAGATTCTCGGCGCGGGTCCTGCCACCAAGGGGGTGATGGCCCTGTACTCAAAAATCATCGACCGCTTCGGTTCGGAGTTCAACCTGCTGCTCAACACCCCGGTGGACGAGATCAACCGGATGTCTCCGGTGTTGGGCGAGGCGGTGGCCCGCATCCGCACGGGCAAGGTCATCCGCACCCCTGGCTACGATGGCGAATTCGGGGTGATCCGGGTCTTTGCCGAAGGAGAGCGGCAGGAGCTGGCCGGGCAAATCAGCCTGTTTGCCGGGAAAAAGACGGCCTCGCCCGCCAAAAAACAGGACCGCAGCCCGCTGCCCCTTGAAAAGAAACCATCTCCGCCCGCAGACATGCCCCAGGCCCCAAGAAAGCCCAATCCAGAGCAGCTTGCCGCCATTATCAGCAAGGCCGACACCATCCTGGTTGCTGCCGGGCCGGGGACCGGCAAGACCTTTACCCTGGTGGCCAGGATCGAACATCTGCTGACCACCCAAAATGCCCGTCCCGAAGAGATGGTGGCCATCACCTTCACCAACCGGGCAGCCCACGAGATGCAAGAACGCCTGGACCGGGAGCTCGGCAAGGCGGCGGCCCAGGCCATCTTCGTAGGCACCTTCCACGCCTATTGCCTGTCTCTGTTGCGCAAGGAAAGCCCAGACCTCGTGGTTATCGGCGAGGAGGAACGCGATCTTTATCTGCGCAAGGCCTTTCCGGCCTGGCCCCGGGCCGAACACCATATTCTAAAAAAACAACTGGCCGTCCACATTGACCAGCTGAACCGGGGGACGCTCCCTGCCGATGCCGCCCTGCCGGAGCTCCTTGATCGCTATCTTGCCTCGCTTGCGCCAAACAAGGCCATTGATCTTGACCTGGTCATCCCCTGGTGCTTGGAGCGCCTGCGTAGCGACCCCGCCCGTGCCGGCCAGCTCACCGGTCGGGTGGCCCATCTCTTTGTTGACGAGTTTCAGGACCTCAACCATCCCCAGTACCAGTTGGTCCTATTGCTTGGCGAGCAAGCTCGGGTATTCGCCATCGGCGACCCCAACCAGGCCATTTACGGCTTTCGCGGCAGCGATCTCACCCTGTTCCAGCGATTCCGCGAAAGGGTGGGCGTCACCACCCTGGCCCTGATCCGCAACTACCGTTCCGCCCCGGCCATTATCGACGGCGCCGCCGCCCTCATCCGCCATAACCGGCAGAGCGGCGACACCCAACTTGTTGCCCAAAGCACCAGCACGGCCCTCATCGAGTGGCATCAGGCGACAAGCGCCCAGGCCGAAGCGGAGTTTATCGTACAGCGCATCGAAGAAGGCCTAGGCGGCACCAGCAGCCTTTCCCGGCATACGGACCAAAGCGGCGGCCAGGTCCGAAGCCTTGCCGACTTCGCCGTGCTCTACCGGCTCAGCCAGATGGCCGAACCCATTGCCGAAGCCTTGCACCGCAAAGGCATCCCCTTTCAGCTCGTTGGCGCGACGCCCTTTTACCTGAAGCCCGTCCTCAAGGCCGCCTGTCATTTTCTCCTGGCCAGCACGGCGGACGCGGGCTTAAGCGAGCATCTCCTGCTGATTGCAGGCCTTTCTGGGGTCGGAGAGGCAACCATCTCCCTTATTGAAAGAAAACTCCCCCTCCGCTGCCCAGATTTTTATGACGAGGCGCTCACCCTTCCCCTTCCCGCCAGCGCGGTAAAAATCATCCGAAAGATGGGCGAAACCCTCAAACATTTCCGCAAGGCAGCTGAACACGATCTTGCCCGCCCCTTGGCCGAGGCCATGCCCGGACTGGGCATTGATCCTCAGGTGCCAGAGGCCAAACGCCTACTCCACCTGGCCAACGCCTTTGGCAACGACCTCCAGGCTTTTTGCGAACACCTCAGGCAAAACGCCCAGGCCACAGCCTACGATGCACGGGCCGAAGCCGTGGCCCTCATGACCATGCATGCCGCCAAAGGATTGGAGTTTCCAGTGGTCTTTCTCCCCGGCATTGAAGAAGAGATTCTCCCCTGCACCATTGCCAATCTGCACAGCGATGTGGAAGAAGAACGCCGCCTCCTCTATGTTGCCATGACCAGGGCGCAGGAAAGCCTGATTGTAAGCACCGCCGCAAGCCGCACCGTCTTCAATCGGACAACCGGCCACCGCCCCTCCCGCTTCATCCAGGAAATTCCAGTCTCCCTGCTGAGCGAGACGGATCAGCCCCTGGTCAAGCGGCGGAATGCCAACAGTCGGCAGCTGCAACTTTTTTGACATCCTGTTCGATGAATCGAATCACCACCCAAAGAGGTACGCGCCATATGGAAAAAATGTGTTACTACCCGAAAGAAAAATTACTTCTCCATGATGACGTTCCTGGGGCAAAACAATGGGCAGTATCCCTTGAGCAAACGATGCTTACCTATTTTGAGATCGAGCCCAATTGCAGATTCGACAGCCACACACATGCAAGTGAGCAAATCACTATGGTGATTGAGGGAATTCTCTATTTTGAACAAGGCGAAAAAATCACAGGGGTGAAAGCCGGAGAGGTTATCGCCATCCCATCGAATGCGCCCCATGCTGTATTCACAAGGGAAGACGTGGTAAGGGCCGTCGATGCATGGTCACCGGTCATGGACAAATACCGTACCGCTGGTCATGACAAATAGTTTCTCCGCAACTGTTGGAAAGACGGCGAGAAAGCCGGTTGAGCAGATTCAAGCCATGCGAGGGCAAGCGCGTAAATGTCTTTTACTCTTGAAAAAGTAGTGCCATGGGGACGATCATTTGATGAGTACGTCGCCATGTTTGCGCTTGACAGAGATGATCTCCAGCAAAAAATCCTTGGTTGTGGTGATGGGCCTGCAAGTTTTAACGCAACACTTACACATCTTGGCGGCTCGGTTGTATCCGTCGATCCAATTTACCGGTTCACAGCCGAGGAAATTGCCAAACGCTTAGACGAAACCTACGACATCGTCATGAAGCAAACGCGGCAGAATGCAGATGAATTCGTCTGGACTCAAATACATTCTCCCGAAGAGCTTGGGCATGTTCGCATGGGCGCCATGCGCGATTTCCTGTCAGACTATCCGCAGGGGAAAAACGAAGGCAGATACGTTGACGCTGAATTGCCAAATTTGCCTTTCTCCGACAGGACTTTTGATCTTGTTCTTTGTTCGCACCTTCTGTTCCTTTATAGTGAGCACCTTAGCAGGGCATTTCACCTTCAATCCCTCCGAGAGCTTTGTCGTGTGGCGCGTGAGGTGCGGGTATTCCCAATAGTTGAGCTCGGCTCCATCCGATCTCGACATATCGATGCTGTGATTGCCGAACTTTCTGCTGAGGGTTGTTATCAAGTAGGCATTGAGCGAGTCGCCTATGAATTTCAAAGGGGCGGCAATGAAATGCTCAGAGTGACGTCATCGAACAACACCATGAACCCGGTAGGCGGGCAAGCGGCTGATCCCCTTATAACACAGGAGCCTCATGCAAAACCAGGACATACCCGCGCCCCGGACCATCCGAATCGGCGCGGCCAATATCGGCCTGATCGGCCTTGATCAGGCCATGAACAAGGCTCTGAGTGAACAAATGCCGGAAGAGGTCGCGGTAGCTTTTCTTTTTACCAGCGTTGCCAGGGGAAATTACGTCCCCACGGCTGCCGAGCCGACCTACCGCGAGGCCTTGCGCGGCGAATACCGCCGTCGCCAAGGAATACAGGGCGCCGAACCGGGAATCCTCACCATCCGGGTGCTGGGCTCCGGCTGTGTGACCTGCAACAAACTCAGCGCCATGCTCTTTGAGGCCCTGCAAAAATTCGGTCTGGCCGCCGACATGGAATCGGTGCACGACCTGGATGAGATTTGGCGGTTCGGAGTAACAAAGACCCCGGCCCTGATCATCAACGGCGCGGTGAAATGCGCCGGACGGATGCCTTTCCCGGCTGAGGTCGAGGAATGGGTCGGGGAAGAGAAAGAGAAATTAAACGCGTAGTAATGAAGAATATTTTTTAGAAACCCATCACCATTGGAGGATTCACCCATGAGCACGCACGATCACCACGACGACCCCCACGGTTACGGCCACGATGAACCGGAAGCCTGTTTCAAGGTGGGGATTATTTTTCTCTGCGTTATTGCTGCGCTGTACCTGATCTCGTTTTAACAGGGAAGTCGTTTGCGGGCAGGATCTGGGGCATTGCTCCTGTGCTGCCCGCAACCCTTTCCCAAACACCCACACATCCACTGAGGTGCGAATGGACATTACCCAAAGAATGGCATCCGCCGAAACCCGTATCACCAAGGCGGTTTTCCCCAACACCACCAACCACTACGCCACCCTGTTCGGCGGCACGGCCCTCCAGTGGATGGACGAAGCAGCCTTTATCACCGCAACCCGCTTCTCCCGGCAAAAAACCGTCACGGTCTGCTCGGACCGCATAGATTTCAAAACCCCGATCCCAGCCGGAACCTTTGTCGAACTGGTAGGCCAGGTGGTCAAGGTCGGCAACACCAGCATCCAGGTGCGGGTAACCGTGTATCTTGAGCAGATGTACGACGAGACCAGGGAAAAGGCCATCGAGGGGCTTTTCACCTTTGTCGCCGTTGACGATGCCATGCGCCCGATTCCGGTGAAAAAATAAGGGGCTGTCCTAGATAATGAAAATTATTTAGGATGGCCGGATGAGAAAAAGTAGACTGGGTAAAACCAAACAAGACCGACTGATCGAACACTTTGTTGCGGGTACAACAGCACGTACAACTGCGG
>Ga0334722_10002884_pt1 | contig 18925 bp, 12 predicted proteins | sample C3_bottom_MG_FD_207210 | JGI IMG/M metagenome (GOLD analysis project Ga0334722, IMG submission 207210) | Sediment microbial communities from Yellowstone Lake, YNP, Wyoming, USA - C3_bottom | ecosystem: Environmental > Aquatic > Freshwater > Lake > Sediment | place: USA: Wyoming | collected...
GGAAAGATTTCGTGTTCTACACCAAAGTAGAGGTAACGCAAAAGCCCACCCTCGGCCATGATTCCCGTGGCCGGGAGATTGGCCAGGACGGCCCCGAAGCCGATGGGCATTAGTAAGAGCGGTTCAAATCCCCTTTTTATGGCCAAATAGAGGAGAATTAGCCCAACCAGGATCATGATCAGATGGCCGGGCTTAAGCTGAAGGAGACCGGTGTCAGCCAAAAGGGAGGTGAAGACGTCACCAAGATTCATCATCCTGCCCCCATCTTTAGCGGTGTTGTCGCCAGCGCCACTGCCGGTTGGCCATTAACTCCAGCCGGCCGGCCAAAGTCCAGGCCCCCTGGGTCAGGGGCAAAGGCTGGATCCCTTTGATGACAAAACGTTCTTTTTCCCCTCCCAGATAGGCGGCCAAAGCGGCGGTGATGGTGACGACGGTTTCTAGGGGGAGATCCCCCCCGGGAGGGGAGGCCGCGCCAGCTTCAGCGGAAGGGAAATGTTCAATCCCCGCTTCTGGCGAACTCGTTGTCATGGTGCTGGGGACAACGCTGACGGTCTCGTCCAGCTGTTCCTTCCGCCTGCTCAAGCGATCAAGGGCGATTTTAATCCCCTTGATCATCCAGGTCAGGACGTAAAGGACCAGAAAGACGATGGCCATGTCGATTATGGTTAACTGAAAGGCACCCAGAAGATTGTCGGGCATAAAAGGCCTCCTTTTCTACGAGGTAGGTGCTGTAGGCGCTCCTGCTGCGGCGGCACCAACAGGGATGAAAATAGACGTAACAAGATGGGGGCCTGGGCCGATACCGGCGGAGCGAATTTGGCCGAGCCGGGCACCGCACCAGGTGAAGCGAGGGCTGAGAGACCGGCCGGCGACAGGAAGTCGCCGAAGCGGCGATCTACATGGATGTAGAGTTCGCCGCGGTGCCGGCCGGAGGGCCGAAGCTGAACCGTGGTGTGGTCGGCGTAGAACACTAAAAAGCACAACCGACATCGCCAGGGTGAAAGTGGCTCCCAACCTGGCCGATGCGTCGGCCTAGGGCCCTAAAGAGATCGGCCCAGGCTAGCCCTGGCAGAAATAGGTCATTCTCAGGGTGGTGGCGGAAGGTCGCACCAAGGAAGAGACCTCACCGGGCGCAAGACCTGTTACTCAAGAACCAGCCCTGCTGTCTTCCAATTTACTATAATTCCGGAAGCCATGTCAACTCGCTCCCCGACGACATTTTCCTGCGAGTCTTGTCTTCCAATTTAATATAATTCCGGGAGCCATGTCAACGAGACCTTTTCTGGTAGTCAAGGCTTGACGAGGATTCCTCATCAAACCCCTTGACGGGGAACTTGGGGTATGGTATCCTCTCTCAAAAATGATAACGCAGAAACCTCATCTCGCAGAGAGGTGGGGTAGAGGCGCGGGACGCCAAGAGTAGCCGCGGGGAGAAGGGTATCAATGAAACGCGGGGAAAGGGGCGCCCGCCGAAGTCTCAAGCAGACCAGGGCTTGAGGCTGGGCCGGCAGTTAAGAGCTGTCGGACTGTCACCAGTGCCTTCCCTTGGGTGCTGGTGGAGCGCTACTTCACACAGGGGGGAGGGGAGGTATATCCATATACCACGCCCGGGTCTCCTGAGGCGTTTTTTCATTTGCGCACTTGCGACGCGGTGCGGAGAGAAGCTTCTGGCCAACAATTTAGGCGGCAGGGGGGAAAACTTTGTCCCCTGCCACAACGATGTTGACTATAACGAGTTGGCTGGGTCTGGGGGAGACTCGAAGGGCTGATATTTTTAGGGCTGGCGACTCAGAATACCTCCGGAAAGGATTTTGCAAAGAGCCGGAGTGGGGGTGTGATGATGACAGCGACCTTTGCCAGTAAAAAGATCGGGGTTGGTTTTACCGCGGCCATCGGCCTCATTCCCGCGGTGATAAAAGAGATCGAGGTTCTGGTTGAGCAGGGCGCCACGGTCATCCCCATCTTTTCAAAGATGACGGTGGAGCTGGACCAGCGGGGGCAGTGGCAAGAGAATCTCCGGAAAATTACCGGGCAGGAACCGTGGACGACGATCCCGCAGGTCGAGAAGATCGGCCCGGGGAAACTCTTGGACCTCTTTTTGATTGCGCCCTGCACGGGGAATACCATGGCCAAGCTGGCCAACGCCATAACCGACGGACCGGTGTTGATGGCGGCAAAAGCCACTTTGCGCAACAGCCGGCCCGTAGTCTTGGGGATCGCCTCCAACGATGCTTTGGGTTTAAACGCCAGGAATCTGGGGACCCTCTTGGCGGCCAAAGGGATCTATTTCATCCCCTTTGGTCAGGATAATCCGCAAGAGAAGCCCAATTCTCTGGTTTTTCGCCCGGAGCTCCTGCGACCGACTCTGGAGGCGGCGCTGACGGGCCGACAGTATCAACCCCTTCTTTACGTCCCGTCGCGATGAACCCGATAAATTTGGGAAGAAGGTGCTGGCAAGTGAAGATCCTGGTGCAAAAATTCGGGGGGACTTCTGTGGCTACGGCTGCCGCCCGGGACAGAGTGGTGGAACGAGTGCGGGCAGCTTTAGCCGAGGGCTATAACGTGGTGGTGGTCGTCTCGGCCATGGGGCGGCGGGGAGATCCCTACGCCACCGACACCCTCCTGGATTTGGTGCGCAACATTGGGGGAGAACTTAACCCGCGGGAGATGGACCTTTTGGCGGCCTGCGGCGAGACCATTTCTGGTGCGGTTATGGCGCAAACCCTGCGCCGGGCAGGGATCGCCGCCCTCTTTCTCACCGGCGGTGAAGCCGGTATCATTACCGACGAAACCTTTACGGAGGCCCGGATAGTTCGAGTGGAGCGGGAACCCATCTTAAAGGAGCTGCGGGAGGGCAAAGTGGTGGTGGTGGCCGGTTTTCAGGGCCGGACGGAAGATTGGGAGCAAACGACCCTCGGCCGGGGAGGAAGCGATACCACGGCGGCGGCCCTGGGTTTGGCCCTACGGGCCGAGCTGGTCGAGATTTATACCGACGTTGAAGGGGTGAAAACGGCTGATCCCCGCTTTGTCCCCGAAGCTCAAACCATGGCTACCATTTCTTATGACGATCTTTTCCAGCTGGCGACGGAAGGGGCTCGCGTCATTCACCCGCGAGCGGTGGAAATGGCCATGCGCGGCCACATCCCGCTCCGGATAAGATCGAGCTTTGATCCGGGGCCGGGGACTTTAGTGGTGGGAATCCCCGACGGGGAATTCTTCAACGAAACCCAGGTCCGGCCGGTGGTGGGCGTGACCTTTGTCCCGGCGCGGGCCTGGGTGACCGTCCAGCAGCCGGAAGGACTGGATGGATTACGCCTCTTTGGGAAGCTGGCTGCCGCCAAAATCAGCGTGGATATGATCAGTTTGAGCCAGGACCGGGCCGCCTTCATCATTGACGAAGATAAGGCGGTTTTGGCCCGGGAGGTCCTGGAGGGTTTGGGGTTGGCGGCTACGGCTTCAACCGGTTTTGCCAAAGTGACGGTAGTGGGTACCGGCATGCGGGGACGGCCGGGGGTAATGGCCCGGGTGGTCAATGCCCTTACCGGGCAAGGGATCCCCATCTACCACACGGCTGACTCTTATAACACCATCTCCTGCCTGGTCCGGCAAGAGGATATGGAAAAAGCCCTGAAGAGCTTGCACCAGGAGTTTGGGCTCGGCGGCCAACTGCGCGCGGAACCGGAAATGGAAAGAAAGTGAGGGAAGACGATGTTTGGACGACTCTTGACGGCCATGGTCACGGTGTTGAACCGGGACCGCTCGGTGAATTACCAGAAGACGGCGGAACTGGCCCGCTGGCTCTTGGAAAACGGCTCCGACGGCGTGGTGGTGACGGGGACTACGGGCGAGGCCCCCACCCTTAGCGATGAAGAGAAGATCCGTTTGTGGGCGGCGGTGCGGGAGGAGGTGGGCAACCGGGGGCAGGTGCTGGCCGGGACGGGCACCAACGATACGGAGCACGCCGTTCGCTTGAGCCGGGAGGCGGCCAGGGTGGGTGTGGACGGCCTTCTGGTAGTCACGCCCTACTACAATAAACCGCCCCAAGAAGGCCTTTATGACTATTTCCGGCAGGTAGCCGAGGCCACCCCCCTGCCGGTGATCCTTTACAACGTTCCCGGTCGCACTGGGGTCAACCTGTTGCCGGAGACGGTCCTGGAACTGGCCCGTATTCCTAATGTAGTCGGCTTAAAAGAGGCCAGCGGCAATCTGGACCAGGCCGGCGAAATCCTCCGGCGGGCTCCCCAGGGCTTCCTCCTTTATAGCGGGGATGACAGCCTGACCCTGCCGCTTTTGGCCATCGGCGGCTATGGGGTGATCAGCGTGGCCGCCCATCTGGTGGGCCGGCAGATGAAGGCCATGCTCGAGGCTTATCAAGGGGGAAGAACCGGCGAGGCGGCGTCTTTGCACCAGCGTCTTTTGCCCCTTTTCAAGGTTTTGTTTATTACGGCCAATCCCATCCCGGTGAAGGCGGCGCTGCGTTTGAGCGGTTTTGACCCCGGCCCCTTACGCTCGCCCCTTACGGAAGCCAGTCCGACGGTGGAAAAGGCCATCAGGCAGGTCCTGGAGGAGCTGGATCTTGGATCCCTTCATCTTTAAGGACCCAGAGCCTTTCGTAATCAACGTTTTGGAGAGAACGGAGGAGATTGTCCCGGAGATCGGGGATCTCCCGTTCTAAACGATCTAAAAGAGCCTTGATCTCGTGTCGCTTGGTTTGTTTGTCGGCCGGGCAATGGTTGGCGATGACGGGAAGGTCGAAGATCTCTGCGGCCTCCTGGAGGGTTTTTTCACGGACATAAACCAAAGGACGGATGATGGTGATCTCCTTTCGGTCCAGGAAGCTTTTCGGCTGAAAGGTATGGATGCGCCCCTCAAAGAACATGCTCATGAGAAGGGTTTCCACGGCGTCATCGGCGTGGTGCCCGAGGGCCACCTTGTTACAGCCCAATTCTTTGGCCTGGTTGTGTAAAGCCCCGTTCCTGAGCTTGGAGCAAAGGGAACAGGGGTTTTTTTCGTGGCGGATTTCGAAAATGATCCGGGCGATTTCAGTTTTAACCAAATGGAAAGGGACGCCGATCCGTTCGGTGAACCGGACCAGGGGGGAAAAGTCCATCCGCAGGCCCAGGTCCAGGGTAATGGCTTCCAGCTCAAAGCGCACTGGGGCATAGCGCCGGATTTCCGAGAGAACATAGAGCAGGGCGACGCTATCTTTACCGCCGGAGACGCTCACGGCGATGTGATCGCCGTCTTGGATCATCTGATAATCGGCCAGGGCTCGGCCAACCTTTTGCCAGAGACTGTTTTGTAAGGGACGCCCCAAGGTAATCTCCTCCGTCTGGCTACCTTACCTAACCTGAAAATAAGTGTATCCTAGCCGGGTGTTGTCCCGGCTCACTCCGATGCTCCGCGTCGACCGCACCACGGCTCGCTGCGGGCGAAACCGGGCCGCCCTCAACTCGCCCTCCTGGCTCGGTGAGGGCTGGCGCGGACCTCCTTGTCCGCGCTCCCGGTTTCGCCTCCTCGCTTCGCCGGGTGCCGTTACCGGCGCTCCGCAAGTCCCTCGCCTGGGACAACCACCCTGCCCCAACCGTTTTCATCCCCTGCTGGTGCCGCTTGCGGCATGGGGGTCTAACCTGTAAAGGAACCCACACGCCGGGCTTCTAACTAGGCCCCTGTGCAGCTAATCCCAAGGTTTTTACGAGAAAAGCCCAGTTTTGCGGCGCGGTGATTTCCATTCCAACAACAGGGCACCGGCGCTGACCAGGAAATCACCGCTAAAGAAAGTATATCACCTCAGGCGAGGAATCTTCCAGCACTCCCACTTCTTCGACATCTTTCTGCTCGGACGGAAGGAAAAAGGCCAACGGTGCCGAATTAAGTTAACAGAAGACGAATTTTGGAGGAGAGGCCATGCTGGATCAGAAGGCTAGAGCCGGTTTGCCCGTTTCCCGACGACCAGGTGCCTGGAAAAAGGAAGGGCAGGCCGGTACGGATCTTTGGCCGCAGTATCTTTTTCGACCGGCCGGAGCGTATCCGCCTAGCTCAACCAACCAGGTGAGTTCTTTTGCCTCCGGGGGGAGGGGTGGGAAAGCCCATCGCCAGCCGGGGGTGTGGTGGCATCTTGCCGCCGGGATGTTTGTCGGAGCACTTCTCCTCTGGTCGGGGCCGGTTCAGGCCTATTCTGCCCGGGTGGTTGAGCCCATAGTGAACCTCCGCGCTGGCCCGGGCACCAACTACGCCAAGGTGGGCGAGGCCAAGGCCGGGAGTGCTTTTGAAGTAGTGGGAGAAGCCCCGGATTGGTTAAAAATCAAACTGCCCTCCGGCCAGGAGGCCTGGGTGGCCGGCTGGTTAGTGGAAAAAGATTTCTCCGGCGAGTTTTGGGTGACTACTCCCGTCGCGGCGGGAATTAACATCCGCAACGGTCCTGGCACCGGTTATTCCATTTTGACTCAAACGCAGGCCGGGGCCACTTATACTATTTTAGGCGGTGCTGGCAACTGGTACAAGATCCAACTGCCGGGGGGCGGAGAAGGCTGGTTGGCCGGATGGCTGACGGGGAGACGGTCTCTGGAGCTCAAGGATTTTTCGGTGGGGACGCCGCGCCGGGCCGTCGTGCCGGTGGTGGGCAAAACTTTTCTCCGGAGTCTGCCCGACGCCGACGCGGCCATTTTGGCCACGGTTCAAACGGGGACGACCATGAACTATTTGGAGAGCCGTCAGGGCTGGCATAAGGTGAGTCTACCCGGCCCGGTGGTGGGTTGGGTCAACGGGGCCGAAACCAAGGTTTACGACTTGACGGCTTTCGAGACCTCGCCTAATTACGTTTTAACCAAAGATACCTGGAGCGTTCGCGAGTATCCCATTGGGGTGATCAAGGAAGCCCTGGTCAATTTGCGCGGTGGTCCGGGTACCGGTTATACCCTTTTGGGCCAGCTCAAAAAGGGGACTCCCTTTAAGCTCTACGAATCTTCCGGTCAGTGGTACCGCATTGGCACCGATGATGGAAAGCAGGGCTGGGTGGCGGGCTGGTTGACCGATTTAAAGACCGTACCGGCCTTGCGGGAGGTCGTTTTCCAGAGAAAGACGCCTTTTGAGAAGAGCTTGGTCTTACGGGGCAATTTTCAAGGTTCTCCCGTCATCAAGGAGCTGGATAACGGCTTGGGTTTGGCCGTTTTCTTGGGTAGTACGGGAGCCTATCCGGCCCTTCTGGATGTGAATGCCGAGGAGGTAGGGGAGCTACACCTGAGCTCCCTTGGTTTGCTCATGCGCTTGAAGGAGAGGTCGTATTATACCATTGCCAAACAAACCTCTTCGGAGATCGTCTTGAATTTTTCGGCATTGGTCGAGAATGTAGTCACGTCCGTGGTCAATGAGCGGCGGGTGGTCACATTTAAGACCAGGGGCTACGTGGCCCCGCTGGCCCGGGTCATTCCTGGACAACGGTCCTTGAGCGTCACCTTTCCCGGGGTTTCCTTTTCCGGGAGCGTGACCCGGCCCAATGATCAGGTCATCAAAGACCTGGTCGCCCGGCGGGATGCCGGCGGAGTAACCTTCGACCTCAGTTTTGATGGGCTGATGGGCTGGGTTTTGCCCGGTTGGCGTCCGGCGCCGGGGACGGGGGAGACGGCAGCCGCCCAAAACACTGCTTTGGGGAATCTCGCCGCTGGCGGGACTTCGCTTCCTGGGTCGCCAACGGTGGCTTCAGGCGGGACTTTCGGCGCGACCTCACCGGGTGGTTCTCTGCCCGGAAATGCGAATAGCGCTGATAATCTTGCTCCGGGCGGGACTGCTCCCGGGAGCGGTCCAGTACCGGCCGGTTTGACGGTTCCGGCTGCCGGCAGTTATGTTTTGCGGCGTGGGCCCAATGAGGTGGTTTTGGAAGTGTTGCCGCGCGGTTTGAAGGGGAAGATCATCGTCCTTGACCCCGGACACGGCGGACCCGACCCGGGGGCCATCGGACCGACCGGTTTACCCGAGAAAAAGCCCAATCTGGAGATCGCCCTCCGTCTGAAAGCCCTTTTGGAGAAGGAAGGGGCGCGGGTTATTTTGACCCGTTCCTCGGACAGCGCCAGTTTGCCCGACAACCGGGCCGACTACTGGCACGAACGAGTGGTGGAAGAACTCTATTTCCGGAGTCAGGTGGCCGAGAAAAACCGCGCCGATCTCTTTTTGTCCATCCATAATAATGCCAATGATGAACCCGCCAAAAACGGGACGGCTACTTACTATGCTCCCAGCAGTTTCAACCTGGATCGGAGCCAGTATCTGGCCGCCCTGGTCCAGGAGGAGCTCTTACGGGGTTTGGGCCGTACGGACAATGGCGTACGTGAGGCCGAGTTTTTCGTTTTGAAAAATACCACCGTGCCTTCGGCCCTGGCCGAAGTGGTGTTCTTGAGCAATCCTCGGGAAGAAGGCTTACTCAAAGATACCGCTTTTTTGGACCGGGCGGCGCAGAGTTTGAGCCGGGCGATCCGGAGGTATTTTGGCGAGTAACTTTCCCTTGGCGGTCAAGGCGGCGGGCCCTTTTGTTTTGACGGAAAAGGGCCCGCTCTGTTTTTGTGTCCTCCGCACCTGTAATAAAAATCACTGGCAATGACCACGGGCTTGGTTTATAATCTTATCTGGTTTTTGGCATAACTAAGCGGGGAATGGAATGGAGGGACCTTTCTTTATGGTCACGAAAAATGACGTGCTGAAGGCTCTGGAGAAGGTGATGGATCCGGAGCTCGGGCGCAATATTGTCGATCTCAACATGGTCCGGCGGGTGGAAGTCGAGGGCGACCGGGTCACGGTGGAAGTGGCCTTGACCGTGCCCGAATGCCCCCTCTCGGCGCAGATCGAAGCTGACGTCCGCGAAACGGTGCGAAAGCTGCCCGATGTCCGCGAGGCCAACATCATTATGGGGTCCATGACTGACGAGGAAAGGGAAGTCGCCTATGCTAAGGTGCGCGAAGGATACCAGCAACAGAACAAAGGTGGCCGTCCCGGCGTTGAGGTGGAACCCCTGAAGTTAGGGTTGGGTGATGTTTTCGCCGGGGTGAAGGTGCTGGCCATAGGCAGCGGTAAAGGTGGCGTCGGCAAGTCCACCGTCTCGGCTAACCTGGCGGTGGCCATGGCGGCGGAAGGGGTCAAAGTGGGGCTTCTTGATGCCGATATCTATGGCTTCAGCATTCCCCGCATCCTGGGGCTCCTGGATGTTCAACCGACGGTGGTGGATGAAAACACCATCCTTCCCATCCAGGCCTACGGCGTCAAACTCATCTCGATGGGGAACTTTTTACAGGAAGATACCCCGGTCATCTGGCGTGGCCCCCTCCTGATCAAAATGATTGAGCAATTCTTGAGCGATGTGGACTGGGGTGAGCTCGACTATTTCCTCATCGACTTACCCCCCGGCACTGGCGACGTTCCTTTGACCATCATGCAAAAGTTCCCCGAGAGCCGTCTCCTTTTAGTGACCACACCCCAGGAGACTTCCGTCCACGTGGCCAGCCGGACGGCTCATATGGCCGAGAAGACCAATATCAAGATTGCCGGCATCATCGAGAATATGGCCTATTTCGTCTGTCCCCATTGCGGCCAACGCACCGAGATCTTCGGGCGTGGCGGGACGGAGCGCATGGCCTCCGAGTTGGGGGTACCGATTTTGGGGAGGATCCCCATTGAGACGAGCCTCCGGGAGGGCGGCGATATCGGTCACCCGGTCTTGGCCGCTGCCCCTGAGTCCGTCGCCGCGCAAGTCTTCCGCGACATTGCCCGGAAGATCGTCAACGAAGAGGTCTAAATTAACCTGGAGGTCTGAAGTAACTTGGGGCGCCCGGTTTGGCCCCATTAAGCGCAGGCTGACTGGCCTGGTCGGGTAATCTGAGGCCATCCACCCTACCCACCACGCCACCAATGATGCGTTTGGCGCGCCTCAAGACATCGGGCAACGGAGAAGCCCCTTAGTTGGGAAACTGGTTGGGGAAAACGATCTAACCACGGTTGGCCCGTCGTTCAATGCCTTCCGAATGCCGGTGGGTGTGGCAGGCGAACAGACGCTGAGGACGCCTTCCCACGTTTCAGCGCCCGCCGGAAAGACATAGTAAAAGTACTGCACTGCGGGAGTAATGCCTTACTGCTCTACCGGTGGACGTCTGGTGGGGCGGGGACCCTTGGGCGCCAGCCCCAGCCCACGCTGACGTGGCTTTGGACGACGTGGATTTGGTCGTAGGTTGGCGGCAGCCTCCAGGAGCTTCCTCCGCTTCTCAACCCTTTTTACAGGGGGTTGGGAGCGGAGTTTTTATTTTCTCGTTTCTCTTGCCTTCCCAGTTCCTTGTAACATATAATAGAAGAGGCGAACATATATTTGGGTAAAGGTCTGGACGGAGACGAAAGACATGTTCACGCACCTTCATGTCCATAGCCATTTCAGCTTGCTGGACGGGCTCCCTTCTCCTGCTGCCCTGGTGGAAAGGGCCAAGGGCCTTGGTTTTAAAGCGCTGGCTCTCACCGATCATGCCAACCTCTATGGAGCTATCGAGTTTTATGTCTCGGCCAAAAAAGCAGGCTTAAAGCCCATCTTGGGGGCTGAGATTTATTTCCAGCGGGACGATCCGGCGGACCAAAAGGGTACAGCCTACCTGCGGCGTGGTATAGTCTCCCGGCGGCCGGGAGTAATTCAACGGTTTAGTCCGGAATCTGTTCGCAGTGCCGGCTCAACGCGGCGCGCCCGCGAAGCTGGTCCGCACCCGCAAGATCAAATCCGGGAGGGGGAAAACCAGCCGTGGTCGCCTTTCCATCTCACGCTCTTGGCCATGAATGGAGAGGGTTATCGCAATCTTTTGCACCTGATCTCCCGCGCCAACGGTTATAACGGCGGGGGCGGTAAGACGGAAAAGGAGGATCCTGAAAGCCCGCAGCGACGCCGGGCCTGGCCCCTGGTCTGGGCAACCGATCTTTTGGCTTATGGCGATGGTTTAATCATCTTGAGCGGCTGCCGGCAGGGCGAAATAGCCTGGTCCTTTCTGCAGGGAGACGAAGAGAAGGCCCGCCAATTAGCCCTCTGGTTTCGGGAGCGCTTTGGCGAACGTTTTTTCCTCGAGGTGCAGGATCACGGCCTGGCCGACGAAAAGCGGATCAACCGGTTCTTGCTGGAGCTGTCCAGGAAGGAAAAGATCCCTCTGGTGGCCACCAACGACGTTCACTACCTCTCGCCGGAAGAAGCCGCTGCCCACCGCTTGTTGGTGGCCGTTCAGCGTCTGCAGCGCACTCGCCCTCCGGTCACTGCGGTGACCTATCCGGGGCGAGAGTTTTATCTCAAATCGCCTGAGGAAATGGAGCGCCTTTTTCGGGAAGTTCCGGCGGCCGTCCAAAACAGCCAGATTATCGCCGAAAGGTGCCAGGTAGAGCTAGAGTTGGGGCGGCTTAACCTGCCCCGTTTTTCGGATGGGGATGAAGGGGCAGAGAGGCAGCACCTGCGGCGCCTGGCCTGGAGTGGGGCGGAAAAACGGTACGGGAAAACTTCCCATCCTGCCGGGTCAGAGGCCTTGCCCGCGGCGGTCACGGCCAGACTGGCCTTTGAGCTCGAGGTCATCGAGAGGAGGGGCTTGGCCGGTTACTTCCTCATCGTTTGGGACATCGTTCGCTGGGCCCGGCAACAGGGGATTCCTGTAGGGCCGGGCCGCGGCTCGGCCGCCGGTAGCCTCGTTGCCTACTGTCTTGGCCTTACCGATGTGGACCCGCTACGGTTTGACCTTTACTTTGAGCGCTTCTTAAACCCGGAGCGACCGGATCTGCCGGATATCGACATCGATTTTTGCCAGCGGCGCCGGCCGGAGGTTCTTGCCTATGTCCGGCGCCGCTATGGGGCCGACCGGGTCGCCCACATCGCCGTCATCAATACTTTGGGTGCCCGCGGGGCAATTCGGGCGGCAGGTAAGGTCCTGGGGGTCGCCGAAGGGCTGGTGGACCGTCTGGCCAAACTCTTTCCCCATCTCGGCGGTGCTGGGGCCATTGACGAAGCTCTTTCCACAATCCCGGAGTTACGCCGGCTGCCGGTGGACCGGGAGCCGGTTAAGACCCTCCTCGCCGCCGCCCGGGTTTTAGAAGGACGACCGGTCCATGTTTCGCGCCACGCCGCCGGGATCCTGATTTCACCCGGGCCTCTGCCGGATTCGGTTCCTTTGGAAGTGGGCCCGGAGGGGGAGGTCTTTTCCCAGTATCCCATGGAGGCCCTGGAAACCCTCGGGCTTTTGAAAATGGATCTTTTGGGGTTGCGGAATCTCACCATCATTGATGATACCCTGGCTTTTGTGGCGGCAACTAGTTCCTTGCGGGATGAGCGGGGGACCTTGGCTGTCCCTCAACCTGGACTTACCGGGGTGCCCGGATTTCCTGGGGTGCCCGGCCAGATTGGATTGCCGGCTCTGGCCGGAATTCCGCTGGATGATCCGGAAACCTTTCGCCTTTTGCAGGCGGGAGAGACCATTGGCTGCTTTCAGCTGGAAAGCGCTGGCATGAGGGAGCTTTTGCGAAAGCTGCGTCCGGAGAATTTGGAGGACATTATTGCGGTCCTTTCCCTCTATCGCCCCGGACCCTGGGACAGCGGGACGGTGGAGGCCTTCTTGCGACGGCGGAAGGGAGAAGAACCCGTCACCTTTCTGCATCCCCTCCTTGCCCCCATTTTGTCTTCTTCCTATGGGCTTCTACTCTATCAGGAGCAGGTGATGAAAATCGCCGCGGCGGTGGCCGGTTTCTCCCTTGGCCAGGGCGATCTCTTACGGCGGGCCCTGGCCAAAAGAGATCCAGAGGCAAAAGAGGCTTTTCGGGCGATGTTTTTAGAAGGGGCCGTCCGGCGCGGTGTGAGCCGGCGGGTTGCCCAGGAGATTTTTGTCGCCCTGGAGCGTTTTTCCGGCTACAGCTTTAACCGTTCCCACAGTGCAGCCTATGCGCATCTTGCGTACGTCACGGCTTACCTGAAGGTTCATTATCCGGCCCAGTATTTCGCCGCCCTGCTGTCTACGGGGATGGGCTATTACGATCAAGGTGTTTATGTTGAGGAGGCCAAACGTTGGGGGGTGGCTTTTTCTCTTCCCGACATTAATCACAGTGGGGTGAGTTTCCTTCCCGAGAGAGGGGCAGGGGGAAAAACTACCATCCGTATCGGTTTTTCTTCGATCAAAGGGGTTGGGCCGGCGGCCATCAACGCCATTTTAGCTGCCAGGGCCGCCGGGTCGTTCCGGTCGTTGGGGGATTTCCTCCGGCGAGTGGACTTGCGGGTGGTCAACAAGACGGTGCTGCGGAATCTGATCAAGGCCGGAGCCTTAGACGGCTTTGGGCCACGCCGGGGGCTTCTCTTAATTCTGGAAGAAGCCTTGGCCACGACCAGGGGGCAAAAAGAGGGGGCGGCAAGCGGATTATGGTCGGAAACTGGTTGGTGGCCGGAAACGGGCTTCTCGTTTGGGTCTGGCCAGGGGTCCGATCAGACTGTCGGGTTGGAGACGAAGGGAGGATTGTCCCAGCTGGGGGGCGGCGAAGGGGGCCGGCAGTTTGGCGACCTGGAGGATTTTTCTACCCAGGAAAAGGAGTCCATGCTCCGGGAAGTTTTGACCCTGAACCCTGGTTCTCACCCTTTGGCCGAGCGGCGGAAGCAGCTTGAGGAAAACGGGGTGGTGGTCAACGCCGAAATAAAGAACCTGCCGCCGGGGAGTCTCGTGCGTATTGCCGGGCGGGTGGCCAACGCCCGCCGCCAGATCACCCGAAAGGGGGAGACCATGCTCTTTTTACTGCTGGAAGATGAAACCGGCCTGGCCGAGGTGACCCTTTTCCCCCGGGTGTACGCCAGGGAGGCTCTAAACATCGTTCCGGACGGATTCATTGTGGTGGGCCGCCGGGACGGTTGGGGACGGGAGGTCAAGGTCATTGCCGAAAAGATCTTACCTCTCCCGGGCAGTCCACCGCTGTGATAGAATTTAAAGGAAGCCGCGGTTGACTACCCGGCAAAGGCTTGCTCGGGTTTGTAAATTGACCTCTTTCTGTGTATCTGGCCCGTTGTCTGGAGCCGTAGAGCGGTCAGAGGGGCACAGGGGAGGGCGGCCAGGTTCAGCGGGCGTCATCATGCCTTAACACCTTGCAAGTAGTGTATAAGACCATGCTTCCGGAGGCAACTGATCGCTTTCACGGCGGGCCACCGTGTTCTTGGCGCTTTTCTAATGCTCCCTGGTTAGGCTGTCGCACAAGTCACGGTGGGAATGATGACCGGATTTCACCGATTGGAGGGGGACGTTTGCTATATCGTTTCCAAGGGAAATTTCCTCAGGTTCACCCAACTGCCTTTGTGGCCGAGACGGCTGTGCTGGTTGGGGACGTCAGTCTGGGCGAGGGCTCCAGCGTTTGGTTTGGTGCCGTGCTTCGCGGTGATCTCAATTTTATTCGGATCGGTTCCAATTCCAATGTGCAGGATGGAACCGTCGTGCATGTGACGGCCCACGACCCGGTGCGGGTGGGGAACAACGTCACCATCGGTCACCTGGCCATTCTACATGGCTGCACCATTGAAGACAACGCTTTAATCGGCATGGGGGCCAAGATCCTGGACGGAGCTATCGTGGGGGAAGGGGCCATGGTGGGAGCAGGCGCCCTGGTCCCCGAGGGCAAGGTGATTCCGCCGAAATCGTTGGTGTTAGGCGTGCCGGGGAAAGTGGTTCGGACCCTGGGTGAAGAGGAATTGGCTCGCATACGGCGGGCCATGACGTCTTACCGGGAGCTGACTAAAGTTTACCGGGGACAGAAAGAGCCATGGGAGGAAAGCGACCTTCCAGGGCAGAAGGTGCCATCAGGGGAAAGCAACCTTTCAGAGTAGAATGACCCATCAGAGGAAAGCGACCTTCCAGGGGAACGCCGTGGCTAACCAGGAAAAATTGGCTGTCCTGGCAGAAAGGAAGAGGCCCATGTTCGACCTGTTCCCCCTTTTTCGTCGTCGGCCGTCCTTTGACTGGATCCAGGTAGAAGTGTCGTCGCGCTGTAATGCAGCCTGCCGCTATTGTCCCCACACCATCTACCGCCAGCTATGGCTGGAAGAGGACATGAGCCTGGAGCTCTTTTGCCGCCTTTTGCCCGCTTTCCGCTTCGCGCCGTTGGTCTACCTGCAGGGTTGGGGCGAACCTTTTTTGAACCCCCACTTTTTTGAAATGGTCCGCCTGGTCCACAAGGCCGGCAGTCTGGTGGGCACGACCACCAACGGAACCCTCGTCGCTGGGGATATGCTGGAACGCTGCTTTGATCCCGGCCTCGATATTGTGGCCTTCTCGCTGGCCGGAACGGGTGCCCAAAACGATTTTTGGCGAAGGGGAACGAGCCTGGAGAAAGTCCTTTCCTTACTCCATTCGCTCAAAAAAGAAAAGGCGCGCCGTGGCTCTAAACGCCCGCTGGTGCACGTGGCTTACTTACTCCTGCGCTCAAACGCCAGCGAGCTGCTTCAGCTCCCTGTTCTCCTTGACGGTTTGGAAATTAGCCAGGTGGTGGTCAGCACCTTGGATTTTGTCCCGGTTCCGAGTTTGACCGGAGAAAGTTTCTTCACCGCGCCAGAAGAAGAGGTGGCTGCCGTTCGGGAACTCTGCCGCCGGGTAGTTGAGGAGGGGAGAAGGCGCGGGCTAAAGATTCACTGCCGCCTGGGGCATCCTGGGGTCGCCCGGGAAACTTGCCCGGAAAACGTCCAGCGTGTCCTCTTCGTTGGGGTGGATGGTTATTTGTCACCCTGCGTTTTTGCCCATCTTCCTTTGGTTCAGCAGGGTGCGGAGCCTTCCGGCGGGATCCGGGGACACGTAGTTCGGGAAGGTCCGGAGCCTTCGGGCGGGATCCGGGCCCAGGAGGGTGGGCCAGGGAGTGGGGGTGAGTTTTCCCCAGTGCGATCTCTAAGCTTTGGGCGCATTCAGGAGGAAGAATTGACCAGGGCCTGGTTCCGCCCGGCCTGGGTGACGTTTCGCCAATCTTTTGTGCGGGGAGAAACACCCCAGGATTGTCGCCACTGCGGGCGCCTTTACGGAGAAGAGATCGGTTACGGATAGGAGTTCGGTGACTAATGGGAGATCGGTCGGGCCTCTCAGGGAAAAGCCCGGCTGCAGGACACTGTCAGATAAAGCGACAGGGAGTGGGCGCCGTTCAACCTGCCTGATACAGCTTAAACAGACGCGTTGCCCGTCGGAGCAGAGATACGAACTAGATCGCCTACTGGGCTGGGACGGGGTTAGCGACCGCCTCGCCGGCGACGGACGACGTTGATGCCTCTGCGTGCCGCTGCAGGATTGCCAGACGGTGCTGTCTTCTCTTAAGGCTGCTGCCAGCGGCTCAACTCGACCACAAATCTGCCAGGAACTGGTCTTTTGCTGGCTCAGGGCAACCGGCGACGGTCTGTTGGGAAGGGGTGAGCAAGGGTATGCCGCGCGTTCTCCAGTACTGGCAGATTAGCCCCGTTGAAAACCGGATGGCGGAACTGGCCTTAGCCCAGGCCCGGAAAGGGTTAATCTGCCAGGAAGATCTTAATGTCTTGTTGGCGTTGCAGCAAGGGCGGTTGAAGATCGAGATGCCCCTATCGCCCTTTTATGTCAGCCGGGAGGACGGTGCTTTGGAAGAGGTTCACTTTCGCCCCGACACCGTCCTTTTTCAGTTTGGGGTTTATTGCCGGCAACGCTACGGGCCGACCAAAGGCATGGTCATTTTCGCCTATTTGATGCGCGGCCCAGAAGAAGGGCAAAAGGTGGAAAGAGGATTGCTGGGTAATCAGGGCATGTAAAGGGCAACGAGAGGCGATCGGTTGGCCTTTTTTCGGCTGGTATTGCAGCGGCCTTTTTATTGCCCAAGAGAGCTAAGAGGCAGGAAAATTAAAAAATATGTCGAACCTCTACCTTTATAGCAGGCGCGGGTAAACCTATTTTTCTGGGGAATTAACCATGAAAAAGCAAAAACAGATGAAGGGGGTTTGAAAAAATGAGGTGGCCAGGGAAACGACATCTATGGGCAACTCTTTTGGCGCTGACGCTTCTTGTTGCTCTTTTAGCCGGTTGTGGCGGTGGGGCGAAGGCTCCTTCGGGAGGTCAGGCCACTCCCGCGACGCCACCCGCCAAGAAGACCGACGCGGTGGTAGCCATTGGTGGAGACGCGGTTAGTTTGGATCCCCACGACACCAATGACAACCTGTCGTATGGGATCGAGAACACCATTTATGAAGGACTGGTTGGCTTTGACAAAGATATGAAGGTAATACCGGTCTTGGCTGAGAGCTGGACCGCTTCGGACGACGCCAAAACTTTTACTTTTAAGTTGCGGCAAGGCGTTAAATTTCACACGGGCGAAGATTTGAATGCCGCGGCCGTCAAGAAGAGTTTCCTCCGTGTGGCTGACCCCAATAATAAGTTAAAACGGAATAGCTTATTCGCCAACATCGCTTCAATCGACACTCCGGACCAATATACAGTTGTCTTCCACCTGAAGGAGCCTTTCGGGGCCATGCTTTATAACTTTGCCCACCCAGCCGGCAAGGTCATCGCTCCCTCGGGCATAGACAAGGGCAAAGAGGAATTGGCCCGAAACCCCAAGTATGGAACTGGTCCCTTTATGTTTAAGGAATGGGTGGCCAATGATCATATCACCGTGGTCAAGAATCCAAACTATTGGAACAAGGATGGAATGGCCAAGGTGAATTCCATCACCTTCAAACCCATTACTGAAGCCAGTACCCGCGTAGCCGGGTTAAAGACGGGGGCTTTGGATTTCGCACTGCCAATTCCGGGGACTGACGCCATCGCGTTAAAATCGGATCCCAACGTTAAGGTTTCGGCCAGTAAATCCATTTATAGCTTTTACATTGCTATGAATGTCACCAAGAAACCTTATAGCGATAAACGGGTCCGTGAGGCGATGAATTTGGCCATTGACCGCGAGGCGCTGCGGAAAGGGGTCTTGCGCGGGTTTGCCGATCCGGCGACCTCCGTTATTGCCCCGGACGTCAGTTTCTATGTCAAGCAAGGCGATGAAATCAAGCGAGACGTGGCCAAAGCTAAGGAGTTATTAAAACAGGCCGGGTATCCAGATGGGTTTGAAACCGAAATGTGGTTTAGCAACCTTACGGAAAGGAAAGATCTGGCTGCTGCCATCCAGCAACAGCTGGCCGAAGTGGGAATCAAAGTAAAACTGGTCCCCATGGATAACGCTTCTCTGGCCAGTAACCTTTGGACTCAGGACAAAGAGCACGCCAAGGTCCAACTGTACATGGGAGGTTGGTCTCCGAGCACTGGTGACGCGGACTGGGCCATTCGACCATTACTCTATGGAGAAATGGCTCCTCCCAAAGGCTATAATGTGGGGTTTTACGACAATCCCAAGGTGAATGAGTTGATTAAGGCCGGACTCGCGACGGCCGACCCGAAGAAACGGGCCGAGGTTTATGCGGAGTTGCAAAAGGTGATTTGGGAGGACAAACCCTGGGTGTTCCTCTTCGTGCCGCAAAATTTGTCGGCCAGTGGGGCCAAGGTTACCGGCGTTTTCGTTCAGGGTGACGGCATCGTGAACTATAACGCCATTAGCTTCACCGACTGAACGCCAGATGAGTGGCACTTAGGTCCTTTTTAGAATGTCGCTGGGGTGGGGGCCGGATGGCAAAGTACGCAGCGAAACGGATCCTAGAGATCATACCAATCCTGTTTGGCGTCTCCATTGTCATTTTCCTCTTTTTGCGGATGATCCCGGGAGACCCGGCCCGGCTGATGGCCGGACCGGATGCTACCGCAGAGGAAATTGAACTGGTCCGGCGCGATCTCGGATTGGACCGGCCCCCCCTCCAGCAATATATCGAATATATGAGCAAAGCCTTACACGGCGACTTTGGGAAATCCATGGCCACGCGGCGACCGGTCCTGGCGGAGATCAGTGATCGCTTCCTACCCACCCTGGA
>Ga0334722_10002885_pt1 | contig 18924 bp, 20 predicted proteins | sample C3_bottom_MG_FD_207210 | JGI IMG/M metagenome (GOLD analysis project Ga0334722, IMG submission 207210) | Sediment microbial communities from Yellowstone Lake, YNP, Wyoming, USA - C3_bottom | ecosystem: Environmental > Aquatic > Freshwater > Lake > Sediment | place: USA: Wyoming | collected...
CCTATCTCTAGATGGTTTGACCGAAAAAAAAATCCTGACATATTCCTCAATACCGATTTATGTTTATCAGACAGCCTCAAAATTCAGCACCTCATATTATTTTCCCAAGCAAGCTAAAAATATTCTGTATAAGGAAGATTTGAATATATTGCAGGAGCAGGGTTACATATCAACAGAAAGTGCGGTAATTGAAGAATATAAAGATATTCCGCAAAACGATATTATTAAACCCATCATACAACAGAGCCAAGAGGGTTATACCGGCTTTTTTCCGCAAAGTACCTTTATTGTTTTTAACGAATCGTGGTACCCTGAATTACGAGTAAATTTAGACGCAAAACAGATAAAGCCTATCAGAACAAACCTCATTCACATTGGACTCATGGTCCCCAAGGGAACCCATACCGTTTCGATAACATATGAACCCGTCTATTTTACTTTAGGTGTAATTATTAGCGCAATATACTGTTTACTGACTTTGGGTGGATATTTTGCTGTGAAGAAATTAAAACTCCATAAGTGATGATTTGTTTTTGATTGAGTTCTCTTTAAGAAGCTTATCAACTTTGTCAGTTTCTGATTTATTATTCTTGCAGAAGGTCAGGAACTCCTTATAAGACGGAAGAAGATCCAAATTCTTATATAGTTCATTCATATTGACCTGATTGATAATTTCTTCAGCTTTATCACACTCTTTTTGGTATATAAGCAGATTAACCAGAATCATTTTTGTCCTCATATCATTACTTTTATATTTCAGAATGTTTCTTATAACTTTTTCCGCCTCTTTTTCATGTTTTGTAGAAAAAAGCAATTTACTGTAGTTTAAATAAGCGGATAAATAATTGTCCTGAACAACGTTTAAATGGAGAATTTTTTTCAGTTCACTATCGAGCTTCGGTATTGAATATACATGTTCCCACAAATAAGTATTATCTTTTACCAGTTGAGCACTGTCTGACGCCTCTTCTTCTTCATTGGAATAATATTTCCAAAGCAGTCCATAGGGTTCCCATGATCCTACCGCCTGAGGTGTGTCCAGATAAATTCCGAATTTCTTATTTTTTTCCAAATAGGATCTCAAGTCAGCCTCTTTACTGTAATTACCGGGAATAAAAACAGAAGGGTACCTCTCTTTTATAGAAGAACGGTAATAATCTTTATTTAAAACATTAAGAAAAATAAAAAACAAATCATTTCTATAGTTTTGCCCGTAATGATAATATATTGCCGGAAAATAACTGTTGTCTGCCCCTACAAAAAAAATACTCCCTTTAGGTGGAGTATCAAGTAGGTTTTTTGCATATTGAGCAAAGTAATTAAGATTGGGAACTTTTTTTATTACCTGATAATTTTGAGATATGACAATTCCTACATATAAAGCAAAAAATAGGTAAATAAGAAAATTAGCAACCTTCTTTAGATGTATGTTTTTTATTACTCGGGAAATAAGTTTGGTAAGGTGTATCAAGACATATTCAAGACCGTAGGCAAAAGGAAACATAAGTAAAAGATATAAAGGAATCAAGAATCTTTCATACATGGCGAGAGTAAAGGAGGTTATTAAAGTAAAATTTGTGTAAAAAAGAAAAAAAATATGAGTTAAAGTTGCAATTATTAGAAAATTAAAAACCAAAGAGTTTACTTTTCTCAGCCGAAAATACCCGATACCGATTAATACAAGCCCAATTACCCTGAAATCATGAAGGGTAAAAACAAGAAAAGAGAACATATCAAAAAATTGATTAAGAATGTTCCCCCCTGAACCGGAATAAGCCTTAAAGGTTCCGTATGTTGATCTGGTTATAAGCCGGATAAATCCATTGAGTGTTTGGGCATTCTCCCAGTCAAGCACCGGCTTGAAATGGCTGGCAATTGGTGCATAAAGGTAGAATGCTATACCCGAAAGGCCCAAAAGTCCCATATATACGATCTGCCGATATTCGAGTTTTTTCAATATGCCATTTTTTTTGGCATAAAGAAGCAAATATGCCCATCCGGGAGCAAAAAGAACAAAAATATGATGGTGGCTAATACATATTCCGAACAGCAAAGCGGCAATATAGAGAAGGAACGGTTTCTTTTTCTTTAGAAATAGGAAAAGCAAAGAAGTTATAAGAAGGACTAATAAATTGTTCAACGTAAATACTTCCGGTATTTCCGAATATGACCAGATAGGAAACAAAAATATATATAAGGTTGAGGTTATAAGCGAAGAAAATAATTGAATTTTTAATTCTCTTAATAACCTATAAAGAATAAAAGCGGTTGCGATTGTCGCAAAAGATGAAATTATAGCCACTCTCCATGGAATAGTTGAGAATGAGATAAAATGGGTAAATAAGTTTGCTACTAGAGAATAAAAGGGGTAACCGGGTGGATGAGCAACTCCCCACGTTTTTGCAATAAATGAAAATTCAGAGCTGTCTCCTCCGAATATATATAAAGATTGATTTGATAGAAGAAATATAAACAAGCCTAAAAAGTAAAGGAAAATCATAAGAACTGATTATAACAAAAACCCGCCCTTGCGGGCGGGTTTGTAAGATTTCAAATTTAAGTTATTGGACGCACCAGAAACATGCGTTTCCTGAACTCGTTGATGTTCCTCCTGCATTACAGTCACTGTATGTTGTCATAGTACCATCTCCGACAACTGTGCTGAATTTTGTGTTGGCATCAACCCTGAACGATTTTGATCCTGGTTGGAAACAAACATATGCTTTTTGAGTGCCCGTGTCATTGACAGCCGTGATAAAGATTTTATCTAATTGATCTTTGGCTAGAGAGAAAAAATCCTGCTTTAATTCTCCAGCATCAATTACTGCCTGAATGGCTGAATATCCTGCGCTAGTTCCCGCAGTTCCGATTGATCCCCAAGTAATAGTTGAAAAAGGAAGCGATCCACCCTTTACAGATGAATATCTAGTGAATCCTCCGCTAATTTCTGCTACAGTGTTTCTTACACCCGTGTCAGTACCTTTCTTGATTTGTTCAAGAGGGTCAAGTGCAGCAAGTAAAGCAACTGCTAACGCACCTAAGAGAGCGATAACTATCAAAAGTTCGATTAAGGTAAAACCTTTTTTAAAGTTTTTCATATAATTCATAATAATGAAAACTATCACCGAATGTCAATAGGTCTTAATATATCAAAAAACATCATTTAAAGGCAGATGTCAAGTTATATATAGGAGTTATAACCGAAATGACGAGAAATCCGACTCCGACTCCCAGTACAACCAGGATGGCTGGTTCAATTAAGGTAGTTAAAGATTTTACTGCTATTTCGGACTCCATTTCAAAATAATGAGATATTCTCAGTAATGTATCATCGAGTTTTCCCGTTTGTTCACCTACGGTCGTCATCTGCACAAGAATAGGCGGGTAAATATTTTCATTCCCCAAAGACGTTCCCAAAGAAAAACCTTTTTCAACTTGGCTATATATATTTTTAAAAGAGTTTCGGTAAACAGAATTTCCGGTTGTTTCAATGATAATGCTTAATCCATCAAGTATTGAGACTCCAGCGCCGATGAGAATAGCCAAAGTACGGGTAGAGTCAACAAGTGATGAGATTTGAACAAGGTTGCCAAAAGCAGGCATTTTGAGCAAAAAGGAGTCAAATATAAGTTTTCCACTCTTTGTTTTTAGATATCTCTGAAAACCAGTAATACCAAGGAAAACCCCCAAAATAATAAGTGGCCAGAATTTAGCGGAAAAATCAGAAACCGTAATGAGTATCTTAGTAGTGGCGGGAAGTTCGACATTAAAATCTTTATAAAGTCCCAATAATTTTGGTACTACGAAGGTAATCATCACAAACATGACTCCAAGCATACCTATAACGACTATGACAGGATAAGCAAGAGCGCTTTTTATCTTAGCTTGGAATTCACGCTGTTTTTCCAAATTCTCAGCCAATTTAAGAAGGATCTCACTTAATTTTCCTGAAGCTTCTCCTGATTTTACCAAGGAAACATAAAGACCTGGGAAATAATTTGGATACTTTTGAAGAGCCGAAGAAAAAGTATTACCTGACATAACCTGTTTATTCAGATCCTGGATTAGAGCAAGAAGTCCTGGTTTTTTAGTCTGCTTTTCAAGAATGTTAAAACAATCAATAAGTGTAAGACCGGCATTTAACATTATCGCAAGTTGCCTGGTAAAGTCCACTACGTCCGTGAAGGTGATTTTGTTAAACAACGCCTCTATTTGGGGTAAAATAGAGTCGACTTTCTTTACTTCAATTGGTATGTACCCATTTTTTTTTAAAAAAAATACGACATCCTCCGGAGAACCGGACTCGATGGTTGAAGTAGTGACAACGTCTTTTTTCAGCGCCTTATACCAATAATTCATGTTAGATAATAAGCTTATCGATCAATTTTTTTCTAATTGCGTAGTTTTTTGCGACTTCTTTAGTGATCCGCCCTGCACGATAAAGCTGGACTAAATATTTTTCGAATAAAATCATGCCATCCTCCTCACTTGTTTCCAGTACATTGTCCAGCATATAATTTTTACCGTCTCTGATAATTGAAGAAACAGACGGTGTATTCATAAGTATTTCAAAGCACGGGACACGAGAAAGCTGGGAAGAATCAGGAAGCAATCGTTGGGCAATAACAGCTAAAAGGGACGTTGACATTGAACTTCGTATTTGGTTTTGTTGATCAGAAGGGAATGTATCAACAATGCGGTCAATCGCTTCTTTGGCAGAACCAGTGTGCAAAGTTGAAAAAACCAAATGTCCTGTTTCGGCAATAGTTAATGCTAGTTGGATAGTATCATAATCTCTCATTTCCCCTAAAAAAACTACATCAGGATCTTCTCTGAGAACTGACTTCAAAGCGCTTGTCCAGGATAAAGTATCTTGATGAAGTTCTCGTTGAGAAATAATTGACTTGCTTAATGGATAAGTAAATTCAATGGGATCTTCAATGGTTACGATATGTTTTGCATATTTTTCATTTATTTCATTTATTATTGACGCCATTGATGTTGATTTACCTTCTCCTGTGGGGCCAGTAAACAAAACAAGTCCCTGTTTAAATGAAGAAAACGTATGAAATATCGGAGGAAGACCAAGCTCTTCAATTGTCTGTATTTTATTTGGTACAAGACGTAATGCGCCGCTTATATTTCTTTTATTTGTATAAATGTTTACTCTGAAGCGGTTACCGTTATAGTCCCATCCGATGTCAATTTCCTTATTTTCAATTAAAAACTGATGCTGAACGTTATTGAGAACTGAAATAAGCATTTTTTCAACTGGTTCCGCCTCCAATATCCCAAAATTTCTCAGATGCAGCAGTTCATTATTAATTCTTATTGTTGGATAGTATCCTGGAATTAAATGCAAATCCGATGCTTTTTTTTCAATTGTTATTTGCAACAGTTCGTTAATTTCCATAGATGATGTTAAATTTTTAAATTAAACTTCAGCAATACGCAAGACTTCCTCAATAGTCGTTAGTCCATCGAGTGCTTTTAAATAACCGTCTTGTTTCATAATGATCATTGTTTCTGATCTAGCCTGTGCTTCAATCTCTTTTGCTGATGCGCTGCGCAAAATCATTTTATTTACCGCCGGAGTAATGCGCAATACTTCAAAAATAGCAATTCTTCCCAAATATCCTGAAAAATTACATTCAGCACAGCCTCTTCCCCTGGATAATGTCATTTTTTCACCTTGAGTATATTTAGCGGGCAAAAGAGTACCTAATACTGCTTGAATGTTTTCTTTAACCAAGGCAGAGGGTTCGTATGTTTCTTTACAGCTTTCACAAACACGTCGCGCAATTCTTTGAGCCAAAGAAGCGTTTAATACAGACGAAATGAGGAACGGTTCTCCTCCTAAGTCAATGAGTCTTGGAATTGCCGTGGCAGCATCATTTGTGTGCAAGGTTGAAAAAACCAAATGACCGGTGAGTGCAGCCTGTATAGCTAATGATGTGGTTTCTTTATCTCGGATTTCTCCTACAAGAATAATATTCGGGTCTTGACGTAAAAAAGACCGCAGACCCGCAGCAAAAGTAAGACCCGCCTGTGGATTAGTTTGTACCTGATTGATGCCAGAAATCTGATATTCTACAGGATCTTCCAATGTAACTATATTAACCGTCGGTTTGTTCAGTTTGGTTAGAACTGAATATAGTGTGGTGGTTTTACCGGAACCTGTTGGACCGGTAACTAGAATAATGCCGTAGGGCTTTGATATTGCCTCCTCCAAATCTTTATATTGTGTGCCGCGAAGACCCAATTCGCTTAAAAGCGGCAAACCTCCTGTTTTTTTAAGAAGACGCATAACAACCTTTTCCCCGTGTACGGTTGGCAGGGTGGATACACGAAGATCAACCTCCTGATCCCCCATCTTAAAGCTGAAACGTCCATCCTGAGGAATACGACGTTCATCAATTTTCATTTCAGAAAGAATCTTGATTCTTGAGACTAAGGAATCATGAATAGTGCGCGGGAGAGTTAATTTTTCCTGAAGTACGCCGTCAATGCGGTAACGTATACGTGTTTTGTCTTCTTGAGCTTCTATATGAATATCAGAAGCCCTCCCCTTCATAGCAAACTCAAGGATAGTGTCAACGATCTTGGCAATGGGCGCCTCTTTTACTATGGCGGTTGCTTCTTTTTCTTGGGATACATCGTTAGGCGACACTTCAGCAAGTGCCTCCTTAACCTCAGGGGAAAGGCCATGAGCATATGACGCACTGATACCGGTCAAAATATCATCGATGTTTCCAAGTGCAAGTACAATTTTTTTCCCGGTTTTCTTTTCAAGAAAATCATTGACATTAAAATTCAGCGGATCTGCGCTTGCAACATATACTGTATTGGTTTTTGCGTCAAATGCATAAGGGAAAATAGAATAAGTTCTGGCTACCGACTCAGGAATAGAATTCAATGCTTGAGGATCAGCTGCTGAAGAGGAGATATCAATAAAGGGAACATTAAGGAATTCCGCCTGCACTTTCAAAATTGCATCTTTTTTAACTGATGAGTATCTCAAAAGATAATCATAAATAGGCAGATTTTTATTTAGTGCGTCAATCTCAATTTTTTCAGCCATAACCTCATCGATATTATGATTTTCGACAAGTTTGCTGATAAATTGTTTTGGTGTAATAATCATTGTACTTCTATAAATATAGATTGATTTTTGATAGAATTCAATACGTTATGTATCCAAAAATTGTAATATCCTCTGATACCGTCGTAATTGATGCTTATATTAGTAATTTGTCAAAGATTAATAATATTTCCTCCTTTAACATCTACAAAGTGATTCCTCTGGACGCAGGAATAGGAATAGATCAGATAAGAGAAGTTTTTTCCCACATCGCTACGAAGTCTCCTGAAGGAAGAATGGTTGTTATTTATAGAGTAGACAATGCTACCGTTGAAGCTCAAAATGCTTTACTAAAAATACTGGAAGACAGAACGGATAATAATCTATTCATATTGACGGGTAATACAGTTGAAAGGATATTACCCACAATAAAATCAAGAACACGGATAGTAATTCTTGATAGAAGCAGTGACTTAGACAGATCCGCCAGTATTGCCATCATAAAAAAGCTATATGAAAAAATGAAGATCAAAAATACTTATTCTTTCTTTTCCGATATGAGCCTACCAAAAACAAGAGAAGATGCGATTCTATATATTGACGATTTAATCAGATTATTACACTCATTATTACCGACATCTAAAGAAGGTAACATACCTGCAATTATAAAAAAAGCTTTTGAGACAAAAAACAATATTTTATATCTAAACTGCAATCATCAATTAGCTTTTGACAATCTATTGATTTTTATTCACAAAACAAGTACGATGAAATAAAGATGAATAAAATGTTCTCAATCCGTAAATCAAAAGGGTTTACGTTGATTGAAGTTTTAGTTGTGATTGCAATATTGGCCGGGTTAGTGGCTATTTTATTCCCTAATTTCATGGATGCACGTGCGCGGTCAAGAGACACTGCTCGAAAATCCGATTTAAGAAGCATGCAAAAGGCGCTTGAGTTTTATAAAGCCAACCAATATCCTCCCAAATATCCGGCGGACATAGATGTTCCCGCACCCTGTAGTGGTTCGTGGGTTGTATCTGGCCAATTACTTATGGCAAAAGTTCCTCAAGACCCTTTGGGTAGCTGCAGTGTACCAAAAAAATATTATTATCACAGTTACGCACCTGCAGATCCTTTAAGATACGATTTATATGCATGTTTAGAAAACACAGCAGATGCCGATGCGGATGCTGGTCCGCAAGTGGCACCTTATTTTAATACTCAAACAGGTTACACATGTAGTTCAGGGAAATATTTTAAAGTTACTGAACCCTAATATCTATGAAAAAATTACATAAAATTTTCACTTTTAACAAATCAAAAGGTTTTACTTTATTGGAAATGCTTATCGTTTTAGGAATCATTGCAACTTTGATTGCAATTGCTTCTATTTCTTATTCAACCGCACAAAAAAAATCCCGTGATTCACGACGCAAAAGCGACCTGAAGATTGTTCAAAATGCCCTTGAGCAGTATTACTCGGTTTGCGGCTATAGCTACCCTGTTATAGGTGGAGGAATAGTTCCGACCATAGGTTGTTTGAGCTCAGGCGCCGTTCTTTTGCCTACAGCTGCAGTTGATCCGAGGACGATTACTCCCTACCTTGTTCCCACAAGCACGGCAAGCCAGTATCAAATATGTGCAACTCTTGAATCGGAATCACCGTCAGATTATTGTCTTACCAATCAGCAGTAACAATGATTAATAAAAATACTCAAAAAGCGTTTTCTTTTATTGAAATACTTGTTGTTGTTACTATCATAGGAATTTTAGCCACATTTGCAGTAGTTACCTATTCGGAATTTGTCAAACAGTCACGTGACGCTAAAAGAAAAGGAGACCTTGAGCAGATTCGAGCTGCAGTTGAAATGTATAAAAGCAAAAATAATATTTATCCCCTTACCGCCGCTGTGGTTATTGGGTCAAGCCTTTGTGATCCTGGACCAGATTGCGCATCGGGGACTTACCTTCAGAAAATACCAGCAGATCCGAAACCAACAACCTACACGTATTATTATTTTAGCGCCACAGGCAGCGATTACGTAATAGGGGCATATCTTGAACAACCAAGTACTTCATCATGCGGTAATTGTTCCTTAGGACTGCCAGCTGCATGTAATTATTGTATGGGACCATATGGTCAGTTATAGTTTGATTCATGAAACAACTAAATTCCTCAACAAGCTTTACTTTAATTGAACTAGTAATAGTTATTACTTTTATTCTTATGTTTACCGGTTTTTCCATAGGTTATTATGGTCAGTTTACCGAACAGAAAAAACTTGAAAATGAAACGAAAAAAATCGGTACAATTCTTAATTTAGCTCGTGCAAAAACGATTTCCGGAGATTCTTCACTGTGTGGATTTGCTCCCGCTTCATCTGCAAAAGTTACCCAATATAGTTTAGATGTAATTAACGGAGGCAAATATGCTTTGCAGCCTGAATGTCTTGTAGGAACGCCTACACCCATTTTTTATTTAACCGATCCTCATATAGCTTTTCCTACCCCAGCACTTTCAGTAGTATTTTCCCCGTTAACCGGCAACACTCAGTGCAGTTATATTTATGTAAAAAATACCGTGATTGGAGGAGCAAGCGGCGCTTGCAGATATGTAAAAATTACCCAAACAGGATTGGTCACAGAAGACAGTTGTGCCGCATGTGATACATGCCCAACGACGTGCCCTTAATATGAAAAAAATCCATATCGCTAAAAATGCTTTTTCACTTGTTGAAGTTTTAATATTTGTTGTAGTTTTTTCGCTTTTTTTTGTTACGGCAGCAACTATTGTGACAAGTACTCTTAGAATAACTACCGAAAATCAGAATAAAATCAAAGCAAATCACTATGTTGAGGAATTAGGTGAATGGTTAAGATCAGAAAAAGAAATAAATTGGGGAGGAACAATTTATCTCGGTTCCGGACCGATCAATAGTTTTACTGAGCAGGTTACTATTTTAAACCCCAATCCAGTTACGGATTTTTGTTTTAATTCCTCGCCTATCATAGAGTGGCCAAGTTCAGGTACTGCAAACTGTGGCTTTAGTATGGATGGGCAATTCAGAAGGATTGCAACGTTTTCAGCAACAATAAGCGACAGTTACGTTAATCAAATTGCGGCAAACATTTCAACCGAATGGCATGATGGAGCTGCAGTAAAGGTCACTACGATTAGAAAGATTTTTTCAATATGGGAATAAAAAGTAAAAAAAGCTTCACGATAATTGAAATGGTAATAGTCGTGGGTGTGTTGAGCTTTACATTGCCCCTCCTTTTTTCAATTATTTTTCTCATTTTACGTCAACAGACGAATGTATATTCACTTCAAGAGCTCAAAAACCAAGGAGACAATGCTTTTTCAACAATTCAGTCAACCATTAAACAGGATGGAGTAAATATTGTTAACCCTTCCATTACCCCATTTCCTCCCTACCCTACCATTATAGATAATTGCCCTACATACCCGACTCCTTCTTTAACCCCAGCTCCTTATATTTTTTTGTATGATAGTCAAGGGAAGGATTTTTCTTACTATATGGTAGGAAGTAGAATTGCTTCAAACAGTGCAGCAAATAGTATCAGTAATTATTTTTTGACTTCGGACAAGATTTCCATATCAAATCTTCAATTCAGCTGTTATCATTCGAATCAATTCAGCCCTCCCATTGTGTGGACTTCATTTAAAGTAAGCAGAATCGTTGGGACAGACCCAACTCCTGTTTATATGCAGTACAGTACTAAGTTCCAACTGAGAAATTATTAATCTGCGAAAGAGGCTCTACTTTTAGGATGAAGATTGCTTGACTTTTATGAACTTTTAACCGATACTGAAATTATGGCAAATCAGTCGATAGGTATTGATATTAATGAAAAGTATACTCGGGTAGTGGATCTTTCAATTGATAACGGAAAAATAAACTTAAGCAGCATGGGAACTGAAAGCACCGTACCTAATTTTTTTTCCGATGACACTGAAAAAAGTATTGACAATCAATCTGAAATCATCGCAAAACTTTGTTCAGACCTTAAAATCGTCAAAAAAAATGCCAATGTTGTCATATCTGACAGTCAATCATTTTCCCAAGTACTTGAGTTTGCTAGGCTCAACGAAAAAGAGCTTCTTTCTGCAGTTAAATATCAGGCTGATCAATTTATCCCCATGGCCATAGATGAAGTTGATTTGGACATAGAAATACTTAAAGATGACAAGCTGAGTAAAAAAAACACCATTCTCATTGTTGCATCCCCGAAAAAAGTAATTGACAGAATTGAGAAAGCACTGGATCTTGCCGGTTTTTCGGCGGATAGTCTTGAAAATGAACTGAGTTCTTTTTCGCGGCTTTTTTCTGAGACAATCCATCCGAAAGGGACAGGTGCTTATTTGGTCGTTAATTTCGGTTATACAAGTACTTCATTGTACCTGTATGATGCTCAAACGTATCTTCTGCTTATGTCCCGTACCATCAAAATAGGGCTTGACTTATTTTTAAAAGAACTGAGGTTCAATTTTGAGTTACAGGAGTCAAAAGCAATGGAAGTTCTTAAGACACTCGGTTTTGAAAAAAATACCTCATATGATGTTGCAGGAATAGTTTCGCCACTGATGAAGGAACTCATAACTGAAATAACCAAGATGATTATTCAGTCCAAAGAAAAATACGCCCTTCCTGTGTCTAAGATTTTTACTTTCAATTATAATTGCGGTATTCTGTCTTTTGAAAAAAAATTAACTGAAGTTTTGTCAATTCCGGTTGAGTCATTATTACTTCGCGAACTTCTTATTAACAATCCTGTTTCACAATCCTTTTCCCACGATCTTCCATCATATATTTGTTCAATGGGAGCTGTTTTAAGATGAAAAAAAGAATTAATTTATTAAGCAAAAAAAAGCATTTCAGCAAGCTGAGCGATTATGCTCAGAAGATTAAGAAGTTCGGAACTATTTTAGGCACATTTTTTTTCATATTATTTTTTGTTGTTGTAATACAAACCGTTCTTTACAAAAATAAAGTTTCAGATTTAACCAAAAAAAAGCAGTTGTATCTTTCACTTTTGGTAGATCAAAAAGATATTGAAGCCAATACTCGCTTTTTTAAAGGAAAGCTGACCCAATTAAACAAATTCGCGCTAGATGATGCGCACTTTTTACCTTATTATTCAGTACTGCTGAATGCGATTAATTCATCATCTCAGTCAGCCATGCTTGATATGATTGACATATCCAAAACCCGCTCCACCACTTTTGTAGTTAAGTTTAACGATTATAACGGTATGGTAGCATTTTTGAAATATGTTGAATCTCCTAATTTTTTGCAGAACTTTGATGATCTTTCTATGGCAAGCTTAAATCTTTCCCGTGAGCTTGAAGGTAATTCAAGGGGAAACTCCAACCTCAGTAGAAACTATCAGTTACAATTTCAGGGAACTTTTAAACAACTCAATGATAAAATTTTATAACATAAAGAAATTAAGATATCTGATTAGGGATTACTGGCCTACTTTTATTACTATTATCGCCTTGTTTATCATTGTTATCTTGCTTTTTTTCTCATACAAGACATATAGGGATTCAAAAGAAGAAGCTGACATCCTCGGTGAAGAAGTAACTTTGCTTAAAAACAGAAGCGATACCTTAAAATACAACAAATCGTTAACTGAGGATCAGATTACCGTTTATAACAAAGTCCTTACTTCTCTTATTCCCGAATCTGAAGATTATTTTTCAATTATTTATGCTCTTGAAACAATTTCTCAAAAAACTGGGTTCAATATTGTTTCATACACTATTAATTTATCAAATACTTCAAGGGAGAAGCTTTCACTTAATATAGAAGGCAAGGGTAACCTGGACGCTTTTAAAAATTTTCTGAGCAGCTATGAGTTTATGGGAGGTAGGTTAGTAACAAGTGAGAGAATTGAATTTTCAGGAGCTAATTTTACCAATACACGGGTAGGACTTAATTTTTACGCAAAAAAATTCAGTTTTAATGAAGCGGTTGTTCCGCAGCTCAGTAAAGACGACATTGACAAGCTTGAGTCTATTAAACAAAAAATACAGATTTCATTTACTGATAGTGCGCCATCCACTGACGGTACGTATGATACTAAATCAAATCCGTTTTAATGGATATTACTTGTGAAGAATTTTTTTTACTCCGGTTGAAAGCACAGCTCCGTTTTTTACCCATTTATCAAGAAGTTTTTCATCAACTATGATCTCATGAGGCTTTTTCATAGGATTATAAGTGCCGATTTTTTCAATATAAGATCCAACTGATTTTTTGCGCTTGTCAAGAACGACAATACGGTATGTTGGATAACCTTTTTTTCCGAATCTCATTAATCTTACTGTTGCAGGCATAGATCTAATTATAACCTATTTTTCCATTTTTTCCAGAGCATTTTTGGCAGCATTCTCTTCCGCCTCTTTTTTGGAAAGTCCCAAACCATGACCGATTTTTTTATTTTCAAATAAAACAGATACCTCAAACTCCTTTTTATGCTCAGGACCGGTCTCTTTTTCAACAACATATAAAGGAAGCGATTTATGCTGTGCTTGTGACAACTCCTGCAGCCTGCTTTTAGGTGACAGATACAACCTGTTTTTTACTATGTAATCAAGTTTGTCTTTGAAAAGATTGTCGACAATGAAGTTATAGGCAGTATTAAAACCCTGGTCGATAAAAATTGCCGCAACAAGAGACTCAAAACAATCGGCTAAAATATTTTTATTATCTTTTCCGCTGTTTAACTCTTCTCCTTTTGAAAGATAGACAAACGAACCTAAATTTATTTTCTTACCAACCTCAGCTAGACTTTCCGTACGCACGATAGCAGCTTTTATGTCAGTATACTTACCTTCATCCAAATCAGGGTAATTTTTGTACAGGAAAATGGAGGTTATAAGCGATAAGACACTGTCTCCTAAAAATTCAAGCTTCTCGTTTGAAGGCAAATGGAAAGTTTTATGCTCATTCAAAAAAGAACGGTGAATGAAAACATTTTCAAGCAATTCTTTATTTTTAAAGCTAACTGAAATGTTTTTTTCAAGTGTATCCAGCTTATTTTTCATCATGTTTTATAAGGGTACCCAGAACCCCATTGATAAAGGAATAAGATTTTTCCCCCCCAAGTTCTTTTGCCAATTCAATTGCTTCATTAATAATAACTTTTTTGGGTTCAGTAGGTTTAATCATCAATTCATATACGGCAAGTCTTAAAATGGATAAATCCATCTTGGCAATTTTATCAATGGGAAACTTTATCGCTAGGGAGGTTATGGTTTTATCAATAAGAGGAATATTTTCAATAATATCCAAACTAAGAGGGCTAGGAAATGGAAGATTTCCTACATCCAAACGGAACGTGTAGGCAAACAGATTTTGTACAGTTTCTGTACGTTTCTCGTGTCTTTTATCCATACAGAATGAGCAATTTACTTACTGCAATACTTGCAAATACGATGAGCAAGCTTTTTTTTGCCGCAGTTTTTGCATGTCACTAAAGAAGGAAGCGACTGTTTTGTATGAGCTAATCGCTTGCCTTTTCGTCTTGTTGAATGTTTACGCTTTGGTAAAGGTGCCATATGAAATGATATCACATAAAGAAAGATATTCCAAGTGAAAATGAAGTTAATTATTCGTCGTTTTTTCTTTATCGATTGTTTCCAGCGCCTTTTTTAAAACAGGAAAATTTTGTTCTGTATAAGTGTCAAGGATATAAAGTGCGGTGTTTTTAGTCTGTTCAATAAGGGACAAGTTACTTAGGGAGGCAATTTTTAATTTCATATATCCATGCTGAGTTGTCCCAAAAATATTACCTGATCCTCGAGACTTCAGATCGTATGCTGCAAGATCAGCCCCCTTGTTGGTTCTTGCAAAAAACGACAGGCGATTGATTACCGCCTCGTCCTGCGTATCGGAAAATAAATAGCAGTATGATTGTGCTTTTCCGCGGCCCACTCGTCCCCGTAATTGGTGCAGTTGAGCTAGGCCATATCGGTCAGCACCTTCAATCAGCATGATTGAAGCATTGGGTATATCAATACCTACTTCTACTACTGAAGTTGAAACCAGAACATCCAACTCCCCTTTCGCAAATGATTCCATTACCGAATTTTTTTCACTTGGCTTTAATTTTCCGTGCAAAAGATCAATACGTAAACCCTTAAATTCATTATTTTTTAAACTTTCATACTCCTTTTTTGCAGCTCTAACTGACTTTGTTGTTTCACTTTGAGATTCTTCAATCCTGGGGCAGATAATAAATACCTGCGTGTGTTCGCTCAAGATTTTATTTTTTATCCAAACATATGCCGCACTTCTTTTTAAAGGAGGAACAAGGAATGTTTTGATCGGGATTCGCCCTTTAGGCATTGTTTCGATAACTGATAGATCAAGCTCGCCATAAATCGTGAGGGCAAGTGTACGGGGGATTGGTGTTGCTGTCATGGTGAGAAGATGCGGTTCTCCCCCCTTTTCTTTTAACAGGGACCTTTGTGCGACTCCAAATCTGTGCTGTTCATCAATGACAATAAGCCCAACGCGTTTTAACTCAAGAGCAGTATTTAACAAGGCCTGAGTCCCAATAACAATATCAAAATCATTATCTTTAAGAGTTATCGTTTTTTGTGAACTGGTAAGAATCGCAATTTTAAGCCCTGTTTTTTTAAATAGCGACTGAATTGTTTGATAATGTTGTATTGCTAAAATTTCAGTTGGTGCCATAAATACCGTTTTCAATCCGTTCAAATAAGTAATATATGCTGCAATTGCAGCCACAACCGTTTTTCCTGAACCGACATCTCCTTGCAAAAAACGATTCATGGGGGCGGTTTTATGAAGATCGAGTTGTATTTCTCTCACAACTTTCAGTTGATCATCAGTCAGTGTAAAAGGAAGAGTTTTAATAAATGACTCCGCTTTTCCTTTGAGTATTTTATCTTCTTTGAAAAGATGATTCACTTTTCTTGCCTGCCATTGCCGTTTTGTATATTGAGAAACAAGCTGTAGGGCAAGGAGCTCATCAAAGCCTAAGCGAGCTCTTGCCTGCATTAACTCACTTTTCGATGAGGGAAAATGAATTTGTAAATATGCTTTTTGGAGGGGAATAAGGGAATTGAATGAAAGAATTTGTTCAGGAAGGACCTCTTTTGGTTCTTTAGTGTTTTTCAAATGGGAAATTACGTGAAACATTTTTTCACGAATTGTTTTTGAAGAAAGGCCATAAGTTTCTGAATATATAGGCATTATACGACCCGTATGGACTAGCGTGTCATTTTTAACAATTTCCCATTCATTAGGTTGTAAGGTAAGTTTGCCCGCAAACCGTACCACTTCACCTGAAACAGCCAAAGTAAGCCCTTCTTTCAATATATGAACAAGATAGGGTTGATTAATCCACGTTAGCGTTATGGAGCCTGAATTATCGTGAATGGTAATTTTTTGCAGTCTGAAACCGCGCTGGGTAAAGGTATTTTTTGAATCGGTAATAATGCCTTTAATAGTTGTTAATTCTCCTTCACGGAGAGATCGTATGGTGTTAATAAATGAGTAATCTTCATAGCGAAAAGGGAAATAATTTATTAGATCTAAGTAGGTAGAAATACCTAAAGACTTAAGTCGTTTTATGGTTACCGGACTTGTGGCAGGCAATACTTCTATGGTTGAGTCAAGCAGCATACACCTATTTTATAGGAGAATTATCTACTATACAATAAGGGAGCTGCAAGTGAAGAAAGAATAAGAAGAGCTGAAGAAACTATCATGATTACTTTCCAAATAACGTCTTTTTTTATTTTGAATTTTCCAAGCTTCATAAGGAATATTATATCACAGGCATCAGTTAGGTAAATGAATTAAATTACTTGCGTTTGGAGAGAAAAGATGAAACAACTCAGCAAATGTTCTGTCAATGTGTGCTTCGGGAGGATTGATTTGATTAAGAGCATCGATAATAAGGAACGGGTCCCAAACCTGATCAACAAAATAATTGTCTCGCATTACATCCATACGTCTTTTAATTTCAGCAATAAGTTTATTTTGCATGTTTACATCATCAGCCAGATAATTCAATCGAGGCATTTGTCGGAAATAGTCCGACAACTGAAAACATTTAGCCACATATAAAGGATCAACCATAAAACCTACTATGGAATTTACCGCTATTTCGGTATTACGCGGTGATGCATTATCGTCATTAAACACAAATTTGAGTTTTTTTATGATGTTAACCATTGTTTTATCAAATACAGGAAGTTTGCTGTGGTCATAAAAAGCTCCGAAATACATCTGTCTAGTTCCAATTGTCACAATGTCCAATTTTTGTGCCCCTGATGCTGCTGAATACATATATGAATTAAAACCGTTGTTGAATAATCCGGTAAGTATTTTTCTCTGATGGTCGCTATTGGGAACTAGCCTCAAACCCGTATCGGTTGCAAGAAGTTTAGGCTCACCGTGATTGTGTGCCACATACCACATTTCTCTTCCTTGATTTGCGGTGCCGCAGTCAAATGAGAGAATAGGCCACCCATTTCCCGGACGATTAATATGCATTACTTTACTTAAAAAACCAAAACGATGAGTTAGTGCATCAAACAAATCTCCACCACCGGCATGCTTTTCTATGGCTAAAAACATATCAGGATGCATGATTTTTAAGGTTTCTGCTATAACAGCAGGAACAGTTTCATCGATAAATTTTCCAAACAACTGTTTATCACTGTCCATGACATATTCAAAACGTGGGTCTATATCTCCAGGACCACTCATAAGCATTTGAGCAGCTTTGTCCAGATTAGTTGTAGGCTCCATACTGAAATAATTTTTGTTAAAATATTTTTGCCACCAAGGTGATATGGACCAGTAATCTGTAACAGGATGGTTGTCTCTCTCATAAACGGGTTCCCATACGGCTCGTCTGACAGCACTACCGCGTAAGTTAAACAAAAAATGAGGTTTATATTTATTACCTGATTGAGTTGTGCCTTCTATACAGCTTGATGCTTCATGAAGTTTTCTCATTAGTTCAACGCAAAAGTCAGTCATTGGTAATGCAGATGTTGGGAGTGAGGCCATAAAGAAATCCCTATATGAAATAATTTCCTCTCTGGCCAGGCGTTCACCAAGGGGTGTTAAAACAGAACCCGATCGATTTTGCGGGTGTGCCTCAACATATCTGACTGTTGTTCTGGGTGCTTCCAAAACACTTACCTGAGACATATTATTAAATGTTTATAAATACAAATCCTTGATTTTTTACCGTAGTAATAAGAGATGAAGATAATCCGATTTTTTCAAACTTTTTTCTTAGTCTTCGTATAAACTGATCCAATGCCCAATCAGAGTAATTCTCTTCTCCCCAGATAAGAGAGGCAGACTTGGTACGGCTCAATATGGTCGAAGGGTTAGTAATAAAATGTTTTAAAAGCACTCTTTCTTTATGTGAAAAAAAATTATCCATAATGACCGTACCTATGGTAATTTGCCGCAGTTCGTTAAGATTCAGTTTTTGTCTTTTTTCATACTCTTTTGTTATATATTCTTTTAAGAGCGGAATGGTAAATTCATATTTATCTCTGATTTTTTTTATTAGATTAACCTTAAGAAAATAATTGCGAATACTTTCTTCTTCTTTAGTAAGTATTTTTTTGTTAAGGGCCAGCTTTATAAGCAATTCCTGTTCGGAGGGATCATACTCGTTAAACATAATCTCGCATTTGAGTTTTATTTCATCAAAAGTAATAAGTTTATTAACTTTGAATGATTGAGTGTAGATCCTGAAGGCTTGTTTCAAAAACCACAAATATCCCCCACATTGATCAAATATTTCCTTAT
>Ga0334722_10002887_pt1 | contig 18913 bp, 10 predicted proteins | sample C3_bottom_MG_FD_207210 | JGI IMG/M metagenome (GOLD analysis project Ga0334722, IMG submission 207210) | Sediment microbial communities from Yellowstone Lake, YNP, Wyoming, USA - C3_bottom | ecosystem: Environmental > Aquatic > Freshwater > Lake > Sediment | place: USA: Wyoming | collected...
TGCTTAGGATTGGCGAAGTCCTTCATGCGATGGAACAACAGGTAACGGCCTCCCTCAAACTCTGGGTCCGTCAACTGCCAGGCCAAAGCCAAATCCGGCAAATCGTCAACCGAGGCAACTTCGCGAAAGTTCTTCAGAACAAACCCAAACTTCACGCCCAGCGTCTGAAGCCGATTTTCCGTTATGTAGTAGGGTCCGTTCGTCGGTCGCAATTTGAACATCTCGATTGCGACCTTGAGAATTTCTGCGATGGATTTGCCCGAAATCATCGCCAAGCAAGCGATTCCGTCAAGGCTCTCGGTCGGCGCTTGCACGCGCTTGTAGGCTGGTGTCGGTGTTGCAGGATTTGTAGCCATTTCTTGCTCCTGAATAAGTAGCACAAGGAAAGTGGCGCAGCAGCGCTCGCCCGAGTGGCGTCGCCCTTGGGGAACAGATCTACGAGTGTGGAATGTTTGCTCGATGGAGCCCGTAGCTTCGGGGCGGTCCACAAAGCGAGATATGTGCTGTGCCGTGAATCGCGTTCTTGCTGACAAGTTGCTCGCCAACCGCGAACGCGCCACTTATTGTGTAAGGGCTCCAGCTTGATAGTCAACAATACAAATACTTTGAATTTTTCGGCAGACCAGAATTCGTGTCCCAAGCGGCAGGCTTGTCCCAATGCCCAGTCACGCGGGCATACGCGGAGGTCCCACCAGGGCCGGTTAAGGTGCTCCATTGCCGCGGCAGATATTAATCTGTGACGATGCACCAACTTTCCGGAACAATCGTGCTGCGCGAATTCTCAGTGACCGGCGTCACACAACCCCCTTCTGCCTGTCGACGTCCAGCGTCCCAGCGGCGAAAATGCGGCGCGACATCGGTCACTGATCTTGGCAGGATGTACTCCAGCACCAACCACAACCAGTTACTTACAAAGCTGGCACAAATCAGCCGGTCGCGTACCCAAGGTGTATGCTGACACCCTATATTTTGATTTGCTGCGTTATCGACGAGGGAGAGCACATGGCAAAACCACGAGCGTTTATTAGCTTCGAAATGGAGGACAAGTGGGCACGCGATTTTTTGGCGCAACAAGCTAAAGATAAGAACAACGACATCGAGTTTGTCGACTATTCGGTGAAAGATCCATTTGACTCTGCATGGAAGACCGAATGCCAGAAACGCATCGCTTTGACGAAGGGGACGATTGTTTTAGTAGGGCCTACCACGTCGAAGTCAGAAGCTGTACTTTGGGAAATAGGTCAGACAATCCGGCAAGGTAACTACATGTTCGGAATCCAGATTAACAAGGACAAAACTCATCCGGTTCCGGAAGGCTTGCCGAGTAAGAACGTGATCCGGTGGGATTTTGATCAAATCATCACCTGGCTGAAAACCTGGGTCTGAGCCATGTATCTCGACGAGGTCGCCGCGTTAATTCGTGCGCACATTCCGCCGAATAGACTGCCGGAAGGCAATGCCGACGAACTCCTTCGAATTTACGCGGTTCTTCTCCGAGCGAAGGGGAAGAATATCGCGCAAAGCGACGTACACGACGCTTGGGCCGCATGGATGGTAGATCGCGATGCGAATCACGAATCCCTGGTTCCCTACGCGAAACTTCCTGAACATGTTAAAGAGGAGGACCGCGTATTCGTGGAAGCTATCCGAGCGGCTTCCGATGACACGGCAGACGCCGGAGGATCGCGCGCACGGTTCTTTAAAATTCTGTTTCCGTCTGGTCTACCGTCCGGTGAAGAGCCGACTCGGCAGATGCTTGATCTCTATAAGATCATGGTTCAAAGCTCCGAAGGGCTGGTGAGTCGTCGGCAGGGTGTAAATACATTCTTCCTTACGATGAACGGCGTTCTCCTTACCGCATCGGGGCTTATCGTGCAGAGCGCAGGACAAATCAGGCTCGGCGCTCTTGGGATTGCGGTTCTGACTATCGCCGGCGCGCTTCTCTGTGGAGCGTGGAGAAGCCTCATTACATCATTTGGCCAGCTGAATCGCGGAAAGTTTCAGGTCATCAACGAGATGGAGCGTCACTTTGCGGCAGCAATTTATGCCGCGGAGTGGGAAGCGCTCGGTCGAGGTGAAGATCCTAAGATCTACCGGTCATTCACGTCTCGAGAGATTTGGGTTCCGAACTCGTTGCTGGTCTTGCACATTCTGACGGCGATAGCGGCAATCCTAGTCGCTGCAGGATATGTAGTGATTAACACGACTTCTCTGGGTGTGTAGTAATCAACGCGACGTCTCAATTGGATTAGGTTTCGACCACGAGCAGTGGCGTGGCTCGCCTGCGACTATGGCAGCCGCCTAACTCTGTGCCGCACCGGACGTAATCCTGCGCCGCATGAACTACGAATAGTTGATAACTATACATAGGGGTCGACTTGAACCGCAGGCCCGTAAGAACTCGGTCGCGGCAATCAGTCTGAAGCCGTCCTCGCCTGTTGTGCCGGGAGCATCATCCCCTGGGCGCTACACAACGCCGGATCAATTGCGGAAGTGGAATGCACGGCCTTTGTTTAGCAGTGCGCTGCCATCGGCCTGCTCTGCTAAAAACTTTGCCATACAGCGCCAGGTAAAATTGCCATCCTGAAACCCGCGCAGATGCGAGGACTCGCAGCGATTTCGCGAACCTCGGACCCAATAAACACAAAGCCCCACGATAATCGCAGGGCTTTGTCGTATGCCACACAGGGGTGGCCTTATTTCGTCACGTCACCGTGAAGTATGCCGGCCTGTTGTTGCCGGTTTCGGGGTCGCACTGTCGGAAGTTTCATCGATAGGTCTGCCCTCCATTCACGACTTCTTACTAGACCTGGGCACTTGTGGACTGCTTCGTTACTCTGGGCAAGATACCTTTCAAACCGCGAGGTCAATGTGGTCACCACCCGTCCGCATCAGGTACACCCGGCATAAGGGGCGCGCACAACAGCGGATGTCTTGGGCAATAACCGGTCGGTATCTTTGTGCTTGAAAGGTACCTTGACCAGAATAACGAAGTTACTTTAGTTATCGGCAACGCTGCGAAAAAGTGGATGGTTGAGTGCGTTTTGGTATGTAGCGAGCCAAGTATCTCGTTCGTTGTCGATTATGTGAATACAGGGTTTTGCCCAATGGACGGGAATTTGCACTGTAGATTCTTCCTGTGGCGATGCCGCGCCACTTACCAGCGTGTCGGGGGCGCTGTTTGCGCGGCAGGCAGTGGATGCGAACAGTGCAACGGGATCGCGAAGATCGGTCACAGCAACCCTTTCTCCGCAAAACTCATAACGCCCGTTCCCGCGACGATGAAGTGATCGAGCACCTTGATGTCCACGAGGGCCAAGGATTGTTTTAAGCCCTGAGTCAGCAGCTCGTCGGCGTGACTCGGTTCCGCTACACCGGAGGGATGGTTGTGGGCGAATATCACGGCGGCGGCGTTGTGCCTGAGCGCTTGCTTGACAACCTCACGCGGATAAACTGAAGTCTGCGTCAGCGTGCCACGAAACAGTTCTTCGGTCGCCAAGGTACGATTTTGCGCGTCCATGAAAATCGCAACGAAGACCTCGTACTCACGGCCTGTCAGCGTGAGCCGCAGGTAGTCACGCACCGCAGCGGGTGAGGCAAGGCTGTCACGAGTTCGCAGTTCCTCGCGCAGCGCCCTGATAACAAGTTCTCGCGCCACCGCACACTTTTCGCTTGCCGGTCCTGCTTCTGGTTGGTGGGTGAAGAGCGGTAGCAGTGAGCCTTGATAGACCCGTTGAACTTCGCGGACACCGATTAGTTTGGCGAGAAGGTCTTTGTCGGACAGGTGGTCATAGGTCATGGCGACCTCGTGTCTGGTTGGTTGCTGCGTGGGTAGTGGGCATTTGGCGCTCCTTGATTTGCAAAAAGCGCGCAGCAACCTTGAGCCCGAGCGGTGACGCCTCGGGGCCGTTTAAACGTGCAAGAATTATTGCTTGACGGAAGTGCCGTGCCCGATGAAACTCCGGGACTGTTGGCTCAAGCTGGTGTGCTGCGCTGAAGTAGCACTCACGGTTTAAAAAGCTGGACGCTTTTCGTAAGTGCTAATTCAGCATATGGCCGGGCGACCACTTGGAGCAAGTGTCGCAAAACTTCGCCGTTTAGCGGCTAGAAATATTGCTGCTCTGGAACAACCAGGGGGGTTGAGGCTGCGGCACTTGTTCAACGCTAGCTCTAGCTCCGAGATCTGGGCGAGGTCAGCTTCACGGCGGTCTGCGCATCGACGGCACCATGCCCTGGCCGCCAACAGCCTACTAGGCACGTTCCTCGTTCGGCACCTCGTCTAACTCATCCCCTTGCAAGCGAGTACGGGACGTACGCCTTCAATGAGGGGCTCGCTACCAGGCGCGCCAAACGAAAATGCCGCAAAACAGTGACGGCATTTGATAGTAGCTTTGATAGTAAGACTGTGTTATACTTACTTTTTTATCTTATAATCAACAACTTACGTAAGTATCCTGGCGGAAAGGGTGGGATTCGAACCCACGGTACGGAGAACCGTACACCGGATTTCGAGTCCGGCGCTTTCGACCACTCAGCCACCTTTCCGGGCCGCGTATTTTACCAGTAACCCGCGCGTCAGAGCGTACAGAAATTCAGGTGATGCGTTCGATCCGCTCGACCCCGCGCATGTAGGCTTGCAGGGCCGCCGGCACCGACACGCTGCCGTCGGCGTTTTGATAGTTCTCCAGCACCGCAACCAGAGTGCGACCGACCGCCAACGCGGAACCGTTCAAGGTATGCACCAACTCGGGTTTGCCCTTCTCGTTGCGGAAACGCGCCTGCATGCGCCGCGCCTGAAACGCTTCGAAATTGCTGCAGGAGGAAATCTCGCGGTAGGCGCTCTGCCCGGGGAGCCACACCTCGATGTCGTAGGTCTTGGCCGAGGAAAAACCCATGTCGCCGGCGCACAGCGCCACCACGCGGTAAGGCAATTCCAGCCTTTTCAGGATCGCCTCGGCGTGGCCGGTCAAGGCCTCCAGTCCGGCGTAGGAGTTCTCCGGCCGGATGATTTGCACCAGCTCCACCTTGTCGAATTGGTGCTGGCGTATCATGCCGCGCGTGTCCTTGCCGTAGGAGCCGGCCTCGCTGCGGAAACACGGTGTGTGGCAGACGAATTTGAGCGGCAGCAACTCCAGCGGCACGATCTCGTCGCGCACGATATTGGTGATCGGCACTTCCGCGGTCGGGATCAGATAGAACTTGCCTTCTTCGCCGCGCGGCACGGCGAACAAGTCGTCCTCGAACTTGGGCAGTTGACCGGTGCCGCGCATGCTCGCCGCATTCACCATGTAGGGCGCGTAGACCTCGGTGTAGCCATGCTCGCGGGTGTGCACGTCGAGCATGAATTGGGCGAGCGCGCGGTGCATGCGCGCGAGCTGACCCGTCATCAGCGAAAAGCGCGAGCCGCTGATCTTGGTGGCGGTGGCGAAATCGAGCATGCCCAGCCTTTCGCCGATGTCCACGTGGTCTAGCACCGCAAAATCGAACTGCCTCGGTGTGCCGTAGCGGCGCACCTCGGCATTGTCTTCCGCCGACTTGCCCGGGGGCACGCTCGCATGCGGCAGGTTGGGTATCCCCAGCAGGAAATCCTGCAGCCTCGACTGGATCTGCGCCAATAGTGCTTCCAGGGACTGCAATTCGGCGTTCGCCTGGCTGGACTCGGCCATCAGGGCGGTCACATCTTCGCCCTTGCCCTTGGCCTGGCCGATGCGCTTCGCCATGCTGTTGCGCGCTGCCTGCAGCTCCTGGGTACGGGTCTGCACCAGCTTGCGCTCCTGCTCCAGCGCCTGGAACCCCGCGCCGTCAAGAAGGAATGGCCTCGCCGCGAGCCGGTTCGAGACCGCTTCGAGATCGTTACGCAATAGTTGAATGTCTAGCATGGGGAACTTTAGAAAATGTGCACTAATCGTTGCATAAGGACCATTTCAAATTTACCTGTCATTCCGAGGCCGTCTCCCAAGGGGACTTTCCCCTCAAGGGGGATCGAGACCTTCGGGGCGAAGGCCGAGGAATCTGCTTTTCTTAATACAAAAGCAGATTCCTCGCGAAGTTTTTCCCCCGCAGGCGGACTCGGAATGACAATTTTTGCGTTGGTATCTTGCGATGGTCATCCTGCGCTGCGCTCTAAGACTTTTTCGCTTTTCTGTCGAGCTCGCGCAAGTAGGCGAGCTTCTCGGAGATCTTGCCCTCCAGGCCGCGCGGCGTCGGCCGGTACCAACGCACTTCGGGCATGCCTTCCGGAAAATAATTTTCGTCCGCGGCGTAGGCGTCGGGCTCGTCGTGAGCGTAGCGGTATTCGTGCCCGTAGCCCAGTTCCTTCATCAGCTTGGTCGGCGCGTTGCGCAAATGCTCCGGCACCAGCCGCGACTTGTCTTGTCCGATGAACGCTCGGGCGTCATTATACGCCACGTACACCGCGTTCGACTTCGCCGCGCAGGCGAGATAGAGTACCGCCTCGGCCAATGCCAGCTCGCCCTCGGGGGAGCCGAGGCGCTCGTAGGTCTCGCAGGCATCGAGCGCGAGGCGCAGCGCCCGCGGGTCGGCGAGGCCGATGTCTTCGGTCGCCATGCGCACCAGTCGCCGGCCGAGATACAGCGGGTCGGCGCCGCCATCGAGCATGCGCACCATCCAGTACAGCGCCGCGTCGGGGCTGGAGCCGCGCACGCTCTTGTGCAGGGCGGAGATCTGATCGTAGAACGCGTCGCCGCCCTTGTCGAAGCGGCGCAGATTGCGCGACAGGGCATTCTCGACGAAGGCGCCGTCTATCTCGTCCCCGGTCCCGCCTGCCGCGGTCTGGATGATCTCGAGCAAATTGAGCAGGCGTCGCGCATCGCCGTCGGCGAGCCCGATCAGGCGTTCGCGCGCACTCGCATCGAATCGCAGACCCGCCAACGCGCCGCCCAATGCGCGTGCCAGCAGTTGTCCGAGCTCCTCCTCGGTTAGGCTCTTCAGCACATACACGGCCGCGCGCGACAACAGCGCGCTGTTGACCTCGAACGAAGGATTTTCCGTGGTTGCGCCGATGAACGTGAACAAGCCCCGCTCGACAAAAGGCAGGAACGCGTCCTGCTGCCCCTTGTTGAAGCGATGCACTTCGTCGACGAACAGGATGGTATGCCGTCCGGATTGCGCCAGCACGTTTTCGGCGCGCTGCACCGCCTCGCGAATTTCCTTGACCCCGGAAAACGCCGCCGACAAGGCGATGAATTCGGCGTTGAACACATTGGCCATCAGGCGCGCGAGCGTGGTCTTGCCGACGCCGGGCGGCCCCCACAGGATCATCGAATGCGGTTTGCCCGATTCGAACGCCAGGCGCAGCGGCTTGCCCGGCCCGAGCAGATGCGGCTGTCCGACGACGTCGGCCAGCGTCTGCGGGCGCATCGACTCCGCCAGCGGCGCGGCGGGTTTCGGCACCTCAAAGAGATCGGTCACGTGCCTGTCGTTCCATGAGTCACGATGTAGACGATCCGCGCCTCACTCGCCGATCACATCCGCACCCTTGGGCGGCACGAAGGTGAACAGCCCGGTCGTCAGTTTCGGATTGCGGCGCAAGGCGGTGAACTTCAGCACCGTGGTCTGGCCGAAGCTGTCGGCCAGTTCCATGATCTCGAGGCCGGAAAAACCGAAACCCATGCGTATGATCTCGAAATTGGACTCCTTCTCGCGCGGCCGGGCCTCTACCCATTCCAGGCCGTCTTTCTCTCCTTGCTCGCTGACCTTGAACGCGCGCTCGAAATCGTTGCTGCCGGCGAGCAGTGCCGCCGGCGTCGAACCCAGCGCGCGGTCCAGACGCCGCACCGTGACCTGATTCAGATCCTCGTCGTACACCCACACTTTTGCGCCGTCGCCGACGATCAACTGCGCATAGGGCTTGGCATAGGTCCAGCGGAATTTCCCCGGGCGCTGGAATGCGAGCGTACCGCTCGCCTCCTGCGTCAACTTGTGCTTGCGGTCGTACACCTTCTGCTGGAATTCGCCTTGTGCCGAAGCCGTGGCGGCAATGAAACTGCGCAGCGCGTCGATGCCCGCGGCGAGCGCCCCGCCGGCAGGCAACAGCAGCAGCGCCAGCAACAGCAGCCGCATCGCTAGCCTTCATTCCGGTTGGGCACCAGCACCTCGCGATTGCCGTTCGACTGCATCGACGATACCATGCCCGCCTGTTCCATCTGTTCGATCAGGCGCGCGGCGCGGTTGTAGCCGATGCGCAAATGCCGCTGCACCAGCGAGATCGAAGCGCGGCGCGTGCGCAGCACGATTTCCACCGCCTGATCGTACAGCGGATCGGCTTCGCCGCCGGCATCGCCGGCGCCATTGAGTTCGCCGCCGGATTCATCCGCGTCCAGCACGCCGTCGATGTAATCGGTTTGGCCCAAGCGCTTGAGATAAGCGACCACCTTGTGCACTTCGTGATCGGCGACAAAGGCGCCGTGCACGCGCTGCGGCAGTCCGGTTCCGGGCCGCAGGTAAAGCATGTCGCCCTGGCCGAGCAGGGCCTCGGCCCCCATCTGGTCGAGAATGGTGCGCGAGTCCACCTTGCTCGACACCTGGAACGCGATGCGCGTCGGGATATTGGCCTTGATCAGTCCGGTAATCACGTCCACCGACGGGCGCTGCGTCGCCAGGATCAGGTGTATGCCTGCCGCGCGCGCCTTTTGCGCCAGGCGCGCGATCAATTCCTCCACCTTCTTGCCCACCACCATCATCAGATCGGCGAGTTCGTCGATCACCACCACGATATAGGGCAGCGCCCCGAGGAATTGCGGCTCCCCCGTCTCCAGTGTGGTCGGATCCTCGATCGGCCGGCCGGCCTTGTCTGCCTCCGCGATCTTGGCGTTGTAACCCGAGAGTTGGCGCACGCCCAGCCACGACATCAGCTTGTAGCGCCGCTCCATCTCCGCCACGCACCAGTTGAGCGCGCTCGCCGCCTGCTTCATGTCGGTCACCACCGGCGCCAGCAGGTGCGGGATGTCCTGGTACACCGACAGTTCCAGCATTTTCGGGTCGATCAGGATCAGGCGGATCTGGCACGGTTCGGCCTTGTACAGCAGCGACAGAATCATGGCGTTGATGGCGACCGATTTCCCCGAGCCGGTGGTGCCCGCCACCAGCAGGTGCGGCATTTTTGCGAGGTCGGCGACCAGCGGCTTGCCGGCGATATCCTTGCCCAGCGTCAACACCAGCGGCGAACCCATCTCGTGATAGACCTCGGAACTCAGGATCTCCGACAGGCGCACGATCTGGCGCTTCGGATTGGGGATCTCCAGCCCCATGCACGATTTGCCGGGGATGGTCTCCACCACGCGTATGCTCACCACCGACAGCGCCCGCGCCAGGTCCTTCACCAGGCTCATGATCTGGCTGCCCTTGACGCCCACCGCCGGCTCGATCTCGTAGCGCGTGATCACCGGGCCCGGATAGGCCGCCAGCACCTTCACCTGCACGCCAAAGTCCGACAGTTTCTTTTCGATCAAGCGCGAAGTGTATTCCAGGGTATCGGCGCTCATCGCCTCGACATCGCGCTGCGGCTCGTCCAACAGCGATAACGGCGGCAGCGGCGTATCCGGCAGATCCTGGAACAGCGGCACCTGCTTTTCCTTGATCACGCGCTCCGATTTCTGGATCTCGACCACCGGCGCTTCGATGCGTATCGGCTGGTGATCCTCGATGATGCGCTTCTTGTCCTCCTCGACGATCACTTCACGCTCCAGCGTCGCGATTTCGCCCGCCTTGCGGTCCTGGCGGCGCTGCCAGCTTTGCACCACGAACGCATAGCTGAATTCGAGCGCCGCACCGATAGCCTCGATCACAGTCAGCCAGGAAATGCCGGTAAACAGGCTCCAGCCGATCGCAAGCAGGGTCAGCAATATCAGCGTCGCCCCGGTAAAGCCGAATGCGGAAGAAAAGCTGCTGCCGACCAGCGCACCGAGTATGCCGCCCGGCCGCAGCGGCGGCAGCATCGCCTTGGCGGTGTAGAAACGCAGCGCCTCGATGCCGCAACTGGCCACGATCAGCACGGCAAAGCCAGCCAGGGCGACGATCAGGTGGCGCTTGTCGAGCAAACGGCTGCCATCGAGCCGGCGATAACCCGCGACGACGATGTAGGCGAGCAGCGCGACCAGCCAATACGCGGAATTACCGAACAAGTGCAGCAGTACCTCGGACAGAAATGCCCCGGCGCGGCCGCCGGCGTTCTTCACGGTAGCGGTGGCGGTGCTGTGAAACCAGCCTGGATCGGACTTGTCGAAGGTGACCAGAATCAGCAGCAGATAAGCCGCCAGCGCGATCAGCGCGAACCATTTCGATTCCCGCAGCAGGGCGGCAATTTTTCCCGGGAGGGGCGGCGAGTCGGTACGGTTCGGGGTGTTCATGGTCTTGGCGGCGGCTATGCGGCCATTTTACCTGCTTGGCTCGTCTGTCACCAAAGCATTGCCGGAACACGCCAAACCAAGGATTCAGGCACTCGGCGCAGCGCGGGGAGCCAACCTCGAAACAGACCGCGTAGGGTTAGCGGCGGGCGGTCCCTTCCAAAGCCTGTTCCTTGGCACACGACGCATCGCGAGGCACGAGTATTGAAACAGCCCGCGTAGGGTTACCAGCGGGCGGTCCCTTAAACGAAAATCCCCGCGCAGGGCGGGGATTTTTCATGGTCGGGGAATGGCGCGGACTAGCGACGGACAACGCACTCCTGATTCTTGCCGGCATTCACCGCCGCGCCGGTCATGATGCTCTGAATGAACGTCGCCGGCGGCGTGAATTGCAGGCCCGGATCGGTAGACAGAAAGCGCGCACGGCTGTTGCGGTCCGAAATCGAACCGAACTGGCCCGCCTGGAAGTTTTGCGAGCCGGCGCTGTTGGTCGCGATAATCTCGCCGTCGGTCACGCTCACGTACACGCTGGGCTCCAGGTTCTCGTCCGAGTACTCCTTCTTGCAGGGCGTCGACAGACAGTCGTCGGCGCCGTAGCTGGTGCCGCGGATACCTATCGTCGCTGTGGCCGTACCCATCTGGTAGGCATCCTGATTGCCGCGTTTGCCCACCAGGCCGGTCACCGCGCGCAAACCGCCTTTGACCAGCCCGAACAGAAAGCTGTCCTTTTCCGGCTCGTCCTGCTTGAATTCGAACTTCTCGATTTTCACGCTGGTGTTCGGTTTGAGCGTGACCATGCTGCCATCGGCAAACTTGATCTGCGCGTAGCTGTCCTTCTGGGTGTTGATGGTGTCGCCGCCGCGAATCTCGGATTTTTGCGACAGTATGCGCACCGTACCGTCGGCCTTTTGCACCGACAGGGTTCCCGACAACTGCGACACCGTGCCGTTATTGGCCCACGCGGCGGCGGAGATCAAACCCAACCCCGCGAGCACCATCCAGTTAAGCTTAGAACGATAATTTTTCATTTTCTTGATCCTCCATCCGCGACGGCCCATCCTGCCGTGACGGTCCAGTAATGTTCACAAAACGTTCACAAAACCTATCTCACCAAGCTCAGTGTAGCTGGTTCCTTCTTTGGGACAGTGGTACAAGTTCACGAGGTATAACAGATTTTGCAATATTTAACTATGATAGCCAACTCCGTCACACGGGACGCATTCAAATTCGTGAACAATTTCACACCGCAGGCGCTACTCCGGCCACAGTATATTGGCACGAATAACGACGGCATCCTGCCGGATTTCGATATAGCCCGCTGCCTGCAGGTGCTTCATTACCCGGCTGACCATCTCGCGCGAGGCGCCTATCATGCGCGCAATGTCCTGCTTCGACAGTTTCTTCGTCACCACTTTCTCGCCGTTGACGACTTCGGCTGACTCCAGCAGCAGCCGCGCCACGCGCCCGAACACATCCATCAACGCCAGGCTGCCGATCTGATTGTCGGCTTCGCGAAGCCGCTTTACCAGGCCGCGCATCACGGTCATGGCCATATCGGAATTTTCGGCCAGGCAGCGCTTGAAATCGGGCTTGGCAATGCACACGATTTCGCACGGCTCGAGCGCGACGACATTGGCCGATCGCGGGCTGTTGTCGATCAAACCCATTTCGCCGACAAATTCGTTCGGCCCGAGAATGGCGAGGATCACTTCCTTGCCGTCGAGGTCGCTCATGAACACCTTGATGCGGCCGCTGATCAGGATGTAGAGCGAGTCGGTGGGGTCGCCCGCGCCCAGAATCAGGCTGCCGCGAGTATACGATTTGCGCGTAACGACGCGCGCAAGCAGGCTGAGTTCTTCTTCGGCCAGCACCGAGAGCAGGGGCACATTGCGCAATAGAGTCGTGGAAACGCTGGACGAAGCGGACATGTTTCGCGCCTTTCGGTCTTCTTCTATGGGTGGAATTATGCTATCAGATTCTGCCCGGTCTGGCTCAGCCAACACAATCCGGAGGTGATTCGCGGGTGGCGCCGCGACGCCTATTCGGCCAGCAGGATATTGTCGCGCAGGACGAGGGAGCGGCCGCGCGCTTCGATGTAGCCGCCGAGCTGCAGGTCTTTCATCACCCGGCTGACCATTTCGCGCGAGGCACCGATCATCTTGGCGATATCCTGTTTCGACAGTTTCTTGACCACCACTTTCTCGCCGTTCACGTCCTCGGCCATCTCCAGCAGCAGCCGCGCGACCCGGCCGTATACGTCCATCAGCGCCAGGCTGCCGATCTTCTGATCGGCCTCGCGCAGCCGCTTCACCAGACCACGCATCACCGTCAGCGACAAGTCAGAATTTTCTGCCAGGCAGCGCTTGAAGTCGACCTTGGAGATGCTGAGCAGTTCGCACGGCTCCAGCGTCACCACGCTCGCCGAGCGCGGACTGTCGTCCAGCAGCCCCATCTCACCGAAGAATTCGCCCGGACCCAGGATGGCAAGAATCACTTCCCGCCGCTGTTCGTCGCTCATCAGCACCTTGAGGCGGCCGCTGATGACGATGTAGAGCGAATCGGTAGGATCGCCGGCGCCGATGATCGTTTCATGGCGGCCGAAGCTGGTGCGCATGATCATGGGCACCAGCACGCCGAGCTGCGCCTCGTCCAGGCCGGTAAACAGCGGCACATTGCGCAGCAATGTGATCGATACGTTCGCCGGATGCGTCATGTTCAGCCGGCGTTAATTGCAGGACGGCTTGCTGGAGTCGTCCATGGAGGATATTCCGGTACGGATACGCCCGGTCCGGGTTTCCTCGTTCGCGGCGAATATGATGTACGACATCAGCGAATCGTCGAAGCCGCGCGGCGATGCCGACTGGATGAACGCCGTGGCCTTGAGCGGATCGGTACTCAGCAAATACGAGCCGCCGCCCAGACCGCCGTTGATCCCGGGGAACTGCACCCGAACCTGCGACGAGCTATCGCCGATCAGCGCGATCGCCTGGTTATTGCGGTCGTAGATTCCCGATCCCAAGCCGCCCTCCAGCAGCAAACCGACGTTTTGTATCGTATGCGTGCCGGTGGCGTCGGTAAAGGTGTAATCGAACTTGCCGCCGATGTTGATCTCGATGTCGCCGGCGTTGAGGATGCCCGCCGGCGCGCCGGCGCCCTTGCCGCCGATCAATTTGATGTAGCCGCCGGTATTGATCGTCAGGCTCACCGGGTCGATCTTGGCAGCGGCCGAAGTCTGGCCGCCGTTCTTCGATTCCGCGATGCCGCCGTGCATCTCCAGGTTGCCGCCGATGTCGATGAACTTGCTCTTGTTGCCAAGGATGAAGGCATCGGCTGCGGCCAGTGCGCCGCCGCCGGCCGTGGTATCGGTGGTGGCCGTTCCCGCGATCAGGGTGATGTTGCTGCTGTTGGTCGTGTAGGGCAGCGACGGATTGATATTTTGCGTCAATTCCGTGCCGCCTCGTACGCCCAGGATGGTGACCACGTCGCCGCGAAGCGCGGCCAGCGCCGAGCTCTTCCCGGGGTCGTTCCCGATCCCGGCCGAGCGTGCGGACGCGATACCGCCGGTGATGACGATATTGCCCGAAGTACCGGGACCATTCTGGTCGCCGTTGAGATAGACGTCGAGCTTCTCGTCGGCGCGCAACACGCTATCCAGGAACTTGCCGGTGTCGGATTTGTTGGCGCTGTTGTCGATGATCAGGTTTTGCACCGGCAGCGGTTTGCCGTTCGCGTCCTTCAGGCCGACGACGATATTCTTCGCCCGCACCTCGACCGGATTCGCCGCCGAGCCGGCGATGATCACGCTGCCCGCACCGGCGCCGAAACCGGCGACGCCGCCGGATCCCGAGGCCTCGCTGCCGCTGGCGTTGGCGCGCAGCGCCAGATCGCCGACCATTTCGATGGTGCCGTAAATCTTGATGTCGCCGGTAGCGACCAGCTTCAGGACATGATCGAATTTCTCGTACTGCCGGTTGCCGAGATTATCGAGCGTGCCCAGATCCTTGCCGATCACCACGCCCGCGCTGCTGCCGCCGGGGTTGTTCAACACGATGTTGCCGGTCGCGTACAGGTTCAGCGAGCCGCCGGTCAGGCCGCCGTTGATCTGTGAGTTGGTGATCGCCGATTTCACCGTCACGTCGCCCGCGGTCGCGATCAGGCTGATGTTCGCACCGGAGAGACTGGAACCGGGCGCGAGATCCAACACCTGGCTCGGTGCGACCAGCGAGAACTCGGCCGCCGTGCCGATCCCGGAAATATTGGTGCCGGAAATGCTCTTGTACTCGATGTTGCTCTCGGCATAGGGCGGCGGGTTGATCGAGCCCGCGAGCCGCGCCTCCAGCGTGATCGGGCCGACGCTGTTGCCGCTGCCCGCCAGGTTGTTCCTCAGATCGATGATGCCGACCTGCGTACCGTTATTGAAGGTGCGCACCTTGAGCGCGCCTTGTTGCGTGCTGGAGAGGCTTTGCAGTCCGGCCGCAGCGGTCGTGCTCTGCTTGACGGCTCCGGTGGAGAAGATCGAGATTGCGCCGCCGCTCTTGGCAATCACCTGGCCGTCGATGTTCACGCCGCCCAGCGTACCCACCGCCACCGATGCCGGAGACAGACCGAAACCGCCCGTGCCCGCATAAGCCGCATCATTGCCGGTCACGAACTGGATGTCGCCGGCGGCGGTTTGCACCGTGCCCTTGATATTGAGATTGGTGCCGGCGTTCAGGTTGATGCCGGCGCTCGTCGGGGCGAGATTGTTGATGAAGTTGATGTTCAGGTCGCCGAGATCCTCGCGCACGAACACGCCGCCACTCGTGGTGTTGGTCACGGCGAGGTTGGTACCGGGGGCGGCATGCGACAGCACCATCGGTGCCGCCAGGGTGCCCACGCCGCTGGCGGCGTTCATCGCCAGCGTGCCGCCCACGTCGAGCGCCGCGCCGTTGCTGGTGATCGCGCCGGCGCTCGCGCCGCCGCCGTTCGCGGTCAGGGTCAGATTACCGGTGTAGGTGACCGGCGCGTTGATGGCGATGCCGCCGGTATTGTTGACGAGCGTCAATACGCTCTGTGCCGTGGTCGGGGTCAGCGCGCCGCTTACGGTGATCGCGCCCGTGTTGTTGGCAGCACCGATGGTCAAGCCGCCGGTAGTGGTGATGGTATTGAGCTCGCTATTCGACAACTCCAGCGTCGCCGTCGCGTTGTTCGTATCGGGCGCAGCCGCATCAAGCCGGATCGCATCCGCCGGATTGTTCGGCTTCAGCGTGACTGCACCAGTGCCGGATTTGATGGCGGCCGTCAGCATCATCTCATCGGCAACTAGCGTGACTGCGCTGTTGGTGGTGTCGATGGTGCCGCCATTCTGGGTGAGAATCCGGTCGGTGCCGGTGACATTGAGCGTCACCCCGCTTGGACCGGTGATATTGCCGCTGATCGTCATGTTGCCGACAGAGGTGGCGCTAACGGCGGTTCCCGCGCCGGCCGTTATCGTCCCGCTGCTGGCAAGCGTGCCGCCTGCGGTCGCGCGAATGCCGTTGCTGGCGTTGATCGCGCCGCTGTTGCTGAAGTTACCCGACGCGGTGATGGCCACCGCCCCGGATGCAGCGCTGATGGCCGCAGTATTGGCGAACGCGCCGCCTGCCGTCGCCGTTATTCCGGTCTGGCCCGACACGTTGGCATTGGTCGTTATGTTGCCACTCGCGTTCACGCTCACGCCTGCGTTCGCCGATGTGATGGACGCGGTATTGGCGAAACTGCCGCCATTAGTCGAGGCAAAGCCCGAAGGCGCGCTAACCGCTCCGGCTATGGTGGCGCCGCCCGTAGTGTTGAGCGTGACCGTCGAACCCGACCCGACCGTCAGCGTACCGGTACTCGCAAACGCCCCGGTGGTCGTCACCGCGGTATTGCCGGTCGTATCGACATTGCCGGTGAACGTCGTGGTGCCGGATGCGCTGCCGGCCGACTGTGTGAACGTCTTCGCAATCAAGCCCGCGGATTCGGTGACGTTGTTCGCGTTGGTGATCGACACATCGCCAAGACGCGTCGCGCCCACCGGTCCGCTAAAGCTCAAGTTGCCGCTGCTTCCCGCGTTGATGGTCAGATGCTCGGCGCTGGCCGTGGTGCCGGTCAGCGTATTGCTGAACGTGACGTTGGCACCTGCGGAATTCCCGCCCGTCGTGGTGTCGATCGTGGTCGTGCCCGCCCCGTTCAGGGTAACCGCACGGGCAAAGCTCACTGCATCGCTGGTGGTGCTGATCGAACGCGGACTCGCGATCGAGACCGTGCCGGTTCCGGCAGAGCTGATCTGGCTGAACTTGCCGTCAGTGCTGATGTTCTGGACGATGGTCAGGACGCCGCCGTTATCCAGCGTCAGCGCGCCCAGAGCGGTGGTGATAATGCCAGTGCTGCCCACGCCCGAAGGTGCGTCGGTGACCACGCCCACGGTGAATGCATCCGTATCGCGGTAGCTGATGTTGCCAGCCACCTTCGCCGCGAAAGTGGTGACGTTGTTGCCGGCGTTTTCGAGCGTGTACGGACCGTTGCCGAGCAATTGCAGACCGCCTGCGATCACGTTGTCCAAGGTGGTCGCCTGGGTTACTGCGCCGTAGGCGTTCAGGGTCAGGGTGTTGGCCGCTGTCCCGATCGTGCCCACGGTGATGCCTTTGGTGGTGGTGGTCCCGGTGTCGGTCGTCTTCGCCAGTGTTGTCAGACCGCCCGCGCCCGTACCGATCGAGAAGCCGTTGGCATCGCGGTAGGACAGCGTGGTGGTCGCGCCCGTGAGGTCGGCAACGAGCACGTTGATGTTGTTGCTAACCTGGTTCAGATTGAATGCGCCCGAGCCGAGCAGCCTCAAGCCATCGGCGAGTATCGAGCCGCCGGTCTGGTTCACGCCTCCGCCCGTCTGGTTCACGGTCACGTTGCCGCTCGTCTGCAGCGTAACGGCGCCCGTGCCCAACACCGTGCCGCCGGTGGACGTGCCGTTGAGCAGGATGTCTCCCGATGCCGACCCGCCGCCGATGGTGCTGGTGCCCGATGCGAGGATATCGTTGCTGCCCGAAGCGCCGACGCCAGTCATCTGGATGGCCGCGGATCCCGTCGAGGTAATGCTCGATGCGGACAACTCGATGCCGTGGTTGGACGTACCTATGCCGCTGCCGGTACCCGCGAGGGTGATCAGGCCGGTGCCCGATGCGATGCTCGATCCGCCGCTCAAGTAGATACCGCGGTCGCCGCCCAGACCCGCGCCGCCCGTGCCGATCACCGTAATTGGGCCGGAGGTGCTGGTGATCGAAGACGCAGTCGAAAGGCTCACGCCGTGCGCACTGCTCGCCCCACCCAAACCGCTGCCGCGGATGCTGATCGTTCCCGCACCGGAGACCAGTTGCGCGCCGTCGAGCTTGACGCCTTCCACCAGCGCACCCACGCCCACCGCACTGGACGCGCCGGTGCCGGCGGATCCGCCGCCGAGCGTGATGTTGCCGCCTTTTGAACTTAGGACCGTGCCGCTATTCAACTGAATCGCGCCGGTGCCGTTCCCGTCGAGGTCGGAGTTGAGCACCATATGGTAAGTGTTGTTGCCGCTTACCCACGCGTCCGCTTGGGCTTTGAAAAGGATGTTCTGATTCGCTTGCAGCGTCAAGGTCGTCGCTGCCGTCGTGCCAGTCTTGACAATATCCTTCTGCACCGTGATATCGCCGCTGCTGCTCAAGGCTTGTACATTGACGTTGCCGTCAGTCCTGATTCCGGTGGTGGTCGCAGCTGCGGACAAACCGGACGGTGCCGTCAACGACCCCGCCGTGATCGCGTCGACGGTCACAGAATTCGCGTCGGCATACTTAAAGAACTTCCCGGCTGTGACCACATTGCCTGCCAGCCTAGCAACGTCATTTGTAATGTTCTGCAGCGTCACATCGCCAGTCGCACTAGTTATGGCCAGCGCACCGGTCAATCCGCCCTTTGCCAACAGCGCCGTGCTTGTAGTCGTCCCGGTTTGCGTGATCGCGGCGTTTGTCCCGGCCGTACTGAGTTGGATCGTACCCGCGTTGCCCTGCGTAGCTACCGCCGAAGTGCCCCCGCTCACATCAATAGCCCCCGCCGTGAGCAAAATCGATCCGTTAGCGTTGCTGATCGTCACTACTCCACCCGCACCACCGTTGAAAGCGCCGACAGTGGTCGCGCCGCCGGCGGCCGTGATGTTCTTGCCCATCGTGATATCGCCTGCCCCAGCGTTGGTGTGGTTGATGAAGACCTCACCACCCGTCCCACCGGCGCCTGTGGTGTTCGCCGCGCCCGTGGTCGTGATCGTGCCGCTGCTCTGCAGCGTGATCGCCCCACCAGCCTCCAGGGTCACGCTACCACCTGCAGTGCCCGCCGCACTGGGCGTGGTCAGGATCGCGTTGCTAACTGTCAGTGTGCTCGTACCGGTTGTACTCGCATGTACGATCACATCACCGCCATTGGTGGTGATGCCGTTGGTCGTCGTCGTCACCACATTCACCGCATCGATCGCCGTCAGCGGACCAATATCCACCGCATTGGCGTCCTGGTAGGTGAACTTGGCGTTGGCA
>Ga0334722_10002888_pt1 | contig 18909 bp, 19 predicted proteins | sample C3_bottom_MG_FD_207210 | JGI IMG/M metagenome (GOLD analysis project Ga0334722, IMG submission 207210) | Sediment microbial communities from Yellowstone Lake, YNP, Wyoming, USA - C3_bottom | ecosystem: Environmental > Aquatic > Freshwater > Lake > Sediment | place: USA: Wyoming | collected...
TCTATGCCAAGGACGTCATCCTGCATATCATAGGCCTGATCGGCGTCAATGGCGCCACCGACCGGGTGATGGAGTTCCACGGTTCCACCATTGACGCCATGACCATGGAATCGCGCATGACCCTGTGCAACATGGCCATCGAGGCGGGCGGCACCTCCGGCATCTGCATGCCGGACATGACCACCGTCGAATTCCTCTGGCCCTTCATTCAGGGAGAGTTTGCCTCCAAGGAGGCCGCCCTGGCCGAATACTCGCAATGGCGGGCCGATGGCGACGCCGAGTACGAGCAGGTCATCGATATCGACGTCACAACCCTGCAGCCGATCTCGACCTTCGGCTACAAGCCGGATCAGGTCAAGTTCGTCGCCGATCTGCCCGACACCCCGGTGGACCAGATCTACCTCGGTTCCTGCACCAACGGCCGCCTGGAAGACCTGCGCATCGCCGCCCAGATCCTGAAAGGACGCAAACTGGCCCCCACGGTGCGCGGCATCCTGTCGCCCGCCACCCCCAAGATCCAGCAGGAAGCCACCCGCGAAGGTCTGATCGACATCTTCATGGAGGCCGGCTTCTGCGTCACCAATCCGACCTGTGGCGCTTGCCTCGGCATGAGCAACGGTGTCCTGGCCGAAGGGGAAGTGTGCGCCTCCACAACCAACCGCAACTTCATGGGTCGCATGGGCAAGGGGGGCATGGTGCACCTGATGTCGCCGGCCACGGCGGCGGCCAGCGCCATCGAAGGCAAGATCGCCGACCCGAGGAAATACCTCTAACCCCTATCACCCGCCACGGAGACACGGAGACACAGAGGAAACCTTAATTTCAAAGACGATTTGAAATTATAACAAACCACATTGTTATGTTGTTTTCGACGTTCTCTGTGTATCCGCGCCTCTGTGGCAGATTTTATACTTACTCAAGGAGTGAACATATGAAAACCTTCGGCGGACCGGTCCTGTTTCTGGACCGCAGCGACATCAATACCGACGAGATCATCCCGGCCAAATACCTGACCGAGATCACCAAAGAGGATCTCAAGCCGTACATTCTGGAAGACCTGAAGCTGCCCGGCTTCGACCCCAAGGGTCCCAAAACGAAAAACGCCCGGGTGATCGTCTCCCGCGCCAATTTCGGCTGCGGCTCCTCCCGTGAGCATGCCCCCTGGGTATTCGAGGTCAACGGCATCACCGCCGTCATCGGCGAGTCCTTTGCCCGCATCTTCCGCCAGAACATGTTCAACTGCGGCATGGCCGCCATCGAGCTCCCCAAGGCCGATCTGGACCAGATATTCTCCCACGCCGATGATGCAGACGCCGCCATGAGCATCGACATCGAGGCCCAGACCCTGACCATGCAGGGGGGGGGCAAAGAAAAGACCTTCTCCTTCCAGATCACCCCCTTTGACAAGGCGCTGGTGCTGGCCGGAGGCTGGGTCGATTACGCCGACCAGAAATACTGAGGCGAACGCCATGCAGTGAACCAAAAGGGGCCATTGGCCCCTTTTTTATTTCCCCATACAGGACAAGTTCAGTCTTTTTTGTTTTGACATTACCCGGCGTTGGTTCTAGCATTGAATCAGGAGCATCCATCAAAGGAGGGAACGGACATGAAAGCGCTCGCAAAACGTGCTGCACAATGCTTTTCCGTGGCAGCAGTAATGGTTATAATTGCAGCAGCGGCGCAGGCCGCAACAGTGTCGATCAAGACCAGGGACGGAATCGGCGCTTATCTGGTGGATGACAAGGGCATGGCGCTGTATCTGTTCAAGAAGGACAGCCCGAACAAAAGCGCCTGTGGGGCGGCCAACGGCTGCCTGGAGCGCTGGCCCGTATTCTACGTGGACAAAGTGGATCCGGCGCCCGGTATCAACCCGGCCACTTTTGGAACCATTACCCGTGATGACGGCAAAAAGCAGACCACCTACAAAGGTCAGCCGCTCTACTATTTCTTCAAAGACAAGGATAGTGACGATGTCTACGGGCAGGGTGTCAACAATGTCTGGTATGTGGTCGCCCCATAGCAGCTGACACCGGCACCGTAGCGATGGAAGGAGAAAAACCCTGCTGTTTGGCAGGGTTTTTCTGTTTTCAGAACCGTTTGGTCAGCCCCAGATGAAAGGCCACATCCGGAGACGTGGCCACGGCGATGTCCTCGGTAACGCCAATGTCCAGCAGATACTCGCCGGGCAGTTTGAGCGCCCCGCCGGTAATCAGCATCAGGGAACTTTTGGAAAGTTCATCCAGGGAGCTGCCCTGATAAAAGGGCGTATGGGCATTGAGCTGGAACTTGAACGAGATCCAAGGGGTGGGTCCCCACCCCACGCCGAGCGTGCCGAATCCGACCACACTCTTCTGCTGGTCGCGCAACACCTTACCGTCACTCATGGCCATACCACCCAGGGAGCCGTAAAGCCCCAGAGCCCCAAAATCGGTGAAATTGTTCATACTGCCGCACAATGACAAGGAAAAGTCCGTACTGCCGCTCCCGTAGAGCGAAGCGCTGTCCCCGCTGGGCAGCTTGAGCGCCGCGCGCAGGGCCACGCTGTCGTGGCTATCCTTGTTGCGGTCATCATACAGTTGCATGGCGCCGGTCAGGCTGATGTCGCCGACCCCGGAACCGGCGTGGGTCATGCGCAGTTTCTGCACCCCGTCCTTGACATAGATGAATCCCAGCCGGTTTTTCGCGGCACTCTCCCGTCCCCCCTGGGGCAGGCCGAAGAAGTTGTGCCATTCAATGATGAAACTGTCCAGGAACCCGCCGCCGTACAGGACATAGGGGAGCTCTATGCCCGCCTCGAAGCGGTCGCCGAGGCCATAGCGGGCCGCCACAGTCCAGCGATAGGACTCGCCGTCGAGCGTGATCCGCTCCCGTGAGGTGGCGCTGACGGTATAGGTGCTGGCCACATCCTGCACAACGCTCACTGCCAGCTTGCCTGACGGCGTTATAGTCGCCGCCGATTCGGCGGGCAGACCAAATATCTGTACCAACGGGCTTTGATTTACGGTGCGAAACGGCGTGATTTCCATGTCAGCGCCCGCAGCCACGGCAGCAGTGCAGAGGAGGACGACCCAGGCCAGGACACATCTATTCATAGGAAAGCACCTCATCTCCCAGTTCCTGGATGGAGTCTTCACGGTAGCGATCCACCAGGGACATCAGCGTCCTCAATCCGTCGAGAATCAGACGGTTTTCAGCGGCATTTGCCGACATGAGCGCGTCAACCGCCCGCACCGCTTCGACAGCCTGTTCAGCCACAACCAGCTTACCGGCCGCCTCTTCTTTCAGCATGCGGGCGCGCTCATTGTCCTCCATAACGCTGCGCAGATAGAGCCGGTTCCCTTTGGCCTGTTCCTGCGCCGAAACATTGATCCGGTGGGCCAGTTCCCGCATATGCTCCAGGTTGTTGACAATCTGGCTGGTGCCTTCCTGCTGGTGTTCGGTCGTGAGCGTGATCTGCCGTACGCGCTCCAGGTTCTTTTCGGCCTCTTCCGTGATCTGCTGGATGCCGGCGGACTGTTCATTGGTCTCGCTGGCGATGCGAGAGACCATCTGCGAGGCCTCTTCGGCGCTCTGCTCGATCTTGACCAGGGCATCGTTGGTCATGGTGGAGACCTTGACCCCTCCCTTGACCTTGTCTTTGCCCTGGCTGACCGAGCGCTGCACCGCGGCGGTTTCTTTCTGTATATTGCGCACCAGTTCCTCGATCTCCTTGGTCGAGGCCGAGGTGCGGTGGGCCAGGGAACGCACCTCTTCGGCCACCACGGCAAATGCCCTGCCCCGCTCTCCCGCCTGGGCGGCGATGATCGATGCGTTGAGCGACAGCAGGTTGGTCTGCTCCACCACCTCCTGGATCACGCTGAGGATCTCTCCCACCCGGGCAGAAAACCGCGACAGGCGATTGATCGACTCGAACGACTCGTCGCTCGTCTTGACAATTTCCTGCATCGACTTGAGCATGACCGCCATGCTGAGCAGCCCCTGGCGGGCCTGCTCGCGCACGTTCCCCGCGGCAACGGCACTCCGCTCGGCGTTGTCGCGCACATTGGCCTGGGACTGGCTGATCTGGGTGATAGACGACACCGTCTGCTCGGTCGAAGCCGACAGGCCGCGGATATTGTCGGCGGTCTCCCGGATGGTGCGGGTCATTTCTTCGATGGAACTGGAGGTCTCGATCACGAAGGTGGAATACTGGCTGATGTTTTCGGCAATGGCATCGGTAGTGGCGCTCATCTGGGCCGAAATGGAGGCGCGGTCCTCGGTGCGGCCGGAGAGCTCCTCGATCTCCTCGATCAGCATGGCAAAGGCATGGTTCATATTTTCCATGGAGGTAACTGCATCCTTGATCTGTACGACCTCTTTTTCGTCACCGGTCGTGAGACTGTGCATGACCACCCTGAGCGTGTCGTCCGCCGACCTGATCCGGGCGAGCAGGTCGCGCTGTTCCTCCAGGCGCGTGGCCACTGCCTCGTTGAGCCGGTCGTTGAGTCGTTTCAAAGCGGCAATGTCGTCGCTGACAGCTGCATCTGCCGGCAAGCCGAACCGCTGGGCCAGCTGTTCCTGCTGGCGGCACAGGGAGGCAATACCGCGGGCCTGGATTCCAGCACACCCCAGCGCCGTCAGCAGAGCGGTACCGGCAACACCGGCCACTGCCACGCCACCGCCACCGGCCAGATACGCGGCGGCGCCACAGGCCAGGGCTACCCAGACCGCCATGGCCAGCATCCTGCCCCTGCCTGCCACAACCTCTATCTGTCGATTATCTGCCATGATTCCCGCCTTGATCGATACGAATATGCCCCTGCTTGTAGCACGCCACCCGATGGGTGTCAACGTGTCGCGATTCGGCATCAATAAGAGCTGCAGGCACTGTTCCCGGGGCCTTTCACTGCTGGGACCCCTGACATCGCGGCTTTCCCGTATACGCCCCATTGCCGCCAGGGAGCTTGATTTTTTCCCGCGGCGATGCGATACTGCATTACTTTTTTACTTTCAGGAGGATACCATGTTCGGATTCGGCATGCCGGAACTTCTTATTATTCTTGCCATCGTGCTGGTGGTGTTCGGTGCGGGCAAGCTTCCCGAAATCGGCGGAGCGCTGGGAAAGAGCATCCGCAACTTCAAGAAGGCCTCGGAAGGCAAGGACGAGATTGAGATCAAACCGAAGAAGGAAGAGGATTCCGACAAGAAGGGCTGAAGCCTTCTCCGGATCGCAGCTCTATAAACGAAAAAGGGGAACGGCACATGCCGTTCCCCTTTTTCGTTGCCGCCAGCAACAATCAGGAGTTCAGGTACTCCCCGATCTTCTCGGCCAACGTACGATAGATGCGGCGGCACTCGTTTTCGTCCTTTTCCAGGAGCGTCACGCGGAACCCCTGCAGCGGCGTGGAGAATGACGAGAGGGGCACAATGCAGATGCCGGTGGCGGCCAGGATGTGGTAGACGAAGCGTTTATCCGGCGATACTCCCGGCTGGTTCACCAAGCCGTTCACCAGCTCTTTCACCTCGGTGTTGGCAATGGGGATCGACTGGCGGTTGGTCAGCAGGCCGTCCTTGAACGCCACCGCCATATAGAAGGCGCCGTTGGTGCGGTTGACCTGGAGGGCCGGTACCTGGCTCAAGAAGTCGTAGGTGATGTTGCTCATCTTCTCGTAGCTGGCGATACGTTGGGCCAGATAGCCGGCATATTCGGGATGCTTGGCGATGGCCGGGATCACGGCCTGCGGCAAGGTGGTCGAGCAGACCTCGTTCATCTTGCTGGTCAGGATCAGGTTGACGTACTTGCGGAACTGCTCGTCGTTATGGCCGTTGTATACCTCTATCCAGCCGCAGCGGGAGCCAGGCCAGGGGAATTCCTTGGAGATCCCCTTGAGCGAAATGGCCGGCACATCGCCGATCACATCGCTAATCGGCACCGCCTTCTCGCCGTTATACACGATGTTGGTGTATACCTCGTCGGCGATTATGAACAGGTCGTTCTCGCGGGCCACCGCCACGATTTCCCGCAGCATCTCCTCGGTGTAGACCATGCCGGTGGGGTTGTCCGGGTTGATGATCATGATGGCGCAGATATTGGGATTGTAGCGCACGTGCATGCGCAGGTCGTCCATGTCCGGATACCACTTGTCCTCGGGTTTGAGCCGGAAAAGCGCCGGTGCGGCGTGGGCGTGGCCGATCTCCCCCAGGGTGTGGGTAGTGTAGGAGGGGGACGGCATGAGCACGCGGGCTTCTGCCCTCAGACAGCCGTAGATCTTGGCGATGGCGTCGCCCAGGCCGTTGAAGAAGATGATGTCATCGGGAGTGATCTGGGCACCGCCGCGCTGATTGGTGCTGTCGCAGATGAACTCGCGGGTTTCCAGCACGCCGCGGGTATGGCAGTAGCCCCAGGTGTCGTTCTCCATGGCCGCCTGAGCCACGATCTCTTTCATCCAGACGGGAATCGACTCCCCTTTGACGATCGGATCACCTATGTTCTCCCAGTTGATCTTGACGCCGTGCTTCTGCAGTTTTTCCGCCACGTTGACGATGTTGCGGATTTCGTAGGTCAGCTCTCCCGTACCGGGCCTTACCAGATCGATGCGCATAGTGTCTCCTGTTCAGAGTGTTTTCGAAAAACGAAAAGAGCCGCCGGCGTCTGCCTGCGGCTCTGTGAATACAATCGGAAAAACGATGATCACCGGGCAGACATCACTCCAGCGGCGTTACTCGCCGCGGCGTTGATAGCTCGTGCTGCTGCAATGGCGGAAATCATCAGGTTCATGGACCATCCCTATAGCACAGGCCCGTAGCGAGCGTCAACGGTTTTGTGCATCCGTCGCCTCCAGCGAAACCAGCAGCCGGCTGTCCTCATCCCGCCAGCGGAGCCACCCCAGAGTACTCTGATCCACCGCAACCAGGGCCCAGTCGGTGTCCACCTTGAGCATTCTGAACAGCTGCTTCGGGGTCAGGGTGGCGACCGGCGCCTTTCCCGGCTGGGCACAGAGCTGATAATACTGCTTGCGCAACCCGGGGAGCAACCGTCCTCCCTGATGCCGCAGATAGCTCTCCCAGGGGAGGTACCTGCCCCGGCGCCCCGGATTGAGCCAAGCCTCCCGGCCCGCCTCGTCGTAGACCACCTTCAGCCAGTTCCCCTTGCGGGCCATAACCAAGAGCGGTACATGGCTGGCGGTACGCTTGAAGATCCACTCCATGAAGGGGGCCCGGGTCGACTGCAACTCCTCCTGGCGGCCGATGCCCGGCTCCTGATAAAGGGCGAACACCCTGGCCGCATCCCCCCCTTCCGGCGCTGCCAGGCTCAACTCCACTACCCCTTGACCGCTGTAGGGCCGCATTTTCGGCATCGTGGCCGGATGGACCACCGCAGCGGCGAACAGTAGTGCCAACAGAATGGAAAGCACCCGATACATGGCAAGGATTCCTAGGGAAACAGGCGACGCAGCTCTTCCAGATAGGCGGGTGCCGCGGCATCGCCATCGGCCGGCGCCCAAACAGCCTTTTCGGCATCAAGAAGCGGCAGGTAGGGCCCGGCCTTGGCCTCGTAAAAGACCGTGCCGCTGGCGAGGCTGACTGCGGTGTGGTAGGCGCCGTGGGGGATGTCGGCCGCCAGGTTGCCGCTTTCCCGGGCAAGCACGACGGTCTGCTCGACTCTGCCCTGGTCGTCGAAAACCACGATGCCGAGACGGCCGTTCATAAGGATAAACGCCTCGTCTTTCTCGGGATCGAGATGGCGGTGAGGCCGAATGTAGGAGGCTGGTTCAACGGCATTCAGCAGACGGTGGCAGCGGGATTCGTTACATGGGTGGATATTGTGGTTTTGGCGCAGCCGGGGCGAGAGGCGGGCCTGCTCCGATATCTGACGCACCAGCTCGGTGGTGATAACCTGCATCTGCGTCACCGGTTCCACAATCGCAGCTGATTGCCGTCCGGGTCGGCCACCACGGCCATCTTGCCCCACGGGCTGGCCTCGAAAGGGATCACAAAGGTGACGCCGGCGGCGGCAAGGGTAGCACACACGTTTTCCAGATCGTCGATCTTCAGGGTAATGCCGCTATGGCGACCCACCATGGCCCGGGCATCGTCCTGTAGTGCCAGGGCCACGGTCATGGTCGTCGGCGCTCCGGGGAAGAATTCGATCATCATCTCGTTCTCCCCGGCCAGCGGCAAGCCGAGCAGTTCGCCGTAGAACCGCTTTGCAGCGGCGATATCGGTCACAAACACGAATACGTTGTGAAGAGCGGCGGCCATGTTCACCTCTGCGACAGGCGGTGGACGCACTCGACCATGTGGATGGCGCTTTCCGGCGGCACCGTCGGCAGGATGCCATGGCCGAGGTTGAAGATGTGCCCGGGGCGACCGGCGTTTTCGTCCAGCACCCGCTTGACTTCGGCCTCGATGGTTGCCTTGGGGGCGTAGAGCACGGTCGGGTCCAGGTTCCCCTGCACCGCCATCTTGGGACCGAGCACGTCGCGGGCCTTGGCCAGGTCCACATGCCAATCGAGCCCCATCACGTCGCCACCAGCCTGCTGCACCGTATCAAGCATGGTGCCGGCCCCTTTGACGAAGTGGATGATCGGTGTTTCCATCCGGTTCAGGCCGTTGATCAGTTTGGTGGTGTACGGCAGCACGTAGGTCTTGTAATCCGACGGCGAGAGGATGCCGCCCCAGGTATCGAAGATCTGGATCGCCTGGGCGCCGGCCTTGATCTGGGCGTTGAGATACTCCATATCCATCATGGTGATCTTTTCCATGAGGGCCGCATATACCTCAGGGGCGCTGTACATCATCTTCTTGATCTGGGCGAAGTCCTTGGACCCTTTCCCCTCGACCATGTAGCAGGCCAGGGTGAACGGCGCGCCGCCGAAGCCGATCAGCGGCACCTTGCGCTCCAGCTCGCGGCGCAGGATCTTGATGGTTTCGAGCACATAGGGCACATCCTGCTCCATGTGCGGGATGCGCAGCTTCTCCACATCGGCCATGCTGCGTATCGGGTGCTCGAACACCGGCCCCGGTACGAAATCCAGTTTCATGCCCATCGGTTCGACCGGGGTGAGAATATCGGAAAACATGATGGCGGCATCGACCCCCAGGATGTCAACCGGCTGGATGGTAACCTCTGCGGCCAGTTCCGGCGTTTTGCACAGCTCCAAAAAAGTACATTTGGAGCGCACCGCCATGTATTCGGGCAGATACCGGCCCGCCTGGCGCATCAACCAGACCGGCGTGCGATCCACCGGTTTTCCCCAGCAGGCATCAAGAAAACGTCTGTTCATGGTCACTTCTCCCCTCGGCCGCCCTTTTCGGGCAGCGGAAATAGTCAAATGAAAATTTTGTGGCAAAGCATCTGAAATGTCAAATCATTTCGGCTCGGTGCGACGGCACAGCATGACCAGCAGCTTGCCGACACCGTTTCCCGGCATCGGCTTGCTGTAGCCGGTGTCGGGAGCGACCGGCGTTTTTTCGCCGGAGGCGGACTGGGCAAACCCGTCGACAATCTTGAAATCCCGCGTCTCACAGCGCAATTCTACCAAGTGTTCCTGGGCCACCGGTCCGCCATCGTCGATGTCGGACCTCAACTCCTCGCGGCGAATCCAGGCCCGCACCAGGCCGGCGGCCGGACGAATCACCCGCTGACGGTCATAACTCTGGCGCGGCGACAGCGGCACCCAGTTGGCACCCCGCTTCTGGATCTGATCCACATCAACCACGCGCGGACAGGCAGAGGCAATGCCTCCCTTGCACGCAACCTCGAAATCCTCGCGGGCATTGCGGTATTGCTCAAAGGCCAGAAAGGCCTCGCCGCGCTGATAGCGGGTCGTGGCAATCAGCCGTGCCACATCCCCGGCAGATGCCTTGGTCTTGCTTTTGGCGGCCTGCTTGGAGGAAGGTCCTTTGCGGTATCGCTCCATGGCCCGCTCGAACAGTTGGAGCGCCTTTCTGAAATCGCTGTCGGCCTCTTTCTGGTTGTTGAGCGTCAGATGGAGTTTGGCCCGCTCGGCATAGGCCAGCCCTTCGTCGGGCAGGATTTCGATGGCCGCCGTCGCCTCGGCAACCGCACCGGTGTAATCGTGGGAGAACGAGCGGTCAAACGATTTCTGCAGCTTACGGGTATAGAGCTTGTACTGCTGGCGGAAATCCTCCCAGGGGTCCGACGGTACCTCCAGGTCGTAGCCCCAGAGAGGGAGCGACATCGACACGAGCAGGACGGCCGACAACAACGGGACGGCCAGATGCAGACTTCGGTTCATGGGGATCGCTCCACGACATATTCGCGGCCGGAGAGCTGCACCCGGTCATCGGGATACAACTTGCGCCCCCGGCGCAACTCCACTTCGCCGTTCACCCGCACTACCCCTTGAGCGATGATGATCTTGGCCTCGCCCCCAGAGCCGACCGCATTGACCCCTTTGAGGAAGCTGTCCAACTTGATGTAGTCGCTGTCGATGGTGAAGTGCATGGATGGCATGTTCCTTGGTGACGACAATGAAAAAGGGGCGGCATGGCCTGCCAACCCCTGGTGTGTACTGGCGGAAGAAACAGGAGTCACCCCCGCACGACCTTCCGTACGTGCCCCTGGCCGAAAGCTTCATTCTTCTGCTTGGACAGCATATCTCCCTTGGGATTTATAACGGTTTTGTACCATTTTTTGTTGCGATGTTCAAGCTGTATCAACGCCTTTTGCCGCCCCGTTCTTGCAAACGCCCTCTCCTGTTGCCCCCCGGCCAGGAACTGCAAATTGTGGCAATGCTGTTTTTGGGAATTCAGGCGTTCCTACTCCCGGGGCTATGACAATCAGCCTGTTCTGCTATGGCTTTATGCTTACTTCATATTCGGTCACCACTGCGAACAACTCCGTCGACTTATCGCCCCGCACAGGAATTACATAGGCGCGCTCTGCATTTTGCTGCTTATAAAAATAGCCATCCTTTGAATTGATTATGACATCATAGAGTCCTGCATCGCTCGCACGGGTTTTAACTGATCCGCTCCCCGAAACAACCGCCGCACCGCTCGAAGATGAAACAGATGTTTTTGTTGTATAGCGACTGGGCCTGTATGATGAGCTCGATGTTACGGACCTTGAGGATGAGCCGCCCGCAACATATTGACCGGTGCCTGAAACAAACACCTCCCGTCCGGTGAACTCCATACTACTCTTGTCTCTTGTCCAAAATTTCGAGTCATTGGGCATGACAAAACCCAGCTTGCCCATAAAAGGGGCCATGGATTGCCCGGAAGTATAGCCATATGCGGTAAGGAGTTTGACCAGCGACTCCCATTCGTCCTTGCTTGGCAAACGCCAATCGCCAAACCCACAGAAATTGGAGCTGTTCATTTTCCCAATCAAGGCATTTGCATCGCTGATCGTACTTACCGGTTGCAATTTATTGACACTTCTGTACCAGACGAGTTTCGCCGCCGGATCTCCAACCGTATCTTCCGTAATGACGGGAGGCTTTGTCTTTTGCTTTTTCTCCAACAAATTAAAGGGGTCAGGCACTCCATCGGATTCGGCATTGAGTTCCCAGGAGATTTTCCCCTCGTAACCTGCAGGCATGTCATTCAGTAAGTTCCAGGCTATCTTCTTCCCGATTCCCACCCTAACATTACTGCCATAGTCGCCTGTCAGCGTAATAACGCCCGGTCGGTACCTTTCGCCATTCATCGTAATGGCTACTTTTACCACGGCCTGCTTCTCGCCCGGCTTTCCCCGCAGGTCGTACGTCACAATCAGCAAGCTGCCCTCGTGACTCGCCTTAACGTTCTTGATTTCAACTGCGCCGCAGACCGAATACCCACACATGATTGCAATTACTATCACCAGTAAGTTCTTCATAGTCCCCTCGATATGCCTTTATCCAACTCTGCCTGCGTGCGGCTTTCACGCCATAAGGACGCACCATTCCGGCCGTCATGTCCCAGCCAGATTCCCCCATAGAGCCAGATTCATTCAGCGACATAATCATAGCCGAAAAAGTTCCCGTTGGGTATACCTGAATCATGCCGACCAAGCCGCTTCGCCAGTTCAATGGGGCGACGATGGTCATGTGCATCAAAATCCGGGCAAACTGAAATCCGGGGAAAGAAAAAGCACTTATGCATAAAAACATAAGTGCTTGATATTACTGGCGGAAGAGGTAGGATTCGAACCCACGGAACTTTCGTTCAACGGTTTTCAAGACCGCCGCCTTAAACCACTCGGCCACTCTTCCAGCAACTTGTCCGGGTGTGTATAGCACATCCGGTTGCAAAATACAAAGGGAACAACCGTTGTGGGCCTGTCGCCGTCAAGCGCCCCTGTCAGGCTATGCGCTCCAGGCCGCCCATATAGGGGCGCAGCACGGCGGGGATTGTGATCGAACCATCGGCTTCCTGGTAGTTCTCCAGGATCGCCACCACCGTGCGGCCGACCGCCAGGCCGGAGCCATTCAGGGTATGGACAAATTCCGGCTTGGCCTTCTCGTCCTCACGGAAGCGGATACTCGCGCGACGCGCCTGAAAGTCGCCAAAATTGCTACAGGAGGATATTTCGCGGTAACAGTTCTGGCCCGGCAGCCACACCTCCAGGTCGTAGGTCTTGGCGGCGGAAAAACCGATGTCGCCGCTGCAGAGCGCCATGACCCGGTAAGGAAGCTCCAGAAGCTGCAGCACCTCTTCGGCATGCGCGGTAAGCTTTTCCAACTCCTGATCCGATTCCGACGGGTGGGCGAACTTGACCAGTTCCACCTTGTTGAACTGGTGCTGGCGAACCAGGCCGCGGGTATCCTTGCCATAGGAGCCGGCCTCACGGCGAAAACAGGGGGTAAAGGCGGTGTAGCAGATCGGCAGGTCGGCCCGCTTGAGGATTTCGTTGCGGTGGATATTGGTCACCGGGACCTCGGCCGTCGGGATCAGGAAGTATTCCGGATCCACCATCTTGAACAGGTCCTCCTCGAACTTGGGGAGCTGTCCGGTGCCGGTCATGGTGTCACGGTTCACCATGAGGGGAGGGAGAATCTCCTGGTAGCCGTGGCGCTCCGTATGCAGGTCGAGCATGAAATTGATCAACGCCCGCTCCAGGCGAGCACCGGCGCCCCGATACAGCACGAAACGGGCGCCGGCGATCTTGGCCGCCCGTTCGAAATCCAGTATCCCGAGCGCTTCGCCCAGTTCCCAGTGTGATTTCGGCTGAAACGCATATTGGCGAGGCTCGCTCCAGGTACGCACCTGGACGTTATCGTTTTCGGATGCTCCGAGCGGGGTAGTGGGATGGGGCAGGTTCGGGACGGTCAGCAGAAAATAGCTCAACTCTTCGTCAACCGTCTTGAGCTCATCATCCAGCACTTTGACGCGCTGCGACACCTGGCGCATCTCCAGAATCCGGTCCTGCGCCTGGCTCTTGTCCTTGATGCGGCTGATTTCTTCGGATACCGTATTACGCAGCGCTTTGAGCGATTCGCTTTCCTTGAGCAGGGTACGTCGTTTTTCATCCAGTTCGCGGAACCCGGCCAGGTATGACGTCCCGCCGCGGGTAGCCAGGCGGCGTTCGGCCTCGTCCAGGTTCTCACGGATGAATTTCATGTCGAGCATCTGAAACACCTTTATTTTTGGTAAGTATGCGTGTATTTAGTAGCATTTGCAGCCAGTGCCGTCAATCCAAAAGAGCCCCATGACCCGAATCGCATCGTCATTACTATTCTTATTTTTAACCCTTTTGCCTGCTGTCGGCCTGTGCGGCGAGGAGATCGTCGTCCAGGCCGTAGGGGACATCATGCTGGCCGGGCGTTGGACACCCCAGCTCAGGCAAAACGGCTATGAAGCGCCGTTTCGTCACATCACGGCCGAATTGGCCCGCGGCGACATCAACCTGGCCAACCTGGAGGCACCGATCGCCACCGGGGGCACCGAGTTCAGCGGCAAGAAGTTCCGCTTCCGCGCCGAGCCGGCCGTGGCGCCGGCCCTGCGCGCGGCCGGCATCAACCTGGTCACCCTGGCGAACAACCACAGCATGGATTTCGGCGGCAGCGCCCTGGCCGAAACCTGCGGCCACCTGGACAAGGCCGGCATTGCCCGGATCGGCGCCGGGGCGGATGTAAGCGCAGCGCGCCAGGCAGTGATCATGACCGTCAAGGGGAAAAAGATCGCCTTCCTGGGCTATTCGCTGACCCAGCCGGTGGAGTTCTTTGCCGGTGTCCAGCGCCCCGGCACCGCCCCGGGGTACGAAAAGTTCGTGGCCGCCGACATTGCCAAGGTCAGGCCGCTGGCCGACTATGTGATCGTCTCGTTTCACTGGGGCACCGAAGGGAGCGGCACGGTCCGCGCCTACCAGCGCACGGCGGCCCGCAAGGCCATCGATGCCGGCGCCGACGTGATCATCGGCCATCACCCCCATGTGCTGCAGGGGATCGAACGGTACGGTCGCGGCATCATATTCTACAGCCTGGGCAATTTTACCTTTGCCAGCAAAAGCAAAACCGCCGAGACCGGCCTCATGGTCCGCCTTCGACTGACAGACGGCCGGCGCGAGGCGGAACTGCTGCCGCTGGACGTACTCCATCGCCGAGTCGGGTTCCAGCCCGCGGTTCTCAGCGGCCCGCCAGCCGACAAAGCGGTCGCGGTCCTGTCGCGCCTTTCCCGGACCATGAACACCGAAATCCTGAAACGAGACCAGCGCCATGTCATCCCGTTCTGAACTGAAGATACTCCTCACCACCCTGCACGCCAAATATGCCCACGCCTCACTGGCGCTCCCCCTGCTGGCTGCCGTTTGCCGGGACATCCCGGGTGTGACCGTCACCAGTGCGGAGTATACCGTCAACGAACCACGCGAACAGATCTTGCGACATATTGTGACAGAACAGGCCAATGTGATCGCCTTTTCCTGCTACATTTGGAACATCGAGCATACGCTGCGCATCGCCTCGGACATCAAGAAGATCGCCCCCGACACCCTGATCGCCCTGGGCGGCCCGGAGGCATCGTTCGGCATTTTCGAACTCATGCACGACCATCCGGCCATCGATTTCGTCATAAAAGGAGAAGGGGAACTGACGTTCCGGCGACTGGCCGCGGTACTGGCCGAGGACGACGGCTCGCAGCGTGAGTCGCGGCTGGGCGACATCGACAACCTGTACTTCCGGGACGGCAACGACATCACCTCCGGCCCCTTGAGCAAGCTGCATCTGCAGCTGGACGAGATTCCCTCACCCTTCGAGCAGGGACTGGTCGATTTGAAGAAGCCGCTGGTCTATGCGGAAACCTCGCGCGGCTGCCCCTTTGCCTGCGCCTTCTGTCTTTCCTCCGTGGAAGGCGAGGTGCGCTCCTACGGCATGCCCCGCATCAAGCGCGACCTGCTGCACCTGATCGAGCGCGACGTGGCCCGCATCAAGCTGGTCGACCGCACTTTCAATTACGACAGCCGACGAGCCCAGGAAATCTGGGAATTCATCCTGCTCCACAACCGAAGCAGCCACTTTCATTTCGAAATCGCCGCCGACCTGTTGACCGAGGATAACCTGCAGTTCCTGAAACGCGTGCCGGAGAAGACCTTCCGTTTCGAGATCGGCATCCAGTCGGCCACTGAATCGACCCTGGCGAGAGTCGGCCGCAAGGCCAACCTGGGGCGCATCTTCGAGAACGTCCGCCGCCTGCGGGCCGAGACCGCCGTGGAACTGCACCTGGACCTGATCGCCGGGCTGCCGGGCGAGGATTACACCGGCTTCCTCGCCTCGTTGCGGGCCGTTGCCGACCTGAAACCCCACGAGATCCAGATCGAACCGCTCAAAGTGCTCAAGGGTTCGCCGATGCGGGAGATCGCCCGGCGCGATGACTATCACTTTTCCTCGTTCCCCCCCTATACCATCCTGCGCAACCCCTGGCTGGCCTTCACCGACATCTGCCGCATCGAAACCATCGGGCGGCTGCTGGACCTGTTCTACAACCATGACGGTTTTGCAACGGCTCTCGGAATGCTGCAGACGACCCTCGACACGGCAACGCTTTTCGACCGCCTGGCCCGCCTGGCCGGCACCACCCACCTGGCCGGGCTGGCCACCCGACGCACCTATGAGCTCTTCGCGCAACTGGCAGCCCCGCTGGTTCCCGAGCAGGAGGTGCCCCTGCTGCACGATGCCCTGCTGTACGATTATTGCCGGCGCGAAATGCCCTTGATGGGCAAACTCCCCAGCTTTGCCGCTGCGTATCGGCATGACTGCGCGTGGCCGGGAGGCAAGGAGCTTGCGGGATTGAGGGAGTTGCCTCCGGACAGCAGAATCAAGGCGTTCCGCTGCCGCTTCCTGCGGGACTACCGCTCGGATCGCCATGAGCGAAAACCGACCGTGCTGACATTCGTATATATTTCATCTCCGGGGCGCGGTCTACAGGTCATGCCGGTCTGACGGACGAAGCAGCGGCATCATGACACCCCTTCTCTACTGGACAACCAGCCGGTTTGCAGATACTATGGCGCATCCCACACCAACAGGAAGACGATGAAAGATCTGTACCACCTCGTGACAATCGCAGACGGCCAGAAAGACAGCAACGCCATCCTCGAGACGTTTCGCGCCATCAAGGCCGGCAAGCTTCGCAACGACCTGAAGCTGCTCAACTATATTCGCGAGGTACCGGTCAGCTACGCCACATCGATCGAGAACGTCGCCGAGGACCGGATCGAGTTGGCGGTGCACGAAAACCAAGCCGTGATGATGAAGCACGACAAGTTCACCCTGATTCGCAGCAGCCATTTTCCCGGCGAGTTCGGCGTCCACTCGTTTGTGGCGTTAGCCAACCCAGCCAAAGGCAAGGCAATCCTGGTCCGGTTCGCCTATGCCCAGATCAGGGCCGAACGGAGAAATGCTGTGCGCGTTGAGGTCCACCACCGGTTTATCGGCACCTTTTCCGGCCCTTCGGGGGAGTTTTCCGGGGAACTGCTGGACATTTCAGTGAGCGGGGCATCCTTGAAAATCACAGTCACCGTGCCGACCGGTCCGGATGAAACCGGCCGGTTCAGCTGTCCGCTCCCCAACGGCGTGCTCGACGTGCCGGCACGATTTCTCCGGCAGATCGAATCCAGTGAGACTCGCAAGGCGGTTTTGATTCTGGAAACTGCAGGCAAGATGGAAAACATCATTTCCCAGTTCATCTTCAACGAGCAAATCGACATTATCCGGGAGCTGAAGGAACGCTACGTATAAGCGCCGGCTTTAGGTCAGTACAGCAGATACCCTGCCCTCATCGCGCGAAAACGCGCCAACCCCTGTTCCCAGCGCCCCGCCACCTCGGCTGGGCGTTTTCCTTTGCGCGTCAGCAACTCCCAGGTATCCCGATCACCCACTTCAGTGGCAAACCCCTGATAGGCCCGAAAGCGGGCAGGATGGCTCTGGTAGATGGCCTGAACGAGATGCAGGCCGGCCGTGACGGGATCAAGGCGTCGGGGATCCACCTCTGTGACGCAAACCCCGTTGCAGACCGTTCCCCGGTAGGAATGCCCCGGCGCAGTGGGCACGAAACGGCAGGCGGAAAAACGGATGCCCGGGATATGCCGGGCAACTAAGTTGCGGATCACGGCCTGGGCATCGAGCCATGGCGCCCCGTACATCTCGAAAGGGCGTTCGGTCCCGCGGCCAACCGAAAGCGATGTGGTTTCCAGGATGCCGAAGCCGGGGTATAAAAGGGCGGCCGTGGCGCTTTTCATGTTGGGCGAGGGATTTATCCATGAAAAACCGGTCGAAGCAAAGGGCATATCCCGCCGCCACCCTTGCATGGGGATGACGGTCAGGCTGCAGCCGATGCCGAATTCGGCGTTGAACAGACGCGCCAGTTCTCCCACGGTCATGCCGTGGCGGGTCGGTATCGGATGAATGCTGGTGAGGGCTCCGCAGCCGTTTTTGCCTTCAGCCGGCTGGGACACGGGAATCGCCCCCGCCACCACATCCCCGCCGATCGGGTTGGGGCGGTCCAGGACGACGAATGGGATGCCGGCGTGCCGAGCAGCCTGCATGGCCAGAGAAAGGGTGCCGATGTAGGTGTAGAAGCGGGTGCCGATATCCTGGATATCGAACACCAGCACATCGATGCCGCGCAGCATGTCGGCGGTAGGAGTGCAACTGCTGCCATACAAGGAGTGGAGTTTCAGGCCGGTGCGCCGGTCGATGCCCGAGGCGAGCTTTTCGTCCGCTTCGCCGCGAATGCCGTGTTCCGGGCTGAAAAGCGCCGCCAGGGTAACTCCCGGCGCACCGTGGAGGATGTCAATGGTGCTGCGGCCATCGCAGGAGCGGCCGGTGTGATTGGTAAGCAGCCCGACCCGCTTCCCCTGCAGGATATCGAAGCCTTGCCTTTCTAATACGTCGATGCCGGCAAGCACCGTTGCCTGGGCCGAAGAAACCGACCAGAGCCACACGACAATGGTGCATAACCACTTCATGTCAGCTCCCTCTCGGCCACTCGCTGGTCTTCGGCAACGGACCGACACCCCCGCAGGGCAAAAACGGCGGCCAGGACTATGGCTGCCGGCGTGATCAGCAACGCCGCCTGGAGCCCCCAGGCATCTGACAGGCTGCCGATAATGGCCGGGGAGATGGCATCCCCCAAGGCGTGGATGGTGAAGATGGTGATGGCAAAACCGGTGGCGCGGCGATTCGGACGCAACACATCCACCAGCACGGTGTTGAGCGGTCCGGTGTTGAGGAACAGGAACAGTTCGGCCAGGGCAATGGCTGCCAGACAGAGGTGCAGGGAGGGCGACAGAAAGGCGGCGGCGGCCAGCGGCGCCCCCAGCACGAAACCGGCGGCGGTCACATACAACTGTCCGGCCGGAACGTGCTGTTTCAGACGGTCACCCAGCCAGCCCCCCGCAAGGGTGCCGACAATCCCCGAAATCACGGTGATACCGCCGAACAGCAGGTTGCCCCGTGCCACATCCAGGCCGTAGGTGCG
>Ga0334722_10002890_pt1 | contig 18907 bp, 19 predicted proteins | sample C3_bottom_MG_FD_207210 | JGI IMG/M metagenome (GOLD analysis project Ga0334722, IMG submission 207210) | Sediment microbial communities from Yellowstone Lake, YNP, Wyoming, USA - C3_bottom | ecosystem: Environmental > Aquatic > Freshwater > Lake > Sediment | place: USA: Wyoming | collected...
CTCGAAAGTAACGGCTCGTATCTGAACTTATCCAGCGCGCAACTGCCGATGACGAATACGCTCGCCGCATTCTCTCCTATACTCAACAGCCTGGTCCTGTGTTCATCGAGAGAAACGAATTTGTATGAGGATAATTTAGAGGCGGCATGTCTGACGGGGTTGTCGATGAGGCCGTCCTGGTCATGGTCGCCTGCAAAAAAATGGGCCGTCGGAATCTTTAAATACCCTCCGATTAAGGCGGCAATGATCACGTCCTCTCTGTCTCCCGCATAAATGATCAGGTCGGGAGAAAAGCGCTGGACGGAATGAATGGCATTTTGCAACAGCAGCGATGCCGACTTGATGCGGGCAGAATCGGAATCGCTGTCCAAAAGGGTCTCAATCCTGTCAAGAATCTTTATGCCGTCGCTTTCGATGTTCCGCACCGTCATCCCGAAGGTGGCACTGAGGTGTGCGCCGCTCACGAGGAGACGAAAGTCTATTGCTGGGTCTTTGCTCAGGTATCTGTAGAGATAACTGAGTAAATCATATTCAGAACGGTTGGAAGTAAAGGCGAGTATTTTTCTCATATCAATTTACCGCATCCTTGAGGACACTCAATATTTTGTTCTGCTCCCGAACTGTGAGATTGGGATAAATCGGCAGGGAGATCAATTCTCTCTCGACTCTCTCCGCGTTCACGCGCGCTTTAACGGGAAGATCGAAATAAGAGCCCATAAAATGAGCTATCGAGCCTCTGGCATCAATGCCGTTCATTCTTAATGCCGAAAGGAGCTGTTTTTTATTCTTTGCAAAGAACACATATCTATAAAAACTCGGCTTAATGCCCTCCGGTTTCACGATGAAGGTGCCGCTCTTTAGGAAAAGCAGTTTATCATACCTGTCGGCGATCCTCGTCCGAGCTTCGATGGTGTTCCCGAGCCGGCTCAATTGGCTCGCCGCCAGCGCCGCCTGCATATTATTCATGATAAAGTTGCAGCCATAGGCATTCCTTAAAGCATTGGGATCATCGTAGGACATCAGATTACGAATTCTCGCATGGTACAAATCAGTGTCGGTCAATATCATACCGCCTGAACCACCCGTAATCATTTTGGTGGAGCCGAAGGAGAATACAGACAGTGTTCCCCATTTACCAATTTCCCCGTCGGGTGTCCTTGCGCCGATAGATGCTGCGCAATCTTCGATAACAGGAATGCCTTTTGTAATCAGTTCCGAGACGGGTACGGCATAGCCTCCGATATAAGGCACGATCACAGCGCCGATTTCTTGGCCCATCTTTATAAGACATGTGTTTAGCGCCATGGCATCAACATTAACATCATTTACGCCGGTATCAATGAATGTTGGCGCCTGTCCTGATTCTAAAATTACATTTATCACTGCCGAGCAGACGTACACCGACGTTGCGATTTTAGAGCCCCTCTGTAAATTGAGCGCACGCAAACTCAGCATGAGAGCGGCGGAACCGCTATTAACAGCAATGGCGAATTTTCTTTTATATCTTCTTTTAAACGCATGTTCCAGGGTCTTAACTGATTCACCGCATCCGACATAATTGTTTTTTAATACCTCATCGACACTCCTGATATCTTCACCGGTGATGAAGGATCGAGAGTGTGGTATTAAAAAAATATCCTTGTTATCTTTCATAAGGAGACAACCCAATCGCAGCCGGATGGTACATCTTCATGAAATGGCCGATTTTCAGGCTTTTTTCCGGGAAACACGGTAATAGTTATTTATCTAAAATGAGGACGATTTGAACACTCCTGACCGGGGACCCTGGACTGTACAGGTTTTCCCAAATACAGGAATTGACGGTTTTTATCATGATCATGTTGAGTCATTCTATCATTCCTGTAAAAAACCTTTAATGACCGCTTGTGTCACATTGAATAACATGTCAAGAATAGATAAATCGCTGATAAAGCTGCCATGGAATTGCGGATACCTGGGCGTTGCAGACTCTATATATTCAATTGCTATCTGAGCATCATTAAAATCGTTTCCCTGTAAATAGGTCTTGCCTCCCAAGCCACTTAGGTAGGTGGTGGCATTCACTTCTTTACAAATGGATAATACCAGTTCTGATTTCGTTCCGGCAACCTGCAACTCCGAAAGATAAATAATTTTTGTATCAAGGGAGAGGGCTTCTAATAAAAATTCAAGGAAACACTTGTTGACCTGATGCAACGTCGTGTAATCCCGCTTATAAAGATTCTCCAGGTGTTCTTTGTAAAGATGCCAATAAGGCGCTTTTGAATACGAGGCGCTGATGGACCTCCAGTGTTTCTGCCTCCAGTGGTCTTCCGCTATTTTCTTATCCAGTATAAGATCATCTATATGGCCGGTTACCGGTATCGTGAGCCAAAAATCGCCATCATAATTCCTGATTTTATTCCTGTTCTGGACACCGTTTTTCTGGAATTGGACATTGTCCATGACGACAAAAATGTCCGACAGGGCGATTTTTTTTAAATATGGGAACCAGGGAATGTACTGGCTTTGATGTATCGCTATGACCGGCATGGTATCCTTAGATCTCGATAAAATCGTCTTCCGCAAAGTCTCGTTTCGCCCGCAGCCCGATTATCATGTCCCAAATCATCGGGTTCAGACCGCTACCGGGTCTCTTGGTTGTCATATTCTCTGCGGAGAATATTTCTCCTTGGTTAATTTGTTTTGCAGCGACGATGCTCTTCCGAGCTATGGTCCGGTTTTTTTGCTCGGATGCAGATGGCTTCTTGATACCGCTGCCGAACGCCGATTCGACCATTCTAATCGCGCTCACCATCACCTTAAGTTCGGAAGGGTCCATTGATGCTTTATGGTCCGGCCCGATCATATTTTTATCCAGAGTAATATGCTTTTCGATTAACCGGGCTCCTAACGCGACCGCAGCTATGGGGATTTCAATACCTAGGGTGTGGTCAGAATAGCCGACGTTGATTTTAAAAGCCTCTTTTATGGTAAGCATGGCGCTCAGGTTAACGTCTTCCATCGGGGTGGGATATTCGGTGTTGCAATGTAACACCGTAATATCATCCTTGGATGTTCCGGCTTCCGTCAGGACATTCAAGGCGTCTTCAATTTCTCCCAAATCGGCCATCCCGGTGGAAAGTATAATTTGCTTCTGCAGGGAACCGATCCGTCTCAAGTACGGCAGGTTATTGATCTCGCCTGACGGTATCTTGTATATTTCGAGGTTGAACGAACGAAGCAACTCTATACTTTCAAGATCAAAAGGCGTCGATAAAAAGAGAATATTATTGCGTTCGCAATGACGCACTAGCTCATTATGGTCTTCGACGCTCAATTCCAGCGCCTTTAACATCTCTCGCTGAGTCTCGTCGTGGCCAATATTCTTTTTTTGATATTCCGCCATGAAGGCATTCTTGCTTGCCAGTTTATCCGCGCGGAAAGTCTGAAACTTTACAGCGTCCGCGCCCGCATCCACTGCCGCATCAATGAGCTTTTTCGCCAGCCCGATATCACCGTTATGGTTGACGCCCGCTTCCGCTATTATAAAAACTCTATTCATCACTCACCTTGACAAGAGAATGCGCCTTTATAAAACTGTTCGAACGAATTGTGATATATTCGCGGGAAACGGCCCCGCTTCCGAAAAATGTATTTTTTCTTACGATGACTCCGCCATTTACAATGGCGCCTGTTGAGATGTGGCAATTATCTTCTATGACCACGTCGTGTTCGATGATCGCACCGGTGTTGATAATGCAGTTTCTGCCGATTTTTGCACCAGCATTAATTACAGCATTGTGCATTACTATCGTCCCTTCTTCCAGGTCTGAATATTTTGAAACGTATGCTCGCGGAGATATGATGACCGGCGTCGTTCCTCCAAGGGTTTTGATCTTGTCAAACAGCTCTCTTCTCCGGTCGGAGGATTTCAACTGCCCCAGCGTTATCAGAAAATTACCATAGTTCTTTGCCGCTGCCCCTATCAGGTCGTCGCCGCCTATCACGGAATATCGCAGGACTCGTTGACCTTTGTTCTCGGGCTTATCCAGTATCCCCGCAATCTCATATTTGTCATCGGCCTCGATTACATCAATGCAGGCTTTGCAGTGACCTCCGCCTCCGATAAGGATGATTTGTTTATTCATAAAATATCGTTCTTCCACCCGTTAGATTGTATACGATGTTTACGCGGCAACTCAACCAGCCAGTGAAGGACTGCTCGGCAAATTGATCAATCGCCGCTCCAGACTCTCCGCGATCTGAATATCCATGCGCGGGCAATCTTTGTACATGGGAAGCTTATGCATCAAGACCCACGCCGGACGGGCCATAATGCCGTTATTGTTCGTCAGTTCCAGCAGTTCATCTCTGTCCTCAATCGATTCTTCGTTCAGCAGCAAAACATTCAACCAATAATTGCTCCGGGCGAACTCAGGCTCAATATAAAACTGAACTTCTCTTATGTCTTTGAAAACTTGTTGATATTTATTTGCCAGATGCCTTTTTTTATCTATAAAGCGGGGCAACTGCTCCAGCTGAGCGCATCCCAGGGCTGCATTAATATTCGGAAGCCGGTAATTGTATCCCACCATGTCATGGGAAAGCGTCCACGGATGCGGGACCCGGGCCGTCGTCGTCATATGTTTTGCCAGGCGGCCGAGGTCCTCATCGTTCGTAAGGATCGCGCCGCCACCGCCGGTGGTGATAACTTTATTGCCGTTAAAGCTGAGTGCTGATACGCGTCCCCAGTTCCCGGTATGTTTCCCTTTATAATAAGACCCGAGGGATTCCGCGGCGTCCTCGATCATAGTAATGTGGTATCGTTCGCAAACCTCTGCTAAGGAATCAAGATCTACAGGATGGCCGAAGGTGTGCATCGGGACGACAGCTTGGATGCGCTTTCCGGTCTGTCTATTATAGCAACCATTCTGGCGAACCTCTCCAATATTCATCAGGTAGTCGTTAAGCTTACGGGGATCCATGCCCAAGGTCCTGAGTTCGCTGTCAACAAAATGGGGAGTTGCCCCGCAATAAGTCACAGCATTCGCCGTAGCAACAAAGGTGAGCGTTGGGATGAGCACCTCGTCACCAATATCTACGCCAACAAGCTTAAGACAGATATGGAGTGCAGCCGTGCCATTAACAACCGCAACCGCGTGTTTCGTCCCAGTGAAATCCGCAATATCTTTTTCAAAGCGGTCTACAAACTTTCCGACCGAGGATACCCATCCGGTATCGAGACATTCCTTTACATAAGCCCACTCATTCCCATTGAAGCTAGGCTCATGCAGCGCGATATGGTTCCCACTTGCCGGTAGTGCTCTTTTGAGAGCCATGAGTACGGTATGAGGATCTAGACGGGTGTTCATATGTTATAAAGATGCGCCTTGTATGCCTTCAGGTTACTTGGATCGCTAAACCAAGTAATTGTCTCCGCAAGGCCACGTTTGAAACCTTCCCTTCCGGCATACTGAGGTTCCCATTTCAGAAGCTGCTTAGCTTTGGCGTTATCCGCCCACAGCCGTTCTACCTCGCTCTTTTCTGGACGAATACGGATATTGTCGGTCTCGATCTCGATAGTGGTACCCATCAGCTCGCTGATCAACACGGCCGTCTCGCCGATGGAAATCTCAAAATTGCTCCCCACGTTGATGACCTCACCGACCGATTGATCGGACTCGGCAGCGGCAATAAAACCTTTCACGGTGTCTGAAACATAGTTGAAATCCCGCGTGGGGTGAATAGCCCCAAGTTTTATTTTGCTCTGCCCACTGGCAATCTGAGTTATGACGGTTGGGATTACCGCGCGCGCGGATTGTCGCGGACCATAGGTATTAAAAGGTCGGATGATCGAAACCGGAGTCTTAAATGACGAATAGAACGACATGGCAATCTGGTCTGCCCCGATCTTCGAGGCGGAATACGGAGACTGCCCTTGCAGCGGGTGGTTCTCGGTAATAGGTACGAATTTCGCGGTACCGTAAACCTCACTCGTTGAGGTATGGACTACCTTCTCCACATCGAGTTCGCGGGCCGCCTGGACAACATTCAAAGTCCCTTTTATGTTTGTATCTATATACGTATCGGGAGAATGATAGGAATAGGGAATCGCTATCAATGCCGCAAGATGAAGAACCACGTCACAACCTTTCATTGCGGTTCTAACACCATGGGGATCGCGAATGTCACCTGCAAATACATCGAGAGATGTGGTGATATCAGGTCCGGCTTGATCCAACCATCCCCAGGAGTTAAAAGAATTGTAAAAAACAAATGCACGTACGCAATAACCTTGCCGAATGAGCTCCTCAGTTAAATGGGACCCAATAAATCCGTCTGCGCCGGTTACTAATATTTTTTTCTTTTTGAGAAGCATGTCAAATTCTCAAGCCTTTTACGGTAGGTAAAGCAATTGATGCTGCAAGTAAGAGAAATCTACCCTATATAACAGCAAAATGCACAGCTCGTTTAATATTAATTATAAAATATTCCGTTGTAAATAATTCTCTCAGCATTAACCTAACCATATGTGAGATATTCAAATCGTAGTCTCCGTAATCGATTGCTATTGTTAATACATCTCCGTTATTGTGCACACTGCCTTTGCCTCTATCCGTTTCAGAAGGTCTGACCGCATGCTTTACACCCTTGCCGAAAACACGATTCAATACCCCCTGATACTCGTAGAGTCTGTACGTCCTGCTGTTAACATTTAATGCCGTCGTCCTGTCGACAAACGCGACCTCTTTGATGTTAATAACATTCTCGTCGCTCCGCAGGTTTTCCATTATGGAAAGCTGTTTGTACCAATCCCTCTTGTATAGGTAATAACTTTTCACGTTCATGCCGACGAAGGAAACTAATATAAGACACAACACGAGATGCTGAAATCCTTTTTCAATCTTAGCCTTTTCCATTAGGAGCCTTAATAAGCAATATATAATGATACTCGCGCCCAAGGGCGTCAGAATTTGAAACCTACCGTTCCAATCTGAGAAAGTCGGCAATTTATCCACGGATAAATATGGGAAAATAGAAGCTGCAAATAGCAATATCCCGCATGCGAACATCCTTTTGTAAAATATATTATATTCCCAAGCTTTTTCATTGCGACCGATAAGCGCTGCTAAAATTAAAGCGGAAATAACATAGATACCGCTAAAGTTATTCAACGAAACTAACAACACCTCAATTAATGTCGTATAAAAAGGGACAATAAGCATTTTTACAGCATTAAGCATACTCGCTAAATCAAAGTGGTTGTATCCGACATTCGTTCCATAGGGTGATAAGTAAATTTTTTTTATGACCAAAAAAATAAACGGCGCCGAAATAAAATCTGCATATCTAATTCTATCATATTTCAAAGCGGCGCCCGATTCACGACCAAAATACAAAAGAAGAATCGGCAGTACTACCAAGTACAATGTCAAGGTCGAATTAAGCGTGAAGGACAAGTAAAAAGAGAGTAGTGCAAGAACTCTCAATAAAAGACTTCTTTTTTTAATGCACATGACAAACAGATATGCGCCAACATAGAATAATAGATTTTTAATTGTTCCTGGTGTAGTTATTATTGCAATTCTAGTACTGCTGATCGGAAATTGCGAGAACAAAGCAACGATGAAGAACCTTGAATAATCATTAATTTCGTTCATTTTTGATAGTATTTCATTAAAAATCAACGTTGTTGTCAGAAATGATACAAATACAATAACTTTATAAATATATAAGCTGTGCAATCCAAATAATAAATAATTATGCAAGTAATATGTCTCGACATTTCCCATGCTGCTGAATACAGTAAATAACTCATTTTTTGTATAATTAATTAAATCCCAATCATCCCAATACAACCCGTTATTCATCAGTATCAATCCATAAGAGATAAAATACAAAGCAACTATTATTATACTTGATCTGTGCTTAATCATAATTTATGATAGAAATCATATATTCCATTTGTTATGTAGGCTATATCTTTACCGCTGAGCTCATAAAAAACGGGAAGTCTTATGAGCCGTTTACTTTCAGCTGAAGTCCATTCGTCTTTTCCGGAAAATCTGCCGTACTTGCCGCCTGCCACTGAAGTGTGCAGGGGGACATAATGGAATATGGCGTTTATTCCTTTTCGTTTCAAATGATCCAACAGCGCATTTCTCAAGTTCCCGTTTTTAACCTTAAAATAAAATATGTGCCCGTTGTTTTCCTCATAATATCTAGCAGAAGGCAATTCAATATAGCCTTCATCATTGAGCTGGCGCAATTGATCATAGTACTTTCTGCAGATCGATATCCGCCTTTTGGTAATAGTGTCCGCCTTGGACATCTGACCATACAATACGGCTGCGTTGATATCGCTGGGAAGATAGGACGAGCCAACATCAATCCAGGAATACTTGTCCACTTCGCCCCTAAAGAATTTGCTTCTATCCGTCCCTTTGTCTCTGATAATCTCCGCGCGCTCAGCAAAACCGGGAGTATTTAGAAGCAGAGCTCCTCCCTCACCGCAGGAGATGTTCTTCGTTTCATGAAAACTGAAACACCCGATATCCGATAATGTACCGGCATACCTCCCGGACCTCTTGGAAAGAAATGCATGGGCTGCGTCTTCGATGACACTAAAGCCACTTTTTTTCGCTATTGCATTGATCTTATCCATTTCGCAGATTATTCCAGCATAATGAACGGGTACGATCGCTCTTGTTCTATGGGTAACGGCCTTTTCTATTTTACCTTCATCGATGTTCAGAGTCTCGGGCTTTATATCAACGAATACTATATTCGCCCCACGCAATACGAATGCATTCGCGGTAGAAGGAAACGTATAGGAGGGCATTATAACTTCATCTCCCTTCCTAATATCCAGCAGCATCGCAGCCATTTCCAACGCGGCGGTCCCGGAATGGGTGAGTAATGCCTTCCCGCATTTGAATTTATGTTCAAGCCATCGATGGCACAGCTTCGTAAACTTGCCGTCGCCTGAGATATGCCGCCTCTCATAAGCATCCTGAATATGCTCTAACTCCTTGCCAGTCATGTATGGCTTGTTAAACGGTATATTCATTGATTACTGAGGTTCAGGACTAAAGCAAATAGTTTAATGGTCGTGCTTACAAAATTTATGCCTTGTGAAGTTTATAAACAAAGAGTCTCTCAATAATAATATTATTATTAAAATCATTAAGATTGGCAATTTTTTCAAATCTAATGTTTTGCTTGTAATGTTCATCGATATATTTCTTTAGTAAGCCAGTTTTCTCTTCTGAACAAATAAGAAAAACGTTATCCTTTTCATATAGCGCAACATAAATATCGACAATAGAAAACCTCTCTAAAATTCGGTCGTTAAGAGGGCTATGCGTAGCACATCCCGTCCCTAAGATATTAAGCGTACCAAGTTCTTTGACATTTTTAAAAGGAGAGAGATGCTCAATATTCAGCGCGCCTCCCCACATAACAAATAGCTTGTCGTTCGTTGGTCTAATGTTACTTGATACCATCCGCAAGAAGTTGTCAGAGTTAAATCTATTGAGACCACTTATGCTATAAAAAGCTCTAATATTAAGCAATAGAACAAGAAAGATAATTACAGTAGCAAATACAGAGAATGAACTCTTTGGGGACTTCATACATAAGGATTTGGATATTTCCGATTTAATATGTACAGGGACCTTTTTTGCAAAAAAGACACAATTAGCAGCAAATAAGAAACATATAGGCAACAAGATGCGAAAAGGGAGCTTGATATAGAAGTAAAAATATAAAATTATAACAACGCCTACAAGGCCTGTTATATAAATATATCTATTGTATGCTAGGGGTATAAAACGTTTCACCACTAATAATAAAACTAAACTGTTTAATACTACAATCTTAAATAAAATGCCGATTTCCCCAAAATGGTATTTCCCGTGATAAGGCAGCAAAGACGATATTATTTGAAGTTTCTCCAACGAATAGGTTTTTGCGTCTGGGAAGAACCCTCCTTTAAACATTTTCAAATCGTTCTCATTCCAGTTGACAATGTCAAAAATTAATTTAGTCTCTGGGTCATATGTCGTGTTGTATAATTTCGTTTCCAATTGGCCTCTAACGGAATTATATTGAATATAATTACTCCACGCTTTATTTAGAGCATAATAATAATTGTTAAACCAATACCCAGCATAAAATAGAACGAGCGCTAAACAGACAACTACGATAAGCCGTATAGTCTTTCGAGAAATAGACTCTAATGCAAGCATCGGGATGCTCAACACTATAACCATGAATAAAGAGTACTTTCTTATTAATCCTGCAAGGACAAGAAGCAAAATAGCCGCAACAATAATTCGTCCTGATTTACGCTCATCTTCATCCGAAACCGTTAATATTAAAAATATTCCGCCTAATGCGGCAACAAAAGCGGTCGAGGTAAACTGAAGAAATAATAGGGCGTAAATCTCAAAGAAGAGAAACAACAAGAAATAAATAGAGACCCTACCCCAGATGAATCCGTAACGCAAAATGCTGTACATCAACCCAGTCATGGATAAAAAATGAACCGAGTAAAGCATAAAGGTATACCAGTTAATATTTGGCATTGTCACATACAAATATTTTAACAATAGCCCTAAAATTACGTTAATAAAAATTAGATGCTCACTAGGATGACCCGTATAAAATCCGGATGAAAACATCATCATGGCCACGTCATCATTGGTATCAAATCTTGGCGTCAACAGACTAAAAAAAAGGCAAAATAAAGCTCCATTAAATATTATGGCCAATAATAATTTATTTTTCTCACCACTAATTACAAAAGACATGTTTTGCCAATCCATTTCTTTGATGGACAACCGCTTTATGAACCTTTAGGCATGGGAAAAGGATCACCTGAACCACGCAAAATATCAGAGTCGGAAAATAGTTTTTTAACAAATAACCTCTGATCAACAAGAGTCTCTTCAGCAAAAACATGATGTTCCAAACCATTGCGATTGTCTTTTAAAGAAAGCCCCTTGATGCTAATTCGATCGAAAGCATTTCTCATTGATAAGATAAGTTTATCTGGAAATAATACGGAAATTACTTTAATAACAATTCCGCGACTTAAAATATATGAAATCAGTTTAATGTTCCCCCTTCCGGAAGCATTAATCGGCATATTGTCAAAATTACTATGTTGAAAATATGGCGGTATCCCTATAAAAGACTCTATCGAATGCAATAAAGAAAGGGGGTCTCTCTTAAGAAGGTCAAAACTGCAAAGCAATAAATTATCGCCGAAGACTTCGCGGTAGTTGTTAATCATATTAACTATAAAATTATTATTAAGTTCTACGTGTATTTGATATTTCTTGATCTTAAGGGAATAATTCTCCATGAAAGTGCCAAAATCAGGTAAATCCCATACAAAAGTATTTAGATGTCTATACCATGAGACCACAAATTCGACAGGATCGCGAACGATTAATACAACTTTCACATCTCGATTAAAGTTCTTTATCCTTTTAAGCGATGATCTATCTATAAAATAAGACGGACTGATATCGCAGCCGAGTTGATTAGACTGCATACCGCTGTAAAATTGTTGATACCAGCATTTCCCTCTGTAATAATTAAATGTAAAGTAATCTATTTCTTTGCGGAATGGAACAAATATTGAGGGGTGTTTTTGAAAAGTATGATAAAGAAAAGTGGTGCCGCTTCTGGGCATACCGGCAACAATGAATATCCTATTATTCCTATTTATAATAAACTCCAAAATAAATTAAACAACATGAAATATGAACCATCTTAACGCATCACAGCCAAGCCGAAGCCAGTTAGCCCAGAACCATTGCCATTATACAGCATGTATCGCTCACCTTTGTGCTTAAACACGAATGGGTACTCAATCATTTCAGAATCCCAGTCATCCTCTGACACATCGATACCGGTATTGGCCAACTGTAATTCCCAGTTTTTTCCAGATACACTATGTGCATACCCGATCCTGTATTTCTGCCCTAATCCGTTTCTGTATGAGAACCACATATGAAAACCATCAGCATCTCTCACCACAGTCGGTCTGGAAAACGCTTGAGCTAATCCCAATTGATATGGCACTGACAATCCATGTCTTTTCCATTGATGTCCGTCGCTTGATACCGCATAGTTAATGACATGGAGCATTTCACCATTACCGGCATCCCAGGTCACCGTTGAACCGTACCACATCCGATAATTACCATTTTCCTCCTTCATCACCCATGGATAAGAGAGGCTTACCGGATCGGTAGCGTCAATGGAAATAAATTGTTCGTTACCGTCCAGCCGGAGAGAAGATAGATCTTGGTCAAGCACGAGACGCCCTATTTCCCCCCTCCAGTGACTGCCGGCTGGGCATTGCCAGCCCATAAACAACATATAGCGCTGACCATCCACCGTATAGCAATTGCCGATGCTGACGCCATGCGAATAAAAGCTATTCTCGGGTCCATATTCGAACACAGGCTTGTCATGAATGTATACGACCTCGCGTTTGACTATGTCTGCATCCACAAACCCCACAGATGAGCGGTTCTGTATATCGCGACCGCTAAAAAAAACGCGATATACATCTCCCGCTAAAAAAACGGGCAGAGGATTGGCGGCATGACTCGCAAGCTTGGAGTGAACAGGCTTGGGGCAATAGAGTTGGCCCAATTTTATCCACCGCATAAATATAATTTCCTAGACATTTCGCAGCCGACTACTTGTAGCGAGGGCACGTTCAGTCGTCTTTCCTTTGTACACTCCCTCTGGTTCGGCATCAGCTAAAATTAGTGATCCTGCGCCAATTACGCATTTATCTCCAACTTTAATATGATCGCGGATCGTGGCATTGACACCAATGAAGCAGGATTCGCCGATTTGGACTCCACCTGAAATCACAGCATGCGAAGAGATAAAGCAGTGATCGTGAATGGTAGAATGGTGGCCAATGTGATTTCCACTCCACAGCGTTACATTGTTTCCTATGGTAACAAACGGCTGGATAGTATTATCTTCGAGTATGAAGCAGTTATCTCCAATCATGCCGTCGTTAAGAATCGTCGCATGAGAACTGATATAGCTGGCTAGTCGATAGCCCATGGCTTTTGCCGCAAGATATTTTCCCCTTCTAACTTGATTGAGTTTGGAATAACTTAGGGCAACAAAGATTTCGTGTGTTTCAGGCGAGTAGATCTTTGCTACCTTTTCAAAGGAGACAACAGGTAATCCACAAAAAAAGTTCGTCGTGATATAGACTTCGTCTACCGTGAAAGCAACAACCTTATAGATTGAGTCAGCGGTAAAATAGTAATGAGCAAGTTGAGCAATGTTGCCCGCGCCAAATATGACAAGTGGTATTTTCATGGATTCTTCCTCACAAGGATTGTGAATTCATATAAACCATAGTCATGGAGCAAGGCAACATTATGTGAATAACGTCGTTTGCATATATTAAACAAAGCACAAGGATCAGCGTAATAGAGATTGTCTCTCATCTTTTCGACATCGGAGTATGAAGTCAAACAGTTGAAAGAAAATCCTAGTCGACTCGTGCGGTCAATTACATCAAGCATGGATTCAATATATTCACTCCATTCAACAGCACTATGCCCAAGCTTGACGTTGAATATACCACTGGCGATACCGTAATCAGCAGTCTCGAACATCTCAGCAGTAACGGCAAAGTGGACGTTAGGACGGTTGGAGTAGCGTTTACGGGCGGCGTGTATCATGCTGTCTGATACATCGAAGCCTCTATAGTCAATGTTTTGATAGCGAGATGTTAAATAATCAAGTAAAGCACCGTAACCACATCCTATGTCGTTAATGGTAAAACTTGATGTCTGCCGAATAACCCTAGATAGTTGCGTGAAGCGCAGTACTTGACTCCCTTCCCCATTCCAATCTACACCTCGAGGAGACTCCCCATATTCGGCAAGTTTCGCAGAGTAGTAGTCAGCAACCTCGGATAGAATATCAGCGGTCTTTTTTGCCATAAATCTTACGAACAATTGTATAAGGGCGACGCTTTGTTTCCGAAAAAACTTTCGCAAGATAGATGCCCACAATTCCTATGAAAGAAATGACTAAACCCCCAAGCAGCCAAATCGAAACCATGACAGATGTCCAACCAGTAACAGGTTTGGCGAATATAAACCACCGGGTGGTTATATAAGCTGTGTAATATAGGGCGATAAGCGAAATAATCATGCCTATGTAAAATATTCCGACAAGGGGCGCGTTACTAAATGAGGTTACAGAATTTATCAAGAGAGATAGCTTGTGACTGAATGTGTATGTCGTCGATCCGCTATAATGCTTCTTAATGATATGTTGTCTCTGTTCAAATCCGGTTATAAGCCAAAGACCTGCGATCATAATCTCACGTTCCTCGTGACGAAGCAGTGCTTCTACGTAGCGACGACTCATTAATCGCGCTGTTACAACATTTGCAGGCAGAGTCAGCCCGGTTAACGTATGAAAAAGCTTATAGAACCATTGACCGCTCCAACGTTCAATAAACCCTCCCTTGCGCTGTTCTTGAATTCCATAAACGACATCACACTGGGTTTGCCTCATTTGTTCACTGAAAGGGAGTAACCATTCCGGCTCCTCCTCAAGGTCGCTATCAAGGAGAAATATTTGTTCGCCTTCCGCATGCGCCAATCCGGTCATCATGGCCTTATGGTGGCCAAAATTACGCGATAGGTCAACAATAATTATATGGTGATCTTCCTCAGAGAGACGAATAGCTAACTCAAGGCTGTTGTCCGGTGAGCCGTCATTCACCAGGACAATCTCGTAGTCATCATCCGCAAATTGACGCGCTGTAGCGTCCGCACGTCGGCAAAATTCTTCGATATATTTCGCAGACTGATAAAGGGTGGCTACGATGGAAAGTTTCATATATTACCTACATTCTTCATATAGCGCGACGCATTTTTGCCACAGTTAAACAGCAAATCTAGAATCGTAACACCGTGTGCAAAGTCGCCCCAGAGTTGCGGGTACGACGGATATCCGGAATAATCGAACCAGGTGAGTTTGATGTCGTGCTCAGCAAATACACGCTCTTCAATGTAATTCTTCGCAGCAGGGCCGGAAATGTATTCTGTCGCACCGGCTTGCTCACATAAATCCACCAATCTTTCAGTTCTTCCTTTGATAAGTTGGTAATCCCAAGAGTTGCTAATCTTAGTGGTTATACCCAAGTAAGCGCACACAGCCTCAATAAATACACGATTTAGCGCTGATAGGTTAGCATATGGATTATTGCGGTAAAGCGGCCCGAATAAGTCGGCTACTTCTTGAAAATGCGGAGCACGGCAATAGCTATGGGTGATGAATGCCCAGTGTTTATTCGCCCAATCAATACCATCAATTTCCGTTTCGCGAATAGGCTGGTGATATTTTCCTTTCACTTTGACTGGGACAGTGAGCCATTGTACACCTTGTGGTGTCTTGATTTGGTTGCGGTTGCGCCAGTCTCGGCGTGTGTATTGAACATCGTCGTAGAGGATGAATTCATCCACAGATGCAATCATGTCAAAGTATCCCTTCCAGGGAATATAGTTTGACTGAACGCTCGCAATTTTTTTCATTAGCAATTTATCCCGAGAAGATGAAATAGCAGACTAATTACGGTGCGATTATGCCTGTTTCCTTTAAGTATAATATAATTTTCTCAGATGAATTTTCAATAGAGAATTTGTCTGTTTCGAGAACAATTTCAGGATTATAAGGTGTTTCATAGGGTGCCGAGATACCGGTAAAATCTTTGATTTCACCAAAACGAGCTCTTTTATATAGCCCTTTTCGGAATCTGTCAATGATTTTGAGACACCCCGCGTCCGAATTTAGTGTAGAACCGGCACACTCTCGGGCGCTGGCTTCGGTTTATTGATCCACGCCGCCTCCGGAATGGCCGGTGGGACCGGTATTTTTCGTACAAAACGCTCCGGATGAGCCTCATAAGCGATCCGTAGGACCTCTTCCCGGGCCTTCCGAACGTCCTGAGCAAGGCCGTAGTGCATGGTTTCCGGGGTCAGCAGACCGATACCGGAATGCAGATGCTCTTTGTTATACCAGGGGAAGAAGTCCTGACAGTGGCTCCTGGAATCTTCGATGCAGCCGAACCGTTCTGGGAAGGTCGGCCGATACTTGAGGGTCTTGAACTGGGCCTCGGAGTATGGGTTATCATCGCTCGTATGGGGCCTGCTGTGGGTTTTGGTGATCCCCAGATCAGCCAGTAGGAACGCCACCTGCTTCGATTTCATGGACGAGCCCCGGTCGGCATGGAGCGTGAGCTGGTCTCTGCCGATCCGCTGCTTTTCGCAGGTCTCTTTGATCAGCTTTTCGGCCAGGGCCGCCGATTCCGCGGGGGCGACCATCCAGCCGACTACGTACCGGCTGAAGATGTCCATGATCACGTAGAGGTAGAAATAGGTCCACTTGGCCGGGCCTAAGAGCTTGGTGATGTCCCATGACCAGACCTGGTTCGGTCCGGTTGCCAGAAGCTCGGGCTTATTATACACGGGGTGGCTCAGCTGATTTCTGCGTTCTTTGACCTCACTGTTTTTATCGAGGATGCGGTACATGGTACGGATGGAACAGTGATATATCCCTTCATCCAATAGGGTTGCGTAGACTTCATGGGGCGCCTTGTCCACGAACCGGTCGGAATGGAGGATATCGAGCACTTCCTGCCGTTCCTCAGGAGAAAGCGCCCGATGATGACGCCGTCGCTCGTTTGGTACCGCAGTCTGTGCCTTTTCCTTGTTCCGCGTGCGGTAAAACGCCGCGCGGGAGACACCAAGGGATTCGCAGGCAGGTCTGATCCCTACTTCAGGGGAAAGAGAGAGGGTGGCTTCCATCAGTCGTTCTCTCCTTCCTCGGGGGTCGAGAGCGGGATCCCCAGTATCTGAGCAGCTTTTTTTTGAATATCGATGATAAGTTCGGCCCGCTTGAGGCGTCTCACGAGCCGATTGTTCTCCTTGCGGAGTTGTTCGTTCTCTATCTGGAGCGGATTGCTGCTCGATTCCTTCCGGCCACGCTTCTTGGGAGAAAGGGCGGTCAGAACGCCACGGTTCATCTGCTTGCGCCACGTGGTAAGGTTCGAGGCATACAACCCCTCGCGCCGAAGAAGGGCGCCTAAATCAGTGCAGACATCGGCCTCTTTCAGGATGCGGCACTTGTATTCAGAAGTAAAACGCCGTCTTGCGGCCTTTGTGGGTACTTCAGGGTCAGGGATGACCGCAGCCCCCGTCCCGCCCCAGGGAATCTCAGTCGCCCTCCGGGCTCCTTCGTTTCCCTGGGTTGCTTTGATCGTTTCAGCTATCATAGTATTTTCTCCTCCCCGCCCTCTACTCTAATTTACCATAGGGGAGGTGTCTCAGCTATATTGACACAGAGGGTTTTGGATCTCTTGCTTCACATACTGCTAAGTCGCATTTCAAAAAGACTTCGACAAATTCCCCCTGATGAAAAAGTTTTCTGACTGCCTGTCGATCTTCTAAAGATGGGGAAATGAAAGCAGCTATAGTTAGAATGCCTGCATCAACAAGTAATCTTGCCACCTCTCCAACTCTGCGGAGATTTTCCTTTCTGTCAGCCACAGAAAAACCGAGGTCCTTATTCAAACCATGCCTTACGTTGTCACCATCAAGTACAAATGTCATGATTTGATGATGATATAATTTTTGTTCAAGATCAACTGCGATAGAAGATTTACCAGACGCAGAAAGTCCAGTAAACCAGACAAGCGCGGATTTATGCTTATTTTTTAACCATCTGGCCTGCTTGTCAATTTTTGCTGTATGCCATTTGACGATGCGAAGATAATCTTGCATTATTTCTTATCTTTATTAATAAGTAAAAGCGAAAATTGTGAAGCAATCTCTTAAAACAATCTATTTACGTTGCATGCAAAATTCTACGTTTGCAGATTTTCGTGAGAGAATAAAATATAGAAAAAGCCTCCAATTATCGAACACAGGACGGTTGCAATGCGACGATAAAAAAAAATGGCTCCACCCGCACTTGATCCGACAGCGGACCAACCAAATGATGCTATCAGTTCTGTCCACCCGATATTGCCCGGCGTCACCGGAATGATGCCCGCCAATAGCACGAGAGATGAAATGGCGGCCTGAGTAATAATACTGGGAAGTATTTCAGTTACCATGGCACCGAAAACAAGAATGCCAGCAAGAGACAATACATGAATAACGCAGCTTATAAAAAAAGCAACAAGAAGCATTTTACGATACTGCATTGTCCTTCCTAAGCCTTCCGCAAACTGATAGAAATAATTGTCACCAAAAAGAAAAGACGTAAAACGTTTAAGCCTTATCCTTATGGCAGGCTTCGCGCCCAAAGAAAATATTGAGAGAATAATTAACAGGGCAGTTGTCACAACAGCAACGACCACGGTTAACGCCTGACGATTGACTCCGGATGACAAACGAGGACTACTCAACAGGTAAACCGCAAAAAAAACCGAGAGAAACATTAGAGAAAGCAACCCAATGACGCGGTCCATGATTATGACGCCTGAACTCTTCCCTTTTAACCCTTCCTCAGCTTTTAACAGATATAAACCCTTTGCGAAATCACCACCAGTTGCTCCGGGAGCGATTAGATTGAATAAATTTCCAACCATCGTCAAAGCAAAACTCTTTTTGATGTTAACCATGATGTTAACGGTTTTCAAAAGCAATTTCAATCTCACGGCAGAGAGCAACTGAGTGGCATAAAAAATGAGACCAGAAATAATGAAAAAAATCATATTCTTAATTTTGCTTACTTGTGCAAGTTGTCCGTGAGTGAGCTTGTTCGTAGAAAATAAATAGAATATTATAGCAATAATAACGATTATCTTTATAAGGATAATGACGGTTTTATTCATTAGAATCAATCAAAA
>Ga0334722_10002891_pt1 | contig 18903 bp, 19 predicted proteins | sample C3_bottom_MG_FD_207210 | JGI IMG/M metagenome (GOLD analysis project Ga0334722, IMG submission 207210) | Sediment microbial communities from Yellowstone Lake, YNP, Wyoming, USA - C3_bottom | ecosystem: Environmental > Aquatic > Freshwater > Lake > Sediment | place: USA: Wyoming | collected...
TGGTTCTAACTACGGGTACATGTGATATGAATACGTATCTGTCCTCTGTGCCTGATGATGGGGTTCTACCAGAAACGGTTAACCTACCTGTAGAGTATGGCGTTGAGCCAGTTATGCCAGTGGTTGTAAACGCTGGAGCATTCGTGTTGAATGGCGTATCATCACCAGCTGGTAATTCAATCCGATTGCCCAACGCATCATATGCTATATGGATAGTTGGGTTTGGGTATACACCTGATAGAGGTGTAATGGTAGAAGTGCCAACGTGGATATTGCCCGCTGTGGCATCAAAGATAGGTAATACTGTCGGCAATTGATTCTGAATCGCTGTAACTGTCGAGCCAGTCGGGGTAAGTATCCCAGGCTGGCTCATTACATCTAATAATCTGCTACGTGTATCCTGATCCTTAACATCTTGAAAGAAATCCAAGTCTGAACTTAAGATTTCTAGCCGATTAAACGGGCGTATCTTATTGGTAGCCATCAAACGTTAGCCCGTTGGTAATCGACTATTAGGACCTGTCCAGGGATCGTAAAGCCAGGAACCGGTGTAACCATGACAAACCCAGTTCCATTGCCATTGATGTCTAGGGTTTCAGTATAATTGGTTGTTTTAAACAATCTAGCTGCTCCGTCGGTTACGTATTCACCACCACCTTCGCTGGTAGCGGGTTTTGACAGATATACACGCAGAGAATTGGCCCTAAAAATAAGTGCAGTGGTAAAGGTTAAATTAACGCCATTAATAACGCCACCGGGGATCTCATTATAAATATTAAGAGTGAGCAGATTGGTGAAATTATTATTCAAATCCTCATTGGTAAGGATTTCTTTATCTGCCCATGTGGTCTTGATTGGAGGTGGCATTATGCTAGTATGCCCTCATCTAAGGCACTTGACCCCAATACGAACAACTTAGTGTCTATAACCTCTCCCTTAGAATCTATCTGACTGGGGTCTTGTATTGCCACTGCTCTGCCCGATAATTCTGATTCTAACACGTCTGGTCCGCTTATTACAAGGGATTTTACCCTATATACCTTGGATGTATCTATGTCGGTGTCTACATATACCGTGTCTATCTTACCGGACACGTCTGTGCTATCGATGGTAGTCTTTAATATCATATCGGATTCATTAATGAGAGTAGAATTGAACAGTTGATATTTGGTTACATCATTGAGTAGATTCTCGTATGCTATGTGGTAGTCAGTGCCGGTATCTGGCTGCTTGGCAGTGCCCAACCATGTAATAACCCCGGTTGACCTATTAACATTATAATCGACACCTTCTATAGCTAGATTGCTGGTGCGCGTCAAGCCTCCAATGATCTCTTCTGTAACAACTACGGAAGACTGTATGTTGGGCACTGATAGGATATCGGTGGCTCCCCCACCACGTACTATGATATCATTGGTTACATTGCGAGTGGTTCTATCCCAGGATACTACAGTGTATTTGTTACGTCTGATAGCAAACACGTTTTCTGGTGCCTTGGGTATGGCTGGTGACGTTGGTGTTACGAACTGAAAATTGAACGTGTCATATATAAACTCTGCATTAGCTCCTATTGGGCCTCCCATGGTAGAGCTGAGGTATAATAAATCAGGCACAAATGGCTTAGCAAATCCCGTAAATACCGATACGGCATCAACAAATACTTCCATTGCATATAGCGGATTAACAGTAACTCGTACAGTGTGTGGTGTTCCCATAACTGCTATTGGATAAAATGCAGGTGTCCCAGCCTGCGCTATAAGGATGCGATTTAAACTGGTCTGTGTTATTATGCCGAAGGAGACATTGGACAAACTAGCTGTTTGCCTGAGCCATAATTGAAAATTGGCCGTCCCGGAAGTAGCCGATTGCAACTTCCATTTCCAACTGATATCGTAATTGTTGTGCGCTTGTAAGGCTCTGGTGTAAAAATTGGCCTTACCTCTAACTGCTGTGTGTGACAGGGATTTGGTGCCGTCTATGACCTTGGCTGGTACACTGGTAACAGATGCTATACCACCAGCTACAAACGGTGGATACGCGAATTTAGTCCACGCATCTTGGCCCTCTAATGCCCCGTCGGTTAGCCCATCAAACGGTTGTACATACCAGGGTGATAGCGGCATTTATGCTACCAATGCCGTAGGCAATCCGGATGTGACAGCACTAAATGTAATAACTATCTTTTTATGCATCGGTTTAATCCTTTGAATAACGGCCTTTAAAGCATCGTCTAACCTAAAACTGTAATCAACAGTATACTGCGTGTTGGGATCTGGTTGTACACTGGTTAGAGCCCATGTAATCTTCCCACCAAATCGATCGAGCGTAAAATCCCCCAACGCTTCGGATGGCAAACTAATCGGATTGGTAACCTCGACACCACCGATGATTGCCTTCGTAACTTTCAGATCAAATGCATGCGTATTTGCTAGTATTTCTGTGCTGATGAATGGGCTGAAGGTGTTATCCGGGCGATGTAGCGACTCACCCACTACCGCAATGGTGGCCGCTTCCTCAGTAATGGCGACATCTAGAGTAGGAGACATCTCTACGAATACTTCATTGCCAACAGCCTGCAACGTTAGCAGGGTAAACGACTTAACGACATCATCACTAAAATTGTCAGTACTCCCGGCTACATCAAATGGTGGATCGGTAGTTAATGTTCCAGCCGGATATGGATCGATTACGTCGATGGGCCTGGGATCTGGTATAGTGTATTCAAGTCTATAATCAGATACCTTATCAGCTAGATAATAATGTGGTGTGTCTGGATCGCCGTATGGAGAACGAGCCAAACGTATGCCGTCATAGATATTGTCGTTTACATCATTGAATTGCGGATTGTTATATATGACGTTAGATAGGGCTTGCTTGGTTGGTATGATTACAAAGGTGGCATCCACCCTCAATATGCATTTGAGCGCATCTATAAATCCCTTTTCTGTGGCTACATATTGATAGGCTTTCCATAGGCATGCGGTCTGACCTCTATAGTCATTAGATGTTTGATCTGACCTTCTGGCCAGCCCAGTGAACGTACCGTATTTCTCTTCTAGAAGATCAGATGACACGCCCTCTATAGTAATATCCTCTTCTACCTGCTTGGCTTCAATTAAGGTGTCATCTGATGCCTGGGCCTGTACCTCAAAGGTAAATGCGATATGACTGGTAGAAAACACTTCTGATTCTAGTATCAGTCCGGTAGATGTTTCTTTGACATCTATGTTTAAAGAATCTTGATTCTTTGTATATGGAAGTGTCAGCCTGGCATATATGGTGCCTGCGTTATCTAATACCACAGCTGTAGCCGTAAATGCGCCATTGACTAATATGGTAACACTGGTTCCTATTGGTTTATCTACAAATGACACCAATAGCTGTTTAATCGAAGCCGATGAGGTTTGGTTGTTTTCCTGATTATATATGCTATCAGGTTGAGATTCTACCTGTTTCCAGAATAGCGGCTTGATTCCCGGTAAATAGAATTGCATTTATAGGTTAGCTTGGATCACGTTCGGACGTAGTACTTCATTGGCCTGAGCTGCTAGTATTCCAGTTACTGGGTCCAAGATGCTTGGTCCGCTGGCTGCGTCGAATTTTGAGAAGGGCAAATTAACACGGTCTACACCTGGCACAGTAGTAACTACTCTGATGACATCGGATTCTTCTAGGCTCTGCCCTATACCAAGGGAAGATACGAATTTGGTTAACGCCGATTCCACATTAGTCTTAACAACCGATGGTGAAAATCCACTAAGCGTTTGAATCTTGAATATCACATCTATAAGTACCGTTATCGCTTCTTTGATTAATACATCCGCACCAAGTATCTTACGTGCTGGATCATCTGTGTATGTCTGTACCTTGGATATCAGGTTGTTAACTTGGTAGTCAACGGTTGATCCGGTTGGATCGATGCTGAAAGTTATGGTGTCCTTCGCTCTGATACTACCGGCGAATACGCTTTCATCTTTGTCATAGCTTAAGATTGGTGATGCTATGATGCCTGGCACGATCGGTTGTCTAGATGGGGAGAATATAAAATTCGGACCGCTTGGGACAGTATTTGAATTGGTAGCCAATTCAGCGATTGCTGCCGGGATAGGATCAGTCACGTAAATATCTACAGACCCGCCATCACCCAAATCGCGAGTCATTAGAGGATCACTAGCTCCCACAACTAAGGCGTCTTTAACCTCAGGTACGTTTAACACTAATAAGCGGTAGCCGGATTTAGTGCCGATATTATTGGCGCTGAGAGCCGTCTTAATACGCGCTGATAGATCTCTATCTGTCTCCGTGTCCCTACCGCCCACAACAGCTGTTTGATTGGTTACACCATCTATACCTGGGATGGTCCCGCGTATCTGAGTAATTTGTCCGACTGAAGCCACAGTATCGATACCTGAATTTATCGACTGAATTGGTAATGAGAATATGAATCTATTTAATGTTACATCGAATACCATGGTATTGATGATAATGGTCTCGGTAGTAGCATATTCCTGATTGATAGACGCGGCAAACACGCGTCTGCCCACCGTTACGGTAATAGGTGTGGTCGGTGAACCGAGTGAAGCGTTTCTTAATAGTAACACGGTACCAACCGATGGTGCAGCTGGCCGTCTAACGATCCCAAAGTTAGATGCGATATCATTAATAGCAGCCTGCAATCTGGTGGTGATAACTGTTGTGGTTTCACCCAATTGGGCAGAGAAATTAATTATAGCATCGGGATCTTCCAATGTGGCGATAATAGAATCCAGGGTCTGTTCTATCCTAGCAAACTCTATCTTGGTGTCTAAGAATCTAAGGACCCGTGTAAGCGGATTTACAAATACATCGGCTAGAGCAGATGGCGGATCGCCACGGCCTCTTGACCTGATGATGTCTACTATATCTAATGCGGAAATTGGCATTTATGTCTCCTATGCAACAGTTACTGAAGCCGATGTTCCAGTTCCGGTCTTAACAGTTAGATTTAGCTCTATGGTATCGGTAGCCTGCTTGGCCTGTAAATTCACCAATTCAGCTAATTGCTCTGACAGAGATTCTGTACTATTAAACTGGGCTAAGTATGCCAGGACGAACTGTACTTCAGAAGTTAGTTGTCCTGATATATCCCCTACATTGCGCGCATGCAATAATGTCTTGATGATCGTACCGAAATTTGGAGCTAGGTAATTGCTGCCTAATCTAGTTAATAATCCTCTTACTGTATCCTGAACCACACGATCTGAACCAGATACAAACACTGGTCCATCCAAAAATTGGCCATTGCCATCAAGAGAAATATCCATATCTCCCCTTGGTTGTGGCCTGTTATTGATTATATTTAACACTTTCAGGTCAGGCATTTATAGTGTACTCACCTTTAATCTTAGTCCATTTACTACACCTAGCAATTCACCCAAGACACCGGATTCCTTACTTAATCTCTGGGCTATCAAATCCATTTTATCATCCTCGAATTTAGATATGGCAGATATACTGGGTACATTACTAGATAGGCTAACGGCTTGAAATGTCTGTCTGATAGTAATCGTATTAAGAGGCCCTAACAACGCATTTAAAGAAGTTACGGCACTGTCAAAGCCTAGTACTTCTACGTTCCTAGGTACTAATGATGATCCCTGTATCGCGGCTTTATTATTAGGCAATTCCCTGCTCTGCATGTTTTTGTCATTAATAGCCGCCGTTATCTCGTCTGCAAGCGTATTTAGGGCAACAGTCAATTCGGCCTTGTTATCAGATAAACCCTGTAATTTAAAATCTGTGCTGGAATCTATTGGGGTAGATGCTGGCGGCTCATCCTGATGTATATTAACTGACGATTTGGCCATTAAATGGTTTCCTTGATGGTTGCACTACCCGGTATCGGTAGTCCGGTCATAAAATCAATAGAATGATCACCTGGCACTCCTGCGAGTGACACCACTGATCCACCAAATACTGGACCCTTACCTATATTCACCGATATGTTATCTATGTCTATTTTATCATTGGTCATAGATATTTTAGCTATTGGTTGTCCACCTTTACCAGCCACCTTAGTGATTTCTATTTTATCATTTAGTATGGCGATCTGCCCTATTCCTTTGATGTCTATAGATAATTTGTCGCCAGTTATACTTATTCCTACCGAAGATAATATTTTTATCACATTGGACATGGCTGAATCCGACAGATATGCATCTCCCTGTTGGTTCAGGTACAAATACCCACCACCTGAACCTTCAAATATGACCTCACCGGGTTGAATAGGTGCATCGAATATCTGTTCACCAAATTCAGCGATGATTCTAGCAAACCTGTTTGATCCCGGTTGATCTTCCAACACCAAGATTAAAACCTGTTGATTAACAACTGGCATATATTGTCTGTGTCTGGGAGAATCCAATTGAATGGTAAATATGCCACCATCTAATCTGGACTGCACGTGCACTTCTTTCTTATCTGCATCAACAAATGTAACCACGGCAAATTGAATACCAAGCTCTGTGGCCATTATAGTTTAGTTCCTTCTGGTACATCTCTGTGTGCTTCACTCAAGGACGGCGCTTCTATGTGGTATATTCGGCGGTCAGCAGGTGATAAATCGCTGGTGGTTATAACCGATGAAACGCCTATCTTAGTTAAAATGTCGTTGGATGCATTTGGACTATCCATTCCCTTCATGATTATACTCGGATCAGTCTGTGCTATGGTCCAGGCTTGCGATATAGTCTGAAATGGTGATCTAGGATTGTTCATAACTAGCGTAGCTATGGTCACCCCAATATTTGTGTCTATTCCAATGTCGGTCATCATCTGATTGTGAGACCCTACTGCACTTGGATGATATCCCTTGTCCAATATATATGGTGAAAAATCTTTTAAAAACATGCCGATTCTAGCAAAGTATGGAAGTAGTGTAACATCTATGGCTATTCCACGGGAATGTGCCTTACCAAAATTACCCGCGTCCTTGGTTAGATCCTCCACTGTATCGAACTTAAACGGATTACAGACACCGGCATCATATAAACTGAACGGTAATCCTGGATTAGCGTTATTAACTATGACGTTTGATGTCAAGCTGCTGCCGTATAGAATGACCGGTAGCAGTACTCTAGCAGTGCTGCCATTGGCAGATGTAATATTATCAGGCAATTTGTCTATGACAGTGTTAATCTCTGTGTCAGATAATGCTGGCTCTAATGCCTGTGCCTTGTTTATAATATTCTGCCTAAATGCAGATTTAACCTCTGTGGAGGTAAATAGATTAATATTGGTCGCACTAACATCCCCAGTGTCCCTGGCTTTCACAGACGAGGTCAATTCCGCTGGTATATCGGTGATCATTTTTAATAATGCTCTAGTTAAATTTGCCGCTGCGAATCCACTGCTTGGCAGAATCGTAGCCATAATCTCAGAGAAATTCTGCACTGACAATGCTAAAACAGCGAATCTGTTGGCTGTACTACTAGCCGCTATCGGTCCATTAGCAAAAACAACGGCATTAATCGCTGCTCCTGTATTATCGGTGAAAGTACCCATTGATGTTACTGAAGCCATGGTCTTGGTTAATATCGGGTTGACTGCATCGATAAAACTTACTTTCATGCCGACTAAACTGGTCAATTTGTATAACTGATTTATTTCAAAAGTCGGTATATATTTGGCAGTAAACACTGCTCTTTTGTTTGTTAGTGCGGTAGACCCTAGATTGTTGACAGTTAGGGATGTGGTAAACAACGTCTTATTGAATGGTCTGATCCTGGTGTCTATTATGTGCAGCGCCCTCACCAGTTCCTTTTTAATGCCACCTCCGGTATCCCCCACCCTTAGTACAGATATCTGCTTGGTGTCTACATCATTCGGTGGTATGAATTTGTGGTGTGTATCAGCTAGGTTTATGAATGAAGAGAACACGCTTGGAATATTAACAGTCGTGGTGTATATGTTCTCCTCCTTGGGCGCATTACGCGTATTGGCCTCCTCGGGTGGAGGCTGTGGTGTTTGTCCGACAAACTTTTCTTTGGTTATCGTCCCGTCCTTAACACCTTCCTCAATAATATCTATTAATCCACTGATATCTGGTAGGATTTTAAAGTCTGCTACCACGGTAGATACATTATCTGCATTTGCAGCTACGATCAATTTAGCCTTACGTACGTATTTAAATGCCAGTGTATGTGTGATGGGACTACCGGCTGTAATGTTGGTGTCGTATCCATATAGGTAACCCACGTATCCATCCAAAATAGTCGGTGTTGTCTTATCATCTGGGGCATCACCGAGCAGTGTGTCCAAAGTTTCTCTGCGAACGAAATAGAGCCTCCCCAACCTATATCGCCTATCGGCATTTACTTCTACCGTGGCAGTTCTAGTATCTGCATTCCTAATGGTAGTCTCTATAGCAGAAAATATATTTGGTGTTAGCGTGTCTAATCCAACATTCGGATTATACACCGGGTCCTGAGCGCGCATTCCGTATCTAGACAATGCTGCTGCATCAGTATACTGTCCGATGATTAAAGCATTATCTTGTGCACCTATAAACGGTATGTAAGCCTTAACATCTACTCTTGACACTAAATTCATATCTTGTCTACTAATATTGGTAGACAATGGATTATTAATAATAAAATCCTCTATATTCTCTCCATTGTCAGCCGCGAAATCATTGTATCTAGGGATCTCAGCTATGATCTGATTCAATTCATTCTCATACACCTGGAACTTAGCTGTAGTCCGCAATCCATCTAGTATTTGAGCGGGTGTCTGTAATTGAGAGAAGTATAGTCTGAACCCGGTTCTAATTAGAATATCAAATGCGTTTGCCTGTTTTCCTCTAAATTGTCCTACTAGATTGCCGTCAAATTGCTTGCTTGATTGTCTACCACGTATTACCATCATGGTGATCAATGGTACATATAGCAATTGAAACTCGGTAATATCAGTAAATGCGGTGGTATTGAATTTGAAATTAAATCTAAGAAGCGGTAATGGGGTGCTGGCATCCTGTATCTCCCTATCAAGCCTGTGCAATCTATCGGATATAGAGATATCACGTTCTTTTAATTGTGCCTGCACTAGCAGAATAGTAGCTACTTCTCTTTCATCAGAAGTGGCTACTTCAGTGGGGAATCTGCGGCTGATAGCGTTGGTGGTTTCTTGGACACCCTCTTTAAGCGATTCAACGGTCTGATTGCCGAACCCATCCCGATTGGCATCAAATTGTACACCGTCTATAAATTCTAATCCATTGTCTACAGTCTTGGTGTTGACTCTCCTTTCAATGATTTGTATCGTAGCTTCGCCCAGTAACGTACTAAGTTCCCGGAACCTGGCTTCCAAGGCGGCACCGGAATTAGCCATGATGGATGTCTCTATACTGAGTCTATATCTCTCGTCCGTATTGGCATCTAAATCTGTCGGTCGTGTGGCCAATTGGTTCTGCATGATGAAACTAAAGATTTCTTGTACGCTACTACCAGCAAAGGCATTGGTGGACCATACTGATAGGCCCGTCTCGCTTAATGAGCCATCTTCAAATTGTGATACTACTCCTCTATCGGCCACCATCATATTGGTGGTCAGCATTTTAGCCAACCCATAACATGTCAATGTCAGTTCTGTGATATCACCGTATCTTTCCGACATATTTATTAAGCCAACCATACCCAGAAATACTCTGTCTTCGGCTCCATCCGGGTATTGCATTATGATCTCTACGACATCATTCTCTTTAGGTATGAACTCTGGTCGAGCTAATGGCGGAAGTGTGCCAGAAAAGGCTGTGGTTGGCGCTACAGACCGCAATTGTGGTAGAGAGACCGATATGATGGCAATATTATTAAAGTTCAAATCTCTGGTTATGCTCTTAATAGAGCTGTACTGTGTGACATCTACCTCAATGACTTGTTCTTTGAATTTGGCATCATCATTTATCCCAGCGACCAGACCCTTTATTGCTTTGGTGTATTCCTGCTTCAGCGCAGAACTGAAACTTTTCAGATCAGTAGTATATTGTGTACTACCGGCATTCTGCCAGTTCAGAGGATTAAGGGTTGCGATATCACGTAGGCCAGCTAAATACTCTTGATTAGTGCTGGTCTTATTTAATATGCCAGTGGCATTCTGTTCTGATACATCTAAATCATCTATATCATAAGGAACAGATACTTCCTGGGCATCACCGATGGCTAGAGGCTTACCAACGATAGAATCTAACAGTTGTGCCCTGTATACTTTAATGGATTTCACTTTGGTTTGGCCCTTGGTGATGATATTAATGATATCTGACATAATTACTTGGGTAATCCCTTAGAAGTAATCGGGGCGGTAGCCGATTGTTTCACAGTGGTTTGTTTGTCTATACTTCCGGCTTTAGCTCCTTGATCTACGCTAGTCTGCCCACTAAGGTCGCCAATGAATTTGATGGTATACGTTTGAATATAAGGCTCATTGTCTGATTCCTCTATGGTGATCTCATCAAATTGTCCAGTTAAAAGCTGATTCACACCCCTATTGGGCAATGGATTGGCTTTGCCATATTCCACTGTACCAATTAGATCCTTGATAGTTCCAGTCTGAGTGAAACTAGTATTAATGTGATCGCGTAACGCCAGCAGCTTGTCTACATCTGAATCCACGTTAACATTTAGAGAATTTCTATCTAATGCACCCATATACGACTTGCCGGTTATATCCACTTGAATGGGCTGGAAATACCATGGTTGTATAATCGATGCCACCACTCCACGGGCTACTGCAACGCTAGCATTAGTAGATTCTCTGATTGAAGTAACCTCGGTCAATGATAGACTAAATGGAGTTGGGCTGGTGGTTGGTGTCCCACTGCTGGCTGTTATAAAGCCGCGTACAGTAATATTAACTGGCCTAGCGCGGTATAACTTATTACGCCCCTTATCAGCAGAAGTTTGAGCCATTATGGTCTACCCGCCCTACCCGTTTTGGGTCTGGTTGAAAACATCTCTGGTAATGGAGTCATGTTTGTCATCGGCATCCCACTGATGCCACCTCTTTCTCCTGAGAATTTCTGCATGATACCTACGATCTGAGTTAACTGTACCAATTGATTCTGCGCATACTGTATCAATTTCTCCATCGGATCTTGCGCTAGACTCTCCACCATCCTTTTGTCTAATTTCTTCAGCTGGTCCTCTATGTCCTTCTGGCTGGATAAGTCACCCTTGTGTTGTGCCTCACTACGCTTGATTAGCATTTCACTGGCTGACCTAGCTAAATTTGTATCCTTTATCCCCATTTGTTGCAGCAGGGAGAATACGGCAAAGGTCTGCGCCCCAGAACTCTTGACACTAGCGGTGATCTTATCTGTATATCTCTCTAGGATAGTTATCCTGTCTGTTTTTAACGCCTCGTCTAATCTCTCGGTTAAGTTGCCCGGTCTAACACCCATTGTGCTACCAAATGCTAATAATGCCGGTACATCCATCTGGGCCGACACTTTGGCAATCTCTTGTAGCGCATTAGCAGTTAGATTCAGCCTACCGGGTATCTGGAATAGAGGAGTATTGGTACCAATCAATGCTGATGCCAACTGCTTCATATGTGATGTCGTTGTGGCTGTTGCGTTCCTAACAAACACGCTGCTGGGAGCCAGTGTCTCTAGTGCCTTAGCGAAGTCTGCGATGTTAACGCCAGCCTGCCTTGCATTGGTATATAATGCGCCGAACGATCTATCTATAGTTTCTAATGGCTCACCCATTAATATCATAGAATTGATCAATTTGGTGGTTTCGTCCGCTGACATACCTACGGCCTTGCCATAACCTAATGCAGCAGTGACAGACATACCGGCAGTTGCTACATACGCCTTGGTTGCCTTGTCGGACATTCTTAGTGTTTTGGTCTGTATGGAGTATGAAGATATCAGACTGGCCATCGCCTTGTCCAATTCGTCCATACTGACGCTCATATATGCGCCACGTACACCCATGGAGGTCATCAGCGCGGTAGCGTCAGCTAAACTATAATTGGCACTACTGATGCCGCCAGTAAACGTTCTCATAGTATTTACGCCACGTCCAAATGCCTGGAACACTGCAGAGATAATGGTTCCCAAGATGGCCAATGCGCCACCCTGTGCGATCTGGGCTGCACTGAGCTTCTTAGCCTGATCAGATGCACCAGCAGTGGACAATCCCAAGCGTTCCATGATGATAGCACCCGGCAGCATCTTGGCTATCATCAACGATGTAGCTTTATGGGTCTTTGATAGATTACCCTCAAAATTTAATAAGGAGATATTAAAGGAATCCAATACCCTAGTCACTTCCTTGGTATGCTTGACCTGATTGGATACCGCTGTAGCCTGGGCAGTTGCTGCGGTGGTGGCCTTCCTGGTGTTGGCTATGGAATCCTGTACGACCTTGGTGGTACGCTTGGCTGCCTTCTCTGCAGCAGTAAGTACCTGGGTGATCTGAGACATAGATTCAGCCACACGTTTGGCTATCTCGGGCATGCCGCTCATCGCGGCTTGAATTCGATCAAAATCTTCAGGCACGGTTCTTTAAATCCTCACGTAGTTTGTTGGACCTGGTCTTAAACTCATCATCATCCAATCCAATATTCTCTCCATCCTGTTTGTCAGTAGATACAGAATCGTCACGGAGTTGATCGGAGTCTTCACTCATATTCATCATTATCCAGGTCTTGTGAAGGTCTGTCAGCTCGCGTAGAGCCGGGTTACTAGGTAGCAAACCAAACTGTTTGCAGATCAACCATAGAACCCGGCTCTCCGGGTCACTTACTATTTTTTTGAGACTAACCCCTCTATTAGGGCTCCCTGCTCAGTGCTCAATTCGGCACAGGTTTCTACCAGCTTGGCAAAGACAGCTGGCTGTAGACTCCTGAGGGCATCCAATGTCTTGGGGTCCGATGTCTCTGTCATAAAGCTAGCCACGACCTTATATGGGTCCTCATCTTGAAGCCTACTCACTGCCGGAGTAGTAAGTACCACTTCAATGTCACCCTCATTAGTTTTGAACGACACCGTCTTCTGAATTTTACCTACTGTTATCAGCTTAGTCAGATCCACGTTTCCTCCTCTATTTAATGATATTGGCAGCCCTACTTACCAACGGTACAGCTTGCGCTAATACGCTTACAGCATCACCGATGATTGGAGGTGCCACCAACGAGTTAACTTTGGCTACATCAAATGTGATGCTTTCAACCACCATCTGATCAGATTCGAGTTTATATTCAACTGATTTATCGGACATCCAACAATTGATGTAGGACGGGGACAATAATATACTGGTCAGTTCAAGCAATCCAGCGGCAGTTCTGCTTTTCTGTATGATATCTCTGGCTGTGGTAGGAGCGTCGGGTGACAGAGCCAATTCCAAGATTACTATTGGTCTGGTCTGGAAGGCAATGTTGCCAGGTAGGAAGGAGAATGCTGCCATCGCGTCTTCAGAATACAGCGCTGCCTTGGACAATTCTATCTTGGTAGTTACCTGCCCAGGTGTCACTCCAAATGCCTCTATAGAGGAATTTATACCTCTACGTCTATAGTTGCTTCTATCCTGGGTTACTCTAAATTCATAAGTGCTCCCTATGAATTTGAGCGACGCTAATGAGTCCACCACTGAGGCGGTTGTGTCCAAAACATTAGTAGTGGATGGTGCCTGCGTTGGGAATGGTAACCCACCCTCATCTGACTGATGGTAGGCTATAAGCGCTAACGACTGACTAAGTTTTGTGCGTGTTAGCGGAAGCGGCATTCCACATTAGCCCGTGACTACCACATCCTGGGCAATTAACGCGACTTCAGCCACGAACTTCTGGTCGGCGTCGTCGATATTGAATTCAACCGGTAGACGATTGAACCAGCATCCTGGGATAATGTACGTGCGGGCTTTCATTGCCTTGCTGCCACCGGTACCATCATTAACGGTTAGGGGATTACCCTGAGCGTCCACAGGGACTGGCTGCTCGGCTACGATTACGATTGGCTTGAATTGGTCAACGATGTTATTACCAGCAATACCGAATGCCTCATAGAGGGTGGTGTCATACAGATCGACCCGCTTTAATTCTATGTTAAACCGAGCTAGACCAGGGTAAGTCTCAGCTGGCTTACCGAGTAGATTGGGGTCGAATTCACGCCGTAGGTTATTGGTATCGCGCTCCTGATCGATCATTAGGTACTGAGCGGCTCCAACTATGGTTAGAGCTGGCAGATTGGCCGCATTGGGTTGAAATACGCCACCTGGAACAGTACGTAGGGTTACAAACCCCTTTAGCCTAGTGCGTGTATGAGGAATCGGCATAGTTATTTACTCCTTAAACTGTAAACGTGGCTTTCAGGAATATCCAGTTCAAATCGAACACTGGTCTAATGGCGACTTCAACATCAAGTTGTCTGGGTTCAGTTGCATTTTTTGCTATCTTAGTAATGTTGAACTCGTTAATGACCTGGTCCGAAATCTTCTGTCCCAGAATCAAACCGATAATAGACTTGGCAGTGCCGATAGTCTGACCATTCAGCAGTCTGGTATTGATCAGGGTACTATCCAAGGACTGCTTGAGTGATCTACGCACATCGATTTCGATTCTAGTGATCTTAGCTTCAGCTGTTAGGGCTGAAGTCTGATCGGTGGTCAGGAAGTGCCTAATTATAGGTGCTCCTCCCTGTTTCTCAATGATCGTAGTTCCAAAGATGCCACCGATTCTGTTCTTCTGAGTCCTGGTAAACGGATCTGGTACGTCATCGAATGCGGTTATGGCCTTGCCGCTAATTGGTTCACCAGCATTAAACGCTGGATTGGACAGGATACCAGATATGGCGGCAGCGATCGATGAACCATTAGCCGTCTTGGTTACGCCATTGAGCGTGATCGTCGCTGTGGCGGGGGCTATGTACACCACTCGGTTAGTATGCAAAGTGGTTGCCGCTGTAGTAAATACCGATTCTGTGGTAGTGCCAGCGCGTGCTCCTAGGAGGGCCATCCGTGGCTTGGCATTGGTCACAGAACTCATAGTAAGCACGTGGCTCTTTACCGCATTGAGTATCCCTGGTCTGAAATTACCTGCGCTAGCAGTCTCGGTTGGAGACAATACGATAACACAGGAGACGTCAGATACATCCTCTAACCTGGTTAGAGCCTCTTCCACTGCGCTTACATACCCGGCGTCTACAGTCAGATCGAACCCGTTAGTGGGATCGATTAGAATGTCACGCAATGGGACGGATACTATGGTACTACCACCCTGCCTAAAATAGGGCACAGCACCGAATGATAGAGCGTCTGTGCCGCTGGTGCTAGTAACATCGCCATTGAAACTCTGTAGACTACGAATATCATCGAATCTCTGGGCGGCCAGGTCAGTAGCGTCCTTAAGTTTATGATAGAAGGAGGTGTACTTAGTACCTGTACCAGCCAGTACGCCGCTACCAGTTGTACCAGCAGTTGGTCCATTAGTAGAAACAACGTTGCCGTCTATGTAATTGCCATCTACATCGCCTGCTGCGACGATAGCAGCTGTGAGAGCAGCGATATCAACCTTGATCCTGAATTGTGGAGTAACTGTTGGCACATTGAATTCGCCGCCTGCCGTTACAGTAACTGCGGCAGTACCGTCAAGTTGGAAAGTAAATACGCCAACTGTGCGATTTACTGTTAGGGTATGAGTACCGTCTACTACGGTAACTGCTGTAGAACCTGTAAATGATGGCTCACTGGTAACTCTAGATATTTCTATCGGTAATCCACTGCCTGGCTCCCCAGCAAATACAAATGCAGTGGCCCCGCCTGGGGCAGAGGTGGCGGTGACGGTGTAATTCGCCGCCCATTCAATGTAATCCTTCGCCGTAGCGGTTACACTGACCCATGCCTCATTCGCGCCGTTCAACCACTCGATACCAAGTTCATCAATGATCCTATCTGTGCTAGTGACATCAGCGGCAACCGCTTCTAGGATGTCTCTACGATCAGTTTCATCGGCATCTGCAACACCGGTAGTGATTGTACCATCGGTATTAACTGAGAAGTTAAATCCGGCTACTGAATTGCGGACTAGGGACTTTGTAACTGGCTTATCTAAGGATGTGGTGCCGATTAACGCCGTGACAAATAATGGAGCAACGGGTTGTGGTACATTCTGTAACTCTACTTCAACGAATGTACCTGGCTCAACATATCCCGGCGAAAATGTAGGCATCTTTACGAGTCTCCTTCTGTAAGATCAGGTTTCTTAGAGGATTTGCCTTTGGGTGGCATGGGTGTAACGATTGCTGGTTGCACTACGACTGGCTGCGGTACATCAACACTAATCGCAACTGTGTGATTCTTTGCTAAATAGCTTATCATTTCGGTTCTGGCTTCAAATACCTTAGATTGGCCGGGTGCCAGATTGGCACCTTCGACTGAGATATGGTCGCCAGAGATGTTCTTGACTCGGTATCCCATTTATCTATATGTATTAGACACTATAACCGGTAATCTTGTCAAGTGAGTGGATGCAATGGGACAAGAGGAGAACCGGGTTTCTCCTGTCCAAATAATTTTATAGCTATGCTGTCTATAGTGTCTAGGATGTCGGCGCTTAATGCCTGGGTATAATCAGTCTGAACTTCGACTGTGATGGTAGTAGTATATACCATATTAGTCGAATCCTCTCTGTACTGGTCCTCACTACCCACATGTATTTTATTGAATCCACCATATTGATTAAATGCACTTCTTCCTAAAACGCGTAGAAGCATAACTAAGATATCCGACAATTTCTCCCTATCGTCTGTGCTCTTAGCGAATATCTTGAAGTTAATGGGTATAGTTAATTGTCCAGTAAATGTTTCTGCTACCAACTCCTTAGTAATTGGATCATACGTCTGGGTAGCTAATTCCTTCTCATCCATCACAGTATAACTAGCGTCATACCCGTCAGCCGACAGTACTATAGATGGGAAGGATACCAATCGTTGTGGATAGGCTCTGTATATCCTAATCTTGGAATTGGCTTCTACGGTGTCATAACGGAACCGCTCATCCATAATGGTCTTGTCGGAAAATAGACCACGTAATACGGTTTCAAATCCACGCTTAATGTCGTTGGTACCGCGCCAAATCAATGTCTTATCTAGTGTAGGCATTTAAGTTTTGTTCCAATATGGCGCGTCCATCCCAAGCAATTCTCTGGCAAATAATTCCGTGCATTCAATTGTGATGCGTATCTTATGATCAACATTCTCTACTCTAATTGCCACATGCGGGTCTCTATTAAGTAGTTTCTTGATGATAGTCCTAAATACTCTGTGCAGCACGGTATCTGTCACCGCCAGACCGACCAATCCCATCTAGCCACATCGAATGAGCTTTCAGCATCTAGTCCATCTATGATCTTCTGGTCGGTAACTGAGTAGATCATAGCTGATCTAGGAGCTATCACTGCATTGAACTCCTGGTGGAGTGGGATCCCACGCCATTCAGTTTGAGCCGGTTCAGTAATTAAAAATCTCTCACCGCTACGGGCACGCACAAGGAAATCCCTCTCCTTGACTCTGGGGTGCCACAGCGTCCATGAGTTGAAGTTATGACTAAATTCTATGCCTTGTTCCTCTAACTGGATAATTCTCTTAGGAAGGTTACCGTATCTGATACGGATCTTAATTCTTGGGTAATAGCCACCAGAGATGCCAGTGCCAAAGCATTCTGGGCAACGGTAGGTTGCCTGATATTCCGGGTCCTTGGCTTCTACGTTCTCAGTCTCAGGTGGTATGGCTGGATCGAATTGCGTCTTTAATTCTTCATAGAACGGTGTAGACATCGGTACGGTCCTGCCGCTACCACCAGCTTCTTCAGTTAGACAGACACAGGGCTGCCCAAACATACGTCTAATATACAGGAAGAAGTCTTCTCCATCATTTTCCAACATAGCCAATCCTCTGCGTCTAATCTCTTCAGCATAGAATTTCATGTCTCCACCAGTTATGATATCCCGTTCAGTACCGAATGACAAGGGGTTGGTTTCAAATGCGCTATCTATCATGGTCCATACCGGTTCAGATGAGATGAATGCTTCCTGTGCCTGGGGATTGATATATGACACCCATGCATAGAATATGACATCGTCTGGGAGTAGGATAGGCACTTCAAAATCGACCTGTGTCTGGGTATTTGGTACATCCGTGAACTTATTAAGATTCATCGGATTAGGAGTTACGTATACGATGTATCTAGTGGCACCGATCTGGGCTGGCCATGTAATATGGAATAGCCTCTTATTATTAAGATCCGGAGCTATTTTGACTTTGACTAAACCCTGTGTGGAAGGCAACCACGGTCTTAATAGCTCAGGTGGCGTTATCGGGTCGAATAGGCCCATTTTACCGCTTGCTTAACTCAAGTTCTTGCTTCCAGTATGGACTGACACGTTCACCCATTTGCACTTTGTACATATCTCCAACGGTGCGGATCACCTGACCAAATACACGCATCGGACGGACATATACGGTGTCACCGACCTTGATATCTACTCCGCCCTTGACTGTCCAGTTCAACTCATCACGGAATTCAGATGCGATGGTTAGTTTGTCTATTACCGCCATGATACTCGCCCTCTTAGCCATTTTCATCCATTGCTGGGTCGCTTCATCTAGAACATACTCAAATCCCTCGCCTGGATCGTCAGTTGGCTTCGTTGGAATCATGGCTTGAGGAGCGATACCGCTACCGGCTGCCTTTAAATTACTGATTACCTGCGTTACTTCATTCTGAGACAGACCCATATTTAGACCCTCCTGTGTGATTTCATCCCAATTAAATGCATATACGCCTGGTGCGGTCATATATGTATCCTGTGCCCATTCCATTAAACCTTGTTGTAACTGTACACTAACATCGCCAATGCCATCCGTAGACT
>Ga0334722_10002892_pt1 | contig 18898 bp, 19 predicted proteins | sample C3_bottom_MG_FD_207210 | JGI IMG/M metagenome (GOLD analysis project Ga0334722, IMG submission 207210) | Sediment microbial communities from Yellowstone Lake, YNP, Wyoming, USA - C3_bottom | ecosystem: Environmental > Aquatic > Freshwater > Lake > Sediment | place: USA: Wyoming | collected...
TTGGTTCATTCCCGCCTCCCCGTGCCTTCGCAAAGCAGCAACTGATGATCAATCATGACCGTCGCTTTATGATATCTGCAGCAACGTAACCGAGGTAATTTTACAATGAGCTACCAGGTCCTGGCAAGAAAATGGCGGCCCCAGGTTTTCGAAGACGTCGTTGGTCAGGGGCATATCACGCGAACGCTGCAGAACGCGATCACCACGAAGAGGCTTGCGCATGCGTTCCTGTTCTCCGGACCCCGGGGCGTGGGCAAAACCACCACGGCTCGCATCCTTGCTAAGGCACTGAACTGCGCGCAGGGGCCGACCCCGACGCCCTGCGGCAAGTGCGATTCGTGCATCGAGACCACGGCGGGAACGTCGGTGGATGTCATCGAGATCGACGGGGCGTCGAACCGCGGCATCGAACATATCCGCGAGCTGCGCGAAGCCGTGAAATACGCGCCCACGCGCGGCAAGTACAAGGTCTACGTGATCGATGAGGTCCATATGCTCACGAACGAGGCCTTCAATGCGCTGCTGAAGACCCTTGAAGAACCCCCGCCGCATGTCCTCTTCATTTTCGCCACGACCGAGCCGCAAAAGATCCCGGCGACCATCCACTCCCGCTGCCAGCGCTACGGGTTCAAGCGCATTCCCCTGAACGAGATCATTGACCAGCTTCGCAAGATCGCCGCTGCCGAGGGCATTACGATCACCGACCAGGGGCTTGCCATGATCGCCCGGGCAGCCGAGGGCAGCATGCGCGATTCGCAGAGCCTGCTGGACCAGGCCGTGTCGTACAGCGGCATGGCGGTCAAGAACGAAGACCTCCAGGCGATTCTCGGCTCGGTCGCCCAGGAAAAGCTGCTGCAATTCGCGGCCGGCCTGCTCTCCCGGGACAGCGGCGGCCTGCTGAAGCAGATCGACAGCCTGCTTGATCAGGGACTCGACATGCGCCAGTTCCTGGCGGGCCTGGTCGAGCATATCCGGAACCTCATGGTCATCAAGATCACCACTGATCCCGGCCGGATCATCGAACTTCCAGCCGCGGATATCCAGAACCTGCAGCAGCAGGCCGTTGGCGTGGAAAGTGACCACCTTCTGCTGCTCTTTGACAGCTTGTCAAAAACACTGGATGAAATGCGCTGGTCGCCTCACCAGCGATCCACCGTGGAAATGGGGATCGTCAAGGCCTGCCACATCACGCCGCTTCGACCGCTCACCGAGGTGCTTGTGCGGATGAAGGAACTCGAGAGCAGACTTACGCCGGGAACAATGTTGTCCGCGCCAACGCCAGGCGGGGTTAGCGAGCGATCCGGAGCCTATGTGCCGAAAACAGCAACTGCTTCGCACCAGCCCCGCCCAGCAGAAGCGTCAAGTGGAGGAGGAGCGTCAGATGAGTGGGGCAGGGTCATGAGCGCCCTGAAAACGAAAAAACCGATTCTTGCCTCCTATCTTGGCCAGAGCAAACTTCTCACTACTTCGGATACCGGCTTTACTCTCGGGCTTCCGGCGAGCTTTCAGCGGGACCAGGTCGAAAAGCAGGAGCATCGCGACTATATGGAGCAGCTTGCCGGCGAGGTGCTCGGCAGAAAAATTCAGATTACCATAAAGCCGCTCGGCCAGGAAGATGCCGGATCATCGTCAGTCAGGGCTAAAACGACGGTAAAAAAGAAACCCGAGGAGCAATCTCCGATCGTCCAGGATGCGCTCAGGATTTTCGGCGGGGAGGTCATTGAAGCGGAACATTCCGAGGAAGAGGGCTGACGGGCCAGGGATCGAACAAAAGAAGACATTTAAATTTCTTATACCAGCATAAACCCCTCGTTTTTTCTTGCAAAGCATCCCCCGTTCTTTTATTATATTCTTCCCTTGCCATTTAGGCGATCCAACTTCTCGGGTACAAAAAGGCCTCGCATGTCGAAAAATATCATTGGCAATTTGATGAAACAGGCCCAGCAGATGCAAGAGCGGGTCAAGAAACTCCAGGAAGAGGCTGCGGGCAAGGCGGTGGAGGCTTCCTCGGGCGGCGGCATGGTTACGGTCGTGGCGAACGGCCGGCAGGAGGTCCTTTCGATCAAGATCGATGCTTCTGTCGTGGACCCCAAGGATATCGAGATGCTCCAGGACCTGGTCACGGCAGCAGTAAATGAAGCGCTCAGAAAATCCCAGGAGCTCATGAAAGATGAAATGGCCAAACTGACGGCGGGCATGGGCCTTCCTCCGGGGCTGATCTAACGCGGATAACCGTATGGAGCGCAGCGGTCAGGACAGGACAACGGCGGTGAAAGAACGCGAAGCATCATCCCTTGAGCCCTCGCATCCGAGAAAACACGGGAAAGCCGGCGCGCAGGCAGCGGATGTCTCGGGTAAGGCCATGGGCCGGATGGTTGACGCCTTCACCAGACTTCCGGGCATTGGAAAAAAAAGTGCTGAGCGCCTTTCCTTCGCTATTCTCAGTATGCCTCGTGAAGAGGTATTCGGGATCGCGCAGGCCATTCTGGACCTGAAGAACAACAGCCGCTACTGCACGGTCTGTAATAACATTACCGAGGACGAGGTTTGCAGCCTTTGCCGCGACGACAAGCGTGATTCTTCACGCATCTGCGTTGTGGAAGAGCCGAGCAATATCCTCATCCTCGAAAAAACCGGCATCTTTCGGGGCCGTTACCATGCGCTCATGGGCGCTATCTCACCGCTTGACGGTATCGGACCAGAGGACCTTAAAATCGAGGGTTTGATGGAGCGACTCAGGGCCGGCATGGTCAAGGAAGTCATTATTGCCACGAATCCTACGGTAAAGGGCGAGACAACGGCCCTGTATCTTTCGAAGTTGATAAAGCCGCTTGGCATCAGCGTCAGCCGCATTGCATACGGCCTTCCTGTTGGCGGGGACATCGAGTACGCCGACGAGAACACGGTGCAGCGGGCGCTTGAAGGGCGAAGAGAAATGTAAGTTAATTGCGGAATGCGGATTGCGGAATGCGGAATGAGAACATCACTCCGAACTCTGCACTCCATGCTCCGAACTGAGTTGGGAGGATATTATTATGGCAGAAATGATTGAGATCAGATGGCATGGCCGGGGTGGTCAGGGAACCGTGACCGCGGCCAAAGTGCTTGCAGACGCCTGTCTCTCCGGCGGCCGCAACGTGCAGGCATTCCCGGAATACGGACCGGAGCGCGCAGGTGCGCCGCTCCGCGCCTATAACCGGATCAGCGAGAAGATTCTCCGGATGCACTGCCCGGTGCTGAATCCCGGTGTGGTCGCCGTTGTTGACGCAACGCTTCTCGACGCGATCAATGTAGCCGAGGGTGCGAAAGACGACGCGGTCTTCATTATCAACACGGGCAAAGACCCCAAGGATGTACGGGCGAAGTTGAAAGCCAAGCCGACCCAACGAGTTTTCACCATCGACGCATCCAAGATCGCCGTCGAGTCCATCGGCAGGGACATGCCGAACTCGTGCATGCTCGGTGCGGTGAACCGGGCCACGGCGATCGTGACCATGGAGGTGCTGCTCGATGATGTGAAGGGCAGCTTCGGCAAAAAATTCGCGCAGAAGATCATCGACGGGAACCTGACCGCGGTGAAGCGCGGATACGAGGAGGTACATGAAGGATGAAACAGATGAACTGGAAAGAACTGCCGCATGCCGGCACCATTCTGAAGGCCGGCAATGCGAACGACTATAAGACCGGTTCGTGGCGTTCGCTCAAGCCGCGCTGGATCGAGGAGAACTGCATTCAGTGCCTCTTCTGCTGGGTTTACTGTCCGGATTCCGCGGTCCTGGTGAAGGATGAAAAGATGATTGGATACGATTATGACCACTGCAAAGGCTGCGGTGTCTGCGCCATGGAGTGCCCGGGCAAAAAAGGCAACAAGGCCATTGTCATGGAAGAGGAGGGCGAATAACATGGCAGTAACAACGACCAAGACCGTGGCGGTCACCGGCAACCAGGCAGTTGCCGAAGCGCTCCGCCAGTTGAACCCCGATGTGATGCCGGCCTATCCTATTACGCCGTCAACGGGCATCATGGAGGCATTTACCTCCTTTGTTTCGAATGGTAAGGTGGATACCGAGACGATCCTCGTGGAGAGCGAGCACAGCGCCATGAGCGCCTGCATCGGCGCCTCCGCAGCGGGCGGCAGAGTGGCCACGGCCACCAGCGCTCAGGGTCTTGCCCTGATGTGGGAAATGTTGCATATCGCCTCGGGCTACCGCCTGCCGATCCTGATGGCCCTGGTGAACCGGGCGCTTTCCGCGCCGCTCAACATCCACGGCGACCATTCCGACGGCATGGGCATGCGCGACTGCGGCTGGATCCAGCTCTTTTCCGAAAACGCCCAGGAAGCATACGACAACACCATCATGGCTTACCGCATTGCAGAGCACAAGGACGTGCGGCTGCCGATCGCGGTCAACATGGACGGTTTCATTATCAGCCACTCCATCGAGAGCATGCAGTACATCACCGACGCGGATGTCAAGAAGTTCGTGGGCGAATACATCGCCATAGATCCGCTCCTCGATCTTGACAATCCCAAAAGTATCGGCGCTCTGGTGCTGCCCGATTATTACATGGAACACAAGCGTGTGCAGCACGAGGCCATGCTGAATGCCAAGAAGGTCATCCAGGACGTTACCGCAGAGTTTGCCAAGCTCTTCGGCCGCACGTATGATTTGTTCGAGTCCTATCGTCTTGAGGACGCTGAAGTGGTGATCGTGGCGCTCAACTCCGCCGGAGGCACGATCAAGGACGAAATTGACCGCTACCGCGAGAAGGGTGTAAAGGCAGGATTGCTCAAACCCCGTGTTTTCAGGCCATTCCCGTATGAGGAGATAGGCGCAGCGCTCAAAAACGCCAAGGCGGTCTGTGTCATGGACCGGGCGGATTCCTACGGCGGCTACGGCCCCATGTTCATGGAGATCGCCTCGGCTGTATACCCCCACCGTAATGGGCCGCTCTTGTTCAACAAGATCTACGGCCTCGGCGGCAGAGATTTGATGCCGCTCGATGTTGATAAGGTGATCGAAGAGACCATCGAGGTCGCGAAGACCGGCAAGGTCAAGATGGTGAAGGAGTATATTACGGTCAGAAACTAATTGACCGTATTAATAATTGGAAATTGAAAGTTTTAAATTTTACATTTTCCAATCTTGAATTTCCAATTCGACATTCGCAGAATGTCGCATAGAGGAGAATACAATGAGCACACCAACACAGGAAAAACCCTTAACCCTGAAATCCCTCACGCACAAACCGGAACTGCTTACCGGCGGCCACCGCATGTGCTCGGGCTGCGGAGCACCGACCATCGTACGCCAGGTCCTTATGGCCATCGACGAACCGGTGGTGATCGCGAACGCTACAGGCTGCCTCGAGGTTTCGACCTGCCTGTTCCCGTACACGGCCTGGAAAGTGCCGTGGATGCACAGCGCATTTGAGAATGCGGCAGCCACGGCCTCGGGCATCGAGACCATGTACCGGTCGCTCCGGAAGCAGGGCAAGCTTAAGAAGGAGATGAAGTTCATCGCCTTCGGCGGCGACGGCGGCACCTATGACATCGGGTTCCAGGCCCTTTCGGGCGCCATGGAGCGCGGCCACCAGCTGCTCTATATCTGCTATGACAACGGCGCGTACATGAACACCGGCATCCAGCGCTCGAGCGCGACGCCATTCGGCGCGGACACGACGACCTGCCCCGTAGGTTCTGTGGTCAAGGGCAAACCTCAGCGCCGCAAGGACCTCACGCGCATCATGGCAGCGCACAACGTTGCCTATGCCGCTCAGGCTTCGCCCCATAACTGGAAGGACCTCATGACCAAGGTCAAGAAGGCCCTTGCCACGAACGGTCCGGCCTACATGGGCATCGTCTCCCCCTGCAACCGCGGCTGGCGTTCCCAGACCAACGATTCCATCCTGCTTTCCCGGCTCGCGGTCGAGACCTGCTACTGGCCGTTGTATGAGGTACAGGACGGAAAGTGGACCATCAACTACGACCCCAAGGAGCGAAGAAAGCCGGTCGCCGAGTGGCTCAAGCCCCAGGGCCGGTTCAAGCACCTCTTTGCTCCGGGCAACGAGGCGCTGCTTGAACAGTTCCAGAAGCTCGTGGACAATGACTGGGAGAGCCTCAAGAAGCTCCAGGAGATGTCGAAGAGCTGACGCATTGTTCACCCTGTTTCATCCAAGATCTGTCAAGAACACAGCCGGGTATCGCACGCCCGGCTGTGTTTCGTTCAGCAGGATTTAAAAAAACGCTTGAAATATCACGGTCAGTATGGTTTAATAGCCACAACTTGCTGTTACCGTGCGGTATGGCGTTCCGCGCCCAAGGAGAAGCACCTATGCTGGGTCAAGATCTCGTGATGTATGACGAAGAGTTTAAGTTAATAGACGCAGAACTCCAGCGACTTCTTGCCCAGGCCAATGCCAAGGTCGTGTTCCTCGTGGATAAGAACGGCCAGCTGATCGCAGCTACCGGTGAAACGGAAAACCTCGATACCACTTCGCTTGCCTCCCTGACGGCCGGCAACATTGCCGCCACGGGCGGCATGGCCAAGCTCCTGGGTGAGAAGGAATTTTCCATTCTGTTCCACGAAGGCCAGCGCGATAACATCCACATATCCATCATTGGCCAGCGGGTGATCCTGGTGGTGATCTTCGACCAGCGCTCATCGCTCGGCCTTGTCCGTCTCCGCGTAAAAAAAAGCGCCGATGTGCTTGGTACCATCTTCAATCAACTCCTTGAAAAAGTAGAAACGGGAAAAACGTCAGGCAAGGCTGCTGATTCGCCCTTTGCGGAGATCACGGACGAAGATATTGATAAGCTCTTCGGGTAACCCCGCCACGATCATTTCCTGAATGCGTTAAGGAGAGGACTCACGGTTCTATGTCGTTTATCAATTATTCGTCGAGAGAGATCAACTGCAAGATCGTTTTCTATGGTCCCGGCCTGTGCGGCAAGACGACCAACCTGCAGTGGATATACAAAAAGACAAACCCCGACAGCAAGGGAAAGATGATCTCGCTGGCAACCGAGACCGAGCGTACGCTGTTCTTCGACTTTCTCCCGCTCGCCCTGGGCGAGATCCGCGGCTTCAAAACGCGTTTCCATCTGTACACCGTTCCCGGCCAGGTTTTCTATGACGCCAGCCGGAAGCTGATCCTCAAGGGCGTGGACGGCGTCGTTTTTGTTGCAGACTCACAGATCGAACGGATGGAGGCGAACATCGAAAGCGTTGAGAACCTGCGCATCAACCTCGCGGAGCAGGGCTATGATCTCGACAAGGTTCCCTATATCATTCAGTACAACAAGCGCGACCTGCCGAATGTCGTGCCGGTACAGGAAATGCGGCGTGCGCTGAACCCCCGCGGCGTGCCGGACTTCGAGGCAGTTGCTCCCGAAGGCACCGGGATATTCGATACCCTCAAGGCGATCGCCAAGCTCGTGATCATGGAACTCAAGAAGGGTCAGGACGGCGGCTAACAACCCTTCCCTGCCAGTAAATAACCCATTGACATATCAGGCAGTATATGGTATTTATACCAGCCTGATTTCATACCATTTCCCAATTATTCCCGGATAGCTCAGTTGGTAGAGCGGGTGACTGTTAATCACCATGCCGCAGGTTCAAGTCCTGCTCCGGGAGCCAATAAATAAAAAGCCCTCACATGTTGAGGGCTTTTTTCTTTGCCAGCCCGGCTGCGGACGAGAACCTGCTGTATACAAAAATTGAAAAATTGGAGCAGAAACAAAAAGCAGAAGGTGGTCGGCACAGTTTCCGAATAAGAACGCAAGCTTGCCCATAGTAGAGAGAAGGAGGCTCTGCCCTGGGAGCAAAACAGAGCAGGCCACCGAACCTCGGCATTATATTGTTGATCCTGGAAAGAGCATTTGGACACCGAAGACGTGGATCAACTCATGATAAGAGCGGAAAAATAGAATTATCCTAAAAACGGCAGATGCTCTAGCATTGGCCAAGAAGAGGGCCACACCGAGCAGGAAGTACTTCAAAAACAAAGACTTGAAGCGTGGAAGTGATTCACCTAACGCATGTAGATAAACTAAAGTCGCAAGTATTATCCAAAAACGAATACCCTGAAATTACCCCGGCAGGGTGATTGACTTGCCCAGATGAACTATGCGATAACTAATAGCCTGTTACTGCAAATTATGAGAACCTAGAATCGACAATTTCAAGTGTTCGAGGGGGGTTCAGATGGAAAGCCTGACGATATCCCTGGTCGATCTGAATCGGGCATCGCCGTCCCTATTAGCCCAGGAGCTTCGGGCAATTTTACTGACTGCTGATGATCGTGTGCGGCTGTATGAGCCTGCTCAATCATTGCTTGAGAAAAGCACAAAAACATTTATTGAGCGCCCCCCGGATGTTCTCTTTCTTATTCTGCCGGAACAGATGGGTGAGCTCGAACGGGGACAGATCCGCACGTTCAGCAAGGAGCCGGCAGGAACACCGATAATTGCAGTGATCGAGCAAGCCAAAACCAATGAGATGATCGAGTTGTTCAAGCTCGGTGTCACGGATTTTATCACTCCCCCGCTCAAGACTATAGACGTCATGCCACGCGTCTGGAGATTGGCCGAGCATGTGCGAAAGAAACAATCACTTGCGGAGCGGCTGAAGGAGACAATCGGTCTGCGCCAGATCATTGGGAGCAGCCCGGCCTTTATTGCCGAGCTGCAAAAGATCCCTTTCATTGCCCGATGCGATTCGAGCGTCCTGCTTTTAGGTGAAACGGGCACCGGCAAGGAGATGTTCGCGCGGGCGATTCACTATCTCGGCCCGCGGACAGGCAAACCTTTCACGCCGGTCAACTGCGGCGCCATTCCTGCGGACCTGCTCGAAAACGAGTTGTTCGGCCATGCAAAGGGAGCGTTCACGAGCGCGGCCGCTCCTTCAAACGGCCTTATTCAAGAAACCGAAGGAGGAACGCTTTTTCTTGACGAGATCGACAGCCTAACGCTAAGTGCGCAGGTCAAACTATTAAGATTTCTGCAGGAAAAAGAGTATCGCCAACTCGGCGCCTCAAAGACCAGGCGTGCGGACGTGCGGATCATTGCCGCAACGAATGCCGATCTCGAACAGGCCGTGAGCAGCGGCAGCTTCAGACGCGACCTCTACTATCGGTTAAACATTATTCCCCTGACCCTCCCGCCGCTCAGGCAGCGCCGCGAAGACATCCCTCTTCTGACCAGGCATTTCATCGATCAATATGCTTTGGAATTTAGTAAAGAGGTGGACGACCTTGCGCCAGAGGCCATGCAAAAGCTACTTTTGCATAACTGGCCCGGCAATGTGCGGGAACTTCAGAACATCATCGAACGGTCCGTTGTCTTCTCGTCCAGACCGGTTCTTCGGTCCGAGGACATACAGTTGCCTCGACCCGAAACCGCCCCTCCTGCCGAATCCTTCCAGCAGGCAAAGGCGCGCGTTGTCATCGAATTCGAAAAAAATTATATCCACGATCTGCTCATCTCACACCAGGGCAACATAACCCGGGCGGCAAAAACCGCGGGGAAAAACCGTCGCGCTTTCTGGGAGCTTATGAGAAAGTATGAGATCGGCACTGGCGAGTTCAAGCACTCCGAATAAAACCAGGACAATCCCCATTCAAAACAAGGATAAATTTGTCCTGTTCCTAACACCTTCATTTCAAAACCCTTTCCTCTTTTCCTGAAAAACAGGTATGACAAGAATGTCCCGGTAAAAGATAAACAAGATTTTGTCGAAAACGCTAATTCGTCATTACCTTCCTGAATTCTAAAGGATATTTCCGCGCGCTCTTCTTCAGTAAATCTGATTAATAACGGTATGCCGGTTGCATATCATCCGGACATGCAAGGTGATTGTCCCCACTGGGGAAAAAACGAGATTGCACGGGAGATTCTCGCCTATCTCGCCGATCATCCCGATGCCGGTGATACCCTGGAAGGCATCATGCAGTGGTGGCTGATGCAAAGAAGGATTCAAAATCAGATAGTACTGGTAGAAAAAGCACTCAACGAACTTGTGAGCGATGGATATGTTAAAAAAAATACCAATACGAACCTTGAAGCCCGGTATAGCATAAAAAAAACGTAACGACAATACTGTATCGCGTTTTTGATCATTTCCTGAAAAAGGGAAGGTGCCGCTCGTGGCGACCAATAAGGCAATCGCACTAACCGGCCAGGCAATACTGGGAGTTCTCTCGAGCGAGTGCCCCCCTGAGTTTGCAGGCGCGCAATTTGAACTGTATCAGCCAAGCAATTTCTCAAGTCCTATGGAAGAGGGAATTTCCCTGTACCTTTACCGAGTGACAATCAATACGGCAAGGAGAAATCTTGCAAAGCGCACCGACGCGCAGGGAAAGACGTTTCGCCCTTCCTTGCCACTGGATTTGTTCTATATAGTAACCCCCTGGGCTAGAACAGCGGCGCGACAGCAGCGCCTTCTCGGCTGGGCAATGCGAGTCCTGGAAGACATGAACACATTGCCGGCGAACCTTTTAAATCGATATGGTGAAGCCGGCAGCTTCAGGCCCAATGAATCCGTGGAGCTTATCTGTGAGCCGATTTCACTTCAGGACATGATCAATATCTGGGAAGTTTTCAAACCCCATCAGCAGCTGTCGGTAACCTACGTTGCCAGGATGATTGCCATCGATTCTGAAATTGAACTGGCGGAAGGTTCCCTGGTTGGAGCACGCGGCACGGATGCGGGGGAGATTTAATAAGCTATCATGGGCGTCGAGGTCGAATCCATCAAAGAAAAGAGTGATCGCACGCTGCATGCCTGTCCACTGGGTGTGCGATTTTGGGATGACGTGCTCCAGACCGTGATTTCCGACGGGTTGAGGGTTGCCGCATATCCCGAGGGAAATCCAGGGGTTCGCACCGAGGCGATCAGCAATCCGTCAGGTGTGTTCGTTTTCCACGGGCTTCCCGGCCTGCACAGCTTCGAGTTCAGGGAGGGGCAGAAGTCGTGGAGCGATCTTGATCCCTGGAAGGCCGCTGTTTCATTCAGGCCGTTCTGTATCGAGGTCCGCGACAACCTCCGCCGGTTCCTGCCGTTCCTGCTGAAGGTACAGGCCCCGAACAAGGGGATGGTAATCTGGACCCGCGGCGGAACAATATCTCCGCCGGAGAGGGAAACTACTTTTGTTTCCCTCTTTTCCGCGCCGACGAGGAGCATACCGCCGGGGATGGCGGTTCTTCGAGCTGAACTATGGGACCCGAAAGAAAAGCGACCGGCGGCAAGCGTCCTCCTGGAAGCAACCTTCAAAGGACAGCTTCTGGGGCACGGGCTTGCCGATGAGAAAGGCCGTATTGTACTCATCTTCCCTTACCCGGAACCGGCACGGCTTCAGATCAGCCCGACGCCAGGCTCTCCTCCCCGCAATCCGGGCATTGTTTCTTTGCGGGACCAGGAGTGGCGAATCGAGCTCCGTGCATTTTATAAACCGGGCACGAACCCCAACGCGACGCCTGATCTGACAATGGTCTGCGACCAGACTGCCGCAGTCATGTGGCGGGAAGAAACGCTCGAGAACGAGTTCGCTGATGTGTCCGTGAGGTTTGGCAAAGAAACGGTTCTGCAAACGAGCGCCGGAAGCGAAACGCTGCCGGTATTGTATATAACCTCGGCGGTGCCACCGCCGTAATGCCAAGGAGGAAGCCATGCCGGAATACTTAGCGCCGGGGGTATTTGTAGAAGAAGTATCGTACCGCTCCAAGTCGATCGAAGGGGTAAGCACCACGACCACGGGTTTTGTCGGCCCAACGCGGTACGGGCCGGTTGATATGGCGCCCGACATCATAACCAGTGTGCTCGAATTCGAGCGTGTTTACGGAGATCGGCTCCAGTTGGCGTATACCGATGCCTCCATGGACAACTACGTATGGCATGCAGTTCGCGCTTTCTTCGAGGAGGGCGGCAAGCGGCTCTATGTTTCGCGCGTGTTCCGGCCTCTCGGCGGTACCTATCCACCTTCCGACTTCAAAACTGCGGACACAGCCGACCAGAGCAGCGGACTGTATCAAGACGGTCATGCGCGCGTCAGTATTCCTTCCGGAGGCGGCGACGCATTAGAGCTTCGCGCCCGTTTTCCCGGCGCAGCAGGTAATATGCGTATCAGGTTCACGGTAAGGCTGGGCCAGAACATTCTCGGCGGCAAGGAGGAAAATCCCGAGGTTAAAGGTCTGGTGGACAACGAAGTCGTCTGGATCAATGATATAACGAGTCCCATCATCAGTCCTCCCGGCAGCGGAACCCTTTATATTGCCGAGTCCTACTACGACGAGAATGCCAAGAAAAAAACGTGGCGGTTTAAGATCGATGCAGCCAGTCCTGCGAGAGAACTAAGCACCCTCACTCCGAATGCTGAACCCGATCAGAGCGACAGCGTACGAATCGTCACGCTCACCGTTTCCGTCTTCCCCGCGGATGAGGGCGGTGCGGCCCACCTATGGAACGGTTTGCCCCCTGATCCGTCCCATCAGCGGGCTGGTTCGCCCGACTCCCTGTCCGCCCTGTTCGGAGAGGTCCCGTCGAACCTTTCTTTGGCCCGCACTCTTCCGTTCGTCGTGGAACTCGGTGAACACGTTACGACCGGGTTGGACGTGCTTCAGGCCCTCTTTAATGCCGACATCGATCTGCAGGGAGCCCTGAATAATCCACGGTCGAGCGACGCGGACAGGTCAATCGATGTTTCCCTGATTGGCGGAAATGACGGGAACCGGCCGGATGCCGATTCCTACGAAGGCACTGCCGAAGACTATCAGCCCTTCAAGACCGGGCTCAAGTCGTTTGAAGACATCGAGGACATCTCCATCGTGGCGGCGCCCGGCTCCACCTTCGGATATGAGAACGGCTACCGTTCGAATGCAGCGGCCATCGTTTCGCTGCTGATATCGCATGCCGAGAAGATGCGGTACCGGATCGCGGTCCTGGACTCCGGAGACCGTCAGACCATTTCTCAGGTACGAACCATGCGCGCACGTATCGATTCCAAACACGCGGCATTCTACTATCCATGGGTAACAATCCTCGATCCCGTGACCGGGCAGGAAGTGCAGATGCCGCCCTCCGGTTTCGTTTCGGGTATTTATGCCCGCAACGATACCAATCGCGGCGTGATCAAAGCGCCTGCCAACGAAGTTGTGAATCTTGCTCTCGGCTTCGAAGCTATGCTGAACAAGAGCCAGCAGGAAGTGCTTAATCCCGAGGGCATCAATTGCTTCCGGTTCTTCGAGGGACGAGGCAACCGTCTCTGGGGCGCCAGAACGATCAGTTCGGATCCTGAGTGGAAGTATGTGAACATTCGCCGCTATTTCGCCTATCTGGAGCGGTCCATCGACAAGGGAACCCAGTGGGCGGTGTTTGAGCCGAACGGCGAGGCGTTGTGGTCCAATATCCGAAGGACCATCGAGGATTTTCTCCTGAATGAGTGGCAATCTGGGGCGCTGCTCGGCGACAAGCCGGACAAGGCGTACTTTGTCCGCTGTGATCGCTCCACCATGACGCAGAACGATCTGGACAACGGGCGGTTGATTGCCCAGATCGGCGTGGCCGCGCTCAAGCCGGCCGAGTTCGTGATTCTGAGGATCGGGCAGTGGACCGCGGACCGGAAAAACTGATCAAATAATTAAAGGAGGAATCCATGGCAGTATTACGCGAACGTCCTTATGTACAGTTCAATTTCCTGGTGAATCTGGGTGATGGCAAGACTGACGGCGCCGAAGCCGGGTTTCAGGAGTGCAGCGGCATAGGCATGGAAGTGACCGTGGCAGAGTATCGGAACGGGAACGAAAAGGAGAACAGCGTTCGCAAGATAACCGGGCTGAACAAGTCCACGGACGTAACCCTGAAGCGCGGCATCATCGGATCGCTCAACCTGTATCAATGGCTGGACCAGGTCCGCAACGGCGATCAGAACGCATACCGTAACGTGGTCGTCCAGTTGCAGAACGAAGACCACACGGCTGTGGTGCAGGAATGGAAACTGATGCGCGCGCGCATTATCAAACACACGAGCGGCCCCATGAATGCCAAGGGAACCGACGTGGCCATGGAAGAACTCGTGCTCGCCTACGAGCGCCTGGAGATGGTGTAACGCGTGGTAGGTCAGCTCACAGAACGACTGCCCGGGATCGGATTCGAGACACAGCCGAGAGGGCAAAAAGACGAGCTGCCGCGAATGGATGTCGCTGTTTTCGTGGGCTTTGCCGCTTCAGGACCGCTGCATATACCCGTGGCTGTCGATGATACGGCGCAGTTCGAAGCGATCTTCGGCAACGATGCCCTCCTTGCCCGGGATGCGGCAACGGGCGGGCAGGTATACGCCCATCTTGCGCCGACGGTCCGCTGTTTTTTCAAAAACGGAGGCAAGCGTTGCTGGATCATACGTGTGGCCCAAACCGAAGCTTCTGACACAAAGCCTCCGTCGCCGCATACCGCTCGCTACAATTATTTCCCAATACCGGGACTTGCGCGGCTTACCGAGGAAAACGGCACGCTCGAGGTAGAACCTGCCATTGCCCGGGCGCGCTCCGAGGGAAGCTGGTCGGATTCCCTGCGCGTCGGGACCTTCCTGTCATCGGAGAAGATCGAAGTTGATGAGATCATGATCGGCGAGAGGACCGCGGAGATCCACGTAAAAAATCGCCGGGAAAAGTTGTCACCGGGCGATCTCCTCCGCATGGCGTTTGAAGGAGGGGAGGCCCTTTTATGCCCTGTTGAATCGGTGGAGCTTCCGGCCACAACGCTTCCTCCGGGCCGAACCATCGTGCATGTTTCGATCCGCAATGCCCTCTGGATGCAACAGATCAAGCCGGGTAGCCCGCCGCAGGACAGTCTAACGGTGGACATCGCTGTGACCGAAGAGGGGCCACCGGTGCCGGGTTCAGTGCTCTTTCTTGACCTGGAAGGGCAACAGGTTGTAATGACCGTGCAGCGTATAGAGAATGCGGAGACCGAGACCTCATCGCCGCAAACATCCGTGAAAGTGACCGGCCAGGTTTTCAGGTTCGGGCAGAATTTTCCTGAGACACTGCCCAAGCTGGTGTCAGGAGAGATAATCACTTTCGGCTTGTCCGTTCATCGCGGGAGCGACTACTCCGTCAGTCTTCCCGGGCTCGGATTGACCCCTCAGCATAACAGATACTGGGGCAAGCTGCCTACCGACCGGGAATATTACGGCAGACAAAGCGGCCCTGCACTAGCAGGAGAAAAAACGGCAAAAGAGAAAACCATTAACTTCTGGAGCCTGACAGACGGCAGCCGTTTTCCGCTTGCTCATAATGACGAAAACGGGAACAAAAAGACGATCTACTATCTTCCGGTCGGGATGCAGTATTTCCCCGAGGACTGTCAACGGATAGCTCCGTTTAAAAGTTCGTTGTCACCGCTGGAGCGCGACGGACTCGCGTCGTTCAAGGCAGAGCTCTTTCTCGATCCCGGTCTGGCCGGTTATGGAACGGAAACCTTCATGTCACAGGCTGATTTTCTCCGCTACCTTAGCCCTTCACCGCGCAGTCTGACCGGCATTCATGCGGCACTGGAGGTGGAAGAGGCCACGATCATTAGCGTGCCTGATGCAGTTCACCGCGGTTGGCAACAGATTCCACTGCCGCCGCCGGCAACTGCTCCCGAAGCAGTTCCCGAATACCGGCCCGAATGGTGGCACGGGGCAACGTGCGTTCTCACCGCGGAAGAACGCAAGAAACGGTCAGAGGACGAAGCATACAGGGTGGAAAAACCGGACCGGGCAAATTTTCTCGATTGCGAAATCGATCCGCTGCCGAGTCCCGTTATCAAGTACGAAGCTCCTGATCCTTCGGGAACATTTGTTCTGAGCTGGACGCCGGTACCGGGCGCTCATTATGTTCTTCAGGAGACGGTCACCGAGTGGTCCGCTGCAGCCGAAATCTATCAGGGATACGAACACCGCATGATCATTTACAACAGGCCGCCAAACGACTATTTCTACCGGGTACGGGCAAGCGCGAGCAATGCAAGCAGCGATTGGTCCGCAGGCTGTGCAATCCGCGTGGGCGCAACGCCGCCATGGGCGCAGAACAACGTCAAAACGTATGCTCCAAACACACTCCTCGAAGTTCATCGGGCCTTGGCGCGCATGTGCGCGGCAAGGGGCGACGTGTTCGCCGTTCTGGCGCTGCCCGCTCACTATCGCGAGAACGACGCGCTTGCCTATGCAAATATCCTTAGATTGTCATCGTCCCCGGAAGCCGCAGGCGGAGGAGAGACGCTTTCATCTGAATTCAGCTATGCGGCCCTGTATCATCCCTGGCTCATAACGCGCGCCGAAGGGGCTGTCGACTCCTTCCGAGCCGTCCCTCCTGATGGGGGTATTTGCGGAATTATGGCAAAACGGGCCGTAGAACGGGGGGCCTGGGTTGCGCCTGCCAACGATGCGTTGCAAGGGTGCATTGCGTTGACACCTCCGATATCGGCGGAAAAAAGACTTGCTCTGCAAGACGCACGCGTCAATCTTGTCCGGCAGGAGCCACGAGGCTTTCTGGTTCTCGATGCCGACACCCTGAGCAATGATCCAGAACTCAGGCCAATTGGGGTGCGGCGACTCTTGATGTTGCTTCGCAGGACAGCGCTTCGCGTGGGCGCCCAGTACGTATTTGAGCCGAACGACAAAGCCTTAAGACGTTCGGTACAGCGAGGTTTCGGGGCCATGCTTGCCGAGCTGCATAAACGGGGCGCATTCAAAGGGGCAACGTCGGCGGAAGCGTATCAGGTCATAACTGACGATTCGTTGAATACGGCGCACAGCATGGACCAGGGGCGATTCATCGCGGAACTGAGAATCGCCCCCTCGCGGCCCATGACCTTTCTTACGGTCCGCATCCTGCAATCGGGAGAACACCTTTCCCTGGTGGAAGGAAGGTAGCTAATGACCGACCGGGCGAACGAGACGATCAAACAGCCATTTACGGCATTCAATTTTGAGGTCGAGATCAACGTGCCGGGTGTCACGACCGACAGGCTTTGTGCCGCGGCTTTTTCCGAATGCGACGGCCTGGAGATGACGATGGAAATAAAAACTATCCGGGAAGGCGGCAATAACAACGCGCAGATCCGGATGCTCGGACCCATGAGCTACGGGCAGATCACGCTGAAGCGCGGCATGACGGACAGCTTTGATCTCTGGGACTGGTTCAACAAACTGGTGCAGGCCCCCTCGGTCGCGCTTCGTGAGAGTTTACGGGGAGAAGTCACGGTGGTCCTCAATGCCGCGGACGGGGTCACGGAGCGGGCGCGGTTTGCGCTGAGTCGTTGCCTTCCGGTAAAACTGAAAGCGCCGTCACTGAACGCCAAGGACGGGATGATAGCGATCGAAGAGATGCAGCTCGTGTACGAAACGATGACGAGAGAAAAACCCAAGTAGGTATTATCGTGACGCCGGGGTCCAAGAGACATCGGTGCAGGTTGATTTCAGGGAGAAAACATGCCGGACAAGGTTACCTTCGCAAAGGCGGAACTGATCGAGTTGAAACCGGGCGAGAAGGACGGGGTAAAGGTCCAGGTTCAATTCAATCCCGAAACCCTGAAGGTGAGCTATGCCAATCAGGTGGTTCCGCCGGATAGCAGCGCCAAGGACTCGCGCGGCACCAGCAGCACGCAGTTCGTGGGCAAGGGCTCCACGAAGCTCAGCCTTCAGCTCTGGTTCGATGTGACCTCGCAATTGCCGCAGGGCGAATCGGCGAAAGTCGATGATGTCCGTCTGCTGACGAAAAAAGTCGTCGACTTTATCACGCCGAAAAAAGATGATCACGAAGCGGGCAAGTTTCTGCCGCCGGCAACGCGCTTCCTCTGGGGAACGTTTCAATTCGATGGGATCGTGGAATCTCTGGAAGAATCCCTCGAATTCTTTTCGAACGAAGGAAAGCCGCTGCGGGCGAGCATCTCGTTAAGCATGTCCCAGCAGGCGATCCAATTCGCTTTTCCTGACAAGCAGCAGAACATGCCGTTAGCAATGACCCCGAGCGGGGCCCAGCCGGGAACCCAGCTGCTCGTCCAGGCAGCGGCCGGCTCCACCCTGCAGAACATGGCCGCGGGCATAGGCAAGGGGGACGACTGGAAAGCGATCGCAGCAGCCAATAACATCGAAAACCCCCGCATGCTGCAACCGGGACAACTGCTCGATATGAACGTACGGTAACCGAAGCGCACGGAGGAGGATCATCTTATGGGAGTCGTAATCCACGAATTCGACATAATAGCCGAAGCGCAGCCCGCGGAAAAAGCTGCTGCCGCACCGGCTCAGCCCCCCCAGGCCACGGTCCTGGATGTTAAACGGGCTGTCCAGCATGCGGCGGACCGGTCGGCGCGCGTCTGGGCGCATTGACCGGCATGGCGACGAACAGCACTATACGGGCCAGCAGACCGATGATAACGATTGACGGGCAGGACGACCAATCGCTGTCCGAAGGACTGCTGAACATGATCATTGCCGAAAACGTGAACGGTTTATACCGATGCGAAGCGGTTTTCGGCAACTGGGGCTCGGTGAACCAGAGCGTCGGTTATCTCTATTTCGATCGGAGCCTGCTGGAATTCGGCAAAGAATTCAAAATCAAGCTCGACGCCGATATACTCTTCGCCGGCAGGATTACGGGACTGGAGGCGCATTACCGCAAGGGCGGTTTGCGCGAGCTCACGGTCCTGGCCGAAGACCGGTTTCAAGATCTCAGGATGACCAGACGTACGAGGACCTTCGAGAGCGCAACGGACGCGGATGTTGTTCGCCAGATAGCGGGCGATCATGGACTGACCGCGGACGTCGACATGATGGGGCCTACGCACACGGTGCTGGCGCAGGTAAACCAGAGCGATCTGGCCTTTCTGCGGGAGCGTGCCCGGGCCGTGGATGC
>Ga0334722_10002893_pt1 | contig 18897 bp, 20 predicted proteins | sample C3_bottom_MG_FD_207210 | JGI IMG/M metagenome (GOLD analysis project Ga0334722, IMG submission 207210) | Sediment microbial communities from Yellowstone Lake, YNP, Wyoming, USA - C3_bottom | ecosystem: Environmental > Aquatic > Freshwater > Lake > Sediment | place: USA: Wyoming | collected...
GAAGGCGACGTACCGGTTACGGTGAAAGAATGTCAGTTCTGCCATACCGAACCGCTCGTGATGTTTTCCCCCGAGCAGCAGCGCCAATTCCGCGAGCAAGGCGGATTCATCATCACCCTCTCGACCTGAGCGCGCGCGACGCGCGAGGGTTGATCTGGTTCATCTGGTCTGTCTGGTTCATCTGGTTGGTTTCGTTCAACCAAACAAACGAGACAAACCAAACAAACCAAATAACGGCCTTCTTAGGCTGGCGGACTTTTTCAGCATTCTGCTAAGAAGCAGGCGGGATTTCTTGCGGCAGAAGAGGCACGTTTTTCTTCTCAAAGGCGAAATGGATGATCAAGAAGACGACCCCCACACTGATCGCCGAGTCGGCGACATTGAAAGCCGGCCAATGGTAGGAGCCCACATAGACATCGAGAAAATCGATCACCTCGCCATACTGTAATCGATCGACCAGATTCCCGATCGCCCCTCCAAGAATCCCGGCAATACTGAGCTGCCCCGTCCAATCTTTCTCCGGCAACCGGAAGAGAATCGTTCCCAGTAGGGCTAGAGCAAACAGCGACGTAACCCCGAAGAACACCATGCGAAATGCATTGCTGCTGCCGGCCAGCAGCCCAAAGGCCGCACCGGGATTGCGGATATAGGTCAGGCTGAAGAGATTGGGAATAATCGAAATGGATTCATCCAGTCGCATCGACTGCATGATAGACAGTTTAGTCGCCTGATCGATCACCACGATCGTGGCACTGAGCAACGCCAGGAGAAGATAGCGAACGGGCCGTCGCATCACTGCACCGCCTCCACGCAACGCTCACACAACGTGGGGTGGTTCAGATCTTTCCCCACTGCGTCACGATAGTTCCAACAGCGTTCGCATTTTCCGAAGGAGGACTTTGTCGCCGCAATCGCCGGCGGGCTTTTTACCTCACCACCGGCGATCAGTTCGACCTGTGAGACGATGAAGAGCGTGGTCAGGTCCTTCTGATAGGGCTGAAGAAACTCGTAGGTGTCAGCATCGGCTCGAAATTCCACCGTCGCCTCCAACGATGATCCAATCGCTTTATCCCGCCGACTTCCCTCCAACACGCCCTGCACCTGCGTGCGATAGCCTAGCAACCGTTCCCATCGTTGAGCCAACTCAGCATCATGCCAAACAGGATCGGCCTCTGGAAATACGCTCAGATGAACGCTGCTCACACCGAGACGCCCTCCTGGCTGCGCCGCCAAGGTCCGCCAGATTTCTTCGGCTGTAAAGCTCAACACCGGAGCCATCAGTTTCGCCATGGCAACGACGATCTCGAAGAGGACCGTCTGCGATCCGCGACGCAAGGGCGAATCCGCCCGGAATGTATAGAGACGATCCTTCAGAATATCGAGGTAGACGGCGCTCAGATCCACCGAGCAAAAGTTGTTGAGTGCGTGGAAGATCGTGTGGAACTCAAAATCATCATAGGATTTCCGAACCCGCGAGATCAGCTCGCTGAGCCGATGCAACGCCCAACGATCCAATTCAGGCAACTGCTCATGCGGGATTCGGTCCTTTTTCGGATCGAAGTCGTATAGATTACTCAGCAGAAAACGGCAGGTATTCCGAATCTTTCGATAGGCCTCGATGAGATGGGTCAGGATTTCTGGAGAAATCCGGAGATCATCGCGATAGTCCTGTGCTGCCACCCACAGACGCAGGATTTCTGCGCCAGATTGCTTGATCACGTCTTGCGGCGCGACGACGTTCCCCGCCGACTTGGACATCTTCTTGCCCTGCCCATCGAGGACAAAACCGTGGGTCAGGACTGCCTTGTACGGCGCGCGACGATCGGTGACGACGCCGGCCAATAAGGCGCTGTGGAACCAGCCCCGATGCTGATCCGACCCTTCGAGGTAGAGATCGGCCGGCCACCACTTCCGTTCTTTCAACACCGCGGCGTAACTGACGCCCGATTCGAACCACACGTCGAGAATATCCCGTTCCTTCTCGAATGTCGTCCCGCCGCACTTCGAACAGGTTGTGCCCTTGGGCAACAGATCGGCAGCCGATCGCTCAAACCACACATCGGCCCCGTTTGATTCCATCAATGTCGCAAGGTGTTCAATCACAGTCGGATCGGCCAGCATAGACCGACATCCCATGCAGGTGAAGCCGGGAATCGGTACACCCCACACACGCTGGCGAGACAAACACCAATCGGGACGATTCTCGATCATTCCGTTAATCCGATCACGGCCGTAAGCTGGAATCCAGCGGACCCGTTCGATCTCCGCCAGCGCCTCTTTCCGAAGATCGTTCGTCTCCATCGACACGAACCACTGTTCGGTGGCGCGGAAAATGACTGGATTCTTGCAGCGCCAACAGTGCGGATAGGAGTGGTTCAATGACCCATGGCCGAGCAAACGTCCGTTGGCCTGCAGGAACTCTACAATCTTCGTATTCGCCTTTAACACGTGCTGGCCGGCAAATTCTTTCACGACGTCAGTAAACCGCCCGCCGTTGTCGACCGGCGCCAGAATTTCCAACTTTTCTCCCGATGACGCCTTGGCATTGTGCTCAAGGACGAGGATGTAGTCTTCCATGCCGTGACCCGGCGCAATATGGACACAGCCGGTTCCCTGATCGAGGGTCACGAAGTCGCCGAGCAGAATCGGTGACAGGCCGGTGGTCAGGGGCCGTTGTGTCTCGATCCCTTCGAATCCTTCTCTCCCCTTCTTCACCCCGAATACTCGAGCCCTTTCGAGCTTGCAGGCCTTCGCCACGCTCTCAAGAAGCTTCTCCGCAACGATCAGCACTTCGTCGCCGATCTGGACAAAGGCATAGTCGATCTCGCCATGGAGACAGACCGCTTGATTGGCCGGAAGTGTCCACGGCGTAGTCGTCCAGATCACAACGGAGACCAACTTGATGTCGACAGGGAATGAGATGCCGGGGAACGTCTGGCTGAGCACCGTGGGAGACGTGACCAACGGAAATTTCACATAGATCGAGGGAGAGGTATGATCTTCGTATTCGACTTCCGCCTCGGCAAGAGCTGTTTGGTCCGCCGTGCACCAGAGTACTGGTTTTAAGCCTTTATAGACGCCTCCCCGCTCCACGAATTTCCCGAACTCACGAATGATCGTGGCCTCATAGCCTGGATTCATCGTGAGATAGGGGCGCTGCCAATCGCCCAAGATGCCAAGCCGCTGAAACTCCTCACGTTGAATCGTGTAAAACTTCTCTGCATAGTCCCGGCAGAGTCGGCGGATGGCTGGAGTATCAAGCGTCTTTTTCTTGTCGCCGAGTTCTTTGAGGACTTGATGTTCGATCGGAAGGCCATGGCAATCCCATCCCGGCACATAGGGCACCTGGTAGCCCGCCATCGTCTTCGATTTGATGATGATGTCTTTGAGGATCTTGTTCAGCGCGTGACCAATGTGAATGCGGCCATTGGCATAAGGCGGCCCATCGTGCAAGACATACAGAGGCCGGCCTTTCCCCGCCTCCTGAATCTGTTCGTACAACCGTTCCTTCTCCCACAAGGCAAGGAGTTCAGGCTCCCGCTGCGGCAGGTTCGCCTTCATGGGGAAATCAGTCTTGGGAAGATTGAGCGTTGCCTTGTAGTCCATTACCCTGAATGATGAATGTTAAATGGTGAATTGTGAATTATTGTGAATTAAGGGGCGGGTTGAATCTGACATTCAACATTCAGCATTAACAATTCAAAATTGAGGTCAGCTCACCGCCATCATGCGGTCTAACGCCACCTTCGCCCAATGCTTCTCATCGTCCGGCACGACGATATGGTTCACGACATGACCGTCGGCAAGGTTTTCCATCGCCCAGCAGAGATGGGCTCCGTCGATCCGGAACATCGTCGCACACTGGCAGACCGTGGAGGAGAGGAAGAAGATTTTCTTATCGGTAAGGTCACGCTTCAATCGATTAACCAGGTTCAATTCCGTTCCCACTGCCCAGACCGTCCCGGCCGGCGCCGCCGTCACAGTGCGGATAATTAATTCTGTGGACCCGGACAGGTCTGCCCGATTGACGACATCCTCATGACATTCAGGATGGACGATCACCTTCCCAGCCGGATACTGCTTGCGAAAATTGTCCACATGCACGGGCTGGAACATCTGGTGCACACTGCAGTGGCCTTTCCAGAGAATGAGCTTTGCGCGCTGAATCGCCTCACGCCGATTGCCCCCGTTGGGTTGATAGGGGTCCCAGACGATCATCTCTTCTCTCGACAGCCCCATCTTGTTGGCCGTGTTGCGGCCCAAGTGTTCGTCCGGGAAGAAGAGGATTTTCTCTCGCTTTGCCCAGGACCATTCCATCACCGCCTTCGCGTTGGAGGACGTACAGGTAATCCCGCCATGTTCGCCGCAAAAGGCTTTGAGCACTGCGGCAGAGTTCACATAAACCGCCGGCATGACGGCCTCTTCCACGGGAAGGGTCCGTCCCAGCGTCTCCCAACATTGATCGACCTGTTCGATGGCCGCCATGTCCGCCATGGAGCAGCCGGCAGCCATGTCAGGGAGAATCACCGTTTGCTTGGAGCGGCTCAGGATGTCGGCAGTCTCGGCCATGAAGTGAACGCCGCAAAAGACAATATAAGGCCGTTCTGACCGCTCGGCTGCCAGTTTCGAGAGCAGGAGAGAATCCCCGCGAAAGTCCGCATGTTCGATGACTTCATCCCGTTGATAATTATGGCCTAGAATCATGACCCGATCACCCAGCACACGTTTAGCCTCAGCTGTCCGGCGGAATAGTTCCTCCGCGGACAGTTGCTGGTAGTCCGTGATCGGTCTCGGAAGTGTCGAGACGGTCTGCATAGGCTCCTTGGCGAAATAGCGTACGGCGTCATTCTACGTTAGGGTTTCCCGACAATCAATGAAGCAGGCTGAGGTCGAGACCAAGGTTGAGCGAAGATCAGACCCTTTTTTCTCAGCCTTAACCTAAGCCTTAATCTTCATATAGTTGACAGTAATGCTTACGTCTATTATACAATCTATTAGCAACGACATAAGGAGATTCATTATGGGAGCCATTGCGGTGTCAAAAAAAGAAGAGCAGCAGATCGAACGGCTGCGGAAGGAGCTGCGAATCCCGACAAAGGCGGGGGTGCTGCGGGCCGCGCTGAAGACCCTCGAAGAGCAGACCGCGGAGGAGCGGCTACGGCGTGAGGTCCATGAATCCGTGCGGCGTTGCGCGGACGCCGATAAACGAGAACATCGGGATCTCTCTCAGGCTGACGCGGGCCGCTGGGTCTCAGAAGCGTAGATGCAGATCAAACGCGGACATCTGTACGTGGTGGACTTCAACCCACGGGTGCGAACCAAACCCGGGAAGCTTCGCCCTGCCCTGGTGGTGCAGTCCAATTTGGTGAATGAGGCCGGCTATCCATCCACGATCGTCATCCCGACAACCAGCAAACTCATAGAAGACCCCGGCATTTTACGATTCCGCCTTCGCAAAGGAGACGGGGCGCTTGACTGTGACAGCGACTTGCTGCTGGGGCAACTGATTGCGGTAGCCAATGAATCGTTCTGCAAAGAAATCGGGAGTCTGACGGGGAGCACAATCGAAGAAGTAGAACGGCGGGTGAGAATCATTCTCGGTCTGTAACCGCGAAATCAAGAACATCATTCCCTTCAGATACCTCTGCCCCCAAAATCCGCAAACATGTGCGCAGGAATCAGCCGTCACGGTGGCCAGGGAACTCACGCCCCTTGGCTGCCCCGTGCAGTTGCAGTCTCACATTCCTCTATCAGTTCTTACCTTGCGCGCTCGTGCCAGGATGACCGGGGACAGCAAGGCAACCGGCGGGGACTGTCCCGCACCGAGACTGTCCCCCCTTCTCCACCGTGTAGGTCTAATACCCCGTAGGTCTAATACCCCGTTGACAACGCAGGAGGCCGGCGATACGATTCCATCTCGAAGCTAGGGGAGCCGCACGGCTGAGAGTCCGCCCGAACGGACGACCCTCAGAACCTGACCTGGGTAATACCAGCGTAGGGAAGCGAGAACAACCGGAACTGTTGGTCTCTCTGCCGCACCCCTAAGCATCAGGTGCGGCTTTTTTATTTGGAGAAAATCAGTGATCAGCCTACAGCATTCAGCAATCAGCTTCTGGATCTATGCTAAGAGCTGATAGCTGAGAGCATCCTGAAGAAAGGATCTCCTCATGAGCGACCATACAATCGGCAATGGATCTGCAACTGGTAACAGACACAGGTCTGCCGGATCAACCTTGACGACCACGCCGTTCCCCGCCTCACGCAAAGTGTACGTGCAGGGGACGCAGGCGGGCGTGCGGGTCCCGATGAGAGAGATCGGCCTGACCGCCACCAAGTCGATGAATGGGCGCGCGCCCATCGTTAATGAACCGATCACGATCTACGATACTTCCGGCCCCTATACAGACCCGGACGTACAGATCGACGCGCAGTCTGGATTGGCGCCCTATCGACAGAACTGGGTGATCGGCAGGAACGATGTAGACCAGCTCCCGGATATCTCCTCACATTATGGCCGCCTGCGCGCGGCCGATCCCAAGCTAGACGAGCTCCGGTTTCAACACATTTGCAAGCCGCTACGAGCCCACCCTGGCATGAACGTGACCCAGCTCCACTACGCCCGGAAAGGCATCGTCACACCGGAAATGGAGTTCATTGCGATCCGGGAGAACCAATCTCGCGAAGTGGCACGCGAACTGGCCTCGCGAAATGGACACGGCGGCGGGGTCACCCAACACCCGGGCCAGTCATGGGGCGCAAGTATCCCCTCCGTGATCACACCGGAATTTGTCCGCGATGAAGTTGCCCGTGGCCGCGCGATCATCCCGGCCAACATCAACCATCCGGAAAGTGAACCGATGATCATCGGCCGCAACTTTTTGGTGAAGATCAACTCCAACATCGGCAACTCCGCAGTCGCTTCCTCCATCGAAGAAGAAGTCGAGAAGATGATCTGGTCTATTCGATGGGGCGCCGACACGGTGATGGACCTCTCCACCGGCAAGAACATCCACGAAACCCGCGAATGGATCATCCGAAATTCGCCGGTGCCCATCGGCACCGTGCCGATCTATCAAGCGCTGGAAAAAGTCGGGGGCAAGGCCGAAGACCTGACCTGGGAACTGTTTCGCGACACATTGATCGAACAGGCAGAACAGGGAGTCGACTACTTCACCATCCATGCTGGTGTGCGCCTGGCCTATGTGCCGATGACCGCCACACGCATGACCGGCATTGTGTCCCGAGGCGGGGCTATCCATGCGAAGTGGTGCCTGGCTCATCATGAAGAAAACTTCGCCTACCGCCACTTCGAAGAAATCTGCGACATCATGAAGGCCTACGACGTGTCGTTCAGTTTGGGCGATGGATTGCGCCCCGGCTCCATAGCCGATGCCAATGATGAGGCGCAATTCGCCGAGCTGGACACGTTGGGTGAACTCACCAAGATTGCCTGGCGCCACGACGTCCAGGTCATGATTGAAGGACCGGGCCACGTGCCCATGCATATGATCCAGGTCAACATGGAGAAACAGCTGACGGCCTGCCAGGAAGCGCCCTTCTACACGCTGGGACCGCTCACGACCGACATCGCGCCAGGCTACGACCACATCACCTCCGGTATCGGCGCCGCCATGATCGGGTGGTTCGGCTGTGCGATGCTCTGCTATGTGACACCCAAGGAACACCTGGGCCTCCCCGACCGCGAAGATGTGAAGACCGGCGTCATCACCTACAAGATCGCCGCCCACGCAGCGGACCTCGCCAAGGGGCATCCGGGCGCGCAGATTCGGGACAACGCCCTGTCCAAAGCCCGCTTCGAGTTTCGCTGGGAAGACCAGTTCAATCTTTCGCTCGATCCGGACACGGCAAGACTCTTCCACGACGAGACCTTGCCGGACAATGCTGCCAAGGTCTCGCACTTCTGTTCGATGTGCGGCCCTCATTTCTGCTCAATGAAGATCACGCAGGATGTCCGGGACTATGCCGCGCAATTACAGGTGGATGAACACACAGCGATTCAAATCGGCATGAAAGAAAAATCGGAAGAGTTCAAAAAGACCGGCTCCGAGATTTATCTTTGAGCTGAATGTTCAATTTTCAATGCTCAAGGTTCAATGATGTCGAACGAATGGAAACCAAGTCTCTCAAAGCCGAACGTTGTGTGCGACAAGAGTTATACATTCGCTCTTGAAATCATTACCCTCGCTCGTATTCTTCGTAAGCAGGGAGAGTATGAGCTTGCCTCACAATTACTCCGATCAGGAACAAGCATTGGAGCAAACATTGAAGAAGCACAGTCTGGAGTCAGTCGAGCCGACTTCGCTGCCAAAATCGGTATCGCATCAAAAGAAGCGCGCGAGACGTACTACTGGCTCCGATTGATTCGAGATGCCAAATTGATCCAGCCGGACACAATCGCGTCGCGCATTTATGATATATGCGAACTCCATCGGCTCCTGACGGCTATTGTGAAACGCGTTCAAGTTCATCGACCCCCCAAATTGAACATTGAGCATTCACCATTGAAAATTAGGAAGGTTTCGTATGCCTAAGCCAAAGCCAGCCCCCTTACGAGAACGAGATATTACCCGGCAAATTGCGCGTGAATACTACAAGGAATTCGACCAGCTCATTGAGAGCGATGTGATTATTGTCGGCGCCGGGCCTTCCGGCTTGATCTGCGCCCATGACCTGGCTGCGATGGGGTTTCGGACAGTCATCGTCGAACAGAGCCTTGCCCTTGGCGGCGGCTTTTGGTCGGGCGGCTACCTGATGAACAAGGCCACGATTTGCGAGCCGGCCAATGAGATCCTCGAAGAAATCGGCGTCCCCTGCAAGAAGATCACGGAATGCGAGGGGATGTACATGGTCGATCCCCCACACGCCACCGGTGCGCTGATTGCTGCTGCGTACAGAGGCGGCGCCAGGATCATGAACCTCACGAGAGTGGTCGACCTCATTCTACGGCGCGACGGCATTCTCGAAGGCGTGGTGGTCAATAGCACGACGGCTGAAATGGCAGGCCATGACATCCTCCACGTGGACCCCATCGCACTCGAAAGCAAGATCGTGGTGGACGCGACGGGCCACGATGCCGTCGTCGTGGAACTCCTGCACAAACGCAATCTCTACAAAGCCGTGCCCGGCAACGGTGCCATGTGGGTTGCTCGATCCGAAGAAGAGGTGATGGAGCGGACCGGTGAGGTCTATCCCAACTGTTTCGTCATCGGGTTAGCAGTGGCGGCTGTCTACGGCACCCCGCGCATGGGTCCGGCGTTCGGCTCCATGTTGCTCTCAGGACGCTACGGCGCAGAGCTGATTAAGAAGAAGTTGAAGAACGAATAGGGAAACCCATTTCCCGCGGCTTCTCAAAAAGGTCTCCAGCAAGGCCGCAGGAAGTGAAATCGACGAGGCGTACTTTCGAAGTACGTTGAGTTGATTGAACGACCGAGAACGCCGCTGGAGGCGTTTTTCAGAAGCCGCACTATGGATGTTCAAGATTTTTTGATACAAGGCGAAGGCCACGAAGAAGATAAACGCGAGGCGTGGCAACTCTTCCAACAGGCCTATGAACGCCAGATGAAGGGCGAACTGGAAGAGGCCGTGACGCTCTACAAGAAATCGATTGAGACTCATCCGACAGCCGAGGCCTATACCTTCCTCGGCTGGACCTACAGCTTCATGGGACGTCTCGACGATGCGATCGAGGAGTGTCACAAGGCCATCGCGCAGGACCCCGATTTCGGCAACCCCTATAATGACATCGGGGCCTATCTGATCGAAAAGGGCGAATTCGACGAAGCGATTACCTGGTTTCAGAAAGCCCTCCTGGCGAGACGCTATGAGAGCCCGGCCTTCCCTCATCTCAACCTGGGTCGGGTCTACGAGCGCAAGGGCCAATGGACCGAAGCCATCGACTCCTATAAGAAAGCTCTGGCCCTCAATCCCAATTACGCCTTGGCAAAGAAAGCGCTGGGACGATTGATCAGCTCACTGAACTGAACTGGTTTGTCTGGTTAATTTGGTTTGTTTGGTCTAACTGGTTTGTCTCGTTGTCTCGGTTGGTCTGATTTGTTTGGGTAGTCTTGATCACCATGATCTCCTGACTCGGGCGATGTAGTTGAACCGTGCTGGCCCCTTTCAACCCAAGAAACTAGAGAAACTAAACAAACCAGATGAACCAGACAGACCAGAAAACCGTGCTTGTGGGAGTGACAGATATTTTCTTTTATACCAAAGTCCGCGATGCCTTGATGTCGAAGGGCTACCGGATCGAACGAGCTCGCACGCAACAGGACATCGCTGAAAAGGCTTCGGCTACGATCCCATCCGCGTTCATTTTGAACATGAATGACGAGACACTCAACGCCTTCCAAGCCCTGGAAACACTCACAGCCGACACGCGACTGAAGACCATTCCCATCCTTGCCTTCGCCAATCACGAAGAAGTCGACACGTTTAACCGGGCCAAAGCGCTGGGCGTAACCAAAATTGTTTCGCGCAATGAGTTCTCCGCTCGACTGAAAGACCTGGTCGAGGAAATTCTCGCGGCAGGCGTAAGGGGTAAGGGGTGAGGCGTATAGGGCGGAACACTGCCTTTCGTCTCACGCCTAACGTTTCTCGCCTAACGGATTTAGGATGAAACACTCACCCATCCACGATCTCCACACGAAGCTTGGTGCGACCTTTGAAGAGGTCGCCGGATGGGAGATGCCCGCCCACTATGGCAAGTGGGTCGCAGAATATCAGGCGGTGCGCCAGGCTGTCGGACTCTCCGACCTCTCGCACCGGGGCAAGATCCGCGTCACCGGTGACGATCGCGTAAAATGGCTGCAGGGCCTTATTAGCAACGACATTCTCCCGGTCCAGCCAGGCCAGGGCCGCTATTCGAGCTTTCTCACGCACAAAGGCAAGATGCTCGGCTACTTTCGAGTCTATACCCTGTCCGACAGTCTGTGGGTGGAAGATGTCGGCGAGGTCGGCGACGCCACCTTCCAAGCTCTCCGAAAGTTTCTTCTCTACGGCATCAAAGCAAAGATGGTGAATTGTGCAGAATCCTGGGGGCTATTGCTTGTCAGTGGGCCCAAGGCCTGCGCAACTGTCAGCGCCGCTTTAGGCGTCGAGATGAGCGACCTCGAGCCAGTGAGCGCCGTCCCAGCCCAAATCGGCGGCCACGCCTCGTTCGTCCTGCGCACAGAAGAAACCGGAGAAATAGACCTCGAAGTATTACTGCCTGCTGACGCCCTCAGCACGGCCTGGGATCGACTCATGGAGGCCGGGGCGACATACGGCATCAAGGCCGTCGGCGGTCACGCTCGTGAGGCCCTCCGCATCGAAGCAGGGCTGCCAAAGGCCGGACCGGACCTCAACGAAGAGATCGTCCCACCGGAGGCGAACCTGGAAGGGAAAGCGTTCAGCTTGAATAAGGGCTGCTATCCCGGGCAGGAAGTCGTGGCAAGGATGGACACCTACGGCAACGTACGACGACATTTGGTCGGGCTGGTCATGAATGGCTCGATCATCCCGCCGAGGGGTGCCAAGCTATTCAGCGGAGACCGGGAAGTCGGCTGGGTCAGCAGTGCGACGCACTCACCACAGCTCAAGACCCCGATCGCCCTGGCATTCCCACTCCGGGACTTTTCAGCCCCCGGCACCAAACTCACCATTGATGTCGATGGTGCGCGTCACGACGCGACGGTTCGGGCGCTCCCCTTCCTTCTACCGCCGCGCTTAGCAGGACGCTGAAAAAGCCCGCCAGCTTCGTTCTCGCTTCGCTCAGGGGCTCAACGTATAGAGGCGGGCCTCTCGGATATCGGAATCACTAGAGGGGATTTTCCGTTCGCCAAGATCAATTCAAAGGGCGAACGGCCCACACGAAGTGCGGTCTGTACCTCCTCGCCTCTTCGCTGGCTGCGGCCTTGCTGGACAGCCTTTTTGAGCGTCCTGCGGATCGCTACTTCTCCGGGTTCCGGACCGCCGACACGGCGCTAGCGAAAGCCAGAAGGCTCTTCCGCTCGTCATCTTCCAGCGCCAGCAAGAGGTGGGCCTCCTCGGCATGCATCAGCCGAAGGCTCAGAAACGGTTCCTCACGGCGTTTCTCTTTATTGTCCCACATCGCATCGATCACCTGAACTTTGTCCAGCTGATCGACCGACACCACGTCGTAGCGAAAATACGAATCGCCGATGACCATGTCGAACAACACGTTGCCAGCAGTGAGCAACACTAGATTAAAGCGCCCCTGATCTTCGTAGCCCTCCGGCAAAAACTTGTTGATGTGGCAGAGCGCGACTTTACGATCCCCTAAGGCTGCGCGGATCTTTTCTTTTAGTACCAGGTAATCGATCTGCATGGCCTTTTCATCAAGCCCCGTTGCCGCCGCAGCGGCATTTTGAGCCTTTTCAAAAACCTCATCCGCTGACATTAACCCTGCCATGTGTGTAGTCCTTTCATCCGAACCCTGTTAACCCGCCCGCATTATTCATGAACACTTCTGCTGCAATCGCCGATCCGCTGCTACGACGAGCCTTCGGCCGGCGGGCTCGCCCCTCGGACCCTCAACGTACTGCACGAGTATGCCTCAGGTCTTCCAGGCTCCGCGCGCCGGTCTCGCGACGCGGCTCAACGATTACGCGACGAACTGTCATGAATAATGCAGGCGAGCAGTACGCCGGGCCTTAACGGCCCTGGCGACGCCGACCAACCCCAGGCCGGCCCATGCAAACTCCAAGAAAATGAATCCGACCCGCTGATCCGCGATCGCGACAATCCCTAACAACAACGACCCGATGATGTTCAACGCAAGGTATCCCGCGTTCAGTTCACGCCAGACCCCACCCTGAATCAGGCCATAGGCCGACAGCACCATCAGGGCGCCCAGCACAGAAATTAGCTGCAACAGCATCAGGCACCTCGCCCGCACGCAACCAACCGAATACCGTAACTGGCCATCAGTCCAGATTTCAAGAGGATCTTTGCAGCGAACAGTGGCAGTTACTTGGCGAGCAGCTGATGGGAAAACCGCGTGGCGCTGGCCTCATTGGGGGCTGGGGCATCGAATGAGGACCTGGCGACTCGAATCAGGCCAATATTCATGTACCAACCTTTATGGATCAGCCTGGTTGAAAAGTTGTCCCTTCCTTCTCCATACTACTGTCACCACACGGAGTACGCGATGCACGATCTGACCTGTATGATCCAAAGCTGTCAAGCTAAAGTCTATGCCCCAGCCGGCACCCACAGCGTCTGCCGAGCACATTTCTTGAGCTATCTCACCTGGCGCCGCCGCAAAGGCCCGCAAATGTTTATGAAGTATGCCGGGATGACGATGGAAGAACGTGACCCCCTCGTCGCCGAGTGGGCCAACACCATCCGCGTCGAAGAAATCCCAACCGCCTCAGCGCCAAAAACCTAGGAGCCTGTCCGACATTGCCTTCGTGACGAGGCGAAGAAGGTGCGGCCAGATGGGAGGCCGCAGGCCTGGAAAAACCGGAGGTGTATTCGCTGGAATACATTGAGGATTTTTTCTGGCCGAGAACGACGCCGATGATTGCAGATCGTTCGCCGCAGTAGAAAGGTCAATGTCGGACAGGCTCCTAAGCCCCACACCATCATACAAGAACACGGTACCCACCACCGTATTCCTGTCATGGATTCCGCGCTCTAACGTCCGCGTCCGTTTTCGAACGCGTTGTAATACCTCATCTCCGTAACGATTTGCGAATGCGGGTCAGCCGGCGCGCTTGGTCTTGCTGAATTTTGCGCAGAACGCGCGTGAGATCCGCGTCGCGGTGAAGATGACCACTCACAGCGTTCCCGGGTGGCTCCGCCACGCGAAGAAGCAAGGTCTTTATGTCTGTCAGGTAGCGAACCCGACCGATCCGAAAAATGGCAAACGATTCCATTTACCTTTATGTTTGTTTTTCGTGTGGCCCAGCAGCCGCCAGTTGAGGTTTGTCGCGAGCCCGACGTAGTAGAGACGGTTCTGCTTATACAGAGCGTAGATTCCCGCGTAGTCACGCATGATCTCGTAAAGCCCACTCCTAACAGGCTGCGGAAAAACGTTTTTTAGCCTCTTCCGAAGCGTGGACTTCGGTGTCTAGAATGACCTCCACCTTGCTCGAAAACCGCATTTACTTCGATCAGGACAGGCGAACAGCCCATGCTGAGGCATTTCACTTATTCCGACGAAAATCGTGCTTTCTACGGGTTTCCCCCAATGAACGAGCGAGTTTTTCCGCAACCTGCTAAACGAGGGCTCGCCGAGTAGCTCGATCGGCAGTGGCTGTGACATGCCCTTAATCAATGCGCCCTTGTTCGAACGTTTATTCGAGCGCCGGGTCTTCACGTCGTTGAGTTTGGCCATAGGGACAAATGATGAGGTCTAACTAAAAAGTCTGCTGCGAGTTGCCGTGCAGCATAGCACGGTCGCCTGAATAGGCTGGTAGAAAGTAAGTCTACTTGAACATCCAACACTTGTTCAATCTTTCGTCCTGTTCCACCGGCTGGGATAGACTGCGAATTCTGCAGTCTATCCGGCCAACGAGTCACATTCAGAGGAGGTCCGCTGTGCTATCCAAGCCATGTCCGTCTCGTCTGTTGACGTACCCGATACCCTCGCCCAACACGTTTCGGTAGAGGAAGAGAACCGCGTTCAACCCTCAGCAAGGGCTAGGGCCTGGGGTGTGTTTCCGTTGCGCGCATAGAGCGAGCACCAGCCCTTCTCCCTAAGGTCATGGGCTGAATAGTTCCCCCACTGCGCCCGTCCACCGAGTACAATTTATTTCCCCCCTTTTCAAAACCAGGGCTGGTGAGTGGGGTGACTCCGATTGCGCGCGTCCAACGAGGGCCTTCGGAGGCCGCGCGTTGCGCGAGCAGGGAGACACCCCGCTCCCTAGCCCGTCACCGCCGATCCATATAATAAATCAACAACCAATCATACCCGATCCGTTTAAAGAGACTCGCAATTCGCCGTGTCTTCCCTCTCAATCTCCATCTACAGCACTAACGATTGGCTCGTGACTTCCAATAGTCAGGACGGCGGCTTTGGTGTGCGACAGCCTCGATGCGCAGAACATCGGCTGCCAAACTGTAGTAGAGGGTGAAAGGGAAGCGACTCAGGATGAACTTGCGAAGATCAGGATCGGCTGGGAGTCCGATCTCAGGGTGATCGAGCAACAGGTCTGTTGCGTGGCGAATCTCGAATTCAAAACGTTCGCCCAAACCTGGGGCTTGATTATCGTAGTACACGGCCGCTTCGATGAGTTCCAACTCCGCTTCGGGGTGGAACTCCAGTCTCATTTCTTGAGGCGGGCGCGAAGGTTCTGAAAGACACGTTGGGCGGGTACCGGCTTCACTTTTCCTTCAGCGATCTCACGATGACGTCGTTGTGCCTCTATTAACCAGGCGCGTTCGACATCGGCGTCAGCCGGACCATCGAGTTCAGCGATCAGAGCCCGCAGCAACTCGGTCTTATCTTCGAAACTCAGAGACCGAATCTTGGCTTCAATCTCAGCGACATTGGTTGACATGGCGACCTCCGTGCTGCCCGCTATTTCTTTACTGAATCTGACTCTAGCCAGAGAGTCCTGAGTTGTCAATGCCTTCCCTGCCCATCTCTTTTCTCCCTCTCTCCCCCTAACCCAAGGCTACCGAACGGAGTACATCCCAATGTGCCCGCCCGTCGAACGATCCTTTCTCTCCCCCCACCCGTTAAACAATGGGATGAGACGATCTTCTCTCAACTGCGCGCGTCGAGCGACCACCGTTTCACCGTTTCACCGTGGGGGCTCCGCGAGCAAAGAGAGTGGATCGTCTCATCCCATAACAGCCGACCCATGATGATGAATCAGCAACCACTCATCCCCGATCCGCTCGAAGAGATTTGTGGCTAACACCTGTGCCTGCTGCGATTCGTCAGATTGATGAGTAGTGATGTTCTCCACGCAGACGACCCAGGCCATATCGCCTGCCACCTGCACCATCACGTCGGTGAGCTCGAACGTCATAGAAAAGGTATTATTGAAGATCAAGACCCAGGAGTCGCGCACGCGCGGCCAGCCCGACCGCAACGTCCAGCCTGGATGGATGCAGGTCACATATTCCTGGTGCGCCCAGACCTTATCCATCTCGTTGATGTCGAGATTGCCGAACGCGGCATAGAACGCGTGGTTCGCTTTGTTCACTTCTTCGATACGTTGCTCCAGCATGCGCGGCTCCTTACCTGAAGAATGGGCCGTATCATACTGCAATCACGGAGACGAGGGCGAGGGGAGAATGGAGGCGTACTCTCTGGGGCGCACGGTGCGACGAATAAGGAGCACCACGTCTGTGCGCGCCGCCGAGTTGGTGAGGCGGCCGGGTCCCCGTTGAGGATTTCGATGAGCCGAGAACGATGCATGGGAAAAGGCGCGTCTCGGCGCGTCTGGGCTGGGCGGGTGAGAAGAGCGACTTTTTCAGCAGCCTCCTATTTCGTGAGCCGGGATGTTTGCCGATCTACTACCCAAACTCCGGCCAGGATCAGCGCGATGCCGAGGATTTCACTCGTGCCCACTGATTCTTTCAACAGCACCGCAGACAGGACGATGGCGGCCACAGGAGTCAGATTGCCAAGGACGGAGGCGCGCGAGGGCCCAATTCCCTTTACGCCGAACAGCCAGGCCTGTTGCGCGATGGCCGTGGCGAACAGGACCAGATATCCCAGCGCCATCCAGTCTGCCATCGTCACGGACCCGAGTCCGGCATCCAGCATCTTGCGATCCGTCCACAACAGGGGAATTTGGAGGACGGTGGCAACGAGCAGCGTCGTCCAATTGACGGTTAAGGCCGAGTGGCGCTCCATGAGCTGTCGGCTGCCGATGCTGTAGAGGACCCAGCTCACCACGCCGAGAAAAACCAGCAGGCTGCCGAGCAGCGGCTGATCGCCTGCGGCCTGGAACCCTGCCACGGAGACCAACCCCACCCCTGCGAAGGACAGGAGCCCGCCCGCCCACACGGCGCGCAGCGGGACATCGTGAATCAACAACGCCGAGAGCAGCGCGGTCACCACCGGACTCGATCCGATGATTACTCCACCCACGGCCCCGCTCACATATTTGAGCCCCATAAGGATGAGCAGGTGGTTGCCCAACACACCGAGCCCAAGCAGCCCCAGCAGACGTACATCGGTCTTGGTCAACTTGGCCAAGGTGCCTTCCTGCCACCACCACGTGGTCAGGAGGATCGCCAACCCACCAATGTCCCGCAGGACCGACGCTTCAACAGCTGAGAATCCACTTAGAGCCAGCTTCTGGGCCACAATCGATCCGCCCCAGAGCACAGCGGCAGCGATGATCGCACCATAGGCCAGTCTGGTAGAGGGAGATGTCATGGGCTATGGGGATACATTCGTTTTCACCTGCCGTCAAGGAGTATTGTCCGACCGGCCCCGGCTCTCTTGACTGTGTTTACGAAGTTGTTTAGGTTTCGTCTCATGGAACGGAGGCCGGTGTGCAAGGAGGAGAAGCATGAGCCGAACGATGCGGCATCAGGGAATCTTGTCACTTATCCTGTCGTCAACCCTCATCCACAGCGGCTGCACCAAAGCCCTCATCCATGACGACGTAAAGTATGCTCGGACGGGGGGCTCACTGCTCTGGGTCGGAAGGGGTGGATAATTCGTCCCTAGCCGTGCTGCCTATTCCCGTCGTGGCCTTCTTCGTCCCCCATTGGAATCTCCACGACATCAAGGCCGATGACTATCTCAAACATTGCGGCGAGTCTACCAAACTGATCAACCGAAACGTAGAAATCAATCGGAACTGGTGCATCCCGGCGGGGCTCACTCGCATCATCAGCCTGGGGGTCTGGCAGTGGTGTCCAGCGAGTGTCTCGTGGGACGCCGACGTGAAGGCCTAGGCTGAGGTCATGTTCACGGTTTAGCATATGCTGCTGCCTGTGATTCTGTTCCTGCTCAACCTTGGCCTGGCTTCGGCCTAACCACCAAAACCCCATCCCTGACTGTCACAAGCACCGCTGTTACACGCGGATCAGTGGCGACCACTCGATTCAGTTCTTGAATGGCCGCCGTCTTCTCATCCGACGCCGGTTGTTTCAGCACGTCCCCCTCCCACAGAACGTTATCGATGAGAATCAGTCCACGCGGCGACACAAGATCGAGCGCCCGCCGGTAGTAATTCACATAGTTGACTTTGTCTGCGTCGATGAAGATCAGATCGAACGGTCCATTGAGGTGACGCATCGTATCGAGCGCCGGCCCCATGCGGACTTCGATCTTCTTACCGATTGGCGATCGCGCGAAATACTGGCGCGCGAGAGCGGCTGACTTCTCATCGACTTCGCAGGTGAGCACAGTTCCATCCGTCGGTAACGCTTCTGCAAAACAGAGCGCGCTATAGCCGGTGAACATGCCGACCTCCAGCACGCTGGTTGCCTGCACCAGCTGCGCCATCATCTTCAGAAAGGCCCCTTCGAGCGGCCCGACGATCATCTGCGGGGACTCCATTCGCCGCTGAGTCTCATCCCGCAAGGCTCGACAGAGGTCCGACTCCGGCATGGAGTGGGCCTGGGCATAGGCTTCGATGTCGGCAGATACGAGTCTATTCATGGCTCTGAGCTGCCATTGGTTTGAAAACGGATAGTTCGTTGCGTACACTAGTCTAAACAGACGGATTGACGCGGCGCGATCATAGCATGACGGTTCCTAGCCCGCATCATTCACGAGGGTTCGTGACGAAACCGCCGAGACGGCACGCGAGACAGGCGCGCGGAGCCGTGAAGCGGGGCAATGCCCTGCTTGGGAGATCCGAAGGGGGTGCGCCCCTTCGTGGGGATTCTACAAGGGGGCTGGCCCCCTTGGAAGAGTGGGCGAGGCAGGCTTCAGGGCCGAGCCCGCGAGGA
>Ga0334722_10002894_pt1 | contig 18895 bp, 11 predicted proteins | sample C3_bottom_MG_FD_207210 | JGI IMG/M metagenome (GOLD analysis project Ga0334722, IMG submission 207210) | Sediment microbial communities from Yellowstone Lake, YNP, Wyoming, USA - C3_bottom | ecosystem: Environmental > Aquatic > Freshwater > Lake > Sediment | place: USA: Wyoming | collected...
CGAGCGTGGCGCCGCTGTCGACGAACTCTTATCTCGCCACCGCGCGCAACGCCGGGACGGTGGCGGAGAACGTGCAGGTGGCGATGGCGGCGAGCGTGCCGGGCTTCGACCCGTCGCTGGTGGGCATGGCGATCGGCGCGCTGCCGCCGGGCACCACGGTCGTGCTACCGCCCACGGTCGTGATTACGACGGGCGGCTCGACGCATGGCTTCGTCGTGTCGGTGCCGCTGGCGCCCGGGGCGTCGGCGAACGTCGAGGCGCTGGTCTCGTTCCCGCCGGGCGCGGCCGCCGGCGGTGTCGGCGCGGAGGCGTGCCACGCCGGCGATCCGGCCGACGCCTCCGGGCGCGGGTTTCCCACGGTCCCGGCGACGTGCACGGGGAGCACGGACGGCGACCTCGACGCGAACCCGGCGAACGACCCGACGCGAACGGCCGTCTCGCTGGTAGCGGCGCAGCCGCCACCGGCGACGAACCCCCCGAACACCGGGCCGATCCCGCTGGAGGCCGACGGGCTGTTCTGCGAGTCGCCGCCGATCCCCTGCGTGGCGCCGTTCGCGGGCAACTCGGGCGGCGTGCCGATCGCGGCGGACTGGGAATGGAAGAGCGCGACGCCGCTGTCGTTCGCATCGGGCGCGGGGACAGCGACGCCGCTGACGCTGGGCGACCACGCGGCGGACAGCTTCGTGTACACGCAGACGCAGGAGGAAGACCCGCCCTCGGGGGCGCTGGCGCTGTACCTGATGTACGACTTCCCGGGACGGACGACGCCGTTCACGCCGGCGCAGTGCATGACGGTGGCGTTCGACGTCGCGGGCGGTCGCTTCCTCGGGCCGATGTCCGTGCACATCTGCGGCGATGGGTCGGTGCTGGTGACGGGCGTCGATAACGGGACGCCGTTCACGGACCGGCCGGCCGGGGACATCGGGCTCGAGGGGGCGGCGGGGTTCGGCATGTCGCCGAACCCGACGGGAGACGCGTTCTTCGACGCGGCGCTGAACACGCCGCACCTGATGGCGGAGCTGGAGATCCCGCTGACGCAGAACCTGGGAGGCGGGCCGAACCCGGGCGGCGTCTACGACCCGTCGCCCGCGTTCTGGAGCGCATCGTTCAACCCGACGCTGAGCCGAAACATCGTGCGGATCGACGCGGAGACCGGGGAGAACACGACGGCCCCTGCCGGCGTACCGGCGGATATCGACGCGGACGGCGTGCTGAACGCGCCGGACAACTGCCCGGCGGTGCCGAACGGGATCTTGCAGGCGAACGTGCCGGGTGTGGGGTTCCAGAAGAACACCGACGGTGTGCTCGACAACGGGCCGGGCGTGGCGTCCAACGACACCACGGTGCCGAACGCCGCGTCCAACGCGATCGGAGACGCGTGCGACTTCAGCGGCGACCTTGACCGCGACGGGTTGCCGGACACGGAGGACACGGAGCCGCTGGGGGCAACCGGGGTCTGTTCGGCGTGGGCCGGTCAGTCCGATGGGCACCCGAGCCCTGCGAGCGGCGACACGACGAACGACGACAACGGGAACGGCAACCCGGCTGCGCCCACCGGGACGGACCCGGCCGACAACGGGCCTTCGTGGGACACGGACAACGACGGCGTGCTCGACGGCGTCGAGTGCCAGCTCGGCACGAACCCACGCGACGGGAATCCGATGCACCCGAACGCGAAGCCGACGCCCGCACAGTGCGGCGGCGCGATGACCGACGCGGACGGCGACGGGCTGCCGGCCGCGGCCGAGCGCTGCAAGTGGGGCACGTCGGACACCAACGCCGACAGCGACGGCGACGGGAAGAAGGACTGCGTCGAGGCGAACGACACGGACGGGAACGGCAACCAGAACTTCACCGGGGACGTGATCAACTCCGCGAAGGCGGCCCTCGGCATCATCGGCAAGACGATGGACTACGACCTGGACGGCAACGGCAATGTGAGCTTCACCGCCGATACGATCCTGTCGGCGAAGATGGCGCTGAACGTCGTGGACGCCGGCCACCCGCTCGGCTACTGCCCGCCGTAGGTTGTAGGGGGTAGGTTGTAGGTGGTAGTCGCAGGGACCGGTGCGTCCGCGTGCGACGCCGCCGCGGAAGCACGATGATGAGGTATTGCACGCTTGCGGGGTGCGGGCCTATGCGGGCGTTCGCGAATCATGCGCGGGCGGGAGGGGAAGCATCGCCCGTCGGACGGGGGCTTCCGCCGGACGCGCCATTGGGCGCGAGAAGCGTGGAGGCGGGATGACGGTCGAACCCTTCTGGCACATCGGGATCCTGGTGTACGAACTCGACGCGGGGATCGAGCGGTTCTCCGAACTCCTCGGCGTGACGTTCAATCGCGTCGCCGCCGACGTCGATGTCGTGGAGGACGGAGGTACGGCGGGGAGCCTGCATCTGGAGGCGGCGTTCTCGGCCGAGGGGCCGCCATTCTACGAGCTGATCCAGGCGCAGGAGGGCGGGATCTGGGGACGGCAACATGGTGAGGGCATCCATCACGTCGCCGTGTGGCAGCCGGAGGTGGACCGACGGCTCGAGGAACTGCGTGCGAAACGCGCGACAAGCGAGGTGCTGCTGCGGAATCCGGAAGGCAGGCTGATCGCGTATCTCACGCCGGACAGCGCCCACGGAACGCGCATCGAGCTGGTGGACGCGCGGTTCAAAGCAGACTTCGGCTTCTGACGAGGGGAACCGGCGGACGATCTCCCTCCGGGACGACCGTAACCGGCGACCACCGGAGCGCCAAACTCATTCGCGCCGGCTTCTGCGCATCGCGAAGAAGACGGCGAAGTACACCACAGCGCCGACCAGCGCGATAGAGATGATCCACACGATCCACTGAACCCAGGCGTACCGAGGATCGTGGTACTCGATAGTCACTGACGCGGGCGTCGCGCCGCCGATGGTTACGCCGGCCTCCTGTAAAGCGCGAGTGACATCCGTGTCCGAGCCGACGGTTGATGAGTACGTTCGGCTCTCTCCGCGAAGCCTCACGTCAACGCGGTGGCCGTACACGTCGATCTTCTCGAGGGTACCGCTGCGGCCAGCGGCAATGACGTCGCTGAAGGCGATGCTGCGTTCTTCCTCACCGCCCCGGAAGAAGCTCACCACGACGAACGCGACGACGAGGATCACGAGGGGGATCCAGACACGCTTCTTCCCCAGCCAACGCAGGCGGCGCATCACTTCACGAGCTGGCGGAGGACGTAGGGGAGGATGCCGCCGTGGTTGTAGTAGTCGAGCTCGACGGGGGTGTCGATGCGGGAGAGGACGGTGAAGGACCGGGTGGCGCCGCCGCGGGCGGTGGCGCGCACGGTGAGGCGCTGCTTCGGCGCGAGGCCGGCGGCGATGCCTTCGATCTCGTACGTCTCCTCGCCGGTGAGGCCGAGGCTCTCGCGGTCCTCGCCGGCCTCGAACTGCAGCGGCAGGACGCCCATGCCGACGAGGTTGCTGCGGTGGATGCGCTCGATGCTCTTGGCGATGACGGCGCGGACGCCGAGGAGCGCCGTGCCTTTCGCCGCCCAGTCGCGCGATGAGCCGGTGCCGTACTCGCTGCCGGCGAGGATGATCAATGGCACGCCCTCGTCGCGGTAGCGTTCGGCGGCGTCGAAGATCGTCATCTGCCCGCCGTCGGGGAGGTGGCGCGTGAAGCCGCCCTCGGTGCCGGGGGCGAGGGCGTTGCGCAGGCGGATGTTGGCCAGGGTGCCGCGGATCATCACTTCGTGGTTGCCGCGGCGAGTGCCGTAGGAGTTGAAGTCTTCGGGCGCGACCTCGTGGTGGATCAGGTACTCGCCGGCGGGAGAGTTCTTCGGGATGGCGCCGGCGGGCGAGATGTGGTCCGTCGTCACGGAGTCGCCGAGCAGCGCGAGGACGCGCGCGCCGCGGATGTCTTGGGGCGGGTCGGGCGTCAGCGTCATGCCGTCGAAGTAGGGAGGGCGCTTGATGTACGTGGAGGCGGGCTCCCACGCGAAGCGCTCGCCGTGGGGGATGTCGAGGTTGCGCCAGTCGTCCTCGCCCTCGAAGACGTAGCGGTATTTCTCGCGGAACATCTCCGACTTGACAGCGGTACGGACGGTGTCGCGGACCTGCTGCTGCGACGGCCAGATGTCGCGCAGGAAGACGGGCTTGCCGTCGCTGCCCGTGCCGAGCGGCTCGTTGTGGAGATCGATGTCCATGGTGCCGGCGAGCGCGTAGGCGACGACGAGCGGCGGTGACGCGAGGTAGTTGGCGCGTACCTCCGACTGGATGCGGCCCTCGAAGTTGCGGTTGCCGGAGAGGACGGCGGCGGCGGCGAGGTTGCCGTCGCGGATGGCTGTGGAGATCGCGTCGGGGAGGGGGCCGGAGTTGCCGATGCAGGTCGTGCAGCCGTAGCCGACGAGGAAGAAGCCGAGCTGCTCGAGGTAGGGCGTGAGGCCGGCCTCATCGAGGTAGGCGGTGACGACTTTCGAGCCGGGGGCGAGGCTGGTCTTCACCCAGGGCTTCGCGTGCAGGCCGCGCTCGACGGCGTTGCGGGCGAGGAGGCCGGCGGCGAGCATCACCTGGGGGTTCGAGGTGTTGGTGCAGGAGGTGATGGCGGCGATGACGATGCAGCCATGCGTAAGCTCGAAGCTGTTGCCGCCGTCGGTGACGGGCACGTGCTCGAAGAGTCCGACTCGGGACTCGGGGCTGGCGATCCCGGGCGCGGGCTTCGCGGGGCTGCCGCCCTCGCTGAGCCAGCGTTCGACCTTGCGCGGATCGAGGCTGGCGCCGCGCTCGAGCATGGTGACCAGGTTCTCGCGCCAGATGCGCTTCGAGGCGGAGAGGGGGACGCGGTCCTGGGGGCGGCGGGGGCCGGCGATGCTCGGTTCAACGTCGGCGAGGTCGAGGTGGAGGGTGTCGGTGAAGAGCGGCTCGGGGGTGTCGTCGGTACGGAAGAGGCCCTGCGCCTTCGTGTAGGCCTCGACCAGCTGGACGAGGGGTTCGGGGCGGCCGGTGAAGCGCAGGTAGGCGAGGGTCTCGGCGTCGCAGGGGAAGAAGCCGACGGTGGCGCCGTACTCGGGCGCCATGTTGGCGATGGTGGCGCGGTCGGGGAGGGGGAGGGCGCTGAGGCCGCTGCCGTAGAACTCGACGAACTTGGCGACGACGCCCTTCTGGCGCAGCATCTGCGTCACGGTGAGGACGAGGTCGGTGGCGGTGGCGCCTTCGCGGAGCTGGCCGGTGAGCTGGAAGCCGATGACCTCGGGCATGAGCATGGGCATGGGCTGGCCGAGCATGGCGGCCTCGGCCTCGATGCCGCCGACGCCCCAGCCGAGGACGCCGAGGCCGTTGATCATCGTGGTGTGGGAGTCGGTGCCGACGAGGGTATCGGGGTAGGCGAGGGTGGCGCCGTCCTGCTGCTTCTCGTAGACGACGCTGGCGAAGTACTCGAGGTTGACCTGGTGGACGATGCCGGTGTCGGGCGGGACGACGCGGAAGTTGTCGAAGGCGTCCTGGCCCCATCGAAGGAGGGCGTAGCGCTCGCGGTTGCGTTCGAGTTCCTTCGCGGCGTTCGCGGCGAAGGAGACGTTGGAGCCGAAGGAGTCGACCTGGACGGAGTGGTCGATGACGAGATCGCACTGCTGGAGCGGGTTGATGCGGCGGGGGTCGCCGCCGAGGTCCCTGATGGCGTCGCGCATGGCGGCGAGGTCGACGACGCAGGGGACGCCGGTGAAGTCCTGGAGGAGGACGCGGGCGGGGCGGAACTGGACCTCGATGTCGGGGGGAGCTTTCGGGTCCCAGGAGGCGAGGGCGGCGATGTCATCCTTGCGGACGGAGCGGCCGTCCTCGTTGCGGAGGAGGTTTTCGAGCAGGATCTTGAGCGAGAAGGGGAGACGGGAGGCGTGCCCGACGCCGGCGCTCTCGAGCGCGGCGAGGCGGTAGATGTCGACGGTGCGGCCGGCGGCGGAGAGGGAGGAGCGGCTGCGGAAGCTGTCGACGGGGGCGGGCATCGTGAGCTCCTTTGCGGGCGGGGGCGGGTACAGCGCGGGGTGAGGCGTCGTTTCATTCTAGAGCCGGGCGAGCTTAAGCGGTGCGGTATGTGCGACGGCGGTCGCGGCGGCGGCGCCGTGAAGCGGTGGCGGCGTGGACGGCCCCGGGCGGCGATGGGAACGGTGGCCGGAAGAGGCGGGGGAGGGAGGCCCACTGCCAGACCGAACGTCGGCGATTTTGGGGGGTTGAAATGTTAGGCGTCGTGGAGCATGATGAGGCTTGCATGAACGGAATAACAGGTTAACCCATTCGTGAATCATCCAACATGGTAGCCGAGAAGCTTGTGGCAGCCCGCCCGGTCCCCGCGACCGCCCCGAGATGGGGCTTCCTGACGAACCATGCGCTGGCGTTGGTGTACGTGGTGCTACACCCGGGATCGACGGTGCGGCAGATCGCGGGCGACATCGGCATCACGGAGCGAGCGACGCTGGCGATCCTGCGCGACCTCGATGAAGACGAGATCATCGAGCGGCACCGGGACGGGCGGCGGAACACGTATTCGGTGGACTTCTCGCACCTGTCGCGGGTTCGGCGGGGCGGCGTCGCGTCGCCGCTGACGCCACGGCTGTTCGTGGAGGTCGTGGTGAAGACGCTGTACGACATGGCGGACGCGCAGGGCACGCTGCCGGCAGGGGCGACGCCGCCGACGAAGGTGAGCGAAGACGACCTGACGCCGCGGCAGGGGTCGTGGGGGTTCTTCACGAACCACATGCTGATCCTGCTGGCGATGGCGCGTGACCGTACGCTCACGGTGCGGGATCTGGCGACGACGGTGGGGATCACGGAGCGGGCGGTGGTGGGGATCATCAACCAGATGGAGAACGAAGACGTGATCGCGCGGACGCGGGACGGGCGGCGGAACACGTACGCGATCGACTACGAGAAGTTCCGGGGGTTCCGGGGGTGGTCGACGGGGCAGTGGCGGCTGCCGCCGGCGCTGATCGACATCGCTGCGAACGGGATTCGGGCGCTGTCGGGGAGCTGACGGCGGGCGACGTCCATGGGCTCACGCTGATCGCGGGCGCGGCCTGCTCGTCTCCGTGGATGGTCACGAGTGACGCGCATCGAAGGAGCGAACGTACGGCGTCGGCGTCACGGCCCCAGCTTCCGCACGGCATACACTCGCTGAACGTCGCTGATGCCCCTGAGTTCGTACTCCCCGCGATCCTCGAACGTCACGCCCGCCGACGTGCGCGCCAGTCCGCGTACGACGTCCGAGACGAGCACCTCGCCGGGCGCCGAGAGGGCGCTGATGCGCGATGCAATGTTCACCGCCCCGCCGAAGACGTTGTTCGCCTCGCGGATCACGTCGCCGGCATGGAGGCCGAGATGGAGCGGCAGTCCGCCGTCGACCCCCGCGATGCTGCAGCGGAGCGCTGCATCGATCGCCTGGGACGCCGACCGGAACGTCGCGAGCACGCCATCGCCCAGCGTCTTGGCATCGATCGTCGTGCCGCCTGCCTCGCTGATGATGCGCCGCAGTTCGACGTCGAGGGCGCGGGCCTTCGCGCGAAATGCGGCATCGCCCATGCGTTCGGTCAGCGCCGTCGAATCCACGATGTCGGCGAAGAAGACGACGGCGGTTCCCTCACCCGCCTCCGGCGCAGTCGCGGTCGCGCCTTCGGCGAGGAATTGCAGTAGTCCCTCCAGGACGTCAGATGGCAACGACCCGTATCCGAGGATGCTCGCGGTGGAGGCGCCTACGCGCAACACGCGCGCGTTGGGAACGAGGCTCGCCATCGCTCGCAGAGTTTCCGTGTTAAACCAGGTCAAGGCTTTTTCTTCCGACGGGTAGATGAGGAGCGTCGGGCAGCGGATCGCGGCGAGTAGGTCGCTGGCGTCGTGCTCGCCCGACGCGGAGACGCACAGCTGCATGTCCGCGGCTGTCGTGGCCCTGGCGAACATCAGGCCGTACTGGCGTCCCTCCTCGGTCCAGTCAAAGTCCACAAGTGCGAGCGCGTTACAGAACAGCTCCCAGTCGATATCGACCAGCTCCAGGACAGCGCGGCGCTTCTCGTCCACGAGGTAGTCTTGCCCCCGGGGCGCGCCGCCCAGGAGCACGAGACGCTGTACGTAGTCGGGGTGGCGGGCGGCGAAGGCAATGGTCGCCGGTACTTGCAGGCCGCGGCCGACGACGAACGCGGATTCGATCCGCAAGCCGGCGAACACGGCCTGGATGTCGGCAACCCGCGCGTGCAGAGACAGATCGCTGACCTGGCGGTCCGAGAGTCCCTGCCCGCGCGGGTCAAAGCTGACCACGGTGTGGCTTGCGGCAATCCGCTCGAGGGCGGCGCGATGGAGCGGTATTGACCATGTGCCCTCGATGCTAAAGAGCACGGTTGTTGGGACGATGACAACCGGGGGACCGCTCCCCACCGTCGCGGTGGCGATACGCGTGCCATCGGCGCTGCGGACGTAGCGGATCTGCGGTTCCATGCCGGGATTATGCAGCGATCGCCAGCTGTAGAGCCACGCCACGGCAGCGCTGCGTAGCGGCATCAGCACGCTGCTGCCGCGCATCGCGCATCCGGCACGGTGTGATGCCCGGTGACGCGACGGATCTCGTGACGAGAGACATCCTGCGCTGCGCTCGCGTGACAGTGGCCGCGCTCCATGACAGCGGTAGGCGCTCAGCACGAGAGCTCGCAGCCGTGGCGGCGTGCACTTACTCGCGGCGGAGGGCTTCGATGGGGTCGAGGCGGGCGGCGCGCCAGGCGGGGTAGACGCCGAAGACGAGGCCGGTGGCGGCGGACATGCCGAGGCCGGCGATGATCCACTGGGGCGTGACGACGTACGTGCTGCCGTTGACGTCGAGCTGGAAACTCGTGACGAGCAGGTTGATGTGGTAGTTGAAGTCGTGTTGAAGGATCTGCGTGATCGCTACGCCGCCGGCGACGCCGAGCAGACCGCCGCAGGTGGTGACGACGAGGGCCTCGATGATGAACTGCATGAGGATGTCGCGGCGCTTGGCGCCGACCGCCTTGCGGATGCCGATCTCGCGCGTGCGCTCGCTGACAGAGACGAGCATGATGTTCATGATGCCGATGCCGCCGACGATCAGGGAGATCAGGGCGATGGAGACGAGCAGCACGCTGAGCGTGCGGTCGACCTCGGTGGCGGTCGCCAGGACGTCGCTCTGCGACTGGATGAAGAAGTCGCTCTCCTTGTCCTCGGCCAGGTTGTGACGCTTGCGCAGGATGTCCGTGATCGCCTGTTTGATCTCGGGGAGCTTGGAACGATTTTTCACCTTGATGTTGATCTGGCTGACGTTGGTGAAACCGCGAGCGTTGCGGATGAAGGGCACACGCGCCTGAAACGACGGCAGCGGCGTGATGACGACATTGTCCTGATCGGTCGATGAGGTCGCGCCCTTTTCTTCCATGACGCCGACCACGGTGAAGTTGAAACCGACGGAGAAGTTGCCGGGGCCGACGGTGACGCGCATGCTCTCGCCGATCGGGTCCTTGTCGCCGAAGAGCTGCTGCTTGACCCTGGCGCCGAGGACGACGACGAGCGCCTTCTTGTTGACGTCGTCGTCGGTGATGAAGCGCCCGGAGGAGACGTAGAAGTCCCGCACGTACTGGTAGGTGGTCTCGGTGCCGAGGAGGGTGGTGCTGGTGTTCTGGCCGCGATAGATGGCAGTGGCGCCGAAGGGGAGGCCGGGCGCCGGCGCGGTGCCCTGGGAGGCAACCGCATCGACGCCGTCGATCTGTGCGGCGTCGATGGCGCGTGCGTCTTCGAGGAAGAGTGCGGGGCCCTGGCCGGGGAGCTGGAGGCCGGTGGTGGTTTTACCGTTGCCAGGCTGGATGAACATGAGATTGCTGCCGAGGCCCTTGATGCGGTCGGTGACGCCCTTCTGCGCGCCCTGGCCGGCGGCGGTGAGGGCGATGACGGCGCTGATGCCGATGATGATGCCGAGCATGGTGAGCAGCGTCCGGAGGATGTTGCTCCGCAGCGCAATGAGCGCGGTCATGATGACGTCGGAGGGGCTCATATGCCGGCTGACCCGAGGATGCGTCGCTCGACCGGGGTCGCCGCGGCAGCGGGTATGGAAGGCGGAGCGCCGGGATGGCTGTACGCGGGCACATGAGGCGCGTCGCTGACGATCTGGCCGTCGCGGAGCGAGACGATGCGGCGCGTGTAGCCGGCGACATCGGGCTCGTGGGTGACGAAGGCGATGGTCATGCCACGTTCCTCGTTGAGACTGCGAAAGATCTCCATGACGTCGTGGCTGGTGCGTGTGTCGAGGGCGCCGGTGGGCTCGTCGGCGAGGATCAGGGCGGGATTGCCGACGATGGCGCGGGCGATGGCGACGCGCTGCTGCTGGCCGCCGGAGAGCTGCGTGGGACTGTGATGCATGCGGCTCTCGAGACCGACGAGCTTGAGGGCGACGCGGGCGACCTGGTTCCGGTTGGTGACGCCGCGGTAGGAGAGGGGCATGGCGACCTGGGCGACGGCGTTGAGGCGGGGGAGCAGGTTGAACGACTGGAAGACGAAGCCAAGCTTGCGGTTGCGGACGATCGCGAGCTGGGAGTCGTTGAGGCGGCTGACGTTGACGCCATCGAGCTCGTAGGTGCCGTCGGTGGGGCGGTCGAGACAGCCGATGATGTTCATGAGCGTGGACTTACCGGAGCCGGAGGGACCCATGATGGCGAGAAACTCGCCGTCGCGGATCTCGAGATCGACGCCGCGGAGGGCGTGCACCTTCTGGGAGCCGAGCTTGTAGACCTTAGATATGCCGCGGAGCCGGATCATCGGCTACCTCAGTCCGCTGGGGATGGTCGCCTGAGGCTTGGGCGTGGCGCCGGCCTTGGCGGTGGTGAGGGTGACAACTTCGACCGTGTCACCTTCGACGAGGCCGGTGAGGACTTCGACGTTGTTCGCGTCGCTGGCGCCGGTGGTGATGACCTGCTCTTCGACGTTGCCGTTTGCGCGCTTGACGGAGACGATCTGTTCGGTGCCGCGTCGCTTGATGGCGCGCGCCGGAACGACGAGGACGTTCGGCTTCGAATCGGTGGTGATGAGACCGCGGCCGTTCATGCCGGCGGCGGGGGAGGGTGAGCCGGGCGGGATGGTGAGCGCGGCCTCGACCTGGTAGGTGACGACGCCGTTGGTCGTGGTGGGGGCGGAACCGATGGAGGTGACCCTGAACGGGAAGGGCTTGCCTGCGAGGGCATCGAACAGGACGACGCCGCCCTGATCCAGCTTGATGCTGGCGTAGTCGGTCTCCTGCACGTTCATCTTGAGGCGGAGGAGGTTCGGGGTGAGGAGGACGATGGGCGCGGCCGTGGTGCCGCCGGGGGCGCCGGCGAACTCACCGACGTGCGCGTTGACGGCGGCGATGACGCCATCGAACGGGGCGACGATCTGCGCGTTGCGGCGGCGGATCTGCGCCGCCTGGACGGCGAGTGCGGCGGTACTGACGGCCTGGCGCGCCTGGTCGATGGCGTTCTGCGTGGGCTTCTGGCGGGCATCAACGAGCTTCGCCGCCGCGCCATCGACGGCGGCCTGCGCGCTGAGGACAGCGGCGGCGGCGGTCGAGCGCTGGGCGTCGGTGCCGCCCTGCAAGAGCAACAGGAGCTTCTGTTTCACGGCATCGACGCCCGCCTGCGCGGACGTGACGGCAGCGGTGGCGGCGGCGACCTCGGCGCTCGTGGGGCCGGCGTTGACGGCGCTGAGCCTTGCCTGGGCGGAGGCGAGCGAGTCCTGCGCCGAGGTCACGGCGGCCTGGGCGGAACTCGCGCGGTTCTGGGCGTTGAGATAGGCCGTGTTCGCGCCGAGCACCGCGGCGGCGAGGGGATCGTTCGCGGAGTTGACGGCATCGGTCATGAGCGTGGCGTCAGCGGAGGAGATCGGCGTGGCGGGCGGCGGGCAGAACGCTGGGGTGGCGTCGGCGGCGCAGTAGCCGTATTCGGCGCTGATGAGTGAGGCGGCAGAGGTGATGACGTTGTTCTGCTCGGTGGCGGCGGTGTTCTGGGCTGCGGTGAGCGCGGACTGCGCGGCGGCGACGGCGGCCTCGGCGGCGGCGCGATCGGCGGCGGTCGGGGTGTCGGCGAGCTTCGCGCGGGCGCTCTTGGCGGAAGCGAGCTGCGCGTCCGCGGCGCTGACGGCCTGCTGCGCGGCAGCGACATCGGCGGCGCTGCCGCCACCGACGAGGGTATTGTAGTCGTTCTTCGCCTTCGTGAGGTTCGCCTGGGCGGACACGAGGGCCTGCTCGGCGGCGGCGAGGTCGGCGGCGGTGGAGCCGCTGAGCAGGTCATCGAGCCTGAGCTGGGCCGCGCTCTGGTTCGCCTGTGCCTGGGCGACGGCGTTGACGAGGTCATCGGACTCGATACTGGCGAGGACGTCACCCTGGGCCACGCTATCGCCGACCCTGACGTTGACGGCGGCGATCTTGCCGCTCGCCTGGAAGGTGAGGTTGCTGTTGAGCTGCGCGTCGGCGACGCCGGAGATGCTGAGCGTCTGGCTGATGGTCGCGCGCGCGACCGGGATCTCCTCCGTGGAGCGGGTGACGGAGCTGGAGTCTCCGCGGAAGGCGACGTAGTAGACCACGACGCCGGCGATGGCGGAGGCGCCGAGCAGGAGGGCAGCGGTGATGAGGCGACCGCGCCACTTGCTCTCGGAGAGCGCGAGTTCGTCTTCGAGGTTGATGGCGGTCACGTATACCCCCGTGCCAGTGCGGCAAGTCGTCTGATGTAAGCCCCTGAGGCTAGAAGCTGGATGTCGCTTACGTCAACGGGCGGGTGTAAAGAAGCGCCGTCCGCGAGCCCGGGCGAGGGCAGCCCCGGAGCGCATGGGGAGCGCCATTAAGTGGTCAGCCGACGCGCCGACACTTTGATCGGCGGATGGACCGCATCCCCACGGGTGCGGCGGAGGATCACATGCACCTTCGGTCCCTGGCAACCGCGGCGGCGGTGGCTGCGCTGCTCGCGGCTTCGGCCGCACACGACGGGCGATCGCCGGAAGGTGCGGGTGCGGCGGGACCGCCGCCGGCGACGCTGGCGGCGGCAGGCGCGCCAACGGGCGGACGCACGGGGAACGTGATCGTGCGCTTCAAGCAGGGGACGACGCTCGCGGCGGTCGCGGGTGCGGTGCGCGGCGCGCAGGGCGCGGTGGAGCGCAGGCCGGCGGGAGCGCGGTTCGTGGTGGTGCGTCCGGAGGGCGGAGCGAGCGTCGATGCGACGGTGGCGGCGCTGTCGGCGGACGCGGGGGTGGAGTACGCGGAGCCGGACCTGGCGATGTCGATCCTGCGCACGCCGAACGACGTGGAGTACGGGACCTACCAGTGGGATATGCCGCAGATCAGCGCGCCCGCGGCGTGGGACACGACGACGGGGAGCGCAGGGGTGACGATCGCCGTCATCGATACGGGGGTGGACGGGACGCATCCTGACCTGGCGGGGAAGCTCGTCGCGGGGAAGAACTTCGTCACGGTGCCGATCGGCAGCTCTTCGAACGCGGCGGGGGCGGTGAAGATCACGCTGACGTCGCCGCACAGCTACCAGACGGGCGACCAGGTGGCGATCGCCGGACACACGCGCGCGGCGTACAACGGGACGTGGACGATCACGAAGGTGGACGCGACGTCGTTCACGCTGAACGGCTCGTCGTACACGGCGTACCCGGCGGTGAGCACTGCGACGAACTCCGGCGGGCTGGTGCTGATCACAACGGGGAGCGCGCACGGGCTGAGCAGCGGCAACGTCGTGTCGATCTCGGGGGACAGTGTGCCGGCGGTGAACGGCACGTGGGGGATCACGGTGGTGACGGCGACGCAGTTCACGCTCAACGGCTCGTCGTACAGCACGAGCGGCACGGGCGGGACGATCAGCGCGGGAGGCGGCACGGCGCAGGGCACGAGCACGCGCGACGACCACTTCCACGGGACGTTCGTGGCGAGCATCGCGGGGGCGAACACGGACAACACGGAGGGGATGGCGGGGGTGTGCTGGGCGTGCGCGATCATGCCGATCAAGGTGATGGACCAGACGGGCAACGGGAGTATGGCGGACGTTGCGGCGGGCATCGACTGGGCGGTGGCGCACGGCGCGAAGGTGATCAACCTGAGCCTGGGGTCGGGCGCGGGAAACCTGACGCTGCAGGCGTCGGTGGACAACGCGTGGAACGCGGGTGCGATCGTGGTCGGGGCGAGCGGCAACGATAACGGGCCGGTGCTGTTTCCTGCGGCGTACGCGAACGCGCTGGCGGTGGGCGCGAACGACCAGGCGGGGGCGCGCGCGTCGTTCTCGAACTTCGGGCCGGAGCTGGATGTGATGGCGCCAGGCGCGGGCGTGCTGGGCGCGCTGTGCTCGTGCGGGAGCTACGCGGGCGGGTACGGCATCGGCGACGGGACGTCGTTCGCGGCGCCGCACGCGTCGGGGGTCGCCGGGCTGATGATCTCGGCGGGGATCACGGACAAGAACACGATCGTGAGCCGGCTGAAGTCGACGGCGACGGACATGGACGTGGCGGGGGTCGACAACAACACGGGGTGGGGGCGGATCAACGCGGCGGCGGCGGTGGGCGACGTGACGCCGCCGGCGGTGAGCATCACGGCGCCGGCGAACGGGGCGACGGTGTCGGGTAACAGCGTGGTGTTCAGCGCGACGGCGTCGGACGCGGGCGGCGTGCAGAAGGCGCGGTTCTGGGTGGACAACTACTACCTGGGGTTCGATTCGAGCGCGCCGTACGCGAAGACGTGGAACACGACGACGTACAGCAACGGGCCGCACACGCTGAAGGTCGAAGCGCTGGACATGGCGAACAACTCGACGATCACGACGATCGGCGTGACGGTGAGCAACGCGGATACGACGCCGCCGGCGGCGAGCATCAGCGCACCCGCGAACGGGGCGACGGTGATGGCCAGCGTGGTGGCGTTCAGCGCGACGGCATCGGACGTGAGCGGGATCCAGAAGGTGCGGTTCTGGGTGGACAACTGGTACCTGGGCTACGACACGAGCGCGCCGTACGGGAAGACGTGGGACACGACGACGTACAGGAACGGCCCGCACACGTTGAAGATCGAGGCGCTGGACACGTGGAGCAACTCGACGGTGCGGACGATCACGGTGACGGTGATGAACGTCGATACGACGGCGCCGGCGGTGAGCATCACGGCGCCGGCGAACGGGGCGACGGTGTCAGGTAGCGCTGTGACGTTCAGCGCGACGGCGTCGGACGCGGGCGGGACGCAGAAGGTGCGGTTCTGGGTGGACGGCTCGTACCTGGGGTACGACACGAGCGCGCCGTACGCGAAGACGTGGGACACGACGACGTACGCGAACGGGGCGCACACGCTGAAGGTCGAGGCGCTGGACTGGGCGAACAACTCGACGATCACGACGATCAGCGTGGCGGTGAGCAACTGAGCCGCCGGCGACTGTCAGTCGATCGGGCCGCCGCGGGACCCGCGAGCGGAGAGCGTCACTTCTAAGATCGAGGCGAACTGGCCGGCGCGGACCGAGAGGCCGCGCGCGCTGAGCTGCGCTTCGAGCGCCTGCACGTCCGCGCGGTCCCAGCCGTTCTGGATGATGTAGGTCGTGCGACCGGAATCAAGCGTGCGTCGCATGGACGCGGCGAGGCGGGCGGGGTCACCGGGAGAGGGAAGGGACGCAACCTCCCAGCGAGACCAGAGCACCTTGTCAAGGCGATCCGTGTAGACCACGGCGTCCGCCGGTATGGCCGTGGCCCATTCAACCTGTTGCTGCCGCCAGTCGGCCTGGTAGGCGTGGATATCGACGAGAGATTCAGGCTGCTGGTCGTAGAGCTCGCGAGCGCCGAGGAGTGCGAGCACGGCGCAGAGGGTGGCGGCCGCGGCCCAGTGGGCGTCCTTGCGGGCGTTCATGATGAAGAGAAGAGGGGGGACGGCGGCAACAAGATAGACGGGCGTCCAGTACCGGGGGACGCTGTGGCGCAACAGCGAGTCGGCATCGTTGCCGCCGTACAGGTCAGCCGACATGCGGGAGATCATGAAGAGAGCGGCGACGGCGCATGCGGCCCCGAAGAGCAACGCCGCGCGCGGGCGCGAGCGCCAGAGCAGAGCGACAGTCGCAATCTGCGCCAGAGCGAGCCCGGCGACAGGTCCCATGTCGATCCAGTAGCGGCGCATTTGATCGACGATCACAGCGAGCGAAGGCACCCCTTCGGGCATGAGGAGGAGACTAAAGCGGGCGAAGGGACCAGGAAGCGCGACATGCTGCGCCGCCTCGGGGCGGCGGGCGTCAGCGATCTGGTAGGCGGTAGTGAACGGATGGCCCGTGGTGAGAGCATCGAACAGGAGGTTGAGGCCGACGGCGATCACGGTGGCGAAGCAAGCGAGCGCGAGGATGCGGGGCAGCTCGCGTTTGCGCGACTCAGCGAGCGTGCAGCAGAGCGTGAACGAGAGGATGAACAGCGCATAATCGGGCCGCACGGCAGCGGCGACGCCGACAGCGGCGGCTGCGAGCGCGAGCCAGGCGGAGCGACGCGTGGAGCGCCACGAAGTCCAGCAAAACACGGCGAAGCCGAGGAACGCGAGCATGGTGGCGATATTCATCCAGGGGCGCATCATCCAGTAGAGGGCAGGGAAGGCCATAGCCGGAGCGAGGAGCGCGACGGCACGTCGCCTGGCGCCGAGGCCGGCGACGCCGGCAACGAACGCGGCGAGGCCAAGCGCGGGCAGCGCGGCGACCAGCGCGTTGCCGGCGAACGGGACACGGAGCATGGCGCCCTGGAGGTAGTAAGCGGTGGGCGGGTACACGGGGATCGCCGCGTCGTCGAGGCTGATCCAGGTGCGGGCGTGCCGCAGGTCCTCTTCGTCCGCCACGTCGAGGGGGAGGCGCGGACTGCCGGTATCGGCGACGCGCTGAGCGGCAAGGCGGTTCACGGCTTCGTCGGGCGACGGAAAGTACAGCGGGTCGGTACCTCCCCACGCCCAGACCACGGCGCTGAACGTCGCCAGGAACGTGCCAAGCGCGAGCAGCGGGACGAGCGGGAGCGAAAGACTCCGCGCCGACGTATCGCTGACGGGCGCGGGAGCCGCGACGCCGGGCGGCAGGGCGAGCGGAGCCACCGCGCGCACGGCGGCGGCGGTCCCGGCGAATGCGCCGCGCTCGCCGCGTGGGCCGCGAACGGCGCGCCACGCGAGGGCGGCGACGCCGAGCGCGACGAACTTGAGCATCGTTGCGGACGAGAGGCGAGTCATCGCGGCGGCGACTCCTTCGTAAAGAGGAAGCCAGTGATGGCCGCCGCGCCGCTCGGGAGGAACCTGGCCGCTTCCTCTATCGGGTAGCTGGCGACGACGGCCGCGCGGAGGGCGAGGAGCATGAGACGGCCCCGCGGCGTCACATGCCCGGACTTCAGCGCGTCGAGCTCCGTCCTGGCATCGGATCGGCGTGAGACGCGGTGAGCCTTCTTCATCAGCCGAATGAGCGGCGTGTACTGGTCGCCAACCGTACGGTTGAGGCTGAGTCCGTGGGCCGCGAACGCAGCTTCCCAGCGGCGTGGGGTCCAGGGGAACACATGGGGAGCGTCATCGGCGATATCGGTGTTCTCGAAGAGGACGACACGGCCGCCCGGCCGAAGCACGCGCGCCATCTCGGCGATGGCGGCCGTGCGGGTATCGTCCGGGATGTGCTGGAGGACGGTGACGGAGTTGACGGCGTCAAACGAGCTGTCCGGAAAACGAAGCGCATCGGCCGCCATGATGTCGTAGCGAGGCCCGCCGCCGAGGGCGCGAGCGCGCTCGATACGGTCCGGCTCGATGTCGATGCCGACGACAGATGCGCCGCGGGACGCGAACCAGCGCGCCCAGCGCCCGACGCCGGTGCCGACGTCGAGCACGTCACGGCCGGCAAATCGCTCCGACGTGACCAGGCGCTCGAACGCCTTCACCTGGTATCGATGCATGAAGCGGTTGAACCAGTCAGGCATGCCGGCGTAGCAGATGACCTCGAAGCCGTCCTCGCTGTCCGCGAGGAAGTCATTGCTCAAGCGTTGCCAGTACGCGTGAAGTTCGCTGCCGGTGAGTCGCTGGCGGGTGGTCCCTCGAGGGTGCATGATGCCTGGCCTTCCTCTTCGAAGTGCGGTGGTCCGCTATGCGGCGATCTGTTCGATGATCGCGGCGTACCGGTCTTCGATGCGCGTGCGGTCGAAGCGCTCGCGGATGCGTTGCACGCCGAGGGCGCCCATCTGGCTGCGGCGCGGGGCATCGGCGAGGAGATCGACGGCAGCGGCCGCGAGCGCCGCGCTGTCCGCTTCGGGCACGAGGAGGCCGGTCTCTTCGTGGTCGACGATCTCATCGATGCCGCCCGAGACGCTGGCGACGACAGCACAGCCGCTGGCCAGCGATTCAGCGAAGACGAGGCCGAAGGCTTCGGACGCGCCGCCAACGGCGGTAATCGACGGGCCGAGCAACAGATCCGCGGAGGCGAAGTAGGCGGGCAGTCGCCGGTGGGGGAGCGCTCCGAGAAAGCTGACGCTTCCGGCGACCGCGAGAGATGTAACGAGACGATCGAGCGCGGCGCGCTCGGGACCGTCGCCGATGATGGCGAGATGCGCCGCCGGCTGCGCGCGCAGGATGCGGGGCATCGCTTCGATCGCGTAGCGCGCGCCCTTGGTCTCCGCGAGACGGCCGACGAAGAGGAGCGCGGGGCCGTGCGGATTGAGGCGCTGGCGCAGGGCAGCGTCCGACGCGGCAGGCGAAAAACGATCGGTGTCGGTGCCCATGGGCAGGACGGTGATGCGCTGCGGCGAGACGCCGAGGGCGAGCGCCTTCTGGCGCAGGTGACGGCTGACGACGGTGACGCGATCGCTGCGCCGGAGGGCCCAGCCCTTCGCGGCGGCGGCGGGGGCGGCGGACAGGGCGTTGAGGTCCGAGCCGTGCGAGGTGATCAGCACGGGCAGGCCGAGC
>Ga0334722_10002895_pt1 | contig 18893 bp, 22 predicted proteins | sample C3_bottom_MG_FD_207210 | JGI IMG/M metagenome (GOLD analysis project Ga0334722, IMG submission 207210) | Sediment microbial communities from Yellowstone Lake, YNP, Wyoming, USA - C3_bottom | ecosystem: Environmental > Aquatic > Freshwater > Lake > Sediment | place: USA: Wyoming | collected...
AGGATCGTTGATCGGATCGCACGCGACGGCGCGCCGCGGTCCGGCTCGCCAATCGAGATGCCACTGCCGGTCGTCCCGGCACCCGGCCAGCCAGCGCCGACCGTGGACGCGGACGCTCCGGCGGCCCCAGCCGATCTGGATCGATTCGCGCCGGCTAGGATCGTTGATCGGATCGCACGCGACGGCGCGGCCCGCCCCCCCATGCCATTCGACGTACCGCCGCCGGTCGTCCCGACGACGGCCGACTCCCTTGGCGAACCTGCGGCTGGGGCCGGCCCCGCAGCCCCACTACCCGCCCCTGGCGCGACCGGCGCAGTCCCGACACCCACGCCGAGCGTGAACGCCGGCGCTCCGGCGGCCCCGGCATCCGATCTGGACCGATTCGCGCCGGCGGAGATCGTCAATCGACTCGCGCCGGCGGAGATCGTCAATCGACTCGCGCCGGCGGAGATCGTCAATCGACTCGCGCCGGCGGGGATCGTCGATAGCGTCGCGCCGGCGAAGATCGTCAATAGCATCGCGCACGACGGCGTCACGCCACCCGACGCGCCCGCCGACTCGCCGCTGCCAATCGCCCCGACGCCCGGATCAACCGGCCAGCCCGCGCCGCTCGCCTCCGGCGTATCAACCACACTCCCGCTTCCAGCAGGCGGCGCGGTCCAGACGCCCGCGAAGGCCGAAGCGACTGACGCCGTAGCGGCCCGGACCGCCCCATCGGATCGGTTTGCGTTGGCGCGGTTTGCCGACTGGATTGCGCGCGACGAAGCACGTCGATTGGGCGCGCCATCGCCGCCGCCGCCCGCGGCGGTTTCGGCGAACGGACTGCCAGGCCGACCCACGCCGACCTCGGCGCGCGACCTCGTCAGCCTCGCCATGGCGGAACTGGCGGCCACTTCCGGCAATGGCAAACCTGCGGCGGGGGCCAGCGTGTCCGATCGGGCCGGCCGTGACGATGCGCAGATGTCTGCCAGCCAGTCGCTCGATGCGGCAGTTGCGGCGCAATTCCAAGCCGAACATACGGCGTCTGCCGGCACGCGAGCGGTGGCGATCGTCGGCGCCGATGTGCCGCCGACCGCCCCGTCGGTACCGACGCTCGTCCCGGCAGCAGCCGGCGCGTCCTGGGTGATTCCCGACGAAGGAGACTTGCAGCATCAGATCGTTCAGACGATCAAGTTTCAGTGGCGGGATGGCGCCGGCGACATCAAGGTGATGCTGCAGCCCCGGTACCTTGGTGCATTGAGCATCGCCTTGCGCGTCGACCAGGACGGCGTAACGGCGCACCTCAGCGCCGAGGCGGCGAACGTGAGGGCGTGGGCCAGTGCGAATGAACCGTTGCTCCGGCAGGGGCTGGCTGAGCAGGGCCTGACGCTCGCGCGACTGGTCGTGACCGACGACACACCTGAACCCGCTCCAGACCGCGAGAGCCGCCGGCGCCCGCCCCAACAGGACACACCCGAAACTCCGGCCCGCCCGCGCCCGGACGCGCCAACCTTCGAGATTGTGCTGTAGCGCTGTTGCCACCGGCGGACCCGCCTGATCGCTGACGCGATCGTGTCGGCCGGACGACACGGGTCCGGCCAGCCGTCGCTATCCGCGGGCCGGACCGCCTGTTCTCTCCAAAATACGCCGTCCGAATGTCGGCACCACCCTTGCTCACTCCAGTGACGCAAGAGGGGATATTCCCCGGTTCCGACAATTCCCATGGCTGATACCAAGACTTCCGAATCGCTCAAGGCCAGGACATCCAGCGCCCCCGACTCACAATCGGCTTCGGCTGCCGACGCCTCGAGGGCCAGGACGTCCGAGGCTCAGAGGGACAAGCCTCCAGAGGCTCCGAAGGCCAAGCCTCCTGAGATGTCGCAGGCCAAGACGCCCAAACCACCCAGGACCTCGAGCAGCAGGCGGCGCTTCGTCGTGATCGCGTTCGTGGCTGTTGTCATCCTGGGCGGCGCCGGGGTGACGGCGTTCTGGGCGACCTATCACACCTCGAGCGAGGCGCCGACTCCCACGTCGGCTGAACGCGGTCTGATCAGCCTCGAGCCGTTCGTCGTCAACCTCGCCGATCCGGGCGGGTCGCGCTTCCTGCGGGTTAGCGTGCGAGTCATCGTCGAATCGGTCGAGCAGGCCGAGCGCATCAAGAAATCAGACGTGATGCTGACGCGCGCCCGATCGGCCATTCTGGAACTCCTGACTCAACAGACAGCCGATCAGCTCGTGACCGCCGAAGGCAAGGCCGCGTTGAAAGCCGCTATCGCCGAAAAGATCGAGCCGATGCTCGAAGAAACCAAGGTTGTGGATGTCCTCTTCTCGGACTTCGTTGTCCAGTTCTGAGCCGGCGCCGGCGGCGCCCGCGACGCCGCACCTGTACGCGGGGATGCTGGACGTCATGTGCCGCGTCGACGGCGTACTCGGCACCGGCAGCATCACCGTCCGCGACTGTCTGAAGCTGCAGCGGTTGAGTGTCATCCGGCTGAAACAGCTGGCCGGGTCGGATCTCGAAATCCAGGTCCACGGCACGCCGATTGCCAGCGGCGAGGTCGTCATCATCGACGAGAGCACGTCGATCCGCGTGTCGGGGATCATGCCGCCGCCGGGCTTGGAGGAGCACGCATGATGCCGACGGCGCTCGAGCTGCGGGTGGTGTTCAGCGTGGCGATCGTCATCGGCCTGCTCCTGCTGTGTGCCTGGGCCCTGCGCCGCGGCTTGCTGCGCGTGGGTCCGTTCGGATCGCGGAATCCCATCGTGGTCGAGACGGCCATCGCGCTGGGCGAACGCCGGTCACTGGCCATCGTGTCGATCGAAGGGCGGCGGCTGCTGCTCGGGCTTGCCCCGGGCGGCGTGTCCCACATCGCTGATCTGGCGCCGCCGCCGACTGACCGGAGCGCACCATGACGCGGCGGGCGGCCGTGCTGGCGCTCGTGGCCTTGGGGGTGGTCGTCCTCGGGGCGCGGCTCGAGGCGTCGCAAGGTGACGTCACGATGAAGCTCGATGGCATCGGCAGCGTGTCGGCGCCGCTGCAGATTGTCATCGTCCTCACGCTGATGTCGTTTCTGCCGGCCGTGCTCGTGATCATGACGTCGTTCACCCGCATCGTGATCGTCCTTCACTTCCTCCGGCAGGCGATTGGCTCCCAGGACATGCCCCCGAACCAGGTCCTCGTGGGTCTGACGCTGTTCCTGACGGCGTTCATCATGGCGCCGGTCGCGGAGCGCATCAACGACCGTGCCGTGCGGCCTGTGCTGGCCGGGACCATGAGCGTCGGTGACGGCATCGCGGCGGCAGCGCCGCCGTTGCGCGAGTTCATGCTGAAGCAGACGCGCCAGACCGACCTCGCGCTGTTCGTCGATATCAGCAAATCGCCGCGGCCGTCGAAGCCTTCCGACCTGTCGATGCTCGTCGTCGTTCCCGCGTACGCGATCTCGGAACTCAAGACCGGCTTCCAGATGGGGTTCTTCGTGTTCGTGCCATTTCTACTGATCGACCTCGTCGTGTCGACGACGCTGCTGTCGATGGGCATGCTGCAATTGCCGCCGGCGATGATCTCACTGCCGTTCAAGCTGCTGCTCTTCGTGATGGTCGACGGCTGGAATCTCGTGGTGACCTCAATCGTCCGGAGTTTCGCGTGAGGGCCCAATGGCGAGGCTTCCCCGGAGATCCCCATGTCTGACGCCGTCGTGGTGGGCACCATCAGGCAGGCCATAGAACTGGCCGTGCTCGTCTCGCTGCCCATGCTGCTGGCCGGTCTCGCGGTTGGCATCCTCGTGAGCATGTTCCAGACGGTGACGTCGATACAGGACAACGTGCTGGCGTTCCTTCCGCGGGCCGCGGTCATTTTCGCCGTCTTCGCGCTCACGTTTCCGTGGATGCTCCGGCTCCTCAGCGGTTTCACGCGGCAGCTCCTCGCCAAGCTGCCGGAGTTCGTCCGGTGATCGATCTCACGCCGCTCATTCGCCTGGGGATCCTGCTGGTCAGGCCGGGCATGCTCGTCACGATGTCGCCAGCCTTCGGCGGCGCGTTTGCGCCCGCGTCGGTCAAGATCGGCCTGATCGTGCTCATCGCGATTGCGATCGCGCCGTCCGCGGCGGTGCCCCTGTCGACCGAAGCGCTGCCGATTGCGCTCGTCGTGGCGCGCGAAGCGGCGATTGGCTTCGCGCTGGCGCTGGCGCTGCGGGTTCTGGTCGCCGGGGCAGAGGCCGCAGGCAGCCTGATGGGCTTCCAGATGCAGCTGTCGTACGGCGCGATCGTCGACCCCCAGAGCGGCGTGCGCAACCCGATTCTCGCGGTGCTGTACTCGAACCTCGCGCTCGTCACGTTCCTGTCGATCGACGGTCATCACGCCTTCCTGCGCACGCTGCAGCAGTCGTTTGTCGACCTTCCCGTCGGCGCCGGCCACATCGGCGCCTCGCTGCCTGGCGACGTGGCGCTGATGCTCGGCTTCGTGTTTACCTTCGGGTTGAAACTCGCGGCGCCGGTGGTGATCGTGCTGTTCCTGACGGAAATTGCGCTGGCGATGCTGGCGCGGTCAGCGCCGGCCATCAATCCGATGGCGATTGGTGCGCCGCTGCGACTGCTCATCGGGTTCCTCGTACTCGCCATCGTCGTGCCGACTGCGGTCGGTCTGGTGACGAGCACGGCCGGTTCGATTGTCCAAATGGCCGCACACACGGCCGGCGCGTTTCGCTGAGCGGCACCAGACATGGCCGACCAACAGGGCGAAAAGACCGAAAAACCCTCTGAGAAGAAACTTCGCGAGGCCAGAGAAAAGGGCCAGGTCGCGCGCAGCCGCGACGTTGGCGTGGCGTTCACGTCGCTGGCCGTCACCGGCATGCTGGTCTGGTTTGGACCGCTGATGATCCAGCACCTGATGGATCGGATGACCAGTCTGCTGACGGCCGTGGGCCAGATGGCCGGGCGCGAGGTGTCGTCGGAGGACTTGACGGCGCTCGTATTGTCGAACGGAGCGCTGATCGGCCTGCTCGTCGGCCCGGTCGCCGCGGTTGCCGCTGTGATCAGCGTCGCATCGTCGGCTGCGCAGGGCGGGCTGCGGTTTTCCGCGACGCCGCTGCAGGTCGACTGGTCCCGGCTGAGTCCAGCCACAGGATTCTCCAGGCTCGTGCCTTCGAAGTCCGGCGTCGACACGCTGAAGGCAATCGTGACGGCCATCGCGCTGGTGGCGGTTGCGTGGCCCGCGGGCCGCGCGCTCACCCTCGACTCGATGCGGTTCCCGTGGATGTCCCCGGAAGGCGCGGCCGCGTCCGGCTGGTCGCACATCGTGCGCCTGCTCTGGCAGGCCGGGTTCGCCTTGCTGGCCATTGGTGGGGCCGACTATGGCGTGCAGCTCTGGCGCTATTACTCCGGGCTGAAGATGACCAAGCAGGAGATCCGCGACGAAGGGAAATCGAGCGAGGGCAGTCCGGAAGTCAAGGGCCGGGTGCGCCGGATGCAGCGGGACATGGGGCGGAGGCGCATGCTGACGGCGACGGCTACAGCGACTGTGGTCGTGACAAACCCGACGCATTACGCCGTGGCGCTCGAGTACAAACGCGAGGTGCACTCGGCGCCCGTCGTCGTCGCGAAAGGGAGAAACCTCCTGGCGCAGCGCATCCGCGGAATCGCACGCGAGAACGGCGTGCCCATCATCGAAAACCCGCCGCTCGCCCGCGCACTCCACTCCGGCGCGGAGGTCGGCGACACGATTCCCGCCGCGCTGTTCGGCGCAGTGGCGGAAGTGCTCGCGTACCTCATCCGCATCAAGCAGTTGATGCCATGACGGACTGAATTCACATGGCCACCCCATCCGCATCCACGAAGGCGCCGTCACGCGCAAAATCGCTTCTGGCGCCAATTGCCGCCCTGGCGGTCGTCCTGCTGATGATCGTGCCGCTGCCCCCGCTCCTGCTCGATCTGCTGCTGTCGATCGACATCGGGCTCGCCGTCGTCCTGCTGCTGACCGTGCTCTACGTGAAGCAGCCGGTCGATTTCTCGGTGTTTCCGTCCCTGCTGCTGCTGTTGACGTTGATTCGTCTGTCGCTCAACGTCGCGTCGACCCGTCTCATCCTGATGCATGGTGCCGAGGGCGTGGACGCCGCGGGCCATGTGATCATGTCATTCGGCCAGTTCGTCGTCGGCGGTAACTTCGTCGTCGGCATCGTCGTCTTCCTCGTCCTGATCGCCATTCAGTTTCTCGTCATCAACCACGGCGCCGTTCGCATTTCAGAAGTCACCGCGCGGTTTACCCTCGACGCGATGCCCGGACGGCAGTTGGCGATTGACGCCGACCTGAACGCGGGCATGATCGACGAGCACCAGGCGCGCACCAGGCGCGAGCGCGTGCGGCGCGAAGCCGATTTCTACGGCGCGATGGATGGCGCGGTCCGCTTCACCCAGCGCGACGCCGTGGCGGCGATGCTCATCACCGGCGTCAACATCGTCGCCGGCCTGATCATCGGCGTCTTCCAGCAGGGGCTCGATCTGGACACGGCCCTGCAGACCTACTCGGTGCTGACCGTCGGCGAAGGCCTGGTCACCGCGATTCCCGCCCTGCTCGTCTCGATGTCGGGCGGCTTGATCACGACGCGGGCCGCTTCGGAATCGAACCTGGGCGAGGAAATCGCCGTCCAGTTGCTGGCGCGATCCCGACCGCTCGCCGTCGCCGCGCTCGCCCTGGTCGGCCTCGCCCTGATTCCGGGCATGCCGAAGTTCGCATTCCTGTTCGTCGCGGCGCTGCTGGGCTACGCGGCCTACGCTAACCGTCAGGTCGACTTGGATCGTCCCGCCGCGAGCGAGCCGACGCCACCGGCCGTCGACGCCCCGGACGCGCCGCCCGTTGTCGACCCGCTGAGCGTGGAGATTGGGTACGCCCTCGTCGCGGTGGCCGACGAGAAACAGGGTGGGACGCTCCTGAGCCGCGTGCGCGCGATCCGCCGGCAGATTGCTGCCGAGACCGGTGTCGTTGTTCCATCCGTGCATGTCGCGGATAACCTCCAGCTCGGCCCGCGGGTGTACGCGATCCTCCTCCGAGGGGTGGAAGTCGCCCGGGGCGAGACCTATCCGGATCGGCTTCTGGCCATCAATCCGGGCACCGCGTCGACGCCGGTGGACGGTATCTCGACCCGCGAGCCGGCGTTCGGGCTGCCCGCGTGGTGGATCAGTCCCGCCCTGCGTGAGCGTGCGACGACGGCCGGCTACACCGTGGTCGACCCGACGACAGCCATGTCGACGCACCTGTCAGAGACGATTCGGACCTTCCTGCCTGATCTGCTGGGCCGGCAGCAGACGAAGGAACTGGTGGACCGTGTCGGTCAAACGTCACCCAAGCTGGTTGAGGAACTGGTCCCGAAACTCGTGTCGCTTGGCGACATCCAGCGTGTGCTGCGCCAGCTGCTTCGCGAGCGCGTGCCGATTCGCGACCTCACCACCATCCTCGAAGCGATGGCTGACGCGGCCAGCGCCTCGAAGGACCCGGACGTCATCACCGAGGCTGTGCGCGCCGCGATGGGACGGGCGATCTGCCGTCCATTCCAGAACGATCGCGGCGAACTGCCGGCCATCAGTCTGGCGCCAGCGCTGGAGTCCCAACTCGTGGCCGCGCTCGTGCGCACCGACCACGGCGCGGTGCTGGCACTCGACCCGGCGCACGCGCAGCGGCTCGCCAGCCGCGTCGCAGACGTCCTGACCGGAGCAGTGGCACAACCTGTGCTTCTGTGCACACCAGCACTGCGCCCGCACCTGTGGCGGTTGTTCACGCGGGTGTTGCCGCACCTCGGCGTGCTGTCGCACAACGAAGTGCCAGGGCACCTGCAGGTGGCTTCGGTGGCCGTACTGGATTGACATGCATCTGAAACGCTATCGCAGTTCAAACGTCCGTGACGCCCTTCGCGTCGCGCGCGAAGAACTGGGCGCAAACGCGCTCGTCCTGTCGACCGGGCTGGTGCCGGTCTCCGGCTGGCGCGGGTGGATCGGCGTGCGGGAAATCGAGATCACGGTCGGCGCCGATCGAGCGCCGCTGGTGTTGCACGCCGTATCTGCGGAACCCCAGCGAAGGCGCTCGGCGGGTTCTGATGAACTGGCGGCCCGCCTCGCGGCCGGCGGTCTCGATCGGGCGTTTGCCGACGAGATCTCCGCTGAACTGCCGGCACATCACCGGCGGGGTGCCTCGCTGCACAGCCTGCGTGAGGTGCTGGCCGCCCGTCTGTCCGCGCTCGCCGCCGACGATGTCGGCTACGCCCGCGTGGAGGTGTTCGTCGGCCCGCCGGGTGTCGGCAAGACGACGACCATCGCCAAGATCGCGGCACAGGAACGCGCCCGCCGCGGCCAGAAGCTCGGTCTCATCGCGGCGGACGGCTTCCGCATCGGCGCGGTGGAGCAGCTTCGGACGTATGCAGACATCCTCGGCGCCCCGTTCACCGTGGCGCGCACCGGGGCCGATCTCGAAGATGCCCTTCGGTCAAACCACCGGCAGCCGGTACTCGTCGACACCGCGGGGCGCGCGGCCACCGACAGCTCCTCACGCGATCTCTTCAGGCTGATCGCCAGACACCGCGACGTGCGGACGCATCTCGTGCTGGCGGCCGACACGCCAGTGGCGACGGCGCGCAAGGTGTTCGATGCCTACGAAGAGGCGCGGCCGACGCGTCTTGTGCTGACCAAGCTCGACGAAGCCGGGTCACTGTCGCCACTGGTCGGACTGCTTCGCGAACGACAACTGCCGATTTCGTACCTGGGCGCCGGTCAACGCGTGCCCGAAGATCTCACTCGCGCGACCCCGCAGCGTGTTGCCGCCTCCGTGCTCGGGGAGCAGACGCCTGCCATGCAGCTTCATTCATGACAACGGACACCACAAATAGTCCGCGCGGCACAGTCCTCGCGGTGACGAGCGGCAAGGGCGGCGTCGGCAAGACGAACGTCGTGATCAACCTCGCTGTATCACTTGCCAGGCTCGGGCACCGCGTCGGGATCCTCGACGCCGACTTCGGGCTCGGCAACATCGACGTGATGCTGGGTCTCACGCCGACACTGCACCTGGGCCACGTGCTCGCCGGTGAGCGTTCGCTCGACGACATCATCATCGACGGGCCGCTCGGCGTGCAGATCATTCCAGCCGGATCCGGCATCCGGGCGCTCACCGCGCTCACGGCCAGCCAGTGGACGACGCTGGCCGGCGTCATCAATCGCGTGGCGCTCCGCCTGGATTTCCTGCTGATCGACACCGCCGCCGGCATCTCCGACAACGTCGTGGAGTTGTTGATGCTCGCGGAGCGCGTGCTCGTCGTGACGTCGTTCGAGCCGACGTCCGTTGTTGACGCCTACGCGATGGTCAAGATTCTCACGGCCGCGGCTCCGTCCAAGGACGTGGGGATTGTGGTGAACGCGGCCCGCGATTCGGATGAATCGGGGCTCGTGTTCCGCCAGCTCGACATCGCCTCGAGCCGGTTCCTGCACCGGGGCCTGCGCTATTACGGCTACATCGTGCAGGATCCGACGATTCGCGAGGCCACGCTGGTGCAACGGCCAATCGTGGATCACCTGCCGCAAGCTCCGGCCAGCCGGTGCTTCCGGATTCTGGCGGCCCGTATTGCCGGGCTCGTGCCGACCGGACCCGGATTGCGCCTGGCGTATCGCGAAACCCCGGCCGACATTGATGCCCAGCCAATGGAGACACCGCGATGCGCGTAAGCGAACAAGCTGTCGACGATCCCGTCGCCGACGGCGTCCTGGCCGAACGCAACCGGCTCGTCGTTGAACACGTCGGCCTGGTCAAGGTTCTGGCGTCTCGCCTCGCGCGGCGTGTCCCGTCACAGGTGGAAGTGAACGAACTGGTCGGCGTCGGGATGATTGGCCTGATCGACGCGGCCGGCCGGTACCAGCCGGCGCTGGGCGTGCCGTTCGACGCGTTCGCGCGTCGGCGGGTGCACGGCGCGATGCTCGACTCGCTGCGCGATCTCGACTGGGCGCCGCGATCGGCCCGCAGGATGCGGCGCGACGTCGACTCGACGATCAGCCGGCTGCGGCACGACTTCGGGCGGGAGCCTGAGTGCGCCGAGATTGCCGCCGCGCTCAAGGTGTCGGAAGCCGAGTACGACAAGATGCTCGACCAGATCAACGCGGTCGATGTCTGCACGATGCGCCAGCTGAAGACCGGCACCAGCGACGCGCCCATGATGGACGTGGCGATCGATCCGGACGACGGCCCGCACGTCCAGCTGGAGCGTGCCGAGCTGAAGGTGCACTTGATGCGCGCCATCTCTGAGCTGCCCGAACGGGAGCGCCAGATCCTCTCGCTCTACTACCAGGAAGAACTCACACTCGCCGAGATCGGCCGTGTCATTGGCGTCGGCGAATCCCGGGTGTCGCAACTGCGCACCCAGGCCATCGCGCGCCTGCGCGGAAACCTTCGCGAGACACTGCACATCGGGATGCGATGAGCAAAATCCTTTCGCAGGACGAGATTGACGCGCTCCTGTCGTCCGCCCCGAGCGGCGACGCCGCGACCATTGCGGGCGACGCCGGGCTCGGCGGCGTGATCACCTACAACTTCCGGCGACCCGATCGCATCTCGAAAGACCAGATTCGGTCGCTGCATTTCCTCCACGACCGATTCGCCCGGAACGCGGCGTCGTCGCTGGCGGCGTACCTGCGCGCCATGACGGACCTGTCGATCGTGTCGGTCGAGCAGTTCTCGTATTCCGAGTTCCTCATGTCGCTGGCGGACCCGACCGCCTACTACGCGATCGCCATACCGCCGCTGGACGGCCTCGGCGCCCTCGAACTGAATCCGACGCTGGCGTTTACGATCGTCGACCGCATGCTTGGCGGTTCCGGACTGAGCGCGCCGCCGAACCGCGCGCTCACCGAGATCGAACAGAACGTCGTCGACGCCGTCGTCCGCGTTCTCCTCGGGCACTTGAGCGAGACCTGGAAGGCGGTGTTCGACCTGGAGTTCAAAATCAACGGGCGCGAAACCCGGCCGCAGATGCTGCAGGTGATGGGGCCCAACGAGGTCGTCATCCTGCTGGTGTTCGACCTCAAGGTGGGCGACATCCGCGGCATGCTCAACCTCTGCATTCCCGCCAGCGTCGTAGAGGCCACCGGATACAGCTTCGTCCAGCGCTGGCAGCGGTCCAACCGCGTCCCCACCGCGTCCGAGCGTCAATGGCTCGGCACCAATCTGGGTCGCGTGCCGCTCACCGTGACGACATCGCTCGAGACACGGCTTCGCGCGAGGGAGCTGGTGGAGCTCAAACTGGGCGACACGCTCAATCTCGGTGTGCCCGTGCAACGGCCGGTCGACGTGTGCGTCGGGAACCGCGCGAAGTTCGAGGGACGGCTCACGACGAACGATGGTCATGCGGCGCTGCGTCTCCAGCGGTTGACCAACGGCACGGCGTCGGCAGCGGAGGCCGCGTGATGTCCCCCTCGCCTGATGCCTGCTTCGATCGTTTTGTCGCAGACCTTTCGACCGTGGTGAGCGCGCTGGTGGACGCCCCCGCGATGCCGGGTCCGGCTGGCGAGGCTCCGGAGGGCGGCTGGATGATCACGCTGCAGGGCGAACAGACCCTCCGCGGCGTACTCGTCGTCCATTTCGATCGCACCGGCGCCGACGCCCTGGCCAAGCGCGTCATGGGCATGGAAACCGAGCCCGAACCCGACGTCGTCATCGATACGCTCAAGGAACTGTGCGGACAGGCTGCGGGTTCGATGGTGCAGGAGCCGCCATTTGTCGGCGGGCGCTTCACCATCACCTCGGTCGAGACCGCGCACAGTCAACCCGCACCGGGCCAGCGGCTGATGCAGATCGTCGTCGGTGACATCCTCGCGCTGCGGCTGCGGCTATGGGGCGATGTCGCCTTGGCGGCGGGCGAGAACCGCTCCGAGCCGACGCCGGCGCCCGCGGCGGCGCCCGCGTCGGCCGGGCCGAAGCTGGACGTCATTCTAGACATCGATTTGCCGCTGGTCGTCCGGTTCGGCCGCACCGAACTGCCGCTCCGATCACTGACCGAACTCGGCCCAGGGTCGGTCATCGATCTCGGCCGCTCTCCCGACGATCCGGTCGATGTGCTCGTCAGCGGTCAGATCATCGCACGCGGCGAAGTGGTCATCGTGGGAGGCAACTACGGTGTCCGCATCACGGACGTGAGCAGCGCCACCGAACGCATTCGCTCGATGGAGATAGACCGTTGATGACATACGTCGTTGTCGCCGTTGGATTCATCATCACCTGTGAAACCTGGGTGTTGTGGCGCGCGCTGAGCCGGCTCAGCGTGCTCAGGCGTGTCGAGGATCGGCTGGCGACGCTCACGCACAGCGTGGCGCTGCTGACAGACACGACCGAAACCTGCTTTCAGGCAATCGCCGGCCAGATCGAAGGCGACCGGAAGACACAGGTGGTGGCGCCGGTCGAGAGGGCGAAGCGCCAGCGGCGCGTGGTGGGCGCGGCCCGGCGCGGTCGTTCGGTCGCCGACATTGCCGTCGCCGAAGAGGTGGCGGAGAGCGAAGTACGCCTGCGTCTGCATCTGGCAGACCAGCCTCGCTAATCAGAAACTGGAGGACGATCATGGCTCGGTGTTCACACAACGACTGTCGCCGCTGGCGGCCCGATATCCTCGTGCGCTACGCTCGGCTGGGTTCGCGTGTGGATGGCGCGTGGTACTGCTCGCCGCCCTGCGTCGAGCTCACGGCGAAACGGCGCCTGCTCCAGGTGCGCCCGCCGAGCGCATCCATTCCCCCGATTCCGGGGCTGCGCCTCGGCGTCCTGATGCTCCATCAGGGGGCGATCACCTCGACGCAGCTCAGCGAGGCGCTCAACGCCCAGCGCGTCACCGGGCGGCCGCTCGGGGTTCAACTGCAGGAGATGAAGATGGCCGACGCCGAGTCCGTGCTGCGCGGACTGTCCGCGCAGGCGGGCGTCAGCTATCTGACGACGATCGATCCCGCGTGCGTTCGATCGGCGCCGGGCGGCCTGTCCCCTGACGAGGTCCGTGCCCTCGGCGTGGTCCCCATTCAGGTGGACGAAACCAACCGATTGCTGGTGGTGGCGTGCCAGGCCCCGCTCCCGCGTGCCGCGCTGTCCGCGTTGCGGCAGCTGACCGGCTGGACGCCTGAGCCGCTCCTCGTCAGCGATTCCGACTGGCAGCGGCTGATCCGCGCGTACGGGTCGGCGGTGACGCACCGCCAGCAACGTGTCGCGTTCGACCGCGTACGCGACATCGACGAACTGGCGGCGCGAATTGCGGCTGCGGCGGCCAACGACCACTCGGTCACCGTCACCGAGGCGCACTACGACCAGTCGACGTGGGTGCGCGTCACAGGGCAGGGCGCGATCAGTACGATGCTGATGCCGCGCGCGGGTGTGGAGGACGACACATGCCTGGAAGCTACTACCTCGCACTGACAGGGATGCGGGCGAGACTGGCCGCCCTGGACCGGCTCGCCTCGGACATCGCCAACGTGAGTACCGCCGGCTACAAAGCTGAGCGGGCCACGACCGAGCAAACCGACCGGCCCGACTTCGGTGCTGCGATGATTGCCGCGATCGACGTGAGCGAGAGCGCGTCGCGGGTGGATTTTCGGCCCGGCGCCATCGCACCGACCGGACGCGACCTCGACGTCGCCATCGATGGGCCGGGTTTCTTCGCCGTGGATACGCCGGCCGGCGAGCGCTTCACGCGCGACGGCCGGTTCGTCCGGCGCAACGATGGCGTGCTCACGACGGTCGAGGGATATCCCGTCCTGGGCAAGAGCGGACCCATCACTGTCGGCAACGGCGCGATCAAGATCGACGCGGACGGCACCCTGCGAAACGGCGCCGCGATCGCTGGCCGGCTGAAGCTTGTGGAGTTCGACGACACCACGGCCCTCAGCCGCGCGAATACCTACCTGTTCAAGGCGGACGGCGCGACGCCCGACGCGGCCACGCATTCGGAGGTCCGTGCCGGCGCCCTCGAGCAGTCGAACGTGTCGGTGGTCGACCGGATCGCCGAGTTGACCGGCGTGAGCCGTAGCTTCGAGAGCATGCAGCGGGCGCTGACGACGCTCTCCAACGACATCGACGGCCGGGCCATCACCGAGTTGGGCCGCCGCGGGTAGGCGACACCAGGATCATCGACACACGACGGAAATCCTTGAAGGGGGTCCTTGCATGATTCGCGCGCTCTATACGGCCGCCAGCGGCATGAACGCTCAGCAGGCCAATATCGACAACGTGGCGCACAACCTTGCCAACGTCAACACGGTGGGCTTCAAGAAGAGCCGCGTGGAGTTCGAAGACCTCGTGTACCAGCAGATGAAATCGCCGGGTGCGCCAACGTCGCCGACCGGGGAGGCGCCCATCGGCCTCGAAACGGGTCTCGGTGTCCGCTCGGTCGCCACCTCGCGCGACTTCAGCAGCGGCAACCTGCGAGCCACCGGCGGCCCGCTGGATCTGGCGATCGAAGGCGCGGGGTTCTTCCAGATCCAGCTCGCCAGCGGCGAAACGGGCTACTCCAGAGCGGGCGCTTTTCACCTGAACGCCGAGGGCGCCCTGGTCACCAACGAGGGGTACGCTGTCCAGCCGCAGATTTCGGTACCGCCCACGGCCACGGCGATCATGATTTCGAAGAGCGGGATCGTGTCGGCTTCGATTCCCGGCCAGAGCGCCCCACAGCAACTCGGCACGATCGAACTGGCGACGTTTCAGAACCCGGCGGGTCTGAAGGCCGTCGGCGGCAGTCTGTACCAGGCCTCCAGCGCGTCGGGTGAGCCGACCGTTGGCGCACCGGGCACCGACTCCAGAGGCACGATCGCGCAGGCATACGTTGAAGAGTCCAACGTCAGTGTGGTCGAGGAGATGGTCAACATGATTCTCGGCCAGCGCGCCTACGAAGCGAATTCAAAAGTTGTGAAGGCAGCCGACGAAATGCTGCAGCAGGTCAACACGCTTGTCCGCTAGGCGCATCCGCTTCGCGTGCGCGTGCCTCGCGTGGGCGGCCGGCGCCGTCGACATCTGTCGCGCCGCCGAGACGCCGCAGACCGCGAACGCCCGTGCGGCGATCGTTGGCGCGATCCAGGAGCGCCTCGGCCCCAACCTGCGCGTGGACCTCGAGACGCTGGTCTGCCGGCTCGCACCGGATGCGCCAGAGACCCTGACGGCGACGCCCGATCCCACCGGTCGAACCGGCCGGCCCGTGCGTTTCACGTTCGCGGCCGCCACCGGTCCGCGCGGCCACGCGGTGCGCGTGGGCGAGGCGACGGCCGTGGTCCATGTCTCGGGTCCGCACGTGCGTGCGGCGCGGGCGATCGACGCGGGCCGCACGCTGACCCAGGAGGACATCGCACTGGGCGATGGGCCCATCGAGGGCGCTCCGCTCAGGCGTCTGTCGACACCGATTGACGTGATCGGCGCGCGCACACTCAGGGCGCTGGCCGCCGGCGATCCGGTCGTAGACGGCGTCGTGGCCGTCATCCCCGTCATCCGGGCGGGCGAACGGGTCCGCGCCACGTTCCGCAGCGTCGGGTTCGAAGCGGCCGTCGTGGCCGTCGCCGAACAGAGCGGGCAGCCCGGCCAGCTGATACGGGTCGTCAATCCCGACACTCGTCGCGTGATCCGCGCTCGCGTCGTCGCGAAAGGTGAAGTTGAGGTATTCAATGGCTGGTAGAACCGTCGTTCGCCTGATCGCCGCTGTGGCGCTCGTCGTCGTGGTTGCTGGTGTGGCCTCGGCCCAGTCCAAGGGGAAACAGCCCGCCCGACAGTCAGACAATTACGACGAAGTGTTCGCGCGCTACCTCCAGCAGGCCCGCAGCACCGCGCCCGCCGTGCCCGCCAACTCCTGGGCCTGGATGAACGGACTGTCGTTCGACCGGCGGGCGAGGCGCGTGAACGATCTCATCACGATTCGCGTCGTCGAGACGATCACCGCGTCAGGGACGGCCGACGCGCAGGTCTCGAAAGCGTCCGACGGCAGCGCAGCCGTGTCGTCGCTGTTCGGGGTCGAGAAGAAGCTGCCGGGGTTCATCGATCCGACATCGCTCGTCGGCGCCAAGTCCAACACCACCTTCAAGGGCGGTGGCACGACGACCAGGACCGGCGACCTGATGGCGGTGTTGACCGGACGGGTGGTGGAAGTGTTGCCGAACGGCGACCTTGTGGTCGAGGGCGTGCATGAGATCGAGATCAACGGCGACCAGCAGGTCATCGTGCTGAGCGGCGTCGTCCGCGTGTCCGATGTGAGCCCAGACAACGTCATCACCTCTCCTGTGATTGGCCAGTTGCGCATTCGCTACTTTGGACGGGGCCTGATGAAGGACAACCTGCGGCCCGGTTTCCTGATCCGCCTCCTGAACAAGATCTTCTGACCATGACCAATGCCCACCGCATCGTGTTCGGCTCCCTTTTCGCCATCCTGTGCATCGGCCTGACCGTCGGCGCGGCCCAGGATCCCGCGGCACGGGCGACCCGACTGAAGGACATCGCGTCGCTGCAGGGGCAGCATTCGACGCCGCTCATCGGTTACGGCCTCGTCGTGGGCCTGAGCAAGACAGGCGATCGCAAGCAGACGATCTTCTCCGCGCAGTCGCTGGCGAACATGCTCGAGCGCTTCGGCATCTCCGTGCCCTCCGATCAGATGAAGATCGAGAACGTCGCGGCGGTGCTCGTGACCGCCGACATGCCGCCGTACGCGAGGATGGGCACCCGCATAGACGTCACGGCTTCGTCTATTGGCGACGCGCGCAGTTTACAGGGCGGCGTGCTCCTGCCAACACCCATGCGCGGCCCCGACGGCGAGGTGCGCGCGCTGGCGCAGGGCGCCTTGTCGCTCGGCGGATTCGGCGGCGGCGGCGGCGGCAACTCCGTCCAGGTCAACCATCTCACGGTGGGACGCGTGCCGAGCGGCGGACTGGTGCAGCTGGCGATGGCGCCGGAAGCGCCCGCGGGCGACAGTATTGCGTTCACCCTCATGGACCCCGACTTCGTCAACGCCGGTCGTCTCGCCCGCGCCATCAATACGGAACTCGGACCGGACGCGGCACACGCACTCGATTCGGCAACCGTGTCGGTTCGCGTGCCGGCCGACTACCGAAACGCCGTCCCCGACCTCATCGCGCGGCTGGAACCGCTGCCGGTTGACACCGACGCGGTCGCACGCGTCGTCATCAACGAGCGGACCGGCACCGTCGTGGTCGGCGGGGGAGTGCGCATCGGACCGGCCGCCGTCGCCCACGGCAACCTGTCAGTGCGTATCACGACCCGCGTCGAGGCGTCACAGCCGTCAGCCTTCTCCTCCAAGGGCGACACGACACTGGTCTCGAACCAGAAGGTCGACGTCAGCGAAGGAACCGCGCAACTCGTCTCGCTCGAACCGGGCACGACGCTCGACACGGTCGTGCGCGCGCTGAACGCACTCGGCGCCACGCCGCGCGACATCATCGCCATCATGCAGGCGCTCAAGGCCGCCGGCGCACTCCGGGCGGAACTGGTGATTCTGTGACAACCGATCCCATCTCGACACCCGGACTGACGGGGGGCGCCGACCAGTCGACTGCAACCACCGCCCCGGCGCGCGATCCGCGTGTTGAACAGGTCAAGAAGCTCGCCCTGGAGTTCGAGGCGATGCTGATGACGCAGATGTTGCGTGAGATGCGCCGGTCAATGCTCTCGCCCGATGACGAGATCGACGGCGGTCTCGGCCGAGACACGATGACCGACACCATCGACGTCGAACTGGGTCGGGCACTGAGCCGGGTTGGCGGGTTCGGGATGTCAAAGATCATCCTGGAGGCCTTCGACCGCAATGCGGGTGTCGGCCTGCCGACATCGTTCGAACAGATTCGGTCCTCGCATGAGCCCGTTGCTTCGAATCAGGCTGATGTCGCTCAGGCTGCTCTGGCCCCTCCGGTTCGATCGGCAACGCTCGAGGCCCTGGTCCACGGCCTCGCGCCAGTCGACGCCGCAACAGGGGCCAGCGGGCTGATGGTGCCTGGGGGCCAGGTGACCAGTGCCTACGGCTGGCGACGGGATCCCTTCTCGGGCGCCCTCCGGTTCCATCAAGGCATCGATGTTGCACGGGCGTATGGGCAAGACGTGGCGGCGGCCGGCGCCGGGCAGGTCGTGTTCGCAGGCGACCGGGGCACCTACGGGACGATGGTCGTTCTGGAACATCCATCGGGCCAAAGGACGCTTTACGCGCACTTGCTGGCCGCAGAAGTGAAAACCGGCGACCAGGTCGGTGCCGGCCAGGTGATAGGCCGAGCGGGAGACAGCGGCCGGAGTACGGGCCCGCATCTCCATTTCGAGGTGATTGAGGCAGGTCACACGGTCGACCCGGCCTCGAATCACTAACCGTCGACGCGGCTCGTGATTCAAGATTCGGCTGCGGTTGCCGATTTCAGATCCGGGCGGCTGTATTTGAGACCCGACGCGGCGAGTGGCCGCTGGAGTGACTACCGTGATAATCGACGGCAACCGGGTGGATCTTCACAACCAGGGTCTTGACCCTGTCGGTGGACCGACAGCCCAGGCCGGGAACCGGACCACGAAGGGCGTGGCGCCGGCGACCACGGATGTCGTGACGCTGTCCGACGACGCCAGGCTGATGAGGACTGCGATCGAGGCGGCGGGCCGGACGCCGGACATCCGGGATGACGTGGTCGAGCGGATGCGCGCGGCCCTCGACAGAGGGGAGATCGGCAATGACTTCGGCGGCCTGGCCGATGCGCTGATCGACAGCTGGGCCGGCGAGAGATAAGAGGAATCCATGCCCATTGACTGCCCGTCGGCGAACGACCGAGCCCCCGTAGCGGCCGTGGATCGGTTGTTCCACGCGCTCAGCCGCGTCGGTGACGCGCTCGTCGCCCTCGATGGCGAAGCGTTGCTGCGGGCCGAAATCGACCTGAGCGCTGCGGCGGCCGGCGTGGTGGAG